>Ga0315277_10004358_pt1 | contig 18979 bp, 18 predicted proteins | sample YL17G05_15_MG_FD_203695 | JGI IMG/M metagenome (GOLD analysis project Ga0315277, IMG submission 203695) | Sediment microbial communities from Yellowstone Lake, YNP, Wyoming, USA - YL17G05_15 | ecosystem: Environmental > Aquatic > Freshwater > Lake > Sediment | place: USA: Wyoming | collected...
GATTGGAATCCCTGGACGCCTCCTGGAAAGTTGACGATTTCAAGCTCCGAATGGGCTATACGGCCGAGCCGGTGCGCCAGCGGGTTCTCTTTCATCCGGCATTGAGGCCCATAGTCAAGCCGGTTACTCTGGCGGCCTTGGATTACGTTGGGGGCAAGATGCTCCGCAGTTCAAGATGGCTCAAAGCGGCGGGCATGATGCGGTTTTGTCTGGAAGGAAATCGTCCTCTCTCCCAGCAGGACTGTCCGGAATGCGTGCTCGGGCAGAGAGAGGAGTTGCTTGGGAAGGGCAGGAACGCACTTGTTTGTCGGCGTCAGCCTAATATATAATTAATCAGGTTGGGAAAAGATGAATTACAGGAAAATTGTGTGGGTCGTTTTTTTCGCTGTCATGATACTCATTCCTCTCGCGCAGGCGCAGGTCGATGAAGCCTTCATCAAGGAATACAGGATCGGCGCCAAGGACCTCCTCGAAATCACGATCGTCGAGATGCCCGAGCTGAACCAGTCTGTCCGCGTGTCTGAGGACGGCTCTATTACTTTGCCTCTCATCGGCAAAGTCATGATCGACGGCCTGACCAAGGAAGAGCTCGAGAAGCGGCTGGCCGCACTTCTGCTCGAACAAAATTATGTGAAGAACGCCCGTGTTACGGTCTTCATAAAAGAATACCAAAGCAAGCGCGTCGCGTTGATCGGCGCCGTGAACAAGCCTGGGATGTACGAACTTGTCGGCCGGATGACCCTTCTCCAGCTCATCTCCCAGGCCGCTGGGCTCACAGACAAGGCCTCTTCTGAGCTGTTCGTCCTACGAGAGGGGAAAGACGGCAGCCAGGCCCGGATCGTCATCGACCTTGACGACTTGATCAACAAAGGCAATCAGACGCTCAACATCCCTCTCCAGGCCGGGGACATCGTCAACATCCGGACCGAACAGATCATCAACGTCTATGTGTTTGGCGCGGTCCGCAATCCCGGCGTCATTCCGGTCAAGATGTCGCAGAAGATCAGCGTCCTTCAGGCCGTTGCCCAGGCCGGGGGACTGCTCGAGGGGGCGTCGAAATCGGGCGTGACGATTACAAGGAAGGACAGGAAAACAGGGAAAGAAACAAAGATCAAAGTCAACCTGAACGACGTCCTCAAGGGTAAGCGGCCGGCCATCGACCTTGTCGAGGGCGATGTCGTATACGTGCCAGCATCTATTTTCTGAGGCAAGAGAGTGGTCAGCATGAAGAACTTCGAGTTAGAAGGTTTGTCCGGGCAGCAGGAGATCAGCCTCCTCGAACTATGGCGAATTGCTTTGAGAAGAAAATGGATTATCATCATCGCTGCCCTGACGGTACTCGCCTTGGTCACTCTGTATTCATTCCTGGTCACCCCGACGTACACGGCCGTGGGTCAGCTCCTCATCGACCGGGAGCCGAACATCCTGAGCTTTGAGGACATCTTCCAGATCGAATCGTTCAACGATGACTATTTCCAGACTCAATTCAAACTCCTCCAAAGCCGGGCTCTCGCCGGAGATACGATCGACCGGATGCGATTGTATGAGAATGAGGCGTTGGTGAAGGCCGCGATCGAGGGCGGGAAACTCCGGGCGGAGGATTTGAAGAATGATCCCCGCGTCCGGCGGAACCTCATCAATGAGTTGCTAAAGCGACTGATCATCCGGCCGGTTCGGAAGACGCGGCTGGTCGAGGCAAGCTTCAGCCACCACGACCCGAAGTTCGCGGCCGAGGCCTTGAATTCGCTCTTCGATGCCTACATTGAAATGAACGTTCAGAAAAGGTATCAGGCCACGGAGCAGGCGACGGATTTCCTCACGAAACAGATCGCGACCGTCCAGGCGGAGATCGAGGAGGGCGAAAAAAGGCTGCAAAAGTACGGGAATGAAAAAAATATCATCGCCTTGAGCAGCACCGAGAACACCGTCATCGAGAAACTCGGCGAATTGAACAAGGCCCTGACCGACGCCCAAATCGACCGGGTCAATAAGGAAACCTACTACAATGAAATAGTCGTCGCCACGCCCGAGTATATCCCTGACGCCTTGACCAATCCGCTGATCCAGAAGCTGCGAGAGGAATACAGCCGGCTGAACCGCGATTATGTGAAGAAAGGCGAAACCTTCCTTCCCAACTACCCGGAGATGCAGAGCCTCAAAGCAGAATTGGACACGGCCAAGAAGGGGTTGGAGGAAGAGACTCAAGCCTTGATCAAGAGGGCCTATAGCGATTTCCAGGGGGCGCTCAAGAGGGAGCAGGCCCTGGCCGATGTGTTCAACAAGCAGAGAAGAGAGGCTTTCCAACTCAATAGCAACGCCATCCAGTACAATAGCCTGCAAATACAGATTCAAAACCAGAAAAACCTGCTGGAATCGCTGATGAAACGGAAGAGCGAAACCGACGTGTCGTCGCGTTTGAAGGGTCTCCGGACGTCGAACATCTGGATCGTGGACAGAGCGGAGATCCCCTCTTCCCCGAGCAGCCCCAATAAGCGGAAAAATATGATATTCGCCCTGATGATCGGACTATTGGGCGGGCTGGGACTGGCGTTCCTGTTCGAGCGCTTAGACGTTACGGTCAAAGATTCTGAGGATATCAAAAAATACGCCGCGATACCGATGCTGGGAATAGTTCCGGAGTTCTTCTGGAACGGACTGAAGGGGGGATACGGAAAAACGTACGAGGAAGAAAATCCGGAGGCGGAGGAGAACCCGAAGCCGGAGCAAGAATCGATGGACCTCATCGTCCATTTTTCTCCGAGGTCCTCCTTCTCAGAATATTATCGCTCGATCCGAACGACGCTCTTGCTCTCGGCGACGGACGCGAAGAGGCAGGCGATCATCGTGACGAGCGCCTTGCCGCAGGAGGGGAAAACGGCGACAGTCTCCAACCTGGCCGTCGCCTTGGCCCAGGCGGGTAAGAGTGTTGTGATTATCGATGCGGACCTGCGAAAGCCTCGTCTGCACAAAATATTCCGGGTCAAGAACTTAAACGGATTGACGAAATATCTGACGGCGGATCTGGCCCTAGAAGACTTGTTGCGAACCACTCCGATCCCGAGGTTGTTTCTGAGCAATGCCGGGCCCGTGCCGCCCAACCCCGTCGAGCTGCTAGGTTCCGAGAAGATGGCGAATCTGATCAAACGGCTCAAGGAAAGCTTTGACTACATCTTGGTGGACACCCCACCCGTGCTGGCGGTGAGCGATGCGGTCGTCCTCGGACCTCAAATGGACGGAGCGATCCTGGTCGTACGAGGAGGGAAGACCCCCCGGGAAGCCCTCAAACAGGCGCGGGAGAAGCTGGATGCGCACAAGATCAAGGGGATGGGGGTCATCATCAACCACGCTCAGATACGGGATTTTGATCATTACTATTCAGATTCGCACTATGAGCACTACGGGCGGACCTAGTCATGATCGACCTTCACACTCATATCCTCCCGGATTGGGATGACGGGGCGGCCGATCAGGCCGAAGCCGAGCAGATGATAGCGGTGGCCCTCGAGGATGGTATCTCCAAGATTGTTCTGACGCCTCACGTTTATCGGATGACCAAGCGCGGCCACGACTTGGAAGGTCTAGCGGGCCGAGTTCGGGCATTCCTAAAACAGTCGAAGGCCTTCGGAATCGACCTCTTCGCGGGGGCCGAAGTCTACGTCCACCCCGGTATGATTCAGAATATCAAGGAGTATGGCCTGAGCGTCAACGGATCGAATTATGTTTTTATCGAGTTGCCGGCCGAGCACGTGCCGGGAGGGATGACGACGCTGGTGTTCGAAATGATGCTTGGTGGGTTGATCCCGATCATCAGTCACCCCGAGCGGAACGCCGTTTTTGCACAGACGCCGGAGATCCTGTACGAATTGATCAGACAGGGCGCCATCGGGCAAGTCACCTCGCAGAGCATCACGGGCGGATTTGGCAGAAAAACGCGGAAGGTGGCCGAAGGTTTTCTGCGGCACCGGTTGGTCCATCTGATCGCCAGCGATGCCCATAATGCGGAGACGCGACCGCCGCGGTTGGCCGAAGCTGTTGAAATGGCCGCAAAAATCGTGGGGCCGACGAGGGCCGAAGCGATGGTGACCACGGTTCCGGCGGCCATATTGGGAAACGAACAAATTCCGGACCTCGGGGAGCCGGTCAGCCCAACGAAAAAAAACAAGCTGCATTTTCTTATCCGATAAGCCGCCGTAGGACCCATTTCGCCTAACAAGAAGGATCGTCGTCCCATTTTGAACTTTACATTGCTGAAGAATTCCCCCTTCGTCAAGAATGTACTCGTCGTGATGTCCGGCACCGCCCTGGCTCAGGTTCTCAGCTTTGCTCTTTCGCCCATTATCAGTCGCCTCTATTCTCCTACAGATTTCGGGGTGTTCGGCTCTTTCACCGCGATTCTTGGGGTCGTTAGCGCCGGGATAGCCCTGGATTACAGTCAGGCTCTCATGCTTCCTAAGCAAAAAGACGATGCCTTCTGCCTTTTCGTCATTTCGTGCCTGTCCAGTTTTTTGGTTGCGGCCTTCTGCCTGGCCATCTGCCTTGTGGCCTCCGGTTTCATCCTCAACTTCATAAACGCTCGGAATGCCTGGATATTGGTGCTTCTAGTCATCGGCATTTTGTCTTCAGGTCTCAACCAGACATTTCAAGGCTGGTGTATACGGGCAAAAGCGTTCAAACATACCTCGGCATCACAAGTCATACGCAGCCTATCAGCCAACGGGATGCAAATCGGACTGGGTTACCTGAAAGGCGGCGCCTCAGCCCTTATCTTCGCGGTGACCTTGGGTGATATGTTGGCGACTCTCAGTCTCGCCAAGGTCGCGCTGCGAGAACTCAAGGTCCTGTGGCGAAGTATCCGCTGGAAGCGATTATGGCAACTGGTTAAAGAGTACCGCGATTTTCCCCTGTATTCGGCCTCCACGAATGTGATCAATGCCTTATCACTGGGTTTGCCCGTTTTTCTGCTGACACATTTTTATGGAATTGCCGTGGCCGGGGCCTATGTCTTTGGCACACGTCTCATGCAGGCCCCGATGGGATTGGTCTTGACGGCACTTCGGCAGGTCCTCTACCAGAAGGCGTCAGAAACCTATAACGAAGGCGGGCGTCTCGCACCCCTCTACCTGAAAATAACTGGGGGCTTGTTCGCCGTTGGATTTCTCCCTTCATTGATTTTGTTCATATGGGCTCCTCAGATCTTCTCCTGGATCTTTGGGGGTCAATGGCATACAGCGGGCGTGTTTGCCCGAAGCTTGGTGTTGTGGCTGTTGTTCTCGTTCTGTAATCTGCCCGCCGACCTCTTTACCCGGATCATCCGCATGCAACGCAGAATGTTCTTTTTTTATCAGGTGGTGCTCATCGCCAGAGCTCTTGCCCTGATCATAGGCGGTATGTATCTGCCCGCATCACAGACTGTGTTGTTATTCTCTTTGATCGGTGCCGTCATGAACGTCGTTTACATTACAATTATCGGTTTCGCCCTGGTGAAGATGGAGGGCGACACGGCCTTGAAGGATATTTTGAATGGCATGAGGAAAGCATAGTCCCCGATGATTCTTATTTTTGTTGGCGGCAACGGCTGTCCCATTTATGATCTTTTCGTTTATTAAATCAAAAAAGTGAACCAAACAAATAGATCAAAACCTACTTTGGGGGCTTACCTTGTGGGAGCCTATTTATTTAGTGTGCCTGCCTTTGCTTATTCGGAATCCCCAGGTTTATCAATTATTCCCCAAATCACGGGAGCTCTCCTGATGGCTTATGCGATCCTTGATATTCTAGGCAGTCAGAGCATAAGAATCCCTGGTGAAATTCGGTTATACGGCTTTATGGGGCTATGGGCAGTTATCACATTTTTTTTAGGTGCAAGTAGAAGCGAAGAGGGAACACTGAGTCTGGGTACAATAATTAAAGTTGTAATTGCCACATTAGCCTGTGCCCAGCTTATTAAGGATGAAGCCGACTTTTTCACGGCCCTTAAAATGTTCGTTTTTTCCATTCTGTTTGTCTTCTATCTGAATAGGACTGACTTTCAACTGCTAAGAATGGCCGAACAAATTAGGGAGACAGACCGATTTGCTGGCACATTGGCTAATGCGAATTACGCTGCTCTGTTTTCGCTGACCGTCATTTGGGCCTCCGGACTTTTGTTGTTACATTCTAGAAAATGGTTATTAAGGAGTACATTGTTTTTGATCCCGATTGGCCTTTCTTTATTAATCATTTATTACTCGGGCTCAAAAAGAGGTCTGATTGGGATCGGTTTGTTTGTTTTATTTTTTACAAGATTATTGTATATACGTCAGCATTCTTCTTTTTATAAGAAAAGCTTAGTAATATTGATTTCTTCTTCTTTAATCATTGTCGCTGGTTACTTTGTTTATACTTCACCATTTTTCTTTAGGATAGAACAATTATTTTATGGGGGATCTGGCTCAGATATAAATAGGCTTAATTTAGCAAGTGAGGCGATAAATGTTTGGTTGATGAATTGGAAGACCTTTTTTATTGGAGTTGGGCAGGGTAATTTCAAGTTCTTCAGTTACCAGCAGACTTACTCGCATGTAACACCATTAGAACTTCTGGCCAACCTTGGCATAATAGGCTTCTTCTTATTTATGGGTTTCTTATTCCTCCTATTCCGTAAATTTATTTTTTTATACAGACATACATTTAACCAAAAATTAAAAAGTATTTTCTATTTGACCTTTGTTTTCTTGTTCCTTTATTCAATTTCCATGCTGACGTCAGTATTGTATGATTCACGAGAACTGATGCCGATATTGGGTTGTCTTGCAGCGTTTGGGCAATATCACCTTCGCTTGCTAAGGCCAAGCCAGATTAGTGAACTCAACACCTCGGGAAGTGCTAGAAACGACCCTAACTGAGTCCAGGCGATGACTCCACTATTTATCATCGTGAACAAGAGGAATGCCGGATGAAGAAGAATGAGCTTGTGGAGAGGTTCTACACTCTGGCCACTCAGGAGAAGCTTTACAGCAACGAGTTCAACCTGCGGTTTCACTTGAAGACGGTTTTCGAAGGGGTTCCCTTGGAGAATAAGCGCATGCTCGACGTCGGCGGCGGCAATGGCATCTGTACGTTCTATGCTGCCTGCATGGGTGCCGAAGAGGCAATTTGTCTGGAGCCAGTAGCTGAGGGATTCATTGCCAACTCCGTGGCCGGTTTCCATCGCCTGAAGGCCCACGGGTTGTCGGATAGTATCCGGTTCGAGCCGATCACCTTCCAGCGTTTTGTTGTGGGCACAGACAGCAAATTCGATGTGATCCTGCTCCAAAACTCGATCAATCACCTAGATGAACGGGCTTGCATTAACCTTCTTAAAGAGGAAAAGTCCCGCCAGGTATATTTAGACCTTTTTGAGAACTTCTATCGTCATTCGAATCCCGACGCCTACCTGATCATTTGCGACTGCGCGCGGCGCAACTTTTATGGGGATCTTGGAATGCGAAATCCTCTGGCCCCGATGATCGAATGGCATAAACATCAGTCCCCCAAGGTGTGGGCCAGCCTGGCCGCCGAAGTCGGTTATTGCCGGCCCAAGATCCGCTGGACTTCCTTCAATTCCTTGGGCACGCTGGGCAGATACCTCCTAGGGAACAAGCTCGCGGCGTATTTTTTCCTGAGCCACTTTCGTCTGCAAATGCAGCGAGGTTAACTGAATTGGCGAAAAACGCATCTTCAGCCAAACATTGGAAAGAAGTAAGTTATATACTCCGCGGGCCTGGTTCAACAAACTAGGTATGATAGGATTTAAAGCGAATCCAAACGGCTTCTGAAACTGACAGATACGGTTTACACCAAGGGCCCGGGGCTGACGATATCATCATTTCGTGATGGGAGGCATCGGCTCCGAGCCTGAAGGGCGAGGATTGCGCGCGGCATCGCCACGGCACTGCTCAAACGCATCCACCGCGAGGCTGGCGCCATGGGCTTACAATGTATGGCAATCATCCCATCTGAGATGTCTTTGAACCTGTATCGCCGCGCCAGCTGCCAGGCCCTGGCCTATCTTTCCGTTTTTCGTCCTAAAGAGGAAAAATGACCAACAAGCCGCGCCTCGGCCTGATCGTCGATTCGACCTCCGTCCCTGCTTGGGCCTATCGACTTGTGGAGCGGCTGATTATTGCAGACGCGGCCGAAGTCAGTCTCCTCGTTCAATCTGGACTTGAGCCTGCCACGCCCACCCGGCTCGAATACTACCTTCGGCTGGAACGCCGTTTTCTGCGCGGCGTCGCGGACTCGTTCGCCCGCCGCGACCTACGCGCCCTTCTGCCAAACACGCCATTTACCAATGCAAGCGACCAGCAAAAAATACAATCCCAGCGGCTGGACGTGATCATCAATTTGAGTTGTCACGATTTTAGTCGTTCGCCTCTGCGCGCCTGTGCGCGCCTTGGTCTGTGGTCGTGGGATGCCCATCCCGCCAGCGGCTACATCGAAGTGCTCAAGGACTTGCCATTGACAACTTGCGAATTGCGCGCCTTCCTGCCCGAAGACGATGTTTCCAAAACTATTCGTCGTGCTGTCTTCGCCACCGATCCAGTCTCAGTGAACCGCAATCGCAATCACGTTTTCATCAAGACCGTCTCGCTGTTGCTCTGGGCGCTTAAGCGCCTGCAACTAATTGGCGAAGAAAAATATTTTGATGGGCTTGAACCTGCCTCTGAAATCAAATCCGCCATGCCCGGACTGATTGGACTAGCGACTCTCGGCTTAGCTCAAGCAACGCGTTACATCGAAAAAAAAATCCGCTCGCGATTGGACAAGGAACAGTGGATTGTGTTGGCCGCGCAAGGACAGGGTGGGCTGACGCCCGATTGGAGCGCGCTCAGGCGACTCGACCCGCCGCGCGACCGTTACTGGGCCGATCCGATGGTCGTCGAGCGCGACGGTCAGGTCTACATTTTCATCGAAGAATTCATGAACAACACCGGCCTTGGCCGACTGGCGTGCCTGACTCTAAACGCGCAAGGACAAGTGATTGCCAACCAAACCATTCTCGAACGGCCGTATCATCTCTCGTACCCATTCATTTTTGAGCAGCAAGGCAAGACCTACATGATCCCAGAGGCAGCGAAGAACCGCCAGAGCGAACTGTATTGCTGTATTAAATTCCCTGACCAATGGGAATTCGTCATGCCGCTGATGACCGCCGTCTACGCAGTGGATTCAACTCTGCTGAATCACGAGGGCCGCTGGTGGTTGTTCGCCAACATAAAGGCCGAAGAGGGAGCCTCTTCGTGTGACGAACTGCACGTGTTCTGGGCCGACGATCCACTGTCCAATTCGTGGACGCCGCACCCACTCAACCCTATCGTCTCCGACGTAAGCCTCGCGCGACCAGCCGGGCCGATCTTTCAATACGAGGGTAGACTGTTTCGTCCCTCACAAGACTGCTCGCGCCGCTATGGTTACGCCGTGAACATCAACCGCATTGAGGTCCTCACTGAGACCGAATACCGCGAAACGCTCGTTGAGAAAATCCTGCCGCAAGGGGACCTGCGCGCCACCCACACCCTCAGCCGGTCAGGCGGTTGGATCGCCATCGACGCGGTCAGGCCATTGAAATAGATTTGCAGGGACGACCCGGTGGGTCGTCTCTGCATTCGCTTATCAGAAGATGATCCGGGATTCCTCAAGAACAAGAACTGGACGCACCATGCATCGACGGGCGTTGAATCGGAGCCTGGCGGCGACTGCGGGCCTGCTAGCTGTGCCGACCTCCTTGCTGAAGCAGGGGCTCTGCAGGCTCGTCGGGGAGCGGCTCTACGGAGAGGCCTCCGTGGTCCGAGGCGCTGCGAGGAAGCTCCTTCGCCAGTTGATCGGCCGTGAGCCGGTGTTCAAGGTCCAGGTCCGATGCGACTGCAAAGACTTCAAGTACCACATCTGCACCTAGGGCCTGGGACCCGAGACGGTCGTCTACTCCTTCTGCGTGGGGATGGACATCAGCTCTGAAATTTCGCTGATCCGGACGTACGGCGCGCAAGTGTACGCGTTCGACGCGTCGCCGGTGGCCGTCGCCTGGATCCGGACCCAGCGTCTGCCCGAGGAGTTTCAATTCCACGAACTGGGGGTGGGCAGGCACGACGGGACGGGGGAGTTCTTTTCTCCGCTGGAGGCGGCCAATCCGGACTGGTCGATGATAACCCGCGCCGCCGAAGAGGGCGCGGTCGTCCAGTGCCCGATCCGTCGGTTGTCTTCGATTACACGCATGCTGGGGCATAGCCGGATCGACATCCTGAAGCTGGACATTGAGGGCGCGGAGTATGGCGTCATCGCGGAATGGCCGAAAGGGGGGCCGGAAGCCCATCAGTTCCAAGTGGAGTTCCATCACCGCAAGCCGCAGGTAGGGAACCAGAAAACTCGCGACGCCGTCGCCCTCCTGAATTCAAATGGCTAGAGGATTTTCCATGTATCCAGCACCGGCCCGGAGCTCTCGTTCCTCAAGGTATGAGGGCGAGTGGGCGCCCGCGCGAAATCGCTCCGGATGCCATCCCCCGCCAGCCCGGACATCTTCTGAGCCCCGATCTGCATTTGCTCACGAAGGAAAGGGCCGAGCTCTCCTGAAGAGCTCATGGTGAATGGGATGACAGGAATAAACACTATCGAGGACAACGGCGCAATCCGCTTTGAACACGGTCGTTATGAGATAGATGAGCAGGCTCAGCGAGGTTTTTTTGACATGAGCGTTTGTGGATGGAAAGGTCACTCGGGGGAGATCTGGTTTTCTTTACACCGGCTGACGGCCGGCGACGCATTGTTGGAGTGCTTATAAAGATGCGCAGGCTGATTTTTTATCTTTCCCATTCAAAAAAGAAGATCCTCATCAGCCTTTTGGCGCTGGGTGGAATTCTCCTTTTCATTTTTCGCGAGCGATGGTTTTTGTGTCTAGGTGATTTTCTAGTCCTGCAGGATAGCTTGCATTCTGCAGATGTAATTCATGTGATCGCGGGTGAAGATTATCGGACAGATTATAGTATCCAATTGTATAAACAGGGATATGGGAAAATGCTCTTTTTCACGGGCGGATGGTGTGAAACACATCACTATCATCATGGTGAGCATGCAAGGGCACGAGCGCTTGCGCTGGGCATATCAATGAATGCTATCGCCTTTGACGATTCAAGCGTTACTAGCACATATATGGAGGCCGAAAGGTTAAAAGAATGGATTGCGCACAGGCCAACTCCCATCCATTCCGTAATTGTCGTCAGTGATCCATTCCACATGCGGCGAACCCGCTGGACCTATAAGAAAGTGCTAGGAGACAGCATTGAAGTGGAAATGGCGCCGGTACCCTTTGAATTGACATCGTATCGACGGCGTTGGTGGACAGATCAGGCAAGCAGCAAATATGTTCAAGATGAGTATAAGAAATTGGTGTATTATATTCTCCGATATCAAATCAGCAGGGGGAAGTTCCACGATTGGCTAGCCTCAAAGGATCGGGAATAATGAAGGTGTCAATAGGCAGGTTGAGAAAATAAGCGGGTGGGTCATAGCACATGAAGGTACTTTGCGTAATTGACAACCTCAGCACAGGTGGTGCCCAGCGACAGATGATAAATCTAGCTATTGGGTTACATCATCGCGGTCATTATGTCACTATGTTTTATTATGCTTCGGGTACTTTATTGGCTCAACAGCTTGAGAAAGAAGGGGTTCATGTGCACGTTCAACTCAAGAAATCGCGGTACTCTTTCGATGTCATAAAAGGTCTTCGCCGTTGCATTGACCAAGGAAAGTATCAGGCGGTAATTTCTTTCTTGAATACGCCGAATTTTTATGCTATTTTGTCATCTTGCCTTTCGAGAACTCGTCCGGCCGTCATTGTCTCTGAAAGATCTTTTGACGTACCAGGCTACCCAAATTCTATCGAGTTGGCAGTCCGTCAGTTCTATCGCTTTAGCCGTAAGATTGTTGTCAATTCACATCACCAGCGCATAAACTTTCTCCGTCGCTATCCCTGGATGGGGAAACGCGTGGTCACAATCTATAATGGGTATGATCTGCAGGAATTTGTTCCTCCCTCATATGAACCTGAAAATACACAGGTCAATATACTGGTAATTGCCAGTGTATCAAGATCTAGGAATGGTCTTTGTCTGGTGCGAGCATTGGATATCCTTCGGAAACAATATGGTTTATTACCTAGAGTGAGTTGGGTAGGGCAGCGAGTAATGCACGGAGATCGCCTGAAATATTTATTGGCAATGGAAGACGAAATTAAGCGTTTTGGGCTTTCAGAACAATGGCAATGGTTAAATCAACGCACAGACATTATCAATCTTTTGCACCAACATGATGTTCTCATTCATCCTTCATATGGTGAAGGGCTGCCCAATGTCGTTTGTGAAGCCATGGCTTGTGGTCGTCCCTTGATTGTCAGTAATACATTGGATCATCCCTACTTGGTTAGGGATGGGGTCAATGGATTTCTCTTTAACTGGCAAGATCCTGATGATTTAGCCGGAAAACTCAAAGTATTTTATGATTTATCTAGATCTGAGCGTCATCGGATGGGAGAAATGGGGCGTGATTTTGCGGAGAAGAATTTGGCACTAGAACGCTATGTCAGCGATTTTGAACAAATTATTTCTCAGGTGGTCAAATAATATGGTTTTACGCAATTTGGCTGTTTCTTTGCTTTTTTGTAGACGAGTTTGGCGTCGATTCAAGATGATATTGTTGCGCCCGGCCTTTAAGAAGCACGGCCGACATTTTAATTTTGATCCCGACGGGTACTATACGTTCAAGACCATTCAGGTGGGATATGATGTCATTCTGGGCGCAAATGCTATTTTATTGGCTTCTGAGAGCCGGATCATTATTGGCAATAAAGTGATGTTTGGCCCAAACGTTATGATTGTCGCCGGTGACCATAACACTTCCGTGATAGGGAAATTTATGTACGATATTCACAGCAAGCGTCCTGAAGACGATCAAGATGTCATAATTGAGGATGATGTTTGGATCGGTGCTCGGGCAATTATTCTGAAAGGCGTACGTGTAGGTCGTGGTAGTATCATTGCGGCGGGTGCGGTTGTCAGCAAAGATGTGCCGCCTTACACTATTGTCGCTGGCGTGCCGGCACGTATAGTGAAACGGCGATTTGATGTTGATACGATTTTGGTCCATGAAAAAGAACTCTATCCGCCAGAGAGACGCTTGGAACGTAGCAATCTAGAAAATGCCTTTGGGTTGCGTTGATTAAGCCGCGTGTTATTCTGGCTGGCCATTTGCCCCCAATGATTGGCGGCATCGCGACCTTTTGCCAGGCGCTCTTGAATTCGACTTTGGCAGATAAAGTCGATTTGCGCTTTGTGCAGACCAGTCCCCAGGACAGGCCTTTATTGTCGAGTGGAAAGGCAACCTGGAAAAACATTGTCGAAGCAATTAGGGATTGCGGGCGTTTCTTTGGCGCTTGTATAGCTCATCATCCCGACATTGCTCATATTTGCACAGCATATGGTTTGTCTTTCTTAAAGCATAGCTTATGTGTCATATTCGCACGAGTCGTGGGATGCCGCGTTTTCCTGCATCCCCACTGCAGTTTTGCCAAGCTTTACGCGGGCACTTCTTTTTGGAAATTGTACTGCACTCAAATATTTCGCCTATCGAACGGGATAATTGCACTATCCAAAGAGTGGTTCGCTCTTCAAAAGCTTCTGCAAGAAGCGCAGATCTATTACTTGCCGAATGCCATTGACATCCGACCTTATCAGAAAATCGCTTCCCGGCGTTCTTGGGCTAAACAGCACCAGATTCAACTTTTGTATTTAGGCTATCTTGGGGAAGCCAAGGGGACTTACGATTTATTAGATGCATTCAAGATGATGGATGTTGGAGAGTTTCAGGTTATTCTTAATCTGGTGGGAGATTTTCTGACAGATCAAGATAAGGGCCGCCTTGCGGAGATGGCAAGCCATGTCATTGATAATGAGAAAACGTATTGCTTGATGCCTCCCGTTTCTGGGGAAGGAAAACTGGCCTGTTTTGAAAAAGCGGATATTTTTGTATTTCCATCACATCACGAGGGAATGCCGATGGCTGTTCTGGAAGCTATGGCAGCTGGTCTGCCAGTTATTGCTACTGCTGTCGGTGGAATCCCAGACCTGATCGCGAATGGGGTGAATGGTTTATTGATACCCCCACAAGCGGCGCGTGATTTATCAAAAGCCATTGAAAATTTGTGCAAGGATGCTCGCCTGCGTTTCGAATTTGGAAACAGAAACATTCTCATAGCCCAAGATTATCATATCGAGCATTATGTACAAAAGCTCGTGGGGATTTATGCTCAGATTATTCAAAGGTGAGAGGCGGATCCGCCTCGGGCGATCCTTTATGGTCCAGGCCGCAAAATGAAGAGGGTTTTAGTGGCTCCTAAATTGATAATATGAAATCGCTATAGCATCGCGTCGCGTAAAATGGAGAGCGGGGAGGTCTTGAAAATATTATTTCAGAGGTGGTACATCGAATGGGGCAGCTAAATAGTAGTTGAGACAACTCGTGAAATCTCTCATTCATAAACTGTCCTCTTCGCAAAAAATTCGATATCTTACAACTGGTGGCTTTAGCTTTGCGATCGAATTTGCCATCTTCATGATTCTGGTGCACCTTAAAACTAGCTTGGTGCTCGCAAATACAGCAAGCTTCTTGACTGGTCTGCTCGTAAGTTTCTTTCTCCATAAATTATGGTCTTTCGCGGGCGAGCAGCAACATCAAACGAAAGCCCAGTTTGTAAGTTACGCATTGCTAGCGATCATTAATCTGTTACTAAGTAATATAATCATATACGAGTTAGTCGAAGTTGTTTCAATACCGAAACAGATTGCAAAGATTCTCGTTATGGCAATTATCGTCTGCTGGAACTATGCGATTCTCGGGAAATTTATATTTCGACGCTTGGCTTGAAACTTTTAGCTTGAAGGTGGTATCTTAATTGCGGGCAGGTCAAGTCGTAGATGCTTTGTCCCCGTTGAAAAAGATGCGGACTCCGTTTGATGATGCGGAATTCGATTTGCTTGTGGTCAGTTTGATATTGCATCATGTCCCTTTCGATCAACGAGGTCGTACTATGCCGATATTTTTGTTTGTGAAGACCGGGTGGCCATGTTTACGTCCTTAAACCTAATTCGTATAAACCCGTAAATCAATGTGTTTTACGGCACATCTCAATTGACAATACACTTTTCCCTTCAGCTTGGGGAAGTTTGAGCTTAACCCATAAATTTGGGCTCGTCGCATCTGGAAGCGAAAAACATCATGTTTGGGCCTCCGCGTTTGAAATATATGAGGGTGATCGATCGATTTCTCTATTGTTTGACATCAGCTTTACAATATGGCGTGTTCGCAGTCAGATAAAGAAAATCTATTACTCTCCGGATGTTTCTCATGTATTGAAGGAGCGTTTGCCATGACGAATCACAAAAACGCGGACCGTATTATGCATGAGGTTACGGGAGATCGTGCTATAACTTGGCTCCGCCGATCTTTATGGATTGCAGTGGTGATAGTACTCGTATTTCTTGTGATCTGGCCGATCTGGTCGGGCATCATTTCGTGCGGTGAGGATGTTGACTACAGCCGTGGCGCTGCCCTGAGGGGCACACTTTGTTATAATTTCCAGTTTGAGTGGGGCACAAGTTCATTCCGGCCGATCGATCTGCTGAGTGGCCGTTTAGTGAATTTAAAAACGTTGGATGCGAGAGCCACGATACTATTACATTTGCCGGCGATGGCTGCCATTCTTATGGCCATTTGGGTAGCGATCAAGCGTTTAACACCGAGTTGCCGGTTATATTTTCCGTTCGCTGCACTCTGTTGGTGTCTACACACTTCAACAACGTGCGTTTTATGGCAACACGATACCATCGCGCAGATGTGGGCATCGGCATGTGGTTTATGGTTAGGGCTGTTGGTATGGGAAGCCATTGAAAGAGCATGGGCTGGAAAATCGATCCAACGTCATGCCATTCTTCTCGGGTTATTGTGTGTTTTGGGGGTTCTGACAAAAGAGGTATTTTTCGGTTGGGTAGCCGCACTAGACTTTTTTTTGGTCCTCACGGCGATTGTGGCAGTACAACGTCGCAATTGGCGCATGCTGTCTGCCATCACCATAATTTTTTTGGCGATTACACTCATCCCCTTGGGTTTTTTCGCACTGCGTTGGTTTGGCGGCGGTCTTAGCGAATTCAGTAGGCTTGGGGGTCGCTACAAACCGCAACTTGGCGTCAACTTGATTTATAATGTGGTCTTGGCCGTTGCGGGATACTTTTCGATGGCGCCAATACATGTCCTGCGCGACCCGGCAGCCCCGATCTTTTTGAGGGCGGCTCCTCTCTTGGCAATCGGTCTTAATATTCTAATATGTATAGCGCCTTGGCTAATTCTGCGTATCTCACATCGTGATTGGCCAGGTCGTCCACGCGGTCAAACGGTGGCAATCATTGCTTCCCTGACGTTTCTTGGAGTGTGTGCAACCCTTCCCATAGGAAGAATCTCGGAGGTATATTTATTGGGCCCCAACGCAGGATCGGCCATGCTTACCGCAATTGGTCTCATCGGCTGGTGGCAATTAACTCGGTCGGTTCATAAGGATGATTTGACAATATCGTCGAAGATTGGCAGAGCAATGCCCATTGCGGCCGGCGCTGTATTGCTCATGATTGGCATGTACGGCGTAGCCAGCCGGGCATACCATTTCCGATTAACTTGGTCATACGCTGGGAAACTAGATCAACTCCTCCTGGACCATCAACGATCCTTGCCTCCCGATAAAAATCGAGTTGCTACCGTTTTCCTGCCAAACGCCCTTACGACGGGGCTGGTACATAACCAGTATGTATGCCCTCCCGGGAAATCCATATTGTTAGACTGCCTGGAGGCGTGGCGCAACCATTCGGACCCCCTAAGACAAATGAAGCTGGTTTCCAGCGATCCAATCGGTCCCATCAACCCGAGAGATCTGGTGGTGGATGTGAATCAGTTTCCGCCACGGCGGCATTGGTGAGAAATATGCATGTCGCTGGTTGTTCTCGTTTTGTAGCACGCGATGGAATCTCCCTTCTTATCAATCGCTTTCCGTGCGAATTCGGACTTGTTTCATTCGCTTTCGTCATCCTAAGGGGAGAGTTTGGCATTAGCCGTGTGGCAAAAATTAAGTAGCTATTAATAAAAATGAAAACCCATTTTAAATGCACAATTGTTATTCCAATCATGAATGAGGAGGGAAACATAAGATTTTTAATAGAGCGAATCGTTAATATTGTTAGTAGATATCCAGACTATGAATTGATCTTTATAGACGACGGAAGTACTGATAATTCATTAAAGATTATTCAAGAAGAAAGAACGAGAAATGAGAAGATTCATTTTATTTCTTTTTCTAGAAATTTTGGACATCAGCATGCATTGCGGGCTGGGCTAGATTATGCAACTGGGGATTGTGTCATTTCTATGGACGGAGATATGCAACATCCTCCAGAATTAATTTCGAAATTAGTTGAAAAGTGGCAGGAAGGATATGAAATAGTTTATACTTTGCGAAAAGACGATCCGAAATTATCATTTACAAAAAGAAAAACTGCCAATATTTTTTACTTTATTATAAATCACTTTTCGGATGTTAAAATTGAGAAGGGAGCTGCAGATTTTCGTCTTTTGGATAAAGGGGTTATTAAAATAATTAAAACCATTAAAGAAAGCAACCTTTTCATGAGGGGCATGGTTTCTTGGCTTGGATTTAAACAATATGGCATTAGCTATTTACCAGAAGAAAGGCATTGGGGAAAAACAAAATATACTTTAGGCAAAATGATAAAGTTTGCTATAACTGGAATAACAAGTTTCAGTAATAAACCTTTGCATATATCAACCATGCTTGGATATATAATCGCAACACTAGCCTTTTTATACGGCATATATGCAATTATTATGAAAATATTTGCTGATAATACTATCTCCGGCTGGACATCAGTTTTGACTATAGTATCATTTATTGGTGGTATTCAGCTAATTATGATTGGAATCTTGGGAGAATATATTGGTAAACTATTTATAGAAACTAAAAGAAGACCTAACTATATTATAAAAGAAAAAAGCTTATGAAGATTCATAAATGAGAAATAAATTGATGGGACGTAGATTTAGAAGTTATCTTTGAATATTCTGGGCATAAGTCCTAGCGAGCTTTTGTTTACCAAGGAGGTTAGGATGGGTACGACGAAAGTTCTGGTGACTGGGGCGGGTGGTTTCATCGGTCATCACCTGGTGACGTATTTGAAAGGGCGAGGATATTGGGTGCGCGGTGTCGATATCAAGCTGCCTGAATTTTCTGAAACGGATGCTGACCAGTTTGAATTATTGGACCTGCGTCGTTGGGACTCTTGTCTCCAGGCCGTACGAGGTGTGGATGAAGTGTATGCCCTGGCTGCCGATATGGGCGGCATGGGCTTTATATCCTTCCATCATTCGCAGATTTTGCACAATAACACATTGATCAATTTGCATACCCTGGATGCGGCGCGCGTGCATCAAGTTGAGCGCTATTTTTATTCTTCTTCGGCCTGTATTTATCCTGAATTCCGTCAGATGGATGTCAACGTTAAGCCGCTTAAAGAGGAAGATGCCTATCCTGCTTTTCCCCAAGATGCTTATGGCTGGGAAAAGCTCCTGACCGAGCGTCTGTGCATGCACTATGAAGCTGATCACGGCATCCAGACCCGCGTCGCCCGCTTCCATAATATATTTGGGCCCAATGGCACCTGGGAGGGTGGTCGAGAGAAAGCGCCGGCTGCAATGTGCCGCAAAATCGCGGTAGCAAAATTGACCGGCAATCCAGTCGTTGAGATATGGGGTGATGGAGAGCAGACCCGTTCCTTCTGCTACATAGATGATCTGGTGGAAGGTGTTTATCGTTTAATGCGCTCAGAACACCACGACCCGATCAATATTGGCC
>Ga0315277_10004359_pt1 | contig 18975 bp, 12 predicted proteins | sample YL17G05_15_MG_FD_203695 | JGI IMG/M metagenome (GOLD analysis project Ga0315277, IMG submission 203695) | Sediment microbial communities from Yellowstone Lake, YNP, Wyoming, USA - YL17G05_15 | ecosystem: Environmental > Aquatic > Freshwater > Lake > Sediment | place: USA: Wyoming | collected...
ATGCGCCTGCGAACGCATCTGCTACTCGCGTTTTCTCCTGGCCGTCTATTGAGAAGATGACCGCCGATGGTGTTCGCTCGATTGCGAATTCATGGAACTCATACCAGTTCACAGAAATTTCGAAATCCAAGAGTTTAACCGGAGACCCTGAAGCTGGCTGGAACCAAGCTAACGCGTGAACAAGTCCAACACTACCATCTACTGTGTCAAAGTAGTATCCAGTGATCGGACCGGTACGTTCCATTGGGTTCGGAGCGAAGCCAAATTTCTGAATCTCTCCGGAGAGGCGAATGCTCGCACGAGCTATTACGCTTTGACCCATCGGTGCGAAGGTGGGGATGGAGTCTATGCGCTCGTGATATCCTTGTGAATGAAGAAGCCCGCCCGCAACGTATGGCCACTGACCCTCCCCGAGCTTATCGACAAATACAGACCATTTCGATGTGTCGAGATCCGTGCCTTCGAAGTCATCGTAGAAAACCACGGTCCCCGAGGACATACTTGAGCACAATAAAGTAAATACCACCAACGCTAAGCAAATCTTAAAATCATTTCCAAGCTTCATTTTTCTTTCCTTTCAAAAAATTGTTTTAGTTTTTATTGAAATTGTTACATCACAAGTACAAACCATTTTCGTGTCGTTCTCGACCTCCTTTCTTGATAACTGTTCAGTCATCGCATCCAGGGTTCATAATAACCATACCGTCCGTACCCTTCTCTTTCCTGCCATCCATAAGGATCGGTCATTTGAATATCGCCGCCATAACCACAGCCATTTCCGAGAGATTGAAGAATCATCATGAGGTAATTTACGATTTCGACATTTTGCCATTGCTCATAAGTAGGAACTTCTTGATAAGATGAACTTTGTTTATTTTTGCTTTCTGAACTAACGCTTTCACTGCATCCAGTAATCAAGAATGCCGAACTGAGTAATAATGTATTTACTATAAGCATCTTCAGCGTTTTAACTTTTACATCTGCCTGATTCTGATATTTTGCTGTTTGTGTTTTCATTTTTGTTCTTCTTTCGTTTTTAAAAAAAATCATGTTTCCGATAAAAATACGGCAGATTTGAAATCAGATTGCGCTAAGGGGATAAAAAAATATTAGGGATTGATATATGTCTATTTAACGACTAAAATACTCCTGTAATCAAAGATTGTATTTTTATAGTAATTAAAAGAAGTGGGTTTGTTGTCTGCCATAACCTCTGTTATTAGAAGACATTAGGAGTGGTTAGCATGGGGCATTACAGAACATCCATAGCCGGAGAAAGTGGCAAGTTTCAACCCACCCGCTGGACTCAAATTGTGGCCCTTTCTACGCAGGATACAGAAAAGCATCAAAAACTTCTTGGGGAACTATTATCCCAATATTGGAAACCCATTTATTGTTATATACGACGAAAAGGCAATCCAAGTCAAACGGCTGAGGACTTAACCCAAAGTTTTATTGAAGATGTAATCTTAGGTCGGGAACTCATCTCTCAAGCCGACAAAAACAAAGGACGTTTTCGTACATTCGTGTTGACTTCGTTAGAGCGATATCTTCACGATGTTCACCAAAAAGATAATGCCGTAAAACGTTCTCCGAAAGGCCAAAGGATTCCAATCGATATATCTGAAATCTCAGATAGTCTTCTAGATCAACATGGTCAAAGCCCTGAAGAGCTCTTCAACTACTCATTGGCTTCAGAAATTCTTACACAAGTGTTATCAGAAATAGAGATGTTATATTTAAATGAAGATAAAGAGATTTACTGGCATATTTTCGAAGAGAAGGTCATAAATCCGCTTCTGGAAGGTTGTGAATCAGCATCGAATACTGAAATATGTTCAAAATATAATATTAAGGATGAAACAACTGTTTCGAACATGATTGTGACCGTAAAACGTCGTTTTAAGACGACAATGCGAAACTGCTTACGTGAGCTGGTTCTGTCGGATTCCGAGGTGGATGAAGAATTAGATGAAATTTTTAGAATTTTGTCACAGGGGCATGCAAAGTGAGAGCAAAACCTCCGTATATTCTTATACCATAGCTCTTTTATACAGAGAATGACTATATATGGATAAAAAGAACCATAAACATATTAGCGTTGACCCGCAAAAACTAGCTGATCTTTGGAAAATGGGTCTCGGACCTGATGATGTAATTTCTCAGATTGGTCATTATAAGCTGATTAAAACCCTTGGCGAAGGGGGATTTGGATATGTTTATTTAGCAGAGCAGCAGGAACCCATCAAGCGACAGGTTGCCTTAAAAATCATCAAACCCGGTATGGATTCCAAACAGGTCATTGCTCGTTTTGAAGCAGAACGACAGGCTTTGGCCCTGCTTAATCACCCCAATATTGCAAAAGTGTTTGATGCAGGCAGCACGGATGAAGGCAGACCGTATTTTGTGATGGAATATGTAGAAGGAATTCCGATCACAGACTATTGTGATAAACATCGATTATCCATCAAAGAACGGCTTGAACTGTTTATCAAAGTATGCGAGGCACTTCACCATGCTCATCAGAAAGGAATCATTCACCGGGATATCAAGCCCTCAAATGTTATGGTCAGCGAAGAGGATGGACATGCTGTACCTAAAGTAATTGATTTTGGAGTTGCCAAGGCTATCAGCCAAAATCTCACCGAAGAAACAATCTTTACCGAACAGGGACAATTAGTGGGTACGCCTGAATATATGAGCCCTGAACAGGCGGACCTGAATAATCAAGATATCGATACAAGAACAGATATCTATTCTTTGGGGGTGCTTCTGTATGAACTTTTAACCGGCACATTACCTTTTGATCCCCAAACACTTCGCAAAGCAGCATTCCGGGAGATCCAGCAGATCATCCGCGAACAGGAACCACCACAACCGAGTTCGAGGTTGTCCATTGATTCAGAGCAAGCTAAAACAATCGCTGAAAACCGGAAAACAGCTATCAAGACGCTTCAAAAACAGCTTCATAATGAATTGGAATGGATACCGCTGAAGGCAATGCGCAAAGAAAGTGATCACAGGTATCAATCAGCGTCGGAATTTGCAGAGGATATTCAGAATTACTTAAGTGGCTCACCCTTAATTGCCGGACCAGAGTCAAAAGTGTATCGCATCAAGAAATATGTACGAAGAAATCGGGTATTCGTAACAAGTGTTACACTAATTATAGCAGTTCTAATAATCGGTATTATTGTTTCGATATTTTTTGCTGTTAGGGCAGAAAAAGCCAAAGAGGAAGAAACAAAGCAGCGTCAGGTTGCTGAAGAGGAAAAACAAAATGCTCTCAAAGCTGAACAAGAAATAAAAAAACAAGCTGAAATTGCAGGAATAGAAAAAGCAAAAGCTGAAGAACAATTATATGCTAATCAAATTTCTGCTGCACAAAAAGCATTTGAGGCCGGTGCTCCCGATAATGCCATCCAAATACTTCTTTCATGTTCTGAAGAATTACGACATTGGGAATGGTACTATTTATGGAAACTCGTTACAACAATCAATAATACCAATTTAATTTCTCAAAGGGCTAAGACCTCTCCAACTGAATACATGTACCAATCGGTGCTATTGGGGATTTATGAGGATCCTGTTTTTTTAGGCGGGGCATTGAAAAAACTGGAAGGTCATAAACTTCCTGCTGAAACAGTCGAGTTTAGTACTGATAGCAAATATCTCTTTTCCATGAATTCCCAAGGAGTTAATAGTTTATTTGGAAATGTCGATAAAGTTCTTAAAATATGGGATATTGCGACTGGAAAGGAGATTAGAGAAATAAATATTCCAGAATCTAAAATGTATAATTTTTGCATTGATCCCACCAGTAATAGGATAGCTATAGCAACTAACAAAGAAATTGTTATTACAGATTTTAGTGGTAAAGTCTTAATTAGACAAAAAGCACATGGAGATAATGTTTATTTCGAAAATGTTGGAATTGCATGGAGTCCAGATGGGAAATACATTGCTTTCGAATCAAGAAGTAATCATGAGAGAACTGATGATATTAAAATATGGAATCTGGAGAACAATCGAATAATACATACATTGACAAGTTTAAAACAACCAGAAAAAGCCAGCCATACTTCTCAGTATGATATTATACTACTATTTAGTCCTGATAGCAAAACATTAATTACAGTTGTTGATTTCAAATGGTCCCAAAAGCTCATAAAGTTATGGGGTATCGAAAAAGGTATAGAATTGGGAAGATTTGAATGCCCTGCTTCAGATAAAATGGCTCTTTCGATAAGCCCTGATGGTAAATATCTTGCATTCGGTCAGCAGATATGGGATTTAAATAACAGAGAAATTGGAAGAGCTTTAGAAGGTCACTCTGGTCCAGTTATAGGTATTTCTTATAGTTCTGATGGAAAAAGGATTTTTTCGATTTCAAATGACGCAACATTGAGAACATGGAATCCGAATACTGCAACTGAGCTTTTTCAGATTGGCACATTAAAAAGTATGCTGGTTTCAAATTGTGGAGTTAAAATTTCTCCTGACTCTAAGAATTTGGCTGTATGGGGTCATTGGGGGTATAAAATGGATACAGCCATAATCATATTATCTGCTTCTTCTGAGGAAGATTTACAGAATTGGAAAAAAGAACAAGAAGAAAAAAAAGTTGCGTTTATAGCTGAGTCACAAATCATACCTAATGCAATAAAATCTGGAAATAAAGCAATTGTGCGAGATTTTTGGGATACTCAAAAAAAAGGAGGTTATACTACCAAATATGACAGTCATCCTTTATATGAACTTATACGTGAAGGAGCCCATGTTAACATAGTTGAAATGTTTATAGAACAAGGAGCAGATGTAAATGATCCTCCTTTCTACCCACTTCATCAGGCAGTCGAACGAAATTCATTAGATATTGTCAAGATTCTTGTCGAAAATGGTGCGGATTTGGAGGTTGGAAATCATAATAACTATACACCTTTACATGTTGCTGCTCAAGCTAAAAATATTGAAATAGTAAAATATTTGATTGAAAAAGGTGCCGATCTTAATGCAAAGAACAATGAGAATAAAACTCCATTAGATTTAGCTAAAGAACAGGGACACAAAGAAATAGTAGAGCTATTATCAAAAAATATAAAACAATAGTTGTTATAGGTTATAACCGGACTGCAATGATGTCCGATAACTCTTTTTTTTGTTCTTTTTGGCCTTAAGTTGACCGGATTTTGCGTCGATTTTCTTTCTACAGGTACGGATTTCCGCCGAATAATACGGGGGAGTCGCTTAAATAATAAGGCCGACTTTTACGTAAAAACTATGGCATCCGAAATTTGTCCGGAAAAAACGACTATATGCAACCCTGCAAAACAGCCCGGCACCCCCACGCTGTTGTTTGCGACGGACCGCATCGATTTGCCGACAATGATTCGTACCCGGCTGGCCGCTCAAAAATGGCCGTGCCAAATGGTTTGCCTTTCAACCTTCCTCGACATCGCTGAAACCGAAAATGCGCCCACGGCAATTCTGCTGGACGCCGGCGATATCCATCCAACCGACTGGAAACGCCTCGAAGAAAGAATTCATACGCTGGACCGCCAAAACATCCCCGTCATTCTGCTCAATTGGCCTATCGCGATGGAACTGTCTAATTTCCGGCTTGCATCCAAAATCCGTTCGGCTTCCATCGAGGAAATCTGGGCCAGAATTGAAATGGCGATGCACTTTTCGCTGACGATGGCCGAAAATCCTCCGCAGGACGAACAACGGCGGCAGATGGAAGAACAGTTAAAAATGGCCGGCGCCGTGCAGCGGAATTTTCTGCCGCAGACCCTGCCGACCACCGACCGCGTCCGCTTCGCCTGTGTTTATCAGCCAGCCCAATGGGTTTCCGGCGACATTTACGACGCGGTTCGCCTTGACGAAAATCACATAGGAATGTACTTGGCCGACGCGGTGGGCCATTCCATCCCCGCCGCCCTGCTGACAATGTTTCTCAAACACGCCGCCGTTCTTCGTCAGACCCGCGGTAACCAACATACCCTCTTCACGCCGCAACAGGTACTCCAGCGACTGAACGAGCAGATGCTCGCCCAGCAACTCAAGGGGTGTCTCTTTGCCACCTGCTGCTGCGGCCTGCTGAACACACAAACTCTGGATTTTACTTTCGCCCGCGCCGGCCACCCATATCCAATCCTGCTGCGCCGCGGATGCCAGCCTCTTTCTCTCCAAAGCCGGGGTGGACTGCTCGGCGTCTTTGAAGAAATGGATTTCGAAGAACAGACTATCCCGGTGCAACCCGGCGATAAAATCCTGCTTTATTCCGATGGCGCCGAACCGCTGATTGGAGAAACCAACGATACCGGCCAATTTTTGTTCACCGATACGTTTCTAACCCACTGCGAACTGCCCGTCGTTTCGATGGTGGAGGCTCTCGAATACGCCGCGGCGGGCTGGAAACGCACCTCCGCAGAAACGGACGACATCACCATTCTGGCGATGGAAATCCTGTAAGCCATTTTTACACCCCTTTTCACATCCCCCTGCCTTAGAGCCACCCTTAAGCTTCCAATTCCGACGGAAAATTCTGAACGGTTTTTTGCCGGCAGACGTAAATAAACAAGAGAAGAAGCTGACAGGAAAAATAAATATGAAGGCGTTATTTAATCTCTTTTATGTGACAATGTATATTTTGTGTCCGGGCTGTTCCGACCGGCCGAGCGGACAAGTTGTACTCACAGAGCCTAACCGGCAAGTGGAGAGAGTGCCGATGGAAACGAAAAAAATAGAACTGACCGACCAGCAATGGAAAGAACGGCTGACATCTGAGCAATACAATATATTGCGCGAAAAGGGCACGGAACGCCCCTTCACGGGACTATACTATCTCAAGCCGGATAAAGACGGCAATTACGTCTGTTCCGGGTGCGGCAATATTATTTTCTCGACCAAAGACCAGTTCAATTCGCACTGCGGCTGGCCCAGCTTCACGGCCCCCGCCGCCGCCAACAGTGTTAAACAACGCCGGGACACCAGCCACGGAATGATACGCACGGAAATTATTTGCTCTCGCTGCGGCGGTCATCTGGGCCACGTCTTCAACGACGGCCCCGCCCCGACAGGCCTGCGGTATTGTATCAACTCCGCAGTGATCGACCTGAAACCCAAGGAAAAATAAATCCTTCCGCAACCCTCTTTAGCCCGAATGGGCGACATAATGTAACCACGTCTGTCAAGACGTGGAATGAATATCCTCTAACAATCTTCGAGTCCCCGCCAGGGACGGCATAATTTAATCTCGCTCTCAAGACAAAACGAGTGTCTGACCCTGTCCCATTCATCTGGAATCATGAGACCCATTTGGGCTTGACTGACGGCTTTTAGCCGCTACAATTGAGGATTATGCTTTTAATTGTGGAATTATACTGGTCACTATAAAATGAAATACTTGATAGCCTTTATATTGCTGTTAACCATAACATCTGCTGTTGCCAAACGCATTCCTGCACCTGCTGTGTCTCCGGTCGAACATGATGGCATTCGTTATATTGCTCCTAACCGAAATGGGCGAGTTGCATATCTTGAAGCATGGGATATTTCGACGGGAAAGCAACTTTGGGTCACTGTGGTTTTCCGTAATACAATCAAGCCTTGGATTGAGGAAGATGTTCAGTGGGTGTTCATAAAGAAATTGGAAATGGTACAAGATAAACTTGTCGTGACCGCTGAGCGAGGCAGAAGTTATGAAGTCGATTTGAAAACTGGACGAGTCCGGCGATCCACCCTGCCTACAGTTCTTAGTATTGTGACCATAGTTATCGTGTTTATTGTAGGAATATGGATAACCAAAAGGAAGAAGCAGGAATTAATAAAATAACTGGTAAGGTAGGCCCCACCCTCACCGGCCAGCGATACTGCATCAATTCAGGGGCGATGGAACTGAAAACAGAAAAAAATCGTCCTCTCCATAGCCGCTTAACTTAAAACTTGACATCCCTGGCCGAGGCCGTCATACTATCCCCCTGACAGACTAAAACGTTTACTATCGCGAGGATAGCTATGTATCTACTCGGTTATGACTCCGGCACATCGTCGATTAAGGCAACCTTGCTGAACGCCCAAACAGGCTGTATCGCCGCGTCGTGTTCCTGGCCGCAGACGGAAATGCCCATTCAGTCGCCGCAGCCGGGTTTTGCCGAGCAGGAGCCGCAACTTTGGTGGGATAATCTTAAAGGCGCTACCGGCCGCGTGCTGGCCGAATCCAAAATCAACCCCGCCGACATTAAAGCCATCGGAATCAGCTATCAAATGCACGGCCTGGTCTGCATAGATAAAAATATGGCCGTGATTCGGCCTTCCATTATCTGGTGCGACAGTCGCGCGGTGAAAATCGGTCAAAAGGCCGCACAAAAACTGGGGGCCGGGAAATGTCTTAAAAATCTCCTGAACCTGCCCGGCAATTTCACCGCCGGCAAACTCCGATGGGTCAAAGAGAAGGAGCCTGATAATTTTAAGCGGACTTTCAAGATTATGCTTCCCGGCGACTGGCTGGCGATGAAAATGACGGGCAAAGCCGCGACAACCGCTTCCGGCCTGTCGGAAATGATTTTATGGGATTTTGTTAAACGCGAACCGGCCGAGTTTCTGATGAAACATTATGGATTCGACGCTTCATTTCTGCCCCAGATTGTGCCGACGTTTGGGATGCAGGGACAATTAACCGCAACTGCGGCCAATGAACTGGGACTGAAGGAAGGCACACCGGTCACTTATCGCGCCGGCGACCAGCCCAATAACGCCTTGTCGCTCAATGTGCTTAACCCCGGCGAAATCGCCGCCACCGCCGGCACCAGCGGCGTCGTCTATGGCATCAGCAATAAAACCGCATATGACCCCAAATCCCGCGTCAATACCTTCCTGCACGTCAATGATACTTTGCGGACGCCTCGCAACGGCGTTTTGCTCTGCGTCAACGGCACGGGCAGACTCAATAACTGGCTCAAACATAACATAATGTCAGGTAGAGATTACCCGGAAATGAACGCCCTGGCCGAACAGGTTTCCGTCGGCAGTGAAGGCCTTGTCATTTTGCCTTATGGCAATGGGGCCGAACGGACGCTCGAAAATAAAAACATCGGGGCCTCGATTCACAACCTGAACTTAAATACGCATCATCTGGGCCATATCCTGCGTGCGTCACAGGAAGGCATCGTCTTCGCCCTCAATTACGGCCTGGAAATTATGAAAAATATGGGACTGCGAATCAAAACCGTCCGGGCGGGCAAGGCCAATATGTTCCTGTCGGATATCTTCGCTAAGACCTTTGCCTCCCTGACCGGCGCGACAGTGGAATTGTACAATACCGACGGTTCCCAGGGCGCAGCCCGCGGAGCAGGTCTCGGCGCGGAAATCTACCAATCCGCCGCTGAGGCCTTTGCGACGTTGAAAAAACTGCAAACCATCGAACCGGATGCGAAAATGAAACTCGCCTGCAAGAAAGCTTATGAAAATTGGCTGGAAATACTGGAAAGGAACTTGTAATTGACAAAATGCCCTCTGTGTTTTGTCATTTGAAAACAGGAAATAGGAAACAGGAAATTTTTTTCGGGAGGTTGTTATGGAATTTTTTCCGGAAGTAAAGAATGCTATTAAATACGAAGGCCCAAAATCCAGAAACCCACTGGCCTTTAAGCATTATAATCCCAAAGAAAAAATTTTAGGCAAGACGATGGCCGAGCATTTGCGTTTTGCCGTCTGCTACTGGCACACCTTCAAGGGACTTGGTGCGGACCAATTCGGAATGAATACCATTATTCGCAGTTATAACAAGCATACCGACCCAATACAGCGGGCCGAATATACAATGGTCGCGGCGTTTGAATTTTTTACCAAGCTGGGTGTGCAGTTCTGGTGTTTCCACGACAGGGACATCGCACCCGAAGCCGACAACTTGGCCGAGACCAACCGGCGGCTGGATAAAATGGTCAAGCTGGCTAAAAAGCTTCAGCAAGAGACGAGCGTAAAGCTGCTGTGGGGAACGACCAACGCCTTCTCGCATCCGCGGTTTATGGCCGGGGCGGGAACCAACCCCAATCCGCACGTCTTTGCCTATGCCGCCAGCCAGATTAAAAAGGCGATGGAAATCACCAAAGAACTCGGCGGACAGGGTTATGTCTTCTGGGGTGGACGCGAAGGCTACGACACCCTGCTCAATACCGATATGGGACGCGAGCTGGACCATTTGGCGCTGCTGCTGCATCTGGCCGTTGACCACAAAAAGAAAATCGGCTTCAAAGGACAGCTTTATATCGAACCGAAACCCAAAGAACCCACCAAACACCAATATGACTTCGACGCAGGCAATTGCTTGGCTTTTTTGCAGAAGTACCGTTTACTGCCTTACTTTAAAATGAATATCGAGGCCAATCACGCGACGCTGGCCGCGCATACCTTCCATCACGAACTGGCCTTCTGTGCAGCCAACGGCATACTCGGCTCCGTCGATGCCAACCGCGGCGACCTGCTGCTGGGCTGGGACACCGACCAATTTCCCACCGACCTGTACGATACGTCGCTGGCGATGTATATCATTCTCAAGGCCGGTGGATTTACCACCGGCGGCCTGAATTTCGACGCCCACGTCCGTCGTCAATCTATCGACAACGTTGACCTGTTCTACGCCCACATCGGTGCGATGGACGCCTTTGCCCGCGGCCTGAAAATCGCCGCCCGGCTGATTAAGACCAAGGCGTTGGATAAGGTCATTGCGAAACGCTATGCCGGCTGGGATACTAAATTCGGCAGAATGATTGAGTCCGGCAAGATGAACTTCAAGAAGCTGGAAGCCTATATTCTCGAAAACGGCGAACCCAAACTGCAATCCGGCCGTCAGGAACTGCTCGAAAATATCCTCAACGAATACATCTAAAGGCTGCTTATAACACTGGAAAAGTTTCCGGATGTGTTCTCTTTTTTATCTGTACGTCAGGCCATAACCATACGGAAAGAGCGGGTCGTAATTTTTATCGCCGATGTTAATAGGAATTTGCTCCATCGAACGCGGCCAGCTAAATGACAGTTTACCCGTCGGCTTGTAATCGCCGAAAAGCACGTCGGCTACTCCCTGTCCTTCCGTTCCCGGAAGCCAGGCGGCAATAAACGCATCGGCCTGTTCGAGGACTTCATTGATAATCAACGGCCGGCCGGAAATCAGAATTACCACCACCGGAACGCCGGCTTTTTTCATATTCATTACCGCTTCGACATCCTCTTTAGCCAGAGACAGGTCGTTTTTGTCTCCTTCGCCTTCGGCGTATGGCGTTTCACCGATGACAACGATACCAACGTCGGCGCCGTTTGCTCCGGAGCCGTCTTTTGAAAATGTCACTTGAGTGTTCTTCGAAACCGTATTTTTAATCGCCGTCAGAACGGTTGTCCCGCCGGGAGCGACATCGCCGCTTTTGCCCTGCCAGTCAATCGTCCAGCCGCCGCACTGGTTGCCTATATCGTCGGCGCTCTTGCCTCCGATATGAATGCGGGACAGTTGTTTGGAAATCGGCAGTACCTTCTTTTCGTTTTTCAGCAGCGTCAGCGACTGCCGCACGGCTTCTCTGGCGACCTGGCGATGCTCGGCACAGCCGAAGTCTTTCCAGAGATTTCTGTCGGCCATCACGGAACGATTCTTGTCCATCAGACCCATCGCGAATTTAACCCGCAGAATTCGCACCACCGCATCGTCAATCCGCGACATCGGCACTTTGCCTTCCTGCACCAGCTCTGTAAGGTTAGCGTGGAATTGGGGATATTTATCCGTAATCATTGCCATATCCATCCCCGCGTTGACGGAAATCATAATCGCGGTTTTGTAATCCTTATCCACCTGGTCGATGGCGTTCCAGTCGGAAATCAGGAAGCCTTCAAAACCCATTTCCTTCTTGAGAACGTCCGTCAGCAGATACTTATTGGCTGAGCATTTTAAGCCGTTCCAACTGTTGAAGGATGGCATAATGGTAGCGACGCCGGCGTTGACGGCGGCGATATACGGATACAAATGAAGCGAGCGGAATGTCGCTTCATCCGCACGCGTATCGCCCTGGTCCAGCCCACGACCGTTTTGGGAGGTGCCGAATGTCGTTCCGCCGTCGCCGGCATAATGTTTGGCGCAGGCAATAATAGAAAGTGGATCGCCCAGACCGGCCCCCTGATAGCCGCGAACAGCCGCTTCGCCCAGCATACTCACTAATTTCGGGTCTTCAGAAAATCCCTCATACGTACGTCCCCACCGCTCATCCTGCCCAACCGTAATACAGGGTGAAAATGTCCACCGGATTCCGGTCGCCCGGACTTCGATTGCGGTGATGCGTGCAATTTTCTCTACCAGCTCAGGATTGCGTGTACAGCCCAACCCGATGTTATGCGGGAAGATGACTGCCCCCAGGACATTGCTGTGTCCGTGTACGGCGTCGATGCCGTAAAGCAATGGGATACCCAGCCGGGTCTTCAGGGCGTGCTTTTGGCAGTCCTCGTACAGCTTCGTCCATGCCTGCAGACTGTTGCCCTCTTTGGGGTCCGATGAACCGCCGCTCAGCAGCGAGCCGAGGCGGTATTTCTCAATATCGGACGGGTCTTTAAGGGCGGTCCGGTCAACCTGAATCATCTGGCCGACTTTTTCATCGAGCGTCATCTTGGCCAGCAGCGTCTTGACCTGAGAATCGGATGAACAAAGTTGAGCTTTCGGAACGGCATTGTGACGCTGACAGGACATCATAAACAGACAGGTACAAACCAGCCCCGCTAAAGCCGCTGTTCGGTGGGTAACGACAAAGGACTGTGCCATCTTGAGCTTCCTTTCAAAATATCTCGCTTTTTCGCGATTATAATAAATATTCTTGTCTTCATACAAGGTAAAAATCGCCTTTGCCGGCATAAACAAACAGCCGGATTGGCGGGTTTTTCGCTTGCTGACAAAGCTGTGTTAAGGTATATTTGTATCTGCAACCAAACATTTTTACAAGGAATTGTCATGCTGCACAACCCTGTTCGCATTGGATTGGTAGGATTCGGTACCGTGGGCACGGGCGTGGCACGATTGCTGCTCGAAGAAGCAGAGGCGATCTACCGACGTACAGACATTCGCCTTGAACTGGCCTGCATCGTCGATAAAGACACCAAAACAGCCCGTAAAGTCGGCGTGCCGAAGGAAATGCTGACCGACGACCTGAACCGCGCGCTGGACGACCCGACCATTCAAATCGGCGTCGAATTAGTCGGCGGAACCAAAATCGCCAAACAAATCCAGGAGAAAATGCTCCAGGCCGGCAAACATGTCGTTACGGCCAATAAAGCCCTGCTGGCTGAACACGGCCAATCGCTGTTTGAACTGGCGCACAAAAAAGGCGTGTGCATCGCGTTTGAGGCCAGTTGTGCCGGCGGTATCCCCATCATCTCGGCCCTTCGGACGGGACTGGCCGCCAACCGGATTACCTCCCTGTACGGGATACTCAACGGCACGTGTAATTATATCCTGACCAATATGACTCAAAAAGGACTGGACTTTCCGACCGCCCTTTCGCAGGCACAGCAGAAAGGCTATGCAGAGGCCGACCCGACGCTCGACATCAATGGAATGGATTCGGCACATAAACTGGCCATCCTGGCGGGGCTGGCATTCGGATATCAGTTCCGGACGAAAGATATCAGTGTCGAAGGCATCGAATCCATCCAAATTGAAGATATTCGCAACGCGATGGAGATGGGATACGTGCTGAAACTGCTGGCTATCGGACAGGTCAACGACGAAGGGGCGGTGTCGCTGCGCGTTCATCCCTCGTTCATTCACGAGGATACGCCGTTGGCGCGGGTGGGCGGGCCGTTCAACACGCTCAGTGTCTTCGGGAACGCCGTGGGTAATACGATGTACTTCGGGCGCGGGGCGGGAATGATGGCGACGGCCAGCGCAGTGGTGGCCGATATTATCGAAATCGCGATGGGCAACAGTCAGCGGCTGTTTGAGTCAATGCTGATGCTGCGAAACCCGGATAAACCGAAAATCCAGAGTATCGACGACATCACCAGTCGATACTATATTCGAATGATGGCCAAAGACAGGCCGGGCGTCACGGCTAAATATGCCCACATTCTGGGCAATCACAATATCAGTATCAGCGGCGCGATTCAGCACGAAGGCATCGGGCCGGATAATACCGTGCCGGTGGTCGTGACAACCCACCCGACACAGCAGAAAAATATGAACGCGGCAGTGGATGAGCTGTCAAAACTGGACGTCATCAGCGGAAAACCCGTTTGTATCCGCATTGTGGAAATCCCGGAGGACAAGGATTGAACCCCAAATACGTACTGATTGTTCCGGACGGCGCGGCGGATGACCCGCAGGACATCTTCGGCGGCAAAACCGTGCTGGAGGCGGCGGACACGCCTAATATCGACAAAATCGCTATGGAGGGAAGGCAGGGTATCGTCCAGACCGTGCCAAAAGGAATGCAGCCCGGAAGCGATGTGGCGATGATGAGCGTGCTGGGGTATGACCCGCAGAAAAACTACACCGGACGGGCCCCTATCGAGGCGGTGGCGCAGGATATCCCGCTGGAAACGGGAGACTGGGTGTTTCGGTGCAATCTGGTCACCACGGCCGACGGCCTGATGGCCGACCACAGCGCCGGACATATCTCCACCAAAGAAGGAACCGAACTGATTCAGGAGTTCGGACGGCTGGTCAATAATCCCAAAATCCGATTTTATCCCGGCCTGAGTTATCGGCATTTATGCGTGATTGGGGGAATGGATTTTTCCAAAGTCGAAACCTATCCCCCGCACGATTTTATCGGCGAAAAGGTCAGTAAAATTCTGCCTAAAGGCAAACAGGCGGATTTGCTCAAAGAACTGATTGCGCAGTCCGTGCAGTTCTTTGAGAATCACCCCATCAATCGGGTCCGCAAAGACCTCAAGGAAAACCCGGTCACCAGCATCTGGCTGTGGGGACAGGGACAACGGGCGTATCTGGAAAAATTCAGCAAAGTCTATGGCAAGGCCGGTGTGGCCATTACCGCCGTGGATTTGGTACGTGGGCTGGCAAAACTGATTGGGTTCGATTTAATCCGGGTCGAGGGAGCCACGGGGTATCTCGACACCAACTATGCCGGCAAAGGACAGGCCGCAATCGAAGCCCTGAAAAAATACGATTTTGTGCTGGTTCATATTGAAGCCCCCGATGAGGCCGGACATAATGGAAGTCCACACCAAAAGAAAAAGGCCATCGAAATGATCGACAAGCACATTGTCGGGCCGGTATATGAGGCGATTCGACAGTATGAAACCTGGCGGATTCTGGTGATGCCGGACCATCCAACGCCGGTAGAACAACGATGCCACTGCAATCAGCCGGTGCCGTTCGCGATGGCCGGCACGAGCGTTACAGGCGTTCTGCACAAACCGTTCGGCGAAACCAACAGCTTCGCGTCGAGTTTTCGTATTGAAAAAGGGGCGGATTTGATGGAATATTTCCTGAAGATATAAAAAATGATTCAGAGGGTGCATAGAATATGAAAAAACAAGGGCAAAACAGGACCGTCGCATTTGCGGCTCTGGGTCTGTCTTTTCTTTTTGGGACGGTTTTGCTGACCGCCAATAGTACGGCGGATACCTTCCGACATCGTACCGGCGGCCAGACGTATCACGGCTACGCAACGCAAAACGCCGCCGACGGCAAAACCACTGTCTATACCGCCGAAAGCGGCAAAATTGAACTGAATCCGGCCGAGTATGAAATTACACCCGATGCGCAGGGACGAAATCGAACGGTCTCCGTTCTGACTATCGACAACGAGATCGAGTACGAGATTGTCACAGCGGCATTTGAAAAAACCGTCGTTGAAGAATCCAACAAAGGACCCTTGTGTATTATCATTGAGATTGACAGTCCCGGCGGGAGTGTTGACCTGGCGATGCAAATGTGCTCGGCTCTGACTAAAACACGGAATTGTCAAACCGTGGCGTTTATTAAAGGCGGCCATCAGGGCGGCGCTTATTCAGCGGCCGCGGCGGTGGCGCTGGCTTGCAACCGCATCTATATGACCGGCGGTACCGTCATCGGGGCGGCTACGATGATTGCGGCGACGGAAAACCAGGCCGTGGACCTCGAAAAAGTCGTCGGCAAAAATATCAGCGAAAAAATGCGCTCGGCCTGGAGAAATTACCTGGCCTCGCTGGCCGAACAAAATCACAGACCCGTAGCGATGGCCCGGGCGATGGAAAACAAAGACATTGAGGTCCTCCAGGTTCGCCGCGAAGGAAAAATATTGTATATTGAAGCCACCGAAAAAATGCCCGGAGACGAAGTCCTTCGCGTTCGCAGCAACAAAGGCAATCTGCTCACCCTGCCGGCGGGCGAAGCGGTCGAATGCGGAATGGCGGACAAGGTTGTCGCCAATCTGCAGGACGTCCTGGCGGACTTGAACGCCTCCGACGCTAAAATCGAACGGGCCGACGCACTGGCCAAGGCCAAAGACGAACTGGACAAAGTCATTCGCAAATTCAAACAATTGGATAATTCCCTCGATACGAAAGTCAAAACCATTATCGCCAAAAGCGACAATGGCAGAATGACCAAACTCGAGGCCAAAAAGGCCCTCAAAGGGATTATTCAGGAAATCAAATATCTGATTCGACTCAGGCAGAGCTATCCTGATGTGCCCTGCGAAGAGGAAGAACTGCAAACTTTTCTGAACTCTGTTCAGGCCGAGTATGACAGCATTTAATCGAGGTAAAGAAAGCAATTTTAATCTTTTTCGCCGAACTTTGTCGGAAAAATCAGAATATAACTAAAAGACGGCATAATATCAGGAGGTACTTACTATGGCACGGAAAGGTCTGTTTATAACGTTCCTGGCGGCGACTGTATGGCTGGTCAATCTTTCAGTCGCGGTTACAACCGAACAGATCAAACAGGTGCGGGAGTTTGTGCATCAGACGGCGGCCCCGGCAGAGCGACAGGTGCATTTGAAAGCGACGCTGCTGGCGCTGCGGAGCTTTGCCAAGTTCCTCAATCTGCCCGATCCCAACCTACCCGATCCGCTTTTTAAAAAACCGTCCGAGGACAGCGGCCAGTCGATCTGGGCGCTCTATCAAAATACGCTTCGGTTTTGTGCAGCTTATGAAATTGAGCCGGAAGAAAGGCTAAGTGTCGATCCAAACAAATTGACCGATCCGCAGCGGCAAGCGCTGTTTAATGAAACCGCTAAAATGCTGGAACTGACGGAAGCCAAATTGGTCGATCAGCACATCGCCAATCTGACGCTGCCGCTACGGGTGGAATTGGGAAAGGAACTTGATCAGCCAACCCTGACGTATGTTTCACTTGACGGCATCCAGCGAAGCGCCATCACAGAAAAAGCAGTGCGACTTTATGATGAAATAAAAGCCATCGAAAACACACAAGGTCGCCTGCTGCTGTCAATCAACGATCATTATTACGCCGCACATATTACCGTGTTGGAGACCGAAAAAGAGTGTTCAAGGGAACAGGCTAAACGGGTTGTCGATGCATGGTTTGATCGCAAATTGACAGCGATGGAACGCGCCAAAGCCGCCGAGCTCCGAAGAGGGAAAGGGCTGCAACGGCTACAACTGCAACAGCGACAACTACAGCGGCAACAGCAACAGGAACAACAACAGGGACAACAACAGTTGCAACAACGGCAGCAACAACACTTGCAACAGGGACAACAACAGGGACAACGTTCAACGCGGTCACCGGTCCCCAATAGACAAACAAGTCCTTAAGCAAACAGATAAGCAAAACTCATCTACTGGAAACTATGGACAGGGAAACCGGGGACAGTGGGGCTGTTGAGAAGAAAACGCAATTCATGTGACTAAAATACCTTCGAGATAAAGTTGAAAATCTTGATTTTTCAAGATAGGTTTGATATTCTATTGGAAATGAGGCTCAGCGGTGTAGCTGAGCAAGGATATACAGTGTTATATGGGAAATCTCAGCTGATTAAACTCCGGCAAAACTACCCCGATATGCCATACGAAGAAGAAGGCCTGCAGGAACTTCTGAACTCTGTGCAGGCTGAATACGACAGCATTTAGGATGTAAAAAAGTGATTTCGGCTTTTTTGCCGAACTTTGTCGGAAAAATCGGATTATAACTAAAAGACGGCATAATATCAGGAGGTACTTACTATGGCACGGAAAGGTCTGTTCATAACGTTTCTGGCGGCGACTGTATGGCTGGGACTGCCCGCAAAAGCCGACACCTTCAAAAACAAGCAAACCGGAGAAACCTTTTACGGCTTCCGCACCCAGAAAAGCACCGCCAATAAGACGCTGGTTTATGACGATTCGACCAAAAAACTGACGCCTTTAGATCTGCGCGATTATGAAATCACAATGGATGACAACGGTCGGCGAAACAGCGTCGTCGTGGTCCCCATCACGGAGGCGGAAATTCTGCTTTCTGAAACGGTCGCCAAAACCGTAGCCGACGCCGTCGTCAAAGCATCCAACACCGGCCCCAGATTTGTGCTTCTCAAGATTGACAATCCCGGCGGCCGGGGCGAGTATATGAAAGAACTTTGCTCGGCCATATCTAAAACGGATAACTGTAAAGTCGTGGCTTATATACCCGGCGGTTCGTTTGGTGGCGCTCACTCCGCCGCAGCGATTTTGGCGATGGCCTGCGATGAAGTTTATATCGCCCCTACCGCTTCTATCTCCGCCGTGGGTTTGTTTGTCGGCGCATCCGGCGAGGACTTTGTAAAAACGTACAGCCCCGATAATCTTGCGTCGTTCAGCGTATTTGCCGCAACGCTGGCGGAAACGAAAACACACCAGCGACCGGCTCTGCTTGCCAAGGCCCTTCTGGACAAAAAAATCTCCCTCGTGGAAGTAACCGATGCGGATGGCAAACAGACGATTGTCGAGAAAAATCTCCGCCAGCCTACGCAAACGATTATTAAAACCATTTGCGAAGGACTTTCTGAACCTCTGGAA
>Ga0315277_10004361_pt1 | contig 18960 bp, 2 predicted proteins | sample YL17G05_15_MG_FD_203695 | JGI IMG/M metagenome (GOLD analysis project Ga0315277, IMG submission 203695) | Sediment microbial communities from Yellowstone Lake, YNP, Wyoming, USA - YL17G05_15 | ecosystem: Environmental > Aquatic > Freshwater > Lake > Sediment | place: USA: Wyoming | collected...
AATCCCTTGGAAATCAAGTGTCTATCGAGGCTCGATTCCTCGCTGTCACGGAGAACTTCCTCGAGGATGTGGGCCTTGACTTCGACTTCTCGTACAATCTCGGCGGCGACTGGGGCCTGGTGACTGTCGACCAAGGCTCTTTCCTCACCGCAGGTTCTACTCCGACGCAGGTCAGCGGTAGTCTCGGTGGCCTCAATCCGCCGGCGGCGGAGGTGGCGGGCGGCTATGGATCCGTGCTGGACGATCTCCAGGTGAGCTTCCTGCTTCGCGCCACCGAGGGTCGCACCGACGCCAAGTCGTTGGCGGCGCCGAAACTGACGGTCCTCAGCGGCGAATCGGGGTTCTTCAGTCTGAATGACCAAGTTTCGTATGCCTTGCCACCGAACACCAGTCAGACCACGCAGCCGACCCTGGGCGGCGGCTTCCAGCAGCAGAATGTTCAGCAGAACGTGGGTGCCATCCCTGTTGGCAGCTACTTGACTATCGCGCCTACCATCACGAAGGACAAGAAACATGTCCTGCTGAACATCATGACGACGCAGACCGACCTGCTGCGGATCCGGGACCACCAGGTGCAGGCCCTCGCCCAGCAGACAACCACTACGGGCGGCACGACGACTACGGGTACCGGCCAGGTGGTCACGTACACGCTGCGCATTCCTGAGACCGAGAATTCCCAGATCATGACGCGCGTCAGTGTGCCGGACCGCGGCACCCTGCTGCTGGGCGGTCACAAGATCACCATCGCGGCGGACAAAGAGATCGGGGTGCCGATTCTGAGCAAGATCCCGATCATCAGTCGCCTGTTCACGAACCGCAGCTCCGTCCGCGATCAGAAAGTCCTGCTGATCCTGGTCAAACCGACGATCCTCCTGATGGATGAGACGGACCAGGAGGCGATCGCCGCTTTGGAGGAGAAAGACCAGATTGGCAACAAAGCACCCTAAGACAGATCGGTCATCGTTCGGCGGATCGAGATAGCGATAGTGTGCACGCGAGGGTTTCCTGGTACAGGCATCGTACAGACTCAGGCACAGTTGAACGGAAGTGGATATATGAGAAGACAGACTCAGGAGCGACCCGGCACCTGGCGGGTGCTGATTGGCTCGGTGCTGTTGTTCTGCGCCCAGGCGAGCCTGGCGGCGGATCACGTGTCATGGTCATTGTCGGACGCCATCGGTTACGACGGCGCGGCTTCCGGCGGGCAGGAGGAATTGCTCGTTCGCTTCGTCGACAGGGACAATCCGCCCGCAAGCTGTCCCGAGCTCGTCGGTCCTCGAACCAAGGGCAGCGTGCGGCAGACGATTTCGAGCCGCATCGTGGACGGGACGTCCGTCGAGTGCCAGTACGACGGCATCGTTCCGGGACTGACGCTGGTCAAGCTTCCCAAGGGCAGCTCGGCCGCCGGCGCGATCGCCAAATTCATGACGTGCGGCGACGTCCTCTACGCCGAGTCCAACTACAAATATCAACTGTGCCGCGTGCCCAACGATCCCAACTTCCCGCTGCAGTGGAACCTGAACAATACGGGCCAGGATGGGGGCCTGGTCGATGCGGACATCGACATGCCCGAGGCGTGGGACATTCAGACGGGCAAGAAGAGCATCGTTGTGGCCATTCTCGATACGGGCGTCGACGTGACCAAGACAGAGACCCATCCGGAAATCGCACTCAGTCTGTGGACGAACACCAAGGAGATGATGGGCAAGCCGAATGTGGATGACGACGGCAATGGCCGGGTGGACGACATGATCGGGTGGGATTTTGTCAAGGACACGCCGGACCCGATCGATGACGTGTATCATGGCACGTATGTCGCAGGCATCATCGGCGCCTTTACCAACAACATGATGGGCATCGCCGGCGTGTGCTGGCAGGTGAGCCTGATGCCTGTGAAGGTGGCGGACGCCACCGGGGTGAAAGTCGATGCGGCGGTTGCGGGCGTCCAGTACGCGGTCGCCTCGGGCGCCAAGATCATCAACGCCTCCTGGGGCGGGCCGAACTACAGCCAGAGCCTCCATGACGCCATTGCCGAAGCCGGCAAGAAGGGCATTCTGTTCATTGCGGCGGCCGGAAACGACTCCAGCAACAACGACGCCTTCCCCGTCTATCCCGCCAGCTACGATCTGTACAATATCGTCTCCGTTTTGGCGACGAACAACCGGGATCGGCTCTCGCAATTCTCCAACTACGGGCGGGGCTCCGTCGATCTGGGCGAGCCGGGCGAGAACGTCATCAGCACGCTGCCGTTGACAGCGACGCCGCCGATGACCAAAGCCGGCCTCAAGACCGGATACGGGACCCTCGTGGGCACCTCCGTGGCGGCCCCCCACGTCTCCGGCGCTTGCGCGCTGCTGTACTCGCAGTACCCATACCTGTCGCAGTACCATGTCAAGCACGTCCTGCTTGAGACGGTCGACCCGGTCCTGCCGGGTCTGTGCCTGTCTCAGGGCCGGCTCAATGTGGCGAATGCCCTGAAGGGGATACCGCAAGGGAAACTCGGGCGGGTGCGCAATGCGCGCGGCGGGGCCGGCGATCCCGCCAACCTGTATACCTCGATCCAGGAGGCCATCGACGATGCCAACGACGGGAACGTGCTCGTTGCCGAGGGCAAGCCCGGCAGCAACACGGTCTTCCTCGAGCGCATCGATTTCAAAGGCAAGGCCATCACGCTGCGCAGCGGCAACATCGACAACATCAACGATCCGAATATCTACCCCGAGACGACCATGATTCTGGGCTTCGCAGGGGAAGGCTCGCTCGTGACCTTCGCGCACGGCGAGGGACGCGGCAGCATTTTGAAGGGCTTCACCGTCGGCTGGGGCGTGTCTGATTACGGCGGTGGCATCCGGTGCGAAGACAGCTCGCCCACGATCATCGATTGCATCATCAGCAACAACCAGACCAGCTACGACGGCGCCGGCATCGATTGCCTCGGCGGCTCCCCGCTCATCGCCAATTGCATTTTCAGCGACAACGTGGCATTCGGCAAAGCGGCCGTCGGAGGCGGACTGAATTTCCAGGAGTCCGCCGCGACCGTCATTGATTGCACCATCCGGAATAATTCCTCGATCAACGTGGGCGGCGGCGTCGCCTGCTATGATTGCTCGCCGACGTTCATCAACTGCCTCGTAGCGAATAACTCGGCGGTGAAGGGCAGCGGACAATTCGATCTCATCAACGCTTCGCCGTCGATCACGAATTGCACGATCGTCGTCGACAAGAGCAACGCCAACAAGGACGGCGGGATCTGGGCCTCCGAGGGCTCCAAGCCGACGATTACGAACTGCATCCTCTGGGGCAACGGCGACGACCTCGTCGGGGCCTCGGCGACATATTCCTGCATCGAAGACATCGACGACCTGGGCGAAGGCAACCTCCACAGCGACCCGCAATTCGTCAAGGGTCCCCGCGGCGTGTATTACCTGAGCCAGGCCGAGGCGGGACAATTGAGCAGCAGCCCCTGCGTCAACGCCGGCGACCCGGCCACGGACGCCACGGCGCTTGAGCACCTGCAAAGCCTCACCACGCGGACCGACGGCGTTGCCGATGCCGGCGTCGTGGATCTAGGCGTCCACTTTGGGGCAGCCCCGGCCCGGTACTTCCCGCTGACAGTGACTGTGGTCAACGCGAGCGGTGCGCCGGTCGACGCGAATGCGGCGGGCGGGTATGTCGAGCCGAACAGCGGATCGTTCCGCGAATTCGAGATCGTGCGGCTGACCGCACATCCCAAAGACGGCTATCGAATCAAACGCTGGGTCGGCACCGGCAACGACACCGCCAAAGACCCCAACGTCATGCTCACGGTCACCGGACCGATCGACATCAAGATCGAATTCGAGCAAATCCCGTCCTATCGTTTGATCACGCGAGTGGCGGGCGGCCGCGGATCGCTGCAGCCGAGCTATCGCAGGGGCGAGATGTACCGCGACGGCACGGTCGTGACCCTCACGGCCTCGCCCGACGCTAGCTACATCGTGGACAAATGGGAGGGGACGGACGACGACAAGTCCTGGGCCAACAACAACACGGTGACGATAAACGGCGACAAAGAAGTGATCGTCAGCTTCCGCGCGCCGCGGACGATGGGGGTTCCCGGCGAGTTCAAGTCTATTGGGGAGGCCATCACGGCGGCCGCCAGCCACGGCGACAAGATCATCGTGGGCACCGGCACGTACTACACGAATTCGCTCGATTTCAAAGGCAAGGCGCTGACACTGGCCAGCGAGTTCCCGGACGATCCATGCACTGTCGCAGCGACCATCATCGACTGCCAGCAGCAGGGCCGGGCGTTCATCTTCCAGACGGGTGAAGGGCGGGATTCCGTCGTAGACGGCTTCATGATCATCAATGGTTCGGCCGTCGCCGACCCCTGCACGCCCAGGAACACCCAGGGAACCGGCGCTAACGGGGAGGACGCATTTGGCGGCGCGGTTGCCTGCTTCAATGGCGCCAGTCCGACTCTGTCGAATCTGATCATTCGGGACTGCGTGGCGCGCGGCCGCGACGGCGAGAGCGCGAGCTACCTCTATCCGCCGCCTCAACCCCCGCAGGCTCCGCCCGATCCTCCGGATCCGAACGCCGACTTCCCGGACTTGGGCCCGATGGACCCCAACGATCCGAATTACCCGGCGGATCCGAATGCCGATGCGCCCGGTCTCCCTGGCCAAAACGGCTCGGATGGGCAAGCGGGTGCACCGGGTGCCCCCGGGGCCAACGGCACCGATGGCTACAACGGCGGGAACGCCGGCGACGGCTACGGCGGCGCTATGTACTTCGACGCCAATAGTGCGCCTTTGATTCTCCACTGCACCATCACCAATACCCGGGCGCTCGGCGGCCACGGCGGCTACGGCGGCGCGGGCCAGGACGGCCAGGCCGGCCAGGACGGGCAGGGTGGTCAGGCGGGCCAGAACGGCCAGGACGGCGGCGACGGTGTCAATAACGGGCCGCAGGGCGCCGGTGGAAACGGCGGCGCAGGCGGCGCCGGTGGCGCCGGCGGTATCGGCGGCAACGGCGGTAAGGGCGGTATCGGCGGCAACGGCGGCGAGGGCCTCGGCGGTGGCATCTACTTCGGTCCGAACTGCCGGCCCATTATCCGATACACGACGATCACAGGGGCCTCCACCCGTCAGGGCATCGGCAACTACGGCGGCGCGGCCGGAAGCGGCGGCGCCGGTGGAAACGGCGGCGTTGGCGGCGAGGCGGGCGGAGCCGGTGAAGGCGAGCCGGCAGGCACGGCGGGGGCGGCGGGCGCCAACGGCGCCGGCGGCGCCGGTGGCAACGGCGGCAGCGGCGGAGCCATGGGCCGCAACGGCACACGCTCCTGGGGCGGCGCCATCTTCTTTGGCGACGACTGCGAAGCGGAAATGTCCGATACGGTCATTGCGTCCAGCAACGCGTTGTCCCGCGTCTCCACGGTCGCCTACGTCGGCGGCAACGGCGGCGCCGGCGGCAACGGCGGTAGTGATGGCGGCATGGGCGGCAGCGGCGGCGCGGGTGGCGATGGCGGTCCGTCCGGGCAGGGAGGCGCTGCGGGCGCCGGCGGCAATGGCGGTGGAGCGGGTATGGGCGGCGCCGGCGGCGGCGGCGACACGAGCATCACCACAAGCTTCGGCGGCGGCGATGCGTATCGGCCAGGCTGCAAGATCAGGATGACCAACTGCGTCATCACCGGCAACAGCATAGAGGTCGGCAGCGGCGGCGGCGAATTCTACTCCGACAATTGCACCTCGGAGATGACGCGGTGCACGATCCGCAACAACACGGCGTCACGCAACGGCGGCGGCCAGGCCTTCAATGCCTCCTGCTCAGTCATTGCGGCGTTGACCAGCTACAATGGGAATATCGCCGGCAGAGACGGCGGCGGTCTCTACGTCTGGTACGATTGCGACGTCGATATCAACAATGCGACGTTCGATCGCAACCAGGCCGTCAGTGGGTATGGCGCCGGCGGCGGTCTCTACGGCGGCGGCACCTGGGATGACACGCTGCGCGACTGGTACAACGGCAGCACGTTGAACGTCCGCAACAGCTCGTTCACCAATAACCAGGCGATCTTTGGCGGCGGTCTGTACTGGTACGGCCGCGGCGCCGACGTGGACATCTTCAACCTCGCCATCGAGAACAATACCGCCCAGGAGGGCGGCGGCATGTACTGGAGCCGTGGCGCACCGGTCATCGACAAGTGCAGCATCCGGGGCAACAGGGCAACCGGCTCATCGTACATCGTGATGGTCCCGGCTCCTCCGGTGGACATCAATGACCCCACCACGTGGCCCAACCCGAGCACGTGGCCCGATCCCAACGATCCGAACTCCATGGTCGATCCGAATAACAATTGGACGCCTCCGCCGATACCCGAGTCGCACGGCAGCAAGAGCGGCGCGGGCGCCGGCCTGTACGCCCTGTCCTCCGATGCGCTGGTCCAGAACTCTATCATCGGCGAGAACGTGGTCCAGGGCTCCGGAGGCGGCGTCTACTTCGTCGGCGATCCGTGCACCCCGAAACTGAAGAACTGCCTGATCAAGAGCAACTCCGCGCTGATCGGCGGCGGCGGAATCAGCTCCAACTGGTTTACGGCGCTGAGCATCGAGAACTGCACCGTGGTGGAGAACAAGGTGGCCGACGCCAACATCGCCAGCCGTGGTGCCGGCGGCGGTCTGCACTGCACCTACCAGAGCCAGACCTGGCTGACCGACAGTATCTTCTGGGGCAACACCGGGACGTTCGGCAACCAGATCGCCATCGGCAGCGAGAGCGATCCGTTCTACATGCAAAGGCCGGCGACGCTGACTGTCAGTTACAGCGACATCCAGGGCGACCGCTCCGGCGTCTACGTCGAGGCGGGACGCACGCTCAACTGGCTCCAGGGCAATATCGCGACGGATCCGCTCTTTGTGGAGTCGTACTACCTGAGCCAGACCGCGGCCGGGCAGGCCCAGACCAGCCCCGCCGTCGATACCGGAAGCGCCCCGGCGGTCAACCTCGGCATGGATCAGCACACGACCCGGACCGACAAGGTCGGCGACGCCGGAACCGTGGACATGGGCTTCCACTACGTCGGCGAAGGCCGCTATCGGCTGACAATCCAGGTTATCGGCGGCAACGGCACGGTCGATCCGCCCAGCGGCCTTTTCCACGAATTCCAGAAGGTCACCCTCATCGCGCGTCCGAATGACCGCTATCGCGTCAGGCAGTGGATCGGCACCGACAACGACCCGTCGTGGAACGTGAACACGAACTCGGTGACGATGAACACCAGCTCCAAGTATGTCACGGTCGAGTTCGAGCTCAACCAGACGCGCAACATCATCGTGCCGGATGAGTACACCACGCTGGAAGACGCCATCACCTCGGCCAGCCCGGGCGATACGAACATCTTCCTCAAAGAGGGAGTTCACTCGATCACGAATCCTGACGGCATCGATCTGCAGAGCAAGAACATCCGGATCATGTCCGTCGATCCGAACGACCCGAGCATCGTCGCGCGGACGATCCTCGACTGCGCCGGAGGGCGGTTCGTGCCGAAGCGCGCGTTCCACTTCCAGCGAGGCGAGGGCCCCGACTGCGTCATCACCGGCATCACCATTCGCAACGCCTACTGGATCGGGGACCTGGGGCTCACCGGCGGCGGTCTGCAGCGGCATTTCGTGCGTCCGGATCTGCAAAACTCTCCAGAGCAGGAGGCCGGGGGCGAAGTTGCCAGCGGTACTGGTTACGGCGGCGCTATCCTGTGCGAAAACGCCAGCTCGCCCACGTTCCAGAACTGCGTGTTCGAGAACTGCCAGGTCGTCGCCGCTCAGGGCGGCAACGGAATCAGTGGTGAGCCGATACCGCGGAACTCGCAGCAGCCCGGCGTCTGGGGCGGTCACGGCGGCAGCGGCAGCGGCGATAGCTACGGCGGCGCCGTCGCCTGCCTGAGCAGCAGCAAGCCGAAATTCATCAACTGCACCTTCCGCGACTGCATGGCCCGGGGCGGCATGGGCGGCGACGGCGGGAACGGCAGCAATCCAAACGACGGCAGCAGCTATGAAAGCTGGGGCGGCAACGCCGGAAATGCCATCGGCGACGGCCACGGCGGCGCCGTTTACTGCGAGAGCGGCAGCGATGCCGTGTTCGAGCGGTGCATCTTTGCCAACAACCAGGCGACGACGGGCACCCCCGGCATGCCGGGCGCCCGCGGTCCGGGCAGCACTCTGCCTGACACGGATTATCCAAGTCCGGCCAGTTCCGGTTCTAACGGCGCGATTGATCCGAATGGAACCATTGCCGGCGGCGCGGTCTACCAGAACAGCGCAAGCCCGAAATTCGTGGACTGCCGGTTCGTGGCGAACCTGGCGTTCGACGGTTACTCGTTCTACAACATCGTGACGACCGCCGGCGTCGTGCAGGAGGAAACGCGCACGTACAGGTCGGGCGGCGCCATTTACGCCAATGCCGGCAGCACGGTGGGTGTGCAGCGGTGCGAGTTCTCACGCAATATCAGCAGTGCCGTCTATGCGGAACGAAACGTCACCGTAGACGCCAACGAGTGCGTGTTCAGCCGGAATGAGGCCAACTCCGGCAACGCGGGTACTCCCATGGGCCGAGGGGCCACCTCCTACTCGGGCGGCGGACTTTACGCCGGACCGTCCTGTCCGAGCGTGATGCTGCGCGACTGTCAGTTCTATAGTAACACCGCGGCCGTGGACGGCGGCGGGGTCCGCATGATGAGCAACGCCAAGTTCATCGACTGCTCCTTCTCCGGCAACAAGGCCGGCGACAACGGCGGCGCCCTCGATGCCTACTATGACACGGGCAACCCCCAGAATAAAGCCATCCTGCAGTTGGATCTGCAATCATGCAGCTTCGGGGGCAACACGGCAACGCTCGGCTACTACGGCCAGGGCGGCGCCGTGCACTTCGTCGATTTCAACGCCGTGTTCACCAACTGCTACTTCTTCGGCAACAAAGCCAAGAATGGCGGCGGTCTGTACCTGACGGCAGGTACCGTCGTGCTGAACAGCGGTATTATCAGCAACAATGAAGCCATCGGCGGCAGCGGCATCCAGACCCAGACCACCGGAACCGTGACCGATCCGATGTTGATGATGCTCGTGGGCCTCTTGGATATTACCGGTTTGACCACCACGATCCAGGCCTTTGAGCAGGGCGCCGGCGCCGATATGGGCGGCGGCCTGGTGTGCACGTCCGCCAACGCCACGATCCAGGACTACACGTTCCAGAACAACACCGCCGGCGGTGCCAAAGGCGCCGGCGGCGCGATCACCTTCTACGGCGGGTACGTCAACCACGTCGTGAAGAACTGTCTGTTCACCAACAACTCGGCCAATCGCGCCGGCGGCGCCATCTGGGCCGGCCTGATCGCCACGCCCGTGATCGTCAACAGCACTTTCGCTGACAACAACGCCAACCGGCTCGGCGGCGCGATCTACTGCGACTGGACTTCCGACGCCAAGGTGACGGACTGCATCTTCCAGAAGAACACGAACCTGGCCGTCGCCGAAGCGTTCCGCGGCGAGTCCATTGTGACACACAGCTTGTTCGATCGGAACCCCAACGGCGACTACGGCGTCTACCATGCCGAGACGAACCAGACCGATGTGATGACGGGGGCTGATCTGGATGTGACGAACACTAACGCCGACCCGCTGTTCGTGGACGGCCCGCTTGGAAACGTCTACCTGAGCCAGACGGCGGCGGGTCAGTCCGCCACCAGTCCGGCGGTCGATGCGGGCAGTGCCTTTGCCCAGGACCTCGGGCTGTCGGGTCTGACCACGCGGACGGATGGTTCCGGCGATGCCGGTGTCGTGGACCTCGGTTTCCATTTCCGCGACCACACGACCCTTCCGAAGTACACGCTGACGACCCGGGTGATCGGCGGCCACGGAACCGTGGCGCCGGCGGGCGGCGAGTTCTACGCCGGCACGGCAGTGCCGCTGACGGCGGGACCGGCGCCCGGATGGCGAATCGCCGAATGGGCCGGCACCAGCGACGATGCTTCGAGGAAGAACAACAACCTCGTTGTGATGGGGCCCGACCGCAACGTGACGGTCAAGTTCGATCAGCCCAGGACCCTCGTGGTCAGCTCTGAACCGAACTACACGAGCATCCAGCACACCATCGATGCCGCCGCCGACGGCGACGTGGTCATCATCCCGTCGGGCACGTACAATCCGGCGTTCCCGTTCCCGGACATCATCATCGATAGCAAGAACATCACCCTCAAGGGGGCCAACCCGGACGATCCGAACATCATCGGCAACACCATCCTGCACAATTACGCGTTCTACATTTACAACGTCGGTCCCGAGGCCCTGATCGAGGGCATCACCATGAGCGACACGAACGTCTTCGGTGCAGATGGGGGGAACAACACCCCGGCCCCGGACGACGGCGATAACGGGGTCAGCGTCATTGGCGCCGGCATGTACATGTCCAATGCGTCGCCCCTGATCCGTAACTGCGACTTCACCAATCTGCACGTGACCGGTGGAAACGGCGGCAACGGGGATGGCGGCGTCCAGGACCGGCACCCGATGGGCTACGACGGCGGTTGGGCCGGTGCAGCCTACGGCGGGGCGGTCTACCTGGGGTATCTCAGCTCGCCGACGTTCGAGAACTGCAAGTTCACCGGCTGCTCCGCCACGGGCGGCAACGGCGGCAACGGCGGCAACGGCGTCCAGAACGCCTCGGGCGGTCGCGGCGGCAACTGGACATGGCCCACGTTCATAGAGCAGACGATCATCCTGCTGGGTTGGGACGGGTGGGACTGGGGCCCGTACCTGGATTATTGGAAGTACAGCGGCTACGGCGGCGCCGTCTATTGCTCGTATTACACGTCGCCCAAGTTCCTCGATTGCCTCTTTGAGAACAACCGCACCCATGGCGGCGTCTGCGGCGTCGGCGGAGCCGTTGCCGCTCCCCCCATGCCTACCGACAACCTCAATATCGAGAACTTCGGCGGCGCGGTCTATATCGGTGCGTTCAGCTCCCCGACGTTCACCGGCTGCGTGTTCCGCAACAACTTCGCGGACACCAACATCGTGACGACCCCGGACGATATCTACGTCAGCTACGGCGGCTCCATCGCCTGCGAAGACGGCAGCTCGCCGACGTTCCTCCGCTGCACGATCGAGGACAGCAACGCCTGCATCGGCGGCGGCATCTGGTGGGCCAATTCGTCGGTCACGATCACCGACTGCAATATTGCCGACAATATGGCCTATCACGGCGGCGGCATGTATGCGAATCAGTCCACCGGCACGATCAGCGGCACCCTCGTCCAGAGAAACCGCGCCCTTCAGATCACGATTGACCCGAACCGGATCCTCGATCCCAACTTCGCGCTGGAGACCATCATGAGCTGGGGCGGCGGCTATTGCGGCATCGCCTCGCCTGTGACGATCCGGGACAGCCAGTTCCTGAACAACAGCGCCGTCGCCTCCGGCGGCGGCGTGTACCTCGGCGGCGCCGACGGCGACGTCAATGTCGCGCCTTCGCTGTTCAACTGCCTGATCCAGGGCAACAGCGCCGGCCGCGACGGCGGCGGTGTCTCGATCAATGGGTATGATGAGCCGATCATCGCCAACTGTACGATCGCCGACAACTATGCCACGGGCGCATTCAAGGACGCCCTGGGTGGCGGCCTGTATGTTTCGTACGATTCCAATGCCGTGATGACCGACTCGATCGTCTGGGGCAACGGCAGCGCCTTTGACGGCTCGCAGATCGCTGTCGCCAGCGGCTTCCAGTACGGGCCCCGGCCGTCCAGCCTGCGGGTCACGTACAGCGACATCCAGCCCAGCCGCGACCCCAACGCAGCGCCGGGCGGAGCGCTGGACCTGGTCCTTCTCTTCGATTCGTCTCAGACCATGGCCCAGAGCATGGTGGCCATCAAGACGGCGGCAAACGCCATCGTCGGCGCTATCGTGGCAGGCGTGCCGGACTATCGAATCGCCGTGGCGGACTTCAAGGACTTCAACGACTCCGCGGGCGGCGCGGCCGGCGATTATCCGTACCGGGCCCTGCTGCCGTTTACTGAAGACCCGGCGCGCGTCGTCAATGCGATCAATTCGATCCAGACTCCGGCGGGCTCCGGCGGCGATGTGCCCGACTCCGTGTACTACGCCCTCAATCGAGCCTTCGACGCCAACGAGCTGGGCGACTGGCGCAGCGGCGCCGTCAGCCGGATCATTCTACTGGTCGGCGATGCACAGCCGCGCGATCCGGAGCCCGTCACCGGGCTGACCCTCGCAAGCGTGGTGGCCGCAGCGGCAAGGCAGCCGAACAAGCGGGTCTTCGCCGTTCAGGTCGGCGCCAACCCCGTGACCTCCGCATACTTCACCGGCCTGGCCGGCGGCACGGGCGGCGCCCTGGTGCGTGCAACGGACGCCAACGATGTTGTTCGGGCTGTGATGGACGCCATCAACAAGATTGCGCGGCCGGCCCCGTCCATCTACGTCTCGTCGGGCTCGAAGCTGCCGGGATGGGACCCCAATGCCGGCGCATGGGATGCAGCCACCGGCAACCTCGGAATCGATCCGTTGTTCATTGCGGGTTATTACCTCAGTCAGACGGCCGCCGGCCAGACGCAGCAGAGTCCGGCGGTGGACGCCGGCAGCACTGTGGCGGACGCGCCGAACATCGGCCTGAGCGGCCGCACGACCCGCACCGACGGCGTGGGCGATGAGGGCCTCGTCGATATGGGTTACCACTACACCGCCGGTGTGACGCTCTTCAAGCTGACGGCCGAGGTGCTTGCCGATTCGACTGACGGCCTGGTGCACGGCACGATCTCGCCGGCCTTCACCCTGGTCTACCAGGACTCCGGCGACAACGTCGTTCGCTTGGTCGTCACGCCTGAGCAGGGCTGGAAGGTCGCGAAGTGGACGGGCACCGACAATGATACGTTACGTGACACCGTCAACTTCGTTACGCTGACGCAGGATCGCCGCGTGACGGTGACACTCGCGAAACGCACACCTCGTGTCGTCTCGGTCCCTGGAGACTATGCGACCATCCAGGAAGCCGTCACGATGGCCGAGGAAGGCGATACGATCATCGTCGAGCCTGGGGTGTATTACAGCCAGTTCTCCTCGCTCGCCTTGATCGTGGACAAGGCCGTGACGATCACGTCGACGAACCCGGACAATCCGGCCACGGTTGCAGCTACGGTGCTTCGCGGCCCCGCCAGGGTCGGCGGTAATAACTTCAGCAGCCTTGGCGTGATCTTCGGGCCTAACGCCGGTCGACGCACCGTGTTGAACGGCTTCACGATTGAGAACTACGGCGGCTATGCCAATGTCGGCGCCGACGGCGACAGGGCGACGGGACATCCCAACGGCGGCGATGGCTATCCGCTCGATGGTGGAGCCATGATCATCCTGCCCGGCGCCGGCCCGACGATCAAGAATTGCGTGCTGCGGAACAACCGCGTTTACGGCGGCGACGGCGGCAATGGCGTCGCGGCGGATGCAACCCGTAACGCCGGACGAGGCGGCTGGGCCGGATGGGCCCGCGGCGGCGCTGTCTACTGCGCGCAGGATACCCATCCGTTGTTCGTCAACTGCATCATCGAGAACAACTATGCCCGCGGCGGCGACGGCGGCAACGGCGGCGCCTATGCGGCCGGCGGCGGCGAGGCCAACTTCGGCGGCAACTACTCACCGCCGTTCTTTGTCAACATCGATCCGGAGCGTCTCGGTGCCGAAGCCGTGGATCAGCCGCTCTGGATGATCTGGCAGTGGGATTTTGCCACGCAGATGGCCGCCGGCGCCGGAGCCCTTGGCGGCGCCCTGACCAGCGGAACCACCACCACACCTGTGGGCGGCGGTCCTTATGTCGGCGACTACCGCTGGTATTCCGGTTACGGCGGCGGCGTCTTCATCGACCAGCGCAGCAAGCCTGAATTCGTGGAATGCATCATCCGCGGCAACCGCACCGACGGCGGTCTCAGCGGCCAGGGCGGCGCCAGTGTGGGCGGCCGTTTCCTCGAGCCTCTGATTCCGTTCGAGACCCCGAGCTACGGCGGCGGCGTCTATGTCGCTGCCGATGCAACGGCCACGTTCACCAACTGCTCCTTCGAGGACAACCTGGCTTCGCCCAGGCTGACCGGAGAGGATCCAAACTTCCGTCTCGATCCGTACATCGGCTACGGCGGCGGTGTGGCCGCGGAAGCCACGGCCAGCGTCAAGTTCATCGACTGCAACTTCGTCGACAACATCGCCGATACCGGCGGCGCCCTGTACCTCGCGGACAGCATCGCGACGGTCGTGGACTGCAACATCGCATCGAACATATCGCTGCGAGGCGCCGGTGTGGCAGGCACGGGCGGCGCCCTCCGGATTGAGCATTGCGACATCCGGCGCAACCGGGCGATCACCGACGCCAACGACCCCAACGATGATGCCGTCCTGCCGCAAGGCGCCGGCGTCTTCTGCTGGTCGGCGGATGTCCAAATCCTGGACTGCAACGTGGCGGGCAACATCGCATCCGGTTCCGGCGGCGGTATTTACGTACGCGGCGAGAACAGTATCCGGATCAACAACTGCCTGGTCATCAACAACAGCGCTACTCGCGACGGCGGCGGCCTCTCGACGAACTGGTACGCGGCGCCGACGGTCCGCAACTGCACGTTCCTCAGCAACGCGGCGCCGGGAGTGGCGGCAGACCCGAGCCGGACCGGCTTTGGCGGCGCCATCTACTGCGGCTACGCGAGCCACGCCACGATCGTCGATACGATCCTGTGGCAGAACTTCGCCAGGTCCGGCACCGAGCTGGCGCTGGGCAGCGGGTTCACCCTCGATCGCCGCTGCGGCACCCTGGACGTGTCCTACAGCGATATCATGTCGGGACCGAACGACGTCTGGGTGAATGACGGCTGCACGGTGAACTACGGCAAGGGCATCATTCACCGCGACCCGATGTTCGTCAAAGGCCCGCTGGGCGACTACTACCTGCAGCAGCAGGGCGCCGGCGCCGGGCAGACGCGCAACAGTCCGTGCGTCAATGCCGGAAGCGACCTGTCGGGCAATCTCGGGATGATCCGGTACACCACGCGGACCGATCGCCAGCCGGATACCGGTGTCGTCGATATCGGCTATCACTATCCGTACCTCGAGCCGTGCAGGTTCTGCGATCTCGTGTTCGACGGGATCATCCGGTTCGACGACTTCGCGATGTTCGCCCTCAAGTGGCTTGATGAAGGCTGCAACGAAGGGAACGGCTGGTGCGGCGGCGCCGACTTCACGTTCGACTCCAAGGTCGATGCGGCCGACCTGGCGGCGCTGGCCGAATGCTGGCTCGTGCAGGATACGACGCCTCCGATGCCCGATCCGTCTCTGTGGGAAACATCGCCTCATATCGTCAATGATACCAACGCCGAAATGGCGGCCAGAGAGTCCATCGACGCCTGGGGCTGGGACGTGCAGTACTACTTCCAGTGCCGGTTCGGCGAGGGCCACGACAGCGGGTGGCAGAGCAGCCGGGTCTATCGCGATACGGGCCTGAGACCCAACCAGGAATATGGCTACCGCGTCAAGGCCCGCGACGGTATGGGCAACGAGACGAGGTGGTCGGAGACCCGGTTCGCCGGTCAGAGGGACAGGACCCCGCCGGCTCCGGCGCCGTTCATCCTGACCGTCGATCCGGATCCGAACTCGTCGACAGCCCTGATCATCACCGCGCAGGGCTCCAACGACGACAGTGGCGTCGAGTACTTCTTCGACGTGAACGAGGTGACCACTCCGGGCGGCCACGACAGCGGCTGGATTCGTACGACGGTCTACACCGATCCTAACCTCGACCCGAATACGATGTACTGCTACCGTGTCCGGGCCAGGGACATGTCGGAGGCTCAGAACACGACGGCCTGGTCCGAGTGGAGGTGCGGCAGGACCTCGGTCCCGCAGGAGCTGAACCCGCCGACGCCCAATCCGCCGCAGTTCGACCCGAACGGCCTGCCCGTCGAGTACTTTGGCGGGACCAGTTGGGACGACTACTGGGTCGAGATGGCCGCCTTGCCGGTCACCGATGACAGCGGCGGGGCCGTCCAGTACTACTTCGAGTGCAGGCAGGAACCGGGAGTCTGGCCCGACGGCTTCAGCAGCGGCTGGATCGATACGCCTCAGTGGCGCCCGCCGGGTCCTGTGGGACGCCAGGGCCAGGCACTTGAGTTCCGCGTCCGTGCACGCGACCAGTATGGCAACAAGACCGGTTGGTCCGGTTGGGTGAGGGCGGAGGACCGCCCGAACCAGGCGCGATTGGGCACTGGCACCAACCAGACCGGCGGTGGTGCTGCTGGCGGCGGGTAATTGACGCGCCTGCCCGGAGGCAATGACAGGACTCACACTCAGCCCCGGACCCGTCCGGGGCTGAGCTTTTCTAATGAGTTTTGACGAACGAGTTCGGCAATGCGTGAGCCGGGCTCGGCCTGCCGCCAGTCCATCTGGAATTCCGTTCGGAGTTCCGCCTTCAGGCGGCAAGAAGACCGCGTAAACGCGGAACTCCGAGCGCGGGGCTTGGCTACCGATCTTGCTCGTCAAAACTCATTAGGCATGATCCAGATATTGTAGAGGCGCAATATCTTGCGCCTCTCCGGCGCCACGGTTCGTTGCGGCTTCAGGCCATGCGGTCCTTGAGCCCCTGGTAGCCGTAGTGCATCATGAGGTGGTCCAGGATGACCAGCGCGGTGTAGTTCTCCGCGACCGGCCAGACACGGGCGACGATCGTCGGGTCGCGCCGCGTGATCGCCGCCAGATCCTTGTTCTCCAGCGTGTACTTGTCGATGGTGTGCTGAGGCTTGGCAATCGTCGGCGTGGGCTTGACGGCCAGGCGAACGATGATGGGCTGCCCGGTCGCCAGGCCGCCCGTGATGCCGCCGGCGTTGTTTGACCGGAACTCCACCTTGCCGTCTTTGGCGTACATCTGATCGTTGTTCTGGTAGCCGGTCATGTCCTTGACGGCGAACCCGGCGCCGACCTCGACGCCCTTGACGGCCCCGATGCCCAGCATCCGTCCCAGCTCCGCATCGAGCTTGTAAAACATCGGCTCGCCCAGCCCCGTCGGAACTCCAAGGACCACGACTTCAACGACCCCGCCGGCGGAATCGCCCGCGGCGCAGATCCGATTGACGGCGTCGACCATCGCCTGGGCGGCGCCGATGTCCGGGCAGTTGAGCACGGGATGGACGCCGTACTTCTCGCGGACCTGCTCCGGCGAGAGCTTCGGGGCCTTGTCCCGGATCGCATCGATTTCCTGCTCGACCTGGGCCAGGACGGCGGCCTTCTCCAGGAACCGCATGCCCATGTGGATGCGGCCCTTGACGTAGAGCTCCTGATAGAACGGGTCGAGATCGTGCCGCATCGTCTTGTAGCTGTTCGTCCGCTGCATCGCCTGCTCGTGCGGCATATCGGGGCACCGCACGCCGGCAATCTCCTTCACGTAGGCGAAGACCCCGATGCCGCACTTGCGCAGAACCTTCTTGGCCACGCTTCCGGCGGCGACGATGGTGGAGGTGTACCGGCCGCTGAAGAACCCGGCGCCGATGGCATCGTCGTCCGGGCCGTATTTGATGAAGCTCGCATAGGACGCGTGGCCCGGCCGCGGTGTGCGGTTCGTGTCCTGGTACTGCTTGATGTGGACGAAGTGGCGGTCCAGGTTCGGGATCAGGATCGTCAGCGGCGTGCCGTTCGTGTGATTCACGTTGCCCGCATTCTCGATCGTGTCGGCCGCATTGAGGCCCGTATAGATGACCGGCAGGTCCGGCTCCTTGCGCGGGCTCGACAGCTCGTCGGCCCCGGGTTTGCGCAGAAGCAGATCGCCGTAAATCTCCTGCTCGCTCAGCAGGATTCCCGGCGGCACGCCCTGGAGGACACTCGTGAGCCCCTCCTGATACGATCCGCCGGCGATAGTGACCTGAAACAGACGCCCAAGATGACATCCAAGCATGTGTGTCGAATCTCCTCAAGTCAGTGGTTCGGAACAGCTTGCTCAACTGAACTACGTGCACATGTTTTCGCGCCGCCCGGCTCAACCCTCCGGGGACACCGCGAACGATTTGTCAGGCAGTTTACCACTTTTGGCTCTTGGCATCCAGCGGTCTATCGTCTCTATGCCTCCTTTGGTGAATACCAGCAGGCAGGTGAAGGAGTCTGCGGGCGTTGCCTTCTTGATGTCGTAGTGGATTCGCGAGGCCGCATTGCCGTTGCTGTCGTTCCACAGGCCCACATCCTGGAACCTCACGTTCTCGCTCTCCTTGAACCTCACCCAGGCGAGAACGGGCCCATCGACGTTGTCGGCCTCGGACAAGCTGTCGTAGACCATGCAGTAGCTCGAAACGTCGCCGGAGAAGTCATGCCAGGTATTTGCTTTCAGATTCGCTATGCGATCATCGGCGCCTTTCTCAAGGTGGAACCGGTCATCCTTGCCCGAGCCGAGGTTGCCCGAAAGAATCGGGAACACAACGTGGATGTTCGGATCGACCTTCATGCTGTGCACCCGATATTCCAGCCAGTCCGCCTCTTCGGAGGGCAGGGTGATCTCGACGGCCAGCGCGGTCTTGAGACTGTCAGAGTCGGTGTCGAGACCGTGGACGTGGTCGGCGTCTTCGTCACTGCCGCTCGGTCGATCATACGTCCACAATTCGGTCAAGGGCGCTTCTCCGCTTTTGCTCCCCCACATAGAAGGGTTGCCGGCTGTCGGTTTGACAGAGAGTAGTTCATTCAGTCCGTCGCTGTCCCCATCCTCTACGTCTATCATGTGGTTCAGGAAGCCACCATAAGGGATCCTCCACGTCTTCACGAATTCAGACGGGCTCATGAATTCGTAGCCGAGGAGCCTGTCTGTGCCCACTATCACCTCCAAATTGCCATCATTGTCCACGTCGCCGAGAGCACAACTACTGGCGGGTTCGCCCGAAAGAACCTCACTGACATAGGTGGTGTGGAAAGAACCATC
>Ga0315277_10004362_pt1 | contig 18957 bp, 28 predicted proteins | sample YL17G05_15_MG_FD_203695 | JGI IMG/M metagenome (GOLD analysis project Ga0315277, IMG submission 203695) | Sediment microbial communities from Yellowstone Lake, YNP, Wyoming, USA - YL17G05_15 | ecosystem: Environmental > Aquatic > Freshwater > Lake > Sediment | place: USA: Wyoming | collected...
TAGGCAAAGCCGTCTACACCCCGGACAACACAGCGCCGAGTCAAGGCGAATGGGATCGATCCGTGGGTGAACCGCGTTGGAGGCAAGCGCATAAAGCCCTCGTGATCAAGGCACTGAACTCCTGGAAGGGGTCCCCTACGGATATGGTCCTCGTCATGTCCGATGAGAAGCAGGGTGCTCCATTACCCGGATCCGGGAGTGGGAAGATACTCAGAGCCCAAGCAGCGGCACTTATCTGGGAGCTAAAGCATAACAGTAAGAGAAGTGCGGAACCTCTGTACCGAGGCTCCCATGAGAAACCTCGCGGAGTTCAACCTTGGACCACCTCAAGGAAGGTCGCGGAACTCTGGGCTGCTAAGAACCACGAGGGCTTTATGCGCTTGCCTCCAACGCGGTTCACCCACGGATCGATCCCATTCGCCTTGACTCGGCGCTGTGTTGTCCGGGGTGTAGACGGCTTTGCCTACCGCCGCAGCAGCTAGAAAACGCTGTGCAACACGCAGCGGTAAATGTGGTTTGCGGTCCATAACTAGGTTGGAAGCTTACCTGTCCCCATGAACTCAGCCAAGTGCCCCATGAACTGGGTTCCGGGATCGAGCTTCTCATTCGTGATGTTATAGTGCCCGATCGCTCCCCTGACTTTCGTCAAGTCCACAACACCTGGGACGGTGCAGACATCCTTGGCGTATCCCGATAGAGCCTGAGTCATCGTCAGGTTGAGGGCACACGCAGTTGCGGTCTGAGCCGGGTAGAAGTCGTAGCACTTCAGCTTCTTGCCGTGCAGCACCGTGTCGTAGCTCGGGCGGGGACCCAGCGGCGGCTTCCGGTACCTGGGCTCTTGCCAGAGGGTGTTCATGCGGCGGATGCCAGCGTTGACGATTTCCACGCCCCAGGACCTGGAGTTGGCGATCCCCGCGTCGGCGGTATCGACCACCGTAGGGTCACAGAACTGGTAGAGCACCCCAAACGGTGAGATCGCGAACTCGACCCCGAGCTTCCGGGATCGGAGCGTCTCCACCATGTTCTCGACCGAGTTCTCGGAGCCGGTCCAATGGAAGACCCCCAGATCAATCGGCTTCACCCGCTTTTTGTTGTACCCGTCGCCCGGCTTGAACTCGACCTTGTGGTCCTGGGGTCCAAGCACCGGGATGGGGTGCCCGGTTACAGGGTGGTTAAGGGGATAGATTTTTCCGCCAATCAGGATGCCTTGAGCCATGCCCAAGCGGGGCTATCAAAGGGACTTCGATCGCTGAGCCCCTTTTTCGGTGTAGTAAGTCTCTCACCCCACCGAAAAAGAGGCTCAAATTGCTCGCTAAGGCGAGACAGGTTGCGGTGCCGCCAGGGTTTCGCCCAAACAGGCACGGTTTTGCGAAATAGTTTCACCGGGCGCTTGACAATGTCTCGTCCAGGATCGTCAAGAGAGTCAAACCTTCTTTGGGTCCCGGATCGAAAATGAAGTTGAGACGCCACACCCCACTCTTCTGTGTTCCGTGATCTTGAAACCCTGTCACGACACAGTAGGGTTCATCTGGTAGAGGTTGGGGAACAAAGTCGGTCGCCTCCGCTTGTCTGTAGGTCACCCGATTACTCTTGGCTCCCACGTAGCGCTTTCACGCTTGGGGTGGCCACGTAAGCAGTGCTACGGTTACGGGTTTCTTGGTGTAGTATGCCATTACTTTCCCCAGAGATGCCCATGGTACGGACCACGATAAGCGTAGGGCATTCTTCAAAGTTCAGCCTGATAGGCCGTCGCGTCACATCAATCAACATGGTAGTGTACTACACCGAATGGGAAGCCCGTGAAAGACCCTCAGACAATTGAATTCACACGCGCCTGGGGCGTCAAAGACGTGCCCACGGCAACGGTGTCCAACGGGACCGTACGTCCCGGTACCTACCCAGCGTTTGCGTTGTTGGCCTGGGTGGAGCAACGGAAGGCTAGTTGGCCCGTTGTCGGGCTCCAGTTGACGCTACTGAGGCACGACATGACCTCGACCATTGGCGGGCTCACGATGGGCCTACCGTTGACCCCCAAGAGCGAGCGGCACGTCTGCTGCCTATTGCAGGATCTTGGCTGGGACGGCCGTGTGTGGCCCTACAAGGACCATGGGTGGCCTGAAGACACCCCTGAGGGAGACGGCCTGCTGCGCCTACTCAGGGCAGCCAAGCTTGGGGCCACCCTGACGTTCCCCCATGACTCGGAGAAGGGGACCCCGACGGTCAGTATCCCGGTACTGAAGCGTTCTGGGACGTTCTCGGTGGCACCCTTCGGCGAAGAGATCGTGCCCCGGCACCTCGACGCCCTCAGGACTCTCGCGGCGAACCCCACCCCTTTCAGATCGGATTGGGCATGAAGCCCCTACAAGACACATTCTCAATTACGCTGCCCCAATTGAAAGGGGTAAGCGGCCTTGACCCTCACCGACTCTTATCGTTAGAGCAAGTATATGGTGGGATCCCACAGTCCAAAGACTTCTACAATCGAGCTAGGGGTGTGCGGGTACTAGAAGTGTACCCTAGAACACGGGTGACGTACCGAAACGCGGTACAGGCGCATGCAACATTCTTTCGGCGAGAGTTTGGGTACGACTTTGTACAGTATCATGCAAACGATCACGACAAGAACTGCCGTATATTCATGTGGGCGGGGCGGGATTACCCGGAGTATGCTTTTGGGTCCGTATGCTTTCGCTTTCGACCGTATAAAACCAGTGAGGGGGAGGTAACTGCGGGGTGGGAGATGGCCTGGATTTGGCTACACCCTTACTGTCGAGGGCAAGGGTGGCTGAAGAATCTTTGGCCTTATCTGCTCCGAAGGTTCGGTTCATTTTACGTATCCCCGCCGCATAGCAAAGCGATGAAGCAATACCTACTAGGAGCTGGAGATCCTTGGTTGTCCCCTCAAAAACTTCCGGGTTTAGATCCTGGGGGTTTTGAGTGCGTGCTTAATCGACACGCATACACGTTGGTAGAACAAGCTGAAATGGGGGTGCTGCGAAGTGCTGAGTCTTGCCCCCGTTGCCCCCGTCCGATCTGCCCGAGCACAGGTAGTCATGTCGTGGAGTGTCGTTGTTCTGACTGTACGCAGGTGTATTCCGAAGTTGCCTCAAGCGTAAGGGCTCTAGAATGACCATCAAATTCTACGGCAAGACCAACCCGCAGTATAGTTGGCTCTCGAACTTCCATGTGGCGATCTTCACGCTTCAAGGGCACCAGTGGGCTTCGACGGAACACTTCTACCAGGCGATGAAGTCCGAGGACCCCGAGGTCCAACGCCAGATCAGAAGTACCGCGACCCCAGGTCAAGCAAAACGCATGGGCTCCAAGTGTGAGCGGCGTGATGATTGGGAAGACGTGGTCGGCTCCTCTGCGTTGCACGCCATCTTTCGAGACGACCGTGGGATCGTGGTGGAACTCGTGAAGGACCACTTCATGTACACGGCGCTCATCGCGAAGTTCACTCAACGTCCAGAGCTACGTACGGCGCTACTCAATACAGGCACCGAAGAACTACACGAAGTGGCTCCCAAAGACTTCTATTGGGGTCTGGGGATCGATGGGACGGGGCAGAACAAGCTCGGTCGGATGCTACAGCTCGTGAGGGCTAAACTCCCGCAAACAAGATGAACTACCAGCATAACAAATCCCAACTGGTCAGGGCTATTGCACGCCAATTCCCTGAACGCGCCAACGCAGAAATAGCCCGAGAGTTGAACTGTTCCCCGCAACTTGTTTACAATGCCCTTCATCGTCGTAACGCCCCCAAGCGTGAACTACCCTCTGAAGAAGCGGCACTCTGTCAGTTCTTGCCGCCCTTTGAGCGTTCCCTTCTGAACTTCTACTACCTGGAAGGGCACTCTCAAACAGCTTTGGCTAAGCGTTACGGTATGACGCAAGCAGCGGTTTCCTATAGAATCGGGAAAGCCCACAAACGCCTAAAGTTCCTTAAGGAATTTCCTCAGTTCTCTGAGGCAGAGTTACGCCGTCTACTGGTGTCGGCAGGGTATGATGCTCCCCATGTTAAGCTAATGCTGCCGCTTTACGCGAGCACGAATCAGAGTGTGGCTGCCATTGCTGCCGGATCTACGCAAGGCAGAATCAGACGCAGGCTGCATAAAACTGTGAGCGAGCTACAAGCGTTAGTGGATGGCGGTCGTGAAGACTTAGCAGAGGTCCTCAAAGGGTTTCGGATGATTAGCGTGCAGCCCTCCATCTTGCATGAGTCGCCTTCGCCCACCTGGTTCAAGAAGTAGGCAGCGTCACCTGATACGCTGAGCCGCAAAGCCATTCAAGTAGACTCTCGCGGCATCACCCCCGAAGGTCCCCACTTGAATGTACGCTTTACTGCAAGCGATAGTGACAATCGATCCATCCTGTAACACCCCGCGAGGCGCTACATCAATCAACACCTCTACAGGTTGTGTAGCGCCTGAAGGCCAACGGATGTAGAGCTTCTCCCCCGCCGTAAGCACTACCCCGTCAAGGCTATCGTGGAAGCCGTTGTCCTGCTGAAGAGTCACGACCTTGTTTGCCATTAGTCCTCATCCCGTCGGGGATCTTTGACAGGTAAGCGAGGTTGTGGCGTTAGGTGAATCGGCCGTGAAGGCGTTCGTGGCCGGACAACCGGCATAGGACCGGCAGGCGTTGGGTTTCGGACCGCTGGCATACCACGTGGGGTGACAGAGCGTACCGGAGATGGTGGGGGTTCGGTGGGCCGATCATGGGCATCCTCACTCCCACGTTTGAACGCCTCCAAGACGCCTCGGGTCACCACGGACTCGACCTCAACGGATAGGTGTTCCTGCGTTGTGTGGGCCTCTTGGGCTACCGTCTTAAGAATGATCTCAATGAGATCATTGACACGCTCATGGGTACTCATGATGGCCGGACTTTCCCGGCAGTCATGCACAGAATTGAGTCGTCGGGATGGCCGCTCGACACACCAGACGCGACCGTGCAAGAGGCGTTCTGGCTAAGCTTGTTGCCCCCACCGTGCTTTGGCTTGTTCTTCAACTTGACGCTCCCATTCACGCGGGTTGTTAGCCAACTCGGGATCTCGTAGAAGAAGCGCTCTAGCCATTGGCATCAACGCTCCACGATCTTGACCCTTGATCTGATACGTCTCGAACAACAGCACTTGATCAATCGCTGGTCTCTTTAGCAGTTCAAGAAAACGCTTCTCAAACGCTGGGTCATCTGCATGGGTCAACAGAACTTCCCTGAGCCTAGTCAATTCGAGTTGTGACAAGAACGACACAGGGGTACGCACGACCCACCCAAGATCCAGTAGGTCCAGCAGTAGATGAACACTTTGTTCATTTAGACTGCGGCCAAGTGCCGTGGCAAACCCAGGCTCCGCTGCGAGCATTTCCTTGAGCACCTCGCCGATCCCCAGATCATGTAGCAGCTCGACTGAGCGTCGGGGCTGCGGAGACTCCAAAATGTCTTCTACGAGGATCTTACGGACAGCGTCCCAAGGCATTTGCTTGAGCTTGTGGGCGTTCTTCTCAATGCTCGCTCGGACGTCAGGGGAGATCTTGAAGCCGTACTTCGCGACAAATTTAACAGCGCGAAGCATTCTGGTAGGGTCGTCTGAAAACGTCTTGTCGGGGTCCACGGGAGTCGTGAGCAGACGGTCCTCAAGGTGCTGTCGTCCGCTGCCCAGAAGGTCCAGCACTTCGGCCCGATCAGGTCCGTGCTCCAGGTCCAGAAGACGCCAGAGAAGAGAATTAAACGTAAATTCGCGCCTCAGCAAGTCCTCTTGAATCGTCGCGGGCTCGACCATATGCGGCTTGTAGCCTTTACCCGAGGGATCGCCGTAGCTTTCCTTACGAGCATTAGCAATCTCCAGGACCTCACCCTTAAGTTCATGACCGTCGAGAACCCACGAGTCTGACACAGTAAGTATGGCCACACCGTACTGATTAGTCGTAAGATTTGTGCGAGACGGGATGATCTGTTGAAGCTGTTCTGCGAACCATGCTGAGTCCTTCTTGCCACCAAGAGCCACGGAATCGACCACGATGTCCACGTCTTTGGGCGCAAGGCCCATCAAGTGGTTCCGTACGGCTCCACCCACGATATAAACATCTTCGCCAACACCAAGACGTTTAGAGGCTTGAGACAAGAAGCGTAGGAGTGCCGTTATTTTTGTCATGCGTCTGCTACTTGAAAAGGAAAAGTATGCTCACAAAGCCGCCACCGCCACTACCGCTCCACAACCCGATCTGGGAGTACAAAGTCATGGGCCTTGATCCCAAGTACGTTGCGGACTCCGAACGTACCCTCAATAACCTAGGAGAACAAGGCTGGGAACTGGTTTCGATGGTCACGGACTCCGGGAAGGTGTTTGCAACCCTCAAACGAAGGAAGCGGCCTACCTGATCCTAGACTCAAGCTGTTGAAAAGCCTTACCGAGTGCCCCGTTACCGCCCTTGTCTCCCATTGTGTAGGGCACGCCCTTGACTTTGCAGGCTGCCGAGATCTTCCTGAAATCCTTGTGGGTCATGAGCCCTTCTAGGATGATAACCGCACCTACTTTGCCATTCTTGATACGGGCTTCGATGGAGTCGATGATACGGGGGCTTCCTTTCTCGAACACCACCCAGTCAACCAAGATCCCGTAGTTCTCAACGATAGACTCCAACTTTCCAGGGACCTTGAAGCCCCCTACCATGATGATCCCTTTGGTTGGAAAGGTCCTTTGTAGTTTGGGGTAGGGTGATACTCGTGGAATCGCCTCTTCCAAAACGGGTTTTACGACGCGGGGTTTCGTTTCAAGCCGTGGAGGTTCTACGGTCTTTGTCGGCGGCTCGGCTTCAAGAGCTTTGTTCTGGATTCGGACTTCGGCGGCTTCAGTTCTCCTTTCTACTAACGCCAGTGCCCGTGTCAGAGCGTGCTTGAGGGCTTGCCGTTCTTGGCTGAGATCCACGAGAGGATCAGGCTCAACCCCCAAGCAAACCGCCAAAGGGGCTTCTACAACCTGTTGGCATTGCACCAAAAATGTCCTTTCGTATGCCTGCATCGCTTTGTGCAGGGTATCGAGTACCTCTCGTGTGGGGCGTGCCGATGTTTCGATTTTACCTTGGATTACCGATGAAAGAGTCATGGCCCCAAGCTACTACACCGACAGAATCAAAGGTAGGGCCTCCGGCTAAAAAATGAATGTCTGGACTCTGTTGCGGTATCCGGTGTAGAACATAGGACGGTCACGATGGCACGGCGCAAGAAGACCCACACAGCCAAAACTACAGTACGTACAACGGAGCTAGGGCGTGCCGAAACCTTGGGTTCGACCCAAAATAAGTTGGCCCGACGTCCCAATGCCCCCGGTTACGTTACGGGAATCGTTACGGGAATTTTAGGTAAGTGGTACCTCGTGGTGCATGAGGGGGAGACAATCCCCGCCATTTACAACCCTGAAGAACTCACGCTTGAGCCCAATGCGTATTGGAGAGTCCAGCACGTTTTGTCAGGGCAGACCTACTTCAAGGAGTGGGCCACCTACCTCGAAGTTGAGGAGCATTTGGAAGAAATCTCTACTGCGGGCGGTGTAAGTATCATGGTCGAAGGTCCTTTTTACTCCGCCAAGGAATTGGAGGAGGGTTTGATACCTTCAAAGTCTCTGTTTGATCACTTGGAAGACGAATGACTCAACCAACTGCCAAAATGTGTGCCTTTCACTGCGGGCGTCCAGCCCATCTTGGAAAACGCCTGTGCAAGACGCATCTCGAACATCAACGGCTAAAGATGGCTGAGTATCGGGTCGGGCGAAAACAAGCTGGGCTTTGTTCACGGTGCCCCAATCCAGCTCGCGTGATGCTTAACGGCGAGCCCTCAACGCTATGCGAACGGTGCCGTACTCAAGTCAGGACATTGGAGCAGCTTGAACGCAGCAAGTACACACGCATGGTAAAGCGCGTCATTCGAGCAAAAGCTTCGGGCAAGACCCTCAAAGAAATTGGTGCCAAAGAGGGGCTACCTCCCGACGAGATCCGGCAGATCTTGGTCAAAGCAGCGTCTAAACTCCAAGCCTAACTCGGTGCCTACCCTAAAAGGACGCTCAAGCCATGAACGACGACGTTGTTGACGACCCCGATGGCGTACTCGATGAAGGGGACCTACTCCTTGAGGTGGTCCGTTCCATCGTACGCAACCCTCAGAAGGTTGAAGTAGTGGCTGAACGTGGGCCTACCACCACAACACTTACGATCACTGTGGACCCAGAGGATCGCGGGCACGTCATCGGACGTGAACGCAGGACTATGGACGCGCTTATCCATCTGTTCTCAAAGTCCGCTACCATTGAAGGCCGCCGGACCATTATCCGCTTGGCGGGCGCAGATCTTCGCCCGAAGCCCGAACGCCGTCCGCAACAACGACCACGTCAGGGTCGTTCAAAGCAACCCCAACCACGTCACGAATGATCATGGTCCTGCTTTGGATATCGGACTGCCACTTGAACCATCTGCGTGCCTCTGGTGCAGCGCAGACCTTTGGGGCGTACCTCGGGGTTGAGCACGATTTCGATGCTGTGGTGGTCACTGGGGACATTGCGGAAGCGCCTTCTGTCCGCATGCTCTTGGAGGACTTCGCTCGCGGGGTCGGTAAACCGGTTTTTTTCGTCTTGGGTAACCATGACTACTACTTCGGAAGCATCGCGGGTGTTGAGAAAGAAGTGGGAAAGATCCGGGACCCCAACCTAGTTTGGTTGGACCAGGCCCCAGAACCCATCCTGCTAGATCCAGACACGGCACTTGTGGGGCAGGGTGGTTGGTACGACGGGCAGTTTGGGGACGCTGAGAAGTCTCGGGTCATCATGTCTGACTTCGAGCTGATCAAGGACTTCAAGCCTCACTACCATGAGCGTACGTGGCTCTTTGATTACGGGGGCCGTGCGGACCTTCTGGACAAGCTCCGGACTCTGAGCAAGCAACACGCCAAGGCAGCCAGGATCAAGCTTTTGGCTGCCCTAAAGCTACGCAGGCAGGTCATTTTCGCCACGCACTACCCACCGTTCAGTGGAGCGTGTTGGCATGAGGGCAACCTTTCGGACCCCCATTGGATGCCTTGGTTCACTTCAGGCTACATGGGCGAGATGCTTGGGGACGTGGCGGCAGATCACCCTGACAACCGCATCCTCGTGCTTTGCGGGCACACCCACAGTCCAGGAATGTATGAGCACCTGCCAAACCTGCTTGTGCTCACCGGAAAGGCCGTCTACGGGGCTCCAGAGGTGGCAGGGGTACTGGAACTGCCCTTGCAGCACTGGACAGGCAGACCGGACCGCTGTGACCGCTGTGACGATCAGGACTTTGAGAGTACCGCCACCTGCATCACTTGCAAGACGTGTCAACGAACCTGGAATCGCGGTAACGGCCCATGGGGTCTAGACCCAGAGGCATAAACTTCCTGTGTGCTCCGGGGCCTAGACCCCGGGTTCAGTCTTCCGACTCGTACCGAGCGACAAGGCGATCAGCCATCTCAACGTCGGCCTTCTTCTTGGTCTTCTTCTTGGTCTTCTTCTCGTCCTTCTCGTCCTTCTTCTCGGACTTCTCAAAACCCTTGTAGGGCTTGGTCTTGTCCATCTTCTCACGCAGCTCGTACATGTACTTCTCAGGATCCTTGTGCCCCTTGGTGAGGCCGTCCTTCCAAGCATCCTTGAGCTTCTTCATGAGCTTCTTGTCGAGCGGTGGCATCTTGTTGGGCATTACTCAGCGTCTCCCCAAATACGGCGACCAATCGTGGCCCCCTCGTAGATGTGCTCTGGTAGTTCGTCCTTCTTGTCGTCTACGTACTGGGAGGCGTAGGCGTAGAGTTCCTCCGAGTCTATCTTCAGAGCATCCTCGGGAAAGGACTCCACAATGTCCGCCTTCATGCTCTTTTTGGGATCGGCATCCGGCTTGGCATCTGGATCTTTATACACATTGCCGAACACGAAACTGCCATCTCCCAAATCGTCCTTGTGTTTGTCGTAGAAGTCCTTGAAGTTCTTGGCTCCTTGAGCGTAGGAGTCCGCGAACACTCGGGCGTCTACCATGCGACCGATGCCTTTGGCCCGATCCACCGCACCCACCCAAGACTCTTTGGGATCCTTGTGCACGAACAAGAACATGGGGCGAATGCCACGTTTCTTGCATTCCTCTAAGACCCACTCGTTCTCAGTAGCGTTCTGCTCGCCCGCAGCATCCCACGTCGCCGCCACACTTTCCTTGAGATCAGGTCGGGCTTCCAAGGCCATGCCCTTACCCGCCGCTACGCCCCCGCTGGTCACAAGGACCTTGCGCTTCTCCGGGGACAGCTTCTCGATCTCATCAAGCCGCGTGAGGAAGGCCCGCTTAGCCACCGCGTTAGCGCCTTGGTGAAGCACCGCGTTGTACTTCGCCCGGAACTTTGCACGCTCAGGGTTGATCGGCTTGCCCCGCGCATCCTCCGGAAGATCAGGACGGGTCCACTCCGGCATGAGCGCCTTGGCCCCGTCAGTCTCGAACACCCACCCGTTGGACTTGGCGGCCTCGTAGAAAGACGCCGCAACCGCAGCCGGATCCTTCTCGATCTGGTCGTTCAAAAGGCTCTCGATCTCTCGTTCGTCTTTGCTGAGCCCCGGCAGCCTGGGCAGCTTGGGCGGTGGCATCACGGCCTTACCCGGAATGCCGACACGAGACGCCTCTTTCGGCTTCGGCATGGGCTTCGACTTGTACTTCGTGCCCTTCGACTCGGAGGGCTTCTCTTTGGCCTCATCCTTGGGCTTCTGGGGTTCCGGCTTCTGGGGTTCCGGCTTCTTGGCCTCAGCCGGGGGAGCCTTGGGGGCTTCCTTCTGGGGTTCCGGCTTCTTGGCCTCAGCCGGGGGAGCCTTGGGCTCCTGTTTCCCATTGGAGCCCTCCCCAGGCTTCTTGACCCGATGCTTGGCCCGGTCCGCCTTCGGGTGCTCACGCAGGTAGTCCTTCAACTCCTGTGGGGAGTCGAACTCGAAACCTACCCGGGTGGTCGCCACCAAGTAGCGCCGGACGATTTGCTCAGAGATACCCATCACTACCGGCATTCAATAAAACGAATGTGGGGTCCACCATAACCGTAACGACGTTGTGAACGGCCCTGGGGGCTCCTAGGACTAGAGGTCCCGCCTCTAGTCCTAGGAACGCCGCCTACGAGCAAACCGTAAAGCCACGGGGCACTGAGGGATCGAGCGTAATGCGCCGCTGATTGAACTGCTTCCACGAATTCGGGTCCTTCGGGTCCATCAACTCCGAGATAAAGAGACGGACCAAGGTCCCCGGGGTGATGTGGAAAGCGCGGACGTAGTAGGCACGCCCGTCTGTGTGATCGTAGCTTTCGACCACCACGTTGTTTCCCTCGAACAGCAGGTGATCAGGACCGAGCTTGTTGAGCGTGGTCCTGCCAATGGCACAGTTGAGGTTAGTCTTCTCCCCCGTAGCTTTATCAACACCAACGCTGGAGAGGATCAGCAAGAGCGAGGGGTTGACCACCGATCGCCGAACGAAGAAGTGCCTGGCCTTCGTCCACTTCGATGCAACGTCTCGCACGTAAGCGTGCATTTCTTCACGCAGCCTGACAATGGACGGGTCCTTTGCCATTGTCGGCGGGGCATCATTGAGATCCAAGTCGTCAAGGAATCCGAAATCAACCTCTTCAGGCTGTGCGGTTGACCGCACGGCGCGACCTGTGGCCTGCTTCACGTCGCTCAACGGTGTAGCCAGAACCAAAGTGTCAAGAGTGATGTCCAGTCCTTCCTGGGCGTACCCCCGGAGCAAGATGGGGAACAGGGACTCCTGTACCAGCTTGTCCACGAACTTCTTGGCCGACGCGATCACGTCCGGCTTTGCACCGGTCATAGGGAGCACCTGGGCAACAGTTGCTCGAAACTCCGTCATCCCAGTGGGAAGCTTGTCACAGTAGTGCAAGCTGAACGCCTCGTGGAGGCTGGTGAATACGGGGGGCCACTTCTCAGGCGGCAGCAAGGACAAAAGCTGCACGTGGCACGGCATCACACTCTGGGCGTACTTAGAACGCACCCCTACAGGTTCTCTGGACATAGCAGTATCCTTTCGCGCTTTTCAGGCGCTGTCACGATCACGACAATCCACTTCAATTCGCTTCAATTCGCTCAACTTCGATCACAGGTGGGTTTTACCCCAGACTGCGATTGATCTTCGTTACACCAACGATCGCGAGCCCGCTACGAAAAACGACCAAGCCAGGTACGAATTTTCGTCAGGCTTTCACAGACGTCGGAAACCCTGTGAGGCTGATTCTGAAGGCAGCGGTCAGGATAGCGTCTTGCACCGCTTGCGGAACGCAAACACCCAACGCTTGCATGGCCTGGTCTAGAGCATCCCCGTACTTGAGTGTCGGGTCCTGGGTCACCAGATCGACCACTCGTTCCAAGACAGGTGCATACGGCATCATTGCGTCAGACATTTTCCCCCTATACACCCTTCCTGGGAACATGGCACCAGCTCAATGGCGTGAAGTCCTTAAAGATAAAGTGTACGCACTCTACGTATACGAACACCACCGCATAGCGATTGCCCAACTTCTGGATCAGGGTTGGGTCGTCACTATACCTGATGACCCTGCGACAAAGCACCCTGCGAAGAACCAAGAGGAAGCCTTCCGTATTGGGCGTAAAGTCTCAGTGGCTTGGTTGCAGGGAGCCCTGAAGCAACTCGCTGTCGAAGCCCCTCCCCGTACCCTTACCCCGACAGAGGTGCAGGCGGAGCTAAAGGGTAGGCGCAGAGGCTTCAACAATAATTGACCTCTTGACGCTTTCACGGCGTTCGGGTAGTTGTGGTCGGTGTACTACTAACCGAACACTTCTTCCAAAGGGAACACCGTGAAAGTTACTCTCGCCTCGAAGCTGAAAGACATTCGTGACCTCAAGTCCAAGGGATCGGGCTTCGAGGTTCAAGCCATGTACGAGATCCTTGCGCTTGAGAAGGCCTCGGTGTTGTGGCGTCGGGACGGCACCGATACGTTTGCCCTGGTGCTCAAGCAAGAGATTGGCGTGTGTACGCCGACCCGCTTCAAGGCGTTCAAGAAGGCTGCGGAGTATTTCCCGCAAGACACGATCGAACGGCTTGGCGTTCCGTGCGTGTGCCTGATTGCTATTCAGAACCAGGGCGTCCGATCAAAGATGCTCAAGGAAGCGCTCACGTACCGGAAGAACCACGGTTCCGAGCCCACCTACCAATTCGTTTCGCTCTTTTCACCGCGTAAGAAACCTGAGAGTCATGGTGTCTCTCGGGTTCGACTGATCAAGTACATCGACGTGCTCAAAGCCGAGATCAAGAGTCTCGGTGGACGCATCCCCGTGATGGAATGAGTCCGAGTCCTAACCACAAACAGGAGAACAAGATGAAGAAACAAGAACTGCACTTCCTACTCAACCTGCATGAAGCGATCGACAAGGGGTGCAAGCTCCTTGAAGTAGGTCGGGACACGTTCATGCCCACCATGAGCCGTTTCTTTGATACCGTGAGTCTCGGGATCGAAATGGGCCTCACAATGAAGAGCAAGGCAGCAAAGAAGGCTGCCAAGACAGCCAAGACTACCCAGGCAGTGGACTCGGTATTGGGTAAGAACGACGCCCCCAAGGTGCCTTTCGCAACACGCCTGGTGCAAGTCATGGGCACACAGACCATGCATCTGAGGGAGATTGAGGCAGCTCTACACAAAGCGGGGGTTGCCCCTAAGAGTAAGGATCTTCGGTCCTACATCTGCTCCACGTTGACTGCATCAAAAACCGAAAACGGCAAACGGACCTTCACGTCCCCAGAGCGTGGGCGGTACTTCGTTACGGCAACCAAAGCCCAGGCGAAGCCTGTCAAGCCTTCTCCGAAGACGGTCAAGCCTTCTCCGAAGCCCCCTACCCCGAAGCCTACCAAGCCCAAGAAGGCTGTCAAAACCAAGAAGAAGGCGCTGAAGAAGGACCCCCAGCGGTCCCTCAAAGTGACCGCCGTTATCAAGACTCACCTGGAGAAGGGTCCGATGCGTCTGCAAGATCTCCTCCAGGTGGTCCGGCCTATGCTCCACGGGATCAAGGACCCTCAGCAAGCGATCTGGAAGATGCTCAAGGCGTGTCCTGAGATCGAGAGCGTGCCCAAGCAGAAGGGCTGCTACCGTTTGAAAGCGGTGATGAATGGCAAGACCAAGAGTACGATCGTCAGTGCTCCTGCATCTGCTGCGAACTAGCTCTAAGGAAGATGAATGGGTGGTGGCACCCACGATAAACTCCCTTCGGGGATAACGTTTATCAAGGTACGCCGATAGGTGTATGGGGTTCGAGTCCCCCATCTTCCACTATAGGATTCTTGTGATGCGCAATGCGTTGTTGCCTGCCTGTGTCTTACTAGGCATGGGTGGCTGGTTAGCCTTAGGCGTACACCTTGCGTCTACTGGTAAACCCTTCACGGGTCCCAAGCCGTTCTCGTCCTGCATGGCGTGTGTAGGCTTCTGCGAGATAGCACACGTCGGTCAAGTGCAAGAATGCGGGGGCTTGACCTGTAGCTGCGTGTTCGAGGACAACACCATCATTCAGATAACATGGGATGATGAACGTTATCTGAATGCGCGGGACGAGGCTCGTCTCAAGAAATACATGGCCGACGACGCGGACTAGGCCGTGGCAATGAAGCGCTCTGCCACAATCCTAGCGGTCTTGTTCGAGTCGGACTCCATCGAGTTGAGGACTTCGGTGAAGTCTTCGTCGGAGAGCGCTTCAATTTCCTTGGCTACCGCTGCCATCACAAGCTTGGCCATCGCTTCCTCAGCGGCAGAATCCTTGCCTTCGGCAGCAATATGAGAGATAAAGTCAGTCACACCATGGCTGATATGGCGGAGTTCTTGGAGTGTGTGCAGGCTACCCAGCGACTTCGAGACGCTCTTGAGTGCCACATGCTGAATCAGGCCCTTGGTGAAGATACCGGCGGCGGCTAGAGGACCGGAAGCCGCAAAGGCTGTGGCGGCACCCGCGATAGCCATATGGGTCGCCACCTCCTTGAAGGCCGCCTTCTGCTTCTTGGACATCTTACCGCCGGACACCACGGCCTTGACGCCCTGACCGGCGGTCTTGAACTCGTGAACCTCTTCCTTCGCTGTCTCCACGAGGTTGTGGATCATCTTCTTGGGAGCATTGGCGATAGCGTCCTTGGCCTCAGTCAATGCATGCTTACGGAACTCGCTGTCCCCGAAGAAATGCTTGACGGCCTTGGGGGCCTTTTCCATAAACGCTGTGGCGGGCTCAGTAAGCCCTTTGAACTTGGCTTTCCAAGCATCGAACTTGCCTTGCGGCTTCGCGGGTTCCTGAGGTTTATCCGCCGGGGCTTGAGGCTTTGCCTCGGGAGCCTCGGGCTTCTTTTTGGCCTTATCCGGAAGCGGCGGGGGTGTACCCTTGGGGCGGCCAGCGGGGGGCGGTGGTGCCTTGGAGGGTGTCTTACCGCCTGCTGGTGGTGGCGGTGCCTTAGAGGGCGTCTTACCGCCAGCAGGCGGTGGGGCTTTGGGCCGTTGTTTGGTCCCAGGCTTATCTGCCGGACCGCCCTCTTGTGACTCGTTGACCTTGTGCTTGGCCTTGTCCGCGTCCGGGTGATCCTTGAGGTACTGCCGTAAGGCCTTTTCGGAGGGGAACTCCTTAGCCAGGCGGTACCTTGATGCAACCTTCTCTGCGAGACGCATGTAGACGCGGAATCATCGAAAGATTTTGTGGGCTTGCAAGGGGATGACGGACAAGATTGCCAGGCCCGTAGAGCGAGACATGCGGTACCTACCGGACATTCGTGAGCTGGAAGGGCTGATCAACGACTACCGAAGTCTTCGTCGTGATACCCAACAGATGGTCCAGAAGCTTCGGACTAGAGGTCCAGTCGGTGAGGACGTCTACGAAGCCTTGAACGGTTCTGAGGGTGACGTATCGATCTTCGACTTGCTATCCGCTGCCATTGAGGGGACGCAACGACTGGATTCGTTCTCGCTCACGGATGCTGTGGACGCCTTGAATGAGGGTGATTTGCGTACCGCAGTCTTGAAAAAAGCTCAGTACAGTTACGACCGTCGTCGTTAGGGCACCCACCCAAAAAGCTGCGTTCAATATCCTCGCCGGTCATCTCCCAGTCCTCTTGAGGGAGACGAGACACCACACGGGTCTTGAACTTCTGGAAGTACCTGATCGCGAGATACTCGTGTAGTTGCAGCCCTAGCCGACCATCATCGGGTAGCTCAGTCTCACCCAGAGCGACCAAGACCGCCGCGTGGGTCTCGGGGGCGGTCAGATGTGCGACCAGGATCGCCAACGCCGTCTGCGCTGGTCCTGATCCGTTATAACCCCATTCAAGACCCGAAGGACTTTTGTTCAAGAGGTCAAACCGAGGGTCCAACTCTTGCCGGTTACCCGCTGCATCTTCGACAAGGATCGTACAGGCCATCGTCACAGGATCACGGTGACCCACGTACTTGTTGGATCGGGACATCACGCAACCTCCGGTTTGGGGGTATTCAGTTCGACCCACAGGGCCATGAACTCTTTGAACTCGCGAAGGGTCCAGCGGCGGGTCTTCACCCATTCGTACGCAAGGCGAAGGGCATCATCCTTACAACCCTCAAGGAACAGCTCTCTGACGCGATCTTTGTTTTCATTCATCGGCTGTACTTTCGATCCAAGTAATCCCCATCATCGTCGGGTTCGGGGATTGAGTCATCGGGATCTGGGGTTGGGAACTGGAGTAGGATGGCCTTACCTTCCCGCACCATTTGTTCGTAGACCTCAGCGCATGCGTTGCAGACCTGGCTATTGATCGGAGCCAAGGGCCCCTGACAATCACGGTGACCTTCAACACAAACGCTTTGGTTTGACATACACGTTACTACCCCCAAGCCTTGGGAAACTCCAAATAAAACGCTCTACCCGGTGTACACTGTAGGGCATGAAACGAACCAGAACCCCTCAGTGCTACCTCGTACGAGGGGGAACCGGCACTGTCGCATTCGTACCTGACCCTGGCATTGGGGGCCGTTGGCTCAAAACGCACGCTTGTGTAGCACTCAAGGCTTGCCCTGTCTGCCACGCGGCTGCCGGTGTCCCCTGTAGTGGTGCTCATGGTGGGTACATCATCCACCACCACTACAAACGTGCCCTTGGGCTCAAGATCCCTACCCAGCGAGGGGTGGTGGTGTGCAGCGGTGTACAGATCAAGCCTGCGTAGGCAGACCTCACCGCCCTATGAGACCATCCAAGCTACTGGTTGCTCGCCTACGGGCACTCTGGAACCCCCTAGAGGTCCTGAACCTACACCCACATGTAGTGGTCCATTACAGGCAAGTAGAGCCCATTTCGACTTACGGCTCTAGCCGGAGAGGCCGCAAATATCACTTGGGGCGGATACACTACTTCGTACAGCTCCTCAGGGAAGGCGTTGAACTAGAGCCTATCTCGATCGACAACGATTGCGGGGAGGGGCGTATCCTACCCGTCCCTGTGGTATGTGACGGAAACCACAGATTCGTTGCCCACATCCTTACAGGACGTGCAACAATCAGGGCCCACTACTCGGGACGGGAAGACCTCCTACGTTACCTGGAGGGTAAGCGAAAGACTCTGCCCAAAGAGTGTGGTACCCTGCACCAAGAGTGAGTTTGAGGCGAGGTAGTGGCCATAGGTCGAAACTCCCCCAGTTATCGGCCGGTCGCTATCTCGCCTCAAACTCACTAGGCAAGCAATGGCACAGACAATCAAACAAGTGGTCGTGGTCCGCAAGGACCTTAACATTCGCAAGGGCAAGCTAGCATCCCAGGTGGCGCACGCTTCCCAAGGCTTCCTACTCGCTCACGGGGACTTCGAGCCACGAGAGTCCGGGGCGGTGTTGTTCCAAACGAAGCTCCGGCCCCTGGAAGCACAGTGGTTACAGGGGCCGCTCAAGACCAAGATCGTAGTTTGGGTCAACTCTGAGCAAGAGTTGAAGGACTTGATCAGCGCTGCCATCAAGCAAGGGATACGGACGTGCCCTGTTATCGATGTTGGGCTCACCGAGTTTCACGGGGTACCGACCCTTACTTGTGCGGCGTTCGGTCCTGACTTGTCCGAGTTTCTTGATCCGATCACGGGGCACCTACCGTTATTGTGACCCGTCCTTTGGAGTTTCCGCCCACTGTTGTGTAGAAGCTGATAGAAGCTTTCGACCTGACTGGACTAGACTTTTAGGTGAACCATGTCTCCCAAGTACCCCCGAACTTTGCATCTTCCGTTTAGCCCAGGTGGCACATCGGATGACCGTCGCATGACGGACACACAGTCGTTGATTGGGCGACCGGTGGTCATTTCCGAGAAGCTTGACGGCTCCAATGTGTCGATGGAACGCCTGGGTTGCTTTGCCAGAAGTCATGGTTCAGCACCCAACCACCCAAGCTTTGACGCCTTCAAGGCAGCTCACGCGGCAGTCAAGCACCTGATCCCAGGAAGTACCCAAGTGTTCGGGGAGTGGTTGTACGCCAAGCACAGCATTGGGTACAAGGCCCTCCAGAGCTACTTCCAGGTATTCGGGGTCCGTACCGAGGGCGTGTGGGCTTCTTGGTCAGAAGTCGAGCTGTGGGCCACTGAGTTGGGCACCGTGACCGTTCCGCTGTTGGTTGGTCCCCGTGTGTTTGAGAAGCCGAGTGAGCTTCAGGGTACAGTAGAGCAGTTATCCCAGGAGCCATCGGCTTGTGGGGGTGAGCGGGAGGGTTGTGTGGTTCGGATTGCAGAGGCGTTCACAGACCAGGAATTTGGTACCTCGGTAGCTAAGTGGGTTCGCAAAGATCACGTCCAAAGTGACGATCATTGGACCACCCAAGAGGTTGTCCGTAACCAAAAACTAGAGTTACCCCGTTCTGACGTGTAGTACCCGCATGCCTACTACCCACGATTGTCCAGCAGAGCAGTGTGCGACTTGCGGTTGCTTAGTCGGACACGGT
>Ga0315277_10004363_pt1 | contig 18957 bp, 15 predicted proteins | sample YL17G05_15_MG_FD_203695 | JGI IMG/M metagenome (GOLD analysis project Ga0315277, IMG submission 203695) | Sediment microbial communities from Yellowstone Lake, YNP, Wyoming, USA - YL17G05_15 | ecosystem: Environmental > Aquatic > Freshwater > Lake > Sediment | place: USA: Wyoming | collected...
TGAACATCAGGTTGAACGGACGCGGTGGCGTGAGTTCCGCACCGTTTTCGGGATTGTGCTTGGTATCGCCTGTTACCTTTTCGGTGTGTGTTTTGAGTGGCCAAGGAGCATTTACCCCGCGTTTTTCGTAAAACTGCGCTGCTATGTCGTACGCCTTTTCTGGCGGTTTGCCGACGGGGAGCAAAACGGAAAACGGCGTTTGATCACCCTTTTTGAGACTAAGAAACTCAGAAATATAAACAGCCAATCTCCGCTCGGTATCATTTGACGAAGTAGAAAACTCTTTTGCTAACACGCCCAAATCTTCGTCGCGCTTTCTGAGCTTGATTGCCTTTTCTAGTTCATCTTTTTCGTCACCGACAAACCCGAATTCTTCGGGGCACATATTGAATGCGCCCTTAAAAAAATAAAGGATGCCACTCTGAGGCTCGATTTGATCGGCTCGGAAACGTTTGTTGGACAAAGGGCACTCCACCATCAAATCCGCAAACGTATCCACGTGCCCCGACGCCTGCCAAATCTTCGGGTGCATGATGATGGTGGCCTCCAGCCCGGAGATGTCCTCGCGCAGACGGGTCATTTCGCGCCACCACAGCTCTTTGATGTTGTTCTTGAGTTCCGCGCCCAGCGGGCCGTAATCCCAAAAGCCATTGATGCCGCCGTAAATCTCGGAGGACTGATAGATGAACCCGCGCCGCTTGCACAGCGAAACGAGTTTTTCCATCACGTCGGCGGTCTTTGCTTCAGCCATAGGGCGCGCAGTGTTCTGCAAGCGCTGGCGGCTGTCAAGGAACGCGACCATGCAACCTAGGGCAGGCGCCGCCGGTCCTTCGCCAGCCCGGGACAAGCGCGCGGGGCGCAGGCTTCCGTGCCGCGCCGGAGACTTGGGGGTTGACGATTGGCAGATTCGGTGGATGGTGTTGCCACAGCCTATGACGATCACGCGCCGCTCCTGCAAAGCCAGCACGACCGGAAAGCTGGCAACCGGCCTTCTTGGACTTTCCCTGTTCACCTCCGCCGCCAGCGACTGGCCGCAGTACCGCGGCCCAACGCACGATGGCGTTTCCACCGACCGCATCCTCTCGCAATGGGACACGAATCGCCCCGGCTTCGTCGTGTGGCGGAATCGGTCGCTCACGAACGGCTTCAGTTCCTTCGCGGTCAGCCAGGGGCGGGCCTTCACGCTGATTTCCCGGGACCTCGGCGAGCTGAAGGAAGTCTGCGTGGCGGTGGACGCTGCCACCGGCACCAATCTCTGGGCCACGGTGATTGACAGCGCGCCGTGGGACCCCAGCTACACTGGCGACGGAGGCTCCGGCATCGCTCCTTACTACAAAGGGGACGGTCCGCGCAGCACCCCGGCAGTCAAGGATGGCCGCGTTGTTGCCCTCTCGGGCTTTTTGCATCTGGTCTGCCTGAACGCAACCAATGGCTCGGTGATCTGGAGCAACAACCTGATCGCCTCGTATGGCGCCTCGGAGATCGCATGGCAGAACGCAGCCTCACCACGTCTTGATGGCGACTTGATTTTTGCCAATCTGAACGGCTCGACGAACAACCGAACCTTGGTGGCCTTTCGCATCACCGACGGGAGCCGCGCCTGGAGTGCGCTTCTTAATGAGAACATGACTCACGCCACACCGGTGGTCGCAACGATCGAAGGGGTGCGCCAAGTCATCTTTGCAACCCCGTGGCATCTGGTTTCGCTGAATTGCACCAACGGGGCCTTCCTCTGGCTGTACGACTATCCGTTCTACCCCTCCACTTCCATGGGCGCTTCACCAATCGTCCATTCCAACATCGTCTTCTGCTCGGCTTCTTACGGGAGAGGCGCTGCCGCCGCGCGAATCACGTACGCCGGTGGGAATTGGACGGCGACGCATCTTTACTATAAAACCGGACTCAATTACCGCAGCATCTGGATGACGCCGGTGTGTTCCGGGGGTTACGTTTACACCCTGTGCGGCGAAAACTACGGCACCTCCCCCATGCAGCCGCTGAACTGCATTGAGCTGAACACCGGCAACCTGATGTGGTTCACGGACGACTTCGGCAGGGGCGGCACGATCCTCGTGGACGGCAAAGTCTTGACGCTCACCGAAGATGGTCAATTGGTTTTGTCACAGCCCGATCCCGCCGCCTATCTGGAGTTGGCGCGGTTTCGCGCGTTCGACTTCAACGCTGCCGGTCCGGGCAAGTGCTGGAACAGCCCCGCCGTGGCGGATGGACGCATCTATGCCCGCAGCACGCGGGGCGGCATTTGCGTGGATGTTTCGGTGCCGCCGCTGCGGATGCTGCGGCCGCAGTTCATGGCGGGGAACCGGCTGCAATTGCTGATCGGCACTGCCAACGGCAGCCCGCTGGATTCCAACCGCTTCGCCAAACTGGAGGTACGCTACACCACGAACCTCGCCACAAGTCTGCCGAACTGGACCAAGCTCACCAACAGCCTGGTGTTGACCAACGGCCAGGTGCGCGTGGACAACGTGGATGGCGGCGCCTTCCGCTGTTTCATCGCCGCGGAATCCCCATGAACACGCCGCCGCTGAGTCTCGCGACACCATCGCCGGTTCGTCGCCGGCGGGCGTGTTGGGCGTTTACGTTGATCGAACTGCTCGTGGTGATTGCCATCATCGCCATTCTAGCGGCGCTGCTGCTGCCGGCGTTGGTGAGCGCCAAGGAGCGCTCCCGGCGCACGGCCTGCAAGAACAATGCCCGGCAATTCATCCTCTCGGCACAGTTGGCGGCGGATGACAACGAACAGTGGTGGCCTTCGGGCGCCTCGGACATGGGGCCGCTGGACGACCACATCCCCGTGGTGCGCACCAACACTCGCAACGCGTTGATCGAATACGCCACCACCCACCGGATTCTGGAGTGCCCCAGCCTCGGCTCACCTTTTCAAACCAACGTCAACGGCTGGATCAATCCTGATGGCTACGGCTACATCATTGGCTACAACTACATGGGGGGCCACACCAACACACCCTGGCCTCCGCTCTTGGCGGGCGGCGCGGTCTGGTATTCGCCGCGCAAGACCACCGACGTTCCGCCGCCGACCCTCTTTCAGGATCGCACCGTGGTTTTGGTGACAGACCTGAACGACTGGTCGCCCGGCTACGGCAAAACTTTCGCGCCGCATGGCAGAAACGGACCAATTTTACAGGCCGGGGATTACGGCAATGCCGGCGCTGAGGGCGCGTCTTCGGCAAACATCGGCGCAATTGGCGGCAACGTCGGTCTCACGGATGGCTCGGTCACGTGGAAGACGGTGAAGCAGATGCGCCTCTACCGCGGCTCGCAACAATGGGGTTACGACGGTTGCTGGGCGATGTGGTAGGGGCCGGTTCGTCCGCGCGGCCGTTCTTGTCGCGGCGCTGTACTGGCATTGCCTTTGCGATTGATCGCCAGTCCCCACGACACCGGTGCCGCCGGCAGTTTGAGGCCAGAGTGGAATCCAAGCGCCACGGACACCAACATCAAGCCAGGAAACGGATGCAGCTTGAATTGTGCGATGAGCACGACGAGCGCGATGATCGCAACGAAGGTGAATAGGAGCAGGTTGGCTTCGTGGTTCAGCCCGCGCGGTCAAATCGTCAACCGCCGCGCGCGCGCGGTGATGCGCCAGCACCCGGTCGCGCGGCCACGGCGGATCACCGTGGCCTCCGAATACAGCGCGACGGTCGGGCAGATGTGGCGCGGCACACCGAACAAACAATCACCCACGGCGAACCGCCCCGCCTCGGCGCTCTCGACGACGAGATGTTCCTCGTTGTGCATGATCTCGGTCGCATCTGGCAGGTTCAAGAACTGCACGCGCGGCGGCGGCTTCTCCGCGGCGATGGCTTTGTGGCCGAGATCGAGGCAAAGCCGGTTTGAGCCGGGCTTGCTGACCACGCGAGTTAACACTAGGGCGGCGACGAGAAAATCCAGATCGGCAAATCTGCCTTCGTAGTCGAAGTCCCACAGAACGCAGGTGCCGGGGCTGCACTCGAATTCTGCGTTCCTCGCGTGAATCGGAAAGGTCGGCGTGCCGCCCGCGACCACGCGGGGCACGGGCAGACCTATCGCGAGCACCTCACGATGGAATTCATGCACGGGAGCGAAGGCAGCGGCGCAATGCGCCTCGCGTTCCGCCAAATCCGATTCGTGAATGTGTCCGTCATAAACGTGCAAGCCACCGGGACGGAGCGCCGGCGAACTCGCGATCAACCGATACAGCCGCAACGCTTCGGCGCCCGGTTCGACGCCGGTGCGATGCTCGCTGCAATCCACGTCGAGCAAGACTTCCAGGTCGCGCCCCGCATCCGCAAAAGTCTTTGAGAGTTGGCCGACACCGGAAGCATCGTCAGCCAGGCAGGAAAACGCCGTCGCCGGAAAGGTTTTCGCCAGTGCAAGCAACCGGCCCACGTTCGGCCCGACGATCGGATACGCGAGCAAAACGTCCCTCGCGCCTGCGCCGGCCGTCATTTCCGCTTCGGCGATGGTGGCGCATTTGAATTTGATGAGGCCCTCTTCCAGTTGCATCCGCACGATTTCGGCGAGCTTGTGCGTTTTGACATGCGGTCGAAGCCGGTGCGCGCCTCCGGCCAGGCGGATCATTCGCCGGATATTTTCGCGGATGCGTTCCGGGTAAAGCAACAGCGCGGGCGAGGGAATTTCTCCCGCGTTCTCGACGGCAAACCACTGGCTCATTCGATCTCGAAGATGGCTTCGATTTCGACCGCGATGTTGCCCGGCAACGAGCCCATGCCGACGGCACTGCGCGCGCCCACGCCGCAGTCCGGGCCGAACACTTCGGCGAAGAGTTCGCTGCACCCGTTGAGAACCTTGGGGTGATCCGGGAAATCGGGCGTGGCGTTGACCATGCCGAGGACTTTGATCAGGCGCTTGACGCGGTTGAGGCTGCCGAGTTCGTTGCGCAGCGTGGCGAGGATCGCGAGGCCGACCTGGCGCGCAGCGGCCTGGCCCCCGGCGAGATCGAGGTCCGCGCCGACGCGACCCGTAATGAGCGACTTGTCTGGCTTGAGCGGGCCGTGCCCGGAGACGTAGGCCAGGTTGCCCGCGATGACGAGTGGTTTATACACGGCCACCGGTTTCGGAGCCGGCGGCAGTTCGAGCCGCAGTTCTTGAATTCTGGCTTCAGCGTTCATGCGTTGCTGGAAGCGGGGCGAGACAATGCCGACTCACCGGCGCGGCGTCCAGTCTTTGGGTGAGCACGCGTGTTCGAGTCAAGATCACCCAAAGCAAACCACCCGCCCGCCTTCCAACGTCACAATCACTTTGCCTTCGCGATTGACGGCGATTCCCCACGGCACCGGCGACGCCGACAGGGGTTGTTTCCAAAGCACCCGGCCATCGGCGAGGTTGAGCGCGATGAGTTCGGTGGGTTTGGCGACGACGACGGCGTTGGCGCAGACGGCCACGGCGAGGCTTTTTGGGCAATCGAAGGCCCAGGCGGGTTTGGCTTCCTTCGCTTGGACCTTGCCCCAAAGTTCGCGTTGCAATTGGTGACGGTCGCCGTCGAAGCCAGCGAAGCAAAGCAGCCTGGCATTGTTCGCCCACGCGATCTCGTGGTTGGCGGCGCTGGCGAAAAGAGTTTTGTTGAACACCGAGGAATCGAAGACGGGATATTGCGGATGCGAGTAATATGGTTTGCCCGCCACCTTGATCTCATCGCCGACCAGGTAAAGCTCCCACCCGCGCGGGCGGACCGAGCCGATCAAAAATCCGCCGGGTCGCTTCTGTCCGGTCATCGTCGAATTCAGACACTCGCCGCTGGCCAGATCGTATTGCGCTGGCGACACCGCGTTGCCCCCGGCGAGAAACAACCGGCCATCGTGAATCAGCATGTGCCCCTGCACGCCCACGCCCGTCCGCGACTCGGCGTCGAGGTGGCCCGAGGTGTTGTTCTGCCAGCGAATCCGGCCCGTCTCCGCGTCGAGCGCATAGACATGCGTGCCGTCGTAATTCGCCAAGCCCGCCGCCACGTACGCCACGCTCTTCTCCACGAGCACGCCGCTAGCCGCCGGCCACGTGGATTCGAGCACACCATAGACGGGTATCCGCCGTTCGATGGGCGCGGCGCGGAAACGCCAGAGCGTGCGGCCGGTCTTGGCGTCGAGCGAGTAAACCCAGCCATCGGCGGAACTCGCCAAAGCGCGGCCCTGGGAAATCGTCGGCGGCAAACGCACGTCGCCGCCGGTGAACGCGAGCCAACTCTCTTTGCCGCTCTCGGCGTCCAGCGCGCGGATCACGCCATCGCTGCCGCTCACCCACGCGAGCGAACCGGCGGCGGTCGGCGCGGAGGGCGTGTAGGCGGTCTTGGGCGTGTATTGCCAGAGCTGTTTGGCTTGCGGGCGAAGAGACACGGATGAGGTCGTCGTGCCCTGGTTGTTGGCGCGGAAGGTGGGCCAATCGGAAGCGTCCTCGGGAAGAGCGGCTTCAGTTTTTGCGCCGGAAGCCGTTTCGAGCCGCGCGCTTTCGGTGGCTGGCTGGCTGAAATCAAAATTCCCCGCCGGGCCGAGACAGGTGATGCCGTAAAGCGTCAGGTTGCAATCGCACACCGAAGGCCACCAGTAGAGCAAGCCGTTGGCGACCGTAACGCCATCGTGACAATTCGGGCGCATAGGCGACACGAGTTGCGATTCGCCTTTCGCCAGGTCCAGCCGCACCGAGCCTTCGTCGGCCCGGAAGAAAATGGCGTCGCACGACGCCGTGGGCCGCGTGCAGGCGCGACGGCTCGTCTTGAGTTCCGCGCGGATTTCACCGGTCAACGGGTTGAAGATTCGGCTGACTTCCTTGTCAATTTGCCCGCTGATGCCGTAAAGGTTGTCGCCTTGGAGGATGAGTTGGTAATTGCTGTACGGATGCGACCACATCACCTTGCCCGAGTCAGCGGCGACGGCGACCAATCGCTCCATCGCCGGCCCAGCGAAGTAGAGTGCTTGGTCGCTGCAACGCAGCAGCGCGGTGGTGCGCCAGTTCGAGCGCCAGTCCTGTCGCTGCTGGTATTCGCCGAGCGTCGCGAACAAATCCGGCGCGTCCTGCTTTGTGAGATAAAACAGCGTGTCGCCCGTTTTCGCGTCGAGGCAGGAGAGGAAATTGCCAAAGCTGAAGGCGTAAAGCCGCCCGTTCTTCATGCACACGGCACGCGCGTCCATCGGGAGCTTCTGCCGGTTACGCCAGAGGATGCGTTTGGTCGGGATGTCCACGGCGACCAAAGTCTTGCCGTAGCCCCACGGTTGCTCCTTGGAGTTGAAGCCCGGCGAAAGCGGATCCCACGGCCAGCCGTGCGTGTCGCGCCGCGCGCGGATCGTGGGGTCGCGCAACTCCTGGTCGCCGATTAGCGCGTAAAGCGTGTCGCCCTCGAGCGCCATCCATTTCCAGAACGTGCCGCCGGCCTGGTCGGCGGGCAGGGCGATCTCCGCCTTCGGCTCGCCCGTGGCGGCGTCGAAAATTTTGCACGATTGATCGTCGCCGAAAAACACGTTCGTGGACGTGGCGATCAGCGTGTTGCGATGCACCATCAGGGCCGGGGCGATTTCGCGTCGCCACAGCAACGTGCCGTTGTAGCCGTTGAACGCCGCCAGCGTGTTCAGCCACGGCTCTTCGCGCTCCTTGAACGCGATGTGACCGAACGCCTTGAAGACCCGGCCCGCCGCGCTCACCGCCACCTGCGGCAGCGGCGCGTAGCGCGGATCGGCGAGGAACTGGGTCAGGTACGGCCCGCGCGCCAGCTTGTCGTTCGACACCGGATTGTTGTCCGCGCCGTGGTACGGATGACTCCAGTCATCCACGCCCGCCGGGAACGGTTTCGTTTCTTCGCGTGCGCCCAGCAGCACGCGGCCTTGCGGGCGCACCACGCGGAGGGCTTCCCCCACGGGCATTTTCTCCGCCGCACCAGAAGCGATCAGCGCATCCGCCACGTTGTCGGCGAGATGCAGTCTTTGCAGCGGGCCTTGCTCGACGAAGATACGCGTGCCGTAAAGTCCGGCGTCAAAGGCCCGTCGCCGCGCGGCTTCGACCTCCGTCGGATCCGCGAGCTGCACGTAGAGCGTCAACTCGCTGTCGCGCGCGAGCCCGAGCGCAAGACTGCAACCACGGTCACCGGGCAGCGCGCAGATGCCCTTGGTGACGCCAATTTGCTTGAGCAGAGTTCGCGTCCCGGACCGCTCTACTGACCCGGCTGTGAGCGACAGCCCGCAAGTCAAGCAGGCGACGGCCAGGAGACTGAATCGCGAATATGCGGATGAGGGAACTGATGCCAAAATGGAGCATTCCGATTTCATGGGCGTAAGTTGAACCCCGACGCCGGAGGATGACAACTTGAAAAATCTGAGTCAGCGGCAGAGCAGCAACGAGAGCCCGGTCCCAACGACGACGACCCAGAGAATGTTCGTGTCTAGCCGGAGAGCGATGAAAGCAGCCACCGCCAGCAGGAGACGCGAGACGTCCCACGTGACATTACGGGCGAAGTGGGTGGTGACGACCAGCAGCAGCCCCGGGAAAGAACAAAGCGCGCCGCCGATAAGCCTCGCAAAAACTGGCGAGTTCCGCAGGCGGTCAAACTGTGGCCCCGCCGCGACCACAATCAGGAAGGACGGGAGGAACACTCCCACAGTCGCCACAACTGCCCCGGTGATCCCGTTCAACTGGTAGCCCACAAAGGTCGCCGTGATCACGATTGGCCCAGGCGTGATCTGGCCGAGCACGATTCCGTCCAAGAGCGTCGGGCCATCCAGCCACTGGCGCACAGTGACCACCTCACTGAAGAGAAGCGGGACGGAGGCAAATCCGCCGCCGAAAGCAAACAGATCAATTCGAAACATCATCAATGCCAAATGGAATAGCTGCCGGTTGAAGAAAAAAAGTGCCGCGAGGAAGACCGCAACCACGCAGAGGATAAACAGCACGGGTTTTATTGTGGGCGGCATCGGTGCGGGCCACGTTTCCGCGGGAGCAAGCGCAATTTCTTCTCTCAAAAGCCAGAAGCCAAGCAGCGCCGACAGCACGATAACGGCGAATGGATTCATGCCCAAACCAAACAGCGCCACTGCCAGTCCGGTGATCGGCGCGTGCCGCCAATGCTTCAACGTCGTTTTGCCAAACGCCATGGCGGCGTTGGCGACAATCGCGACGACGATGGCCTGCAGGCCACCAAAAGTTGATGTAACTGCGGGCAGGTTATGAGTGCGCGCGTAAAGGACTGCAAGCGCCATCATCAACCCAAACGCCGGTAACCCGAAGCCTACGAAGCAGGCTGCCGCGCCGGCCGCGCCACGCACGCTCAGGCCGACATACGCCGCCGTCTGCATTGCCGTCGCGCCTGGCACTGCCTGGCAAAACGCCACGCCATCATCGAACGCGCGGGCGTCCAGCCAGCGTTTCTGTTCCACGGCCAGCCGCCGGATGTAGGCAACCATCGCCGGCCCGCCAAAGGCCGTCGCGCCCAGCCGGACGAAGGCGACGCAGAGTTCCATCAGCGAAGGGACCGCCTTGACTTCGCGCTGCAACGTTGCCTGCGCACCGGTTTGCGGCATATTCACGCTCATTCGTGCTGCGGGGCTGAACATTCAGGGCCGGGTCAATCCGCCGCCTGATGTCGCTGTATCGTGACGGATGCTCCCGGACAATGCAACTGCCTGGGGCGAACGGGTGGAATTGAGGGAGCGGCTGTTTGCTCGGTCGCCTTCTCCTTGAACGGACCGCTCACAGCATTGCGCAACGGCAGGAAATTCGATTGAGTTTCTGCCAAGGGCGCGACATCGTTGCGAGACAGCGATGTTCATGTTAAACCTCAGATTCTTTCGTCACGGCCTGTTGGCGGTGGCGGCGCTTTGGACGGTGGCAGCGCCCGCCTGCGACGTCCCGGTCTTCCGCTACGCCTTGGAGCGATGGGAGGCGGACCCTTACGAGGTCATCGTGTTCCATCGCGGACCGCTCACGGGAGAGCAGGAGGTGGTTTTGGACAGCCTGGAGAAAGGTGGGACTGACGGTCGCGCGAACCTGGAGGTAACCAAGGTCAACTTGTCGGGCGAGGTGTCGCCTTCAGCGCGGAAGTTGTGGAACGCGCAGGCAAACCCGTCTCCGCCATGGATGGTTGTGAAATATCCGCGAAAAGCGGGAATCGAACGGCCGGCCTGGGCGGGGCCATTGAACGCGGAGACGGTCAGAGATCTCTTGGCGTCACCCGTGCGGCGTGACATCGCCCAGAAGCTGTTGAACGGGGAGGTCGTCTGGCTGTTGCTGGGAAGCGGCGACAAGCACCGGGACGAAAGGACCGGCCAACTCGTGGAAGCCGAACTCCGAAAACTGGAGCAGACTTTGGTGTTGCCGGAGCGATCTCCGCAGGATCCGCCGGTGAACCCGGATTTGCCGCTGAAGATCGCGTTTTCAACCGTGCGCGTCTCACGTTCCAATGCCGCCGAGCGCGTGCTCGTAAACCTGCTCCTCAACTGGAACACCAATCTGATGGCTGCCACCGAGACGATGTTGTTTCCAATCTTTGGCCGAGGCCGTGTCGTGCCGCCGGCGGTCGGCAGGGAGATTCGGGCGGAAGCGATGCGCGACATGGGCGAGTTTCTCACCGGCCCGTGTTCCTGTGAGATCAAGGAATTGAACCCGGGCTATGATCTCTTGCTGACCGCGAACTGGGGGTCGCTCTCCGGTTATCAGGAAGTGATGGTCCCGGAGCCGCCGCCTTTGGTCGGCATGTCGCAATTCGTCTCTGCGGCAACGAACCGTCCTGCGGCGTCACCCGCTCAGCCAACTGTTGCCCCTGCCAGCGCGAACCCGCCTCCGGCGGCCGTCCGAGGTGGCCACTTGGTCCGCAATGTGGCCATCGTTTTTGGGATCGGCTTCGTTTTCGTTGCCGTCACGACTCTGGTACTTCGGGCCAGGGTCAACCGGGGGCTGCGTTGATATGAAGCTTCATCGGCTCGTGCTGCGCGAGATTCTTCACCGCAGGCTGAGTTTTGCCCTTGGGGTGGCTTCCGCCTCGGTGGCGGTGGCGTGCCTGGTGGCGGCATTGGCGGTCCTGCAAAAGCACGATGCCCGCACGGAGCAGATTGTCGCTGCGAAGGAAGTCGAGACCCAGCAACAAATGGCCAAGCTGGAGGACGATTACCGCAAGCTCATGTTGAAAATGGGCTTCAACGTGTTGATCCTGCCGAAGGACCAGAACTTGAGCGACCTCTACGCGGACGATTTCGCCTCGAAGTACATGCCGGAGGAATACGCGACGCGCCTGGCCAGGAGCCGCGTCGTTACCATCAATCACATCCTTCCGTCGTTGCAGCAGAAGGTGAAGTGGCCGGAGCATGAGCGCACGGTGCTGCTGATGGGCGTGCGCGGCGAAGTTTACCTGCAAAGCGCACAGCAGAAACCGCTGCTCGAACCGGTCGCACCGGGAACGATGATTCTCGGTCACGAACTGGCGCGTAACCTCGGGCTCGACGCTGGTAGCAAGACCAAACTTCTGGGCCGCGAATTCACCATCGCGAAGGTCAACACCGAGCGGGGCAACAAGGACGACATCACGGTTTGGATCAACCTGGCCGAAGCGCAGGAACTGCTCGGCAAGCCCGGCCTCATCAACGGCATCCTCGCGCTCGACTGCACGTGTGACGCGTTGGACCGGCTCGGCCGGATCCGCCCGGAGATTGCCCGCATACTGCCGGACACTCAGGTCATCGAGTATGCCTCGCAAGCGCTGACCCGTGCCGAGGCCCGGCAACGCGCGGCGACCGAAGCCCAAGCCAGCATCCAGCGCGAGAAAGAAAATCGCGGCAAGCTTCGCGGCGAACGAGAAGCGTTGGCCTCCGTGCTTGTGCCGGTCGTGATGGCGGGCAGCGCAATTTGGATTGGTCTGCTCGCGCTGGCCAATGTTCGTGACCGCCGCGGCGAAATCGGCATCCTCCGCGCGCTCGGCCTGCGCTCGCGCCAGATCCTGCTGATCTTTCTCGGCAAGGCGATCCTCATCGGATTGGGCGGCGCGGGCTTGGGCTACATCGCCGGACGTGCGATCGGCGTTCTCTGGCGCGAAGCCCCGGGCGCGGCTCCACTCCACATTGCTTTCGTTGACCCGCGGTTGCTGTTGCTGGTGTTGGTCGCGGCGCCGTTGCTGGCGGCGCTGGCGAGTTGGTTGCCGGCCATCAGCGCCGCGCAGCAAGACCCGGCCGTGGTGTTGAGGGAGGAATGAGCGCGCTACTCCGAATCGAAAGGCTGTGCAAGTCCTACGCGGGACCGACGGGCACGGTCAGCGCCGTGAATGAAGTATCCCTCACCATCTCCGCGGGTGAATTCGTGGCAGTGCAGGGGCCAAGCGGTTGCGGCAAAACGACCTTGCTACTCGCGGCGGGCGCACTGCTGCAACCGACCGGCGGGCGTGTTGTGGTTAACGGCCAGGATCCTTACGTCCTCTCACCCGGAGCACGAGCGCAGTTCCGTGCGGTGAACGTCGGATTTGTGTTTCAGCAATTCCACCTCGTGCCGTATCTCGACGTGCTCGACAACATCCTTGCTCCCACGCTTGCACTGGACACGAACGGCGGCGCCCGCAACCGGGCTTTCGCGCTGGCCGAGCGCTTCGGCTTGAAGCACCGGCTGCGGCATGTCCCTGCCGCTCTCAGCACCGGTGAGCGGCAGCGCGTGGCCTTGGCCAGGGCGCTGTTGAATCAGTCAAAACTGCTGCTCGCGGACGAGCCAACCGGCAATCTCGATGAGCATAACGGACAACTCGTGCTCCGTTGTCTCGCCGAGTTTGCTCAGAGCGGTGGCGCGGTGCTGCTGGTGACGCACGAACCACGCGCCGGAGAACATGCCAGTCGCATCGTGCAGATGCAGGGAGGCAGGCTTCGATGAAAAGTCCGTGGCTGATCGTCATCGGATCTTTGGCTGCCGCGCTGGGACTGATCTGGCTGCTCCTGTGGCAATCGCGCTCCTCGCAACCCGCGACGGCAGCGGGTCAGAAATCTCTCCTCATGTTCTGCGCCGCCGGCCTCAAGTCGCCGGTTGAAGCAGTGGCGCGCGAATACGAAAAGGCCTTCGGGGTGCGCGTGCAGCTTCAGTACGGCGGGTCGGGCACACTTTTGAGCAACCTCCGGGTCACGCAGACTGGCGACCTCTTCCTTGCGGCGGACGAGAGTTACATGAAATCAGCGCGCGAGTTCGGGCTGTTGATGGAAACGATTCCGCTGGCGCGGCAACGGCCGGTCATCGCGGTGGCCAAGGGCAATCCTAAAAACGTCCGCACAATCGAGGATCTGCGGCGGACGGACGTGCGGGTGGCGATGGCCAATCCGGACGCGGCCTCCATCGGTCGGACCGCGCGCGCGTTGCTGCAAAAAACCGGGCAATGGGACTCGATTGAGAAGCGCGTCACCGTTTTCAAACCAACGGTCAACGACGTGGCCAACGACGTGAAAATCGGTTCCGTGGACGCCGGTATTGTGTGGGACGCCACGGCGCGACAATATCCCGAGTTGGCATCGGTAAGTGTGCCCCACTTCGACGCGGCGACTGAAACGATCAGCATCGGTGTGCTGAAAGGCTCCGCGCAGCCAGCCGCAGCATACCGCTTTGCCCGCTATCTCGGCGCGCGGGACAAAGGGCTGAAGCAGTTCGAGAAGTTTCACTACGAGCCGGTGGAGGGTGACGAGTGGGCGGAAAACCCGGAGATCGTATTGTTCAGCGGGGCGATGCTGCGACCCGGGGTCGAGAAGACGTTGAAGGAGTTCGAGCAGCGCGAAGGTTGCCGCATCATCACCGTTTACAACGGCTGCGGCGTTCTCGTCGCCCAGATGCGCGCGGGTCAACGGCCCGACGCCTACTTTTCCTGCGACACCTCGTTCATGAACAGCGTGGCCGACCTTTATCTGAACCCTGTGGACGTGGTGGACAATCGTTTGATGATCATTGTGCAAAAAGGAAATCCGAAAGGAGTCCTGACGGTCCATGACTTGACGAAGCCTGGCTTGCGCGTCGGCCTGCCACATCACGAGAAGTCCGCGATGGGCAACATCGCCTGGAAGATGCTTCAGGAGATGAAAGTCTATGACACCCTTGGCACAAACTTGAAGGTGGAATCGCCGACGGGCGATTTTCTAATCAATCAAATTCGCACCGGCTCGCTCGACGCCATCATCGCGTGTCGCAGCAACTGGACGGGCGTGCGCGAACATCTCGATGCTGTCCCGATTGATCATCCGCTGGCTCGCATGACCCAGCCCTACGCCGTGGGCCGCAATTCGCGGTTCAAACAGATGATGGCCCGCTTGCAGGACGCGCTCACGTCCGCCTCCTCCCGCGAACGCTTCGAGGCCGAGGGATTTGGCTGGCGTCACCGGCCAAATCCGACTCCATAACCGCAACCTGAAAGGAACTGGCAACGTGCAACCTGAAGAACTCGGACACGCCATCAACAAGGGACTGGAGTTTTGGTCGCTCCAGATTGTCGCTGATGCAGCGATCATGTCTTCGTTTGTGGTCCTCGCCATGGTCGCGGGCCGCGGTTATCTGGAAAACGTTCGCCGCCGGCTGACGCTGAGAGTGGCGGCGGAAGTTTGGGAGGCAGGCACCGACCTGCTCGTTGACGTTTTGATGGGATTCGTCTCGCTCGTTGGTCTGTTCATCGTCAATCCAGACATCATGGCGGACATCAAGATTGGCCTGCCGTGGGTCCCGCTGGCGATGGTGCTGATGGCCGTCGCGCTGGTGATTCGTGCTTTTCACAGCGGGCGCGTCTTCGGGTCAACCGCTTGGTGGATCGTGCTGGGGTTGGTGGCGGTGGCCTGTGCTGCGAACTGGTTCGGCTTTACGTTCGTGATGGAAGCGGCCGGCGAGGGATATCTGAAGGGGCACGAGGGCTCGGTGTGGCCCACTCTCCAGCGGATGCGCTCGGACTTCAATCCCGACCTTGCAATGGCCACGTTCCAATGGGCCAACCCTGCGTTGGTTCTGGTGTTCATTTGGGCGGTGGTCGCCGGCGTCGTGCGCTCCTGCCGTGCACGTCAACAGCCAAAAACTCGTTCTGATGAGTAGCGACGAACCTCCAACCGAGTTGGTAATTGAGAACGGCCAGTGTGTGGGCTGCGCGATTTGCGTGGACGTGTGTCCTCACGCCGCGCTGACGATAGGAACGAACGAATTGCAACCCGTCTGGCTGGCGGACCGCTGCACGGCGTGTGCCGATTGCGTTCGTGAATGCCCAACTGCCGCAATCCGCTTGAACTTTGAGATGGTGGCATCCGCCGCATGAAGCTGCCTCCCGATTCTCCAGTGGCTTCCCCAGTTCGCCGCCGGCGCGATTGGCCTTTCTTCGCAGGCCTCGCCGTCCTCAGCGGCGCTTACGTCCTGCTGATCGTGGCCATGCTCGTGGCCGATCTTTCCTTCACCTCCCCGCAGCACCTGCTACGCGCGCTGGCCAGTCCGGAGATTCAATACTCGATCAAGTTGAGCCTGATCTCCTGTACGCTGACGACATTGTTGTCGTTGTGGGTCGCCGTGCCGACGGGGTATCTCATGTCGCGTCACCGGTTCGTGGGCAAGCGGCTCATGGACGCCATCCTCGACATTCCGATCGTTCTGCCGCCGCTGGTGATCGGGCTGAGCCTGTTGATTCTGTTTCAAACTCCTGCGGGCCGGGCCATCCAGCGGATCGTGCCGGTGACCTACGCGATCCCGAGCATCATCCTCGCGCAATTCGCCGTGGCGTGCGCGTTTGCCGTACGAACGATGCTCGTGACCTTCGATCAAATCAGCCCACGCTGCGAGCAGGTCGCGCTGACGCTGGGCTGCAACCGCAGCCAAGCCTTCTGGCGCGTGGCGTTGCCGGAGGCGCGGCGGGGCGTGTTGACAGCGGCGACGCTGGCGTGGGCGCGCGCGCTGGGCGAGTTTGGTCCGATCTTGATTTTCTCTGGCGCCACCCGCATGCGCACAGAGGTGCTGCCGACAACCGTGTTCCTCGAATTGAGCATTGGTAACATCGAAGCGGCGGTAGCGGTGTCACTCATCATGATCGTCGCCGCACTGGTGGTGTTGACCATTGCGCGCGTGTTCGGCCTGCGTGCGCCACTGGAGCGGGTGCTGTAGTCATGATTGCCGTGAACCATCTCACCGTGCGCGTCGGCGGGTTTGCACTGGCGGATGTCGGCTTTGAAGTGCCGACGGGGCAATACGCGGTGTTGATGGGCCGGACCGGCGCGGGCAAAACCACGCTGCTCGAGGCGCTCTGCGGACTCAAGCCGGCGGTGGGCGGCACGATCCGTCTCAACGGGCGCGATGTCACGCGGCTCAAACCCGCCGAGCGCGGCATCGGTTACGTGCCCCAGGATCGCGCGCTGTTTCAGACCATGACGGTGCGGGAGCATCTGGCGTTCGCGCTCGTGATTCGGAAATCGAACCGGGAAATCATCTCACAACGCGTCGCGGAACTGTCCCGCTTGCTGGGGATCGAGCCTTTGCTGGAGCGAAGGCCGCAGGGTCTGAGCGGTGGCGAGGCTCAACGCGTGGCGCTGGGCCGTGCGCTCTCGGCTGAGCCAGGCATTCTCTGTCTCGACGAGCCTTTGAGCGCTCTGGATGATGAGACGAAGCAGGGGATGTATGAACTGCTGGAGAAAGTGCAGCAAAGCACGGGCGTCACCATCCTGCATGTGACCCACAATCTCGAAGAAGCGGACAAACTGGCGGACAGGATTCTGTTGTTGCGGGATGGGAAAGTGGTCTGCCAGAAGGGATGAAGCGTGAAATCCGAAATCCGAAATCCGAAATCCGACGGAAGTTCGAAACTCGAAAACCGATGCGTGGATCAGCCTCTTACCGAGGTCGAGCGCCAGGTTCATGAATGGCAGATGTGGGTCGCCGGTTTCGGCGAGGAGGGCCAGAAGCGACTCAAGGGCGCCTCCGTGCTCATCTCGCGCTGTGGCGGCGTGGGCGGCATGGTCGCGTTGGAACTCGCCGCGGCCGGTGTAGGGAAGATCATCCTCGCGCACGCCGGCAACCTGAGGCCCAGCGACCTGAACCGGCAGATCCTGATGACGCACGACTGGCTGGGTCGTCCACGTGTGGAATGCGCGGCGCAGCGATTGCGCGCGATGAATCCCCGTCTGGAAGTCGTCGCCGTGCCCGAGAATGTTTCCGAAGCGAACGTCGCCCTTTTAGTGGGGCAAGCCGACGTGGTGGCGGATTGCGCGCCCTTGTTTGAAGAGCGCTTCCTGATGAATCGCGAGGCCGTCCGCCAGAAAAAGCCGATGGTGGAATGCGCGGTCTATGAACTGGAAGCGCATATCACGACCATCGTCCCCGGTCAGACGCCGTGCCTCGCCTGCCTGTGTCCCGAGATACCCGCCAACTGGCGGCGACAGTTCCCGGTTTTTGGCGCGGTCGCCGGCACCGTGGGTTGCCTGGGCGCGATGGAAGTGATCAAGCTGTTGACGGGATTGGGCCAGCCTTTGCTCGGCCGGATGCTGACGTATGACTTGCGCACGGTGTTGTTCCGCTCGGTCAAAACGACCCGCCGGCCTGATTGCCCCGTTTGTGGTGCAGGCTAGCGCCCGTCAGCCGCCGCTACCGAGAGTCAGAAACCGGAGCAGCCGGTAAGCAGGCCTGTCCAGGTCACGCGTGCGCCTGACTGGGCGCGGTCAAGCCACGCGGGTTGCCACTCCTCTGAGGGATTGCAGGCAATTCGGTTCGGTTGGGGGATTACTTGGAAACGCAGGAGCGGCAGCAACCGCCGTCCGGCGGTTGGGCCGCCCTACTGCCGCCGAGGCGCTGCGGCGAATGCCCCGGCACGGCGTCGTCCTTCGTTGATCTGCTCTCGCGTCATCCGCTGTTGAAGTCCCGCCCGCACTTTCGAAGCGTCGGTGAGGCCTTGTGCGGCTGCCAGGCTCAGCCATTTGTAGGCCTCCACGGGGTCGGCTGTAACACCACGGCCTTCATAATAACGCATGCCGAGGTTGTACTGAGCCAGTCCATCACCCTGGTCGGCCGCCTTCCGATACCACTTGAGCGCTTCGGTGTCATCCGGTGGCACGCCTTTCCCAACGACGTACAGAACGGCGAGGTTGTACTGGCCCGCCACATGGCCTTGTTCAGCAGCCTGCCGATACCATTTGGCGGCCTCGGTGTCATCGTGCGGCACGCCTTGGCCAGCTTCGCACAATTCCCCCAGGGCTGTCTGCGCCCCGGCGTGCCCTTGCTCGGCCGCCTTGCGGTACCATTTGGCCGCTTCCACGTAGCTCTGCTTTACGCCCTTGCCTCGGGCATAAACGTCCCCCAATTCCTTTTGGGCCTCGGCCTCCCTCCGTTCTGCTCTGGCCCGGACTTCTTCAATGTTGATTGTTTCGGCGATTTGAGGAGCTAAGCCTCTCGCCCCACGCGTCGTGACCCAACAAATGGCAACCAGCACCCCAACCAGCAGGCAGGCGACAACAATACTGGTGACTCTGAGCGCATTCTTCCGGGCGACTGAACGCCCATTCGGAAGCAAGGTTGGGTCGGCAGGAAGAACGAGCGTGCCGCAGGAAGGACAGACAGGAGTCCGGTCGCTCACTTCACTGCCGCATTTGTCACAGATTCTTGAACTCATGACCTTTGGATCTCGCCCGATTCTGCGCCGCCAATTGACCTCGTCCAGACAATTCGAGCCGGGTTCCGGGAGCCGCGCGCATCTCGATTCGTGAGCCGCGCCGGGCTTGGACGAAAACTCCGGGGGCTGACAGCTCTCCCCGGCCGCCCGGATGGCCGAGACTTGCGGTGCCAAGAATCGCCCGAGGCCGTCAGGTCACTTTTCGAGCAGGTGCTACTCGCCCCGACCGGTCGTGGACGGAATTTCTTGCAGAAATAGGGAAAGCTGGGTAGATCGTGACCCCTGTGGTTGGGCGGAGGCAAGTAAAGATGGTGACGTTTTGTGAGGTTGAGGGGGCGCCAGTTCAAGAGCGCCCCGGCGAGAGCCGGGGC
>Ga0315277_10004364_pt1 | contig 18943 bp, 23 predicted proteins | sample YL17G05_15_MG_FD_203695 | JGI IMG/M metagenome (GOLD analysis project Ga0315277, IMG submission 203695) | Sediment microbial communities from Yellowstone Lake, YNP, Wyoming, USA - YL17G05_15 | ecosystem: Environmental > Aquatic > Freshwater > Lake > Sediment | place: USA: Wyoming | collected...
CCATCTTGCCTTCAGAAGACCTCGGAGGAAAATCCTTCTTCAAGCCGTTCCCGGCCCGGGGACGACCCGCACTCGACGGCTTTCGCTCCATCGACCCCCTCAAATCCCTTTTCTATCTGGCCCGGGAACGCGTCGCGCCGTTCGCCCGGAAGCGTGTCCGGCGCCTCATCGCGGGGGCGAAAGCCTGTGACCTCAAAGGTCTCGAGCTCCTCGACCGCGCCCTGATCAACGACGACTTCATCGACCCCGCCTACGCGGCCTGGCGCGAGGACACGACTCTCATCGCGTTCGATTGCACCGACGCGGCGCCGACCTGCCACTGCACGCTGGTCGGGGGGAAACCCTATGCGGAAACGGGATTCGACCTGAACGCTTCCCCGGTCGAGGGGAGCTACCTCCTGACCGCGGCGAGCGAAAAAGGGAAGCGGTTCGTGGAGGAACTCAAGGCCAATGCCTCCCTGGAAGAGCCCGACAGCCGGATCATGCCGGCGGTCGAGGCGCGACGCGCGGAAATGGTTCGGCGCGTCCGTTTCCAGAACGAGCCGTTCCGGCGTCCGGACGACTACGCCCGGCTCCGATCCGCCCCCCCGGAGGGCTGGAAGGAGGCGGCCGGCGAGTGCGTCGGCTGTGGGGCCTGCACCAACATCTGCCCCACCTGCTACTGTCTCATCCTGAATGAGGAAGGAGAGGGCGGGCCGTTCGTCAAAGCTCGCTCCTACGATTCCTGTCAGTGGCACGGTTACGCCCGCGTCGCCAGCGGGGCGTCGCCCCGGCCCCGAATCTCCGAGCGCTTCCGCCATAGGTATCTCGGCAAATTCGTCTTCATGAACGGCCAATTCGGACGCCTGGGCTGCACCGGATGCGGACGCTGTACGGAAGCCTGTCCGGGCGGCATCGAGTTCCGGGACGTGGTTCGCCGGATGCTGGGGGAGCCCTCCGCTCAACCTCAGGGCCGGAACGTTCCCCGATGAGGAGTCGATCATGAACCCCAATCCTTATGAGGTGATTCCGGCCGTGATCGAGGAAACCATCCCGGAATCGTCCCTTATCCTGACCCTCCGTCTCCGGCCCGAGCGCCCCATCCCGTTCCGGACCGGCCAGTTCATCGAACTCAGCCTTCCCGGCATCGGAGAAGCGCCGTTTACCCCGTCCTCGTCCCATTTCGTCTCGGACGTCATCGACGTGACGGTCATGAAAGCCGGGTTTGTCACCGAGCAGGTCCATCTCTCCCGGCCCGGAGATCGGGCCGGTTTGCGGGGGCCATTCGGTTCGTTCTATCCGCTGGACAAGTTCGAAGGCAAGGACCTTCTCATCCTCGGGGGCGGTTGCGGACTGGCGCCGCTCCGCTCGTTGTTCCTGACGCTCCTCGACGAGAGCGACAAATACAACAGCATCACGTTCTACGCCGGTTCCAAAACCCCCCAGGACTGCATTTACAAGGACGCCTTCCCCAAATGGCGCAGCCACCCCAAGGTCCGCCTCATCCGGGCCGTGGACGCCGTCCCCGCCGGCGAAACCTGGGACGAGGACATCTGCCTGGTGACCAAACTCCTCGCCAAGCTGGAGATCGACCCCCGTACCAATCCGGCCGTCGTCTGCGGCCCGCCGGTCATGATGAAATACGGGACCTTGGACCTCCTCAAGCTCGGATTCCGGGAGGAGAACATCTACCTGTCCATGGAGAAGAAAATGTACTGCGGGATCGGCCAGTGCCGCCACTGCCTGATGGGGGAATACTACGTCTGCAAACACGGCCCCGTCTTCACCTATGCCCAAATCAAGAACGAGGAGGGACTATGGGATTGAAGAAATTATTCATCGATGTCCCCGCGCTCTTGGCGTCCGGCGTCTCCGCCGAAACCATCGCCTGCGAGTACCTGTTCCACCGGGTCAATCCCGGCGTGTTCTCGCTCCTCGAGGTCGCCGAGTTCGCCGCCTACTGCCGGCAATGCCGGGAAGCCTTCTGCGTCAAAGCCTGCCCCAAGGAGGCCCTGGAACGGCAGGCCAACGGGACCGTCAAACGCTTCAACATGCGCTGTGTCGGCTGCAAGAGCTGCGTCCTGGCCTGCCCGTTCGGGACGATTGTTCCCGAGGTCATCAACTACGTCACCGCCCACTGCGACCTCTGCCTGAACCAGCTCCATGACGATCCGGACTATCAACCTCTCTGCGTCCGGACGGCCCCGCCCGGGAGTTTCGCGATGAAAGACGTCGAAAAGGAAGATCCCAAGAATCATATCTATCTCGTCGGCGAGCGCCTGGCTTTGAAAAGCCCGAACTGGCGCCGCAAGGAAGGCCGGCCATGAGCGGATCGATCATCGTTCAGCTTCTCCTCTTTCCCGGGTTCCTGTTCTCGGCCGGGTTGGGCCTGATGGCCGGCTGGCTGGATCGAAAGGTCTCGGCGCGTTTCCAATATCGGGTCGGGCCGCCGCTCTTCCAGAATTTCAACGACGTTTTCAAGCTCATGGGCAAGGAGACGATCCTGCCCAAATCCGGCCTTCCCTGGCTGTTCACGGCGGCCCCGGTCGTCGCCCTGGCCATGCTCTCGGTCGTCGCGACCCTGGTCGGCGGCGCTCTGTTCTTCGGGCGGGGCGCCGGCGGCGACCTCGTCGTCGTGATCTATCTCCTGATGATCTACTCGGTGGCCGTCGTCCTCGGCGGCGCCGCGACCGGCAATGTCTTTTCCAGCCTGGGCGCCGGCCGGGAAATCAAACTGCTGCTGGCCGACGAGCTGGCTTTTCTTCTCGTCTGCCTGGTCCCCGTCATCCGTTCGGGCTACTCGCTGGAGCTCGACCGGATCCTGGCGGCCCAGGCCGAGCATGGGGTGTTCTTAGGGTCGATCTCGGGCGTCCTGGCCTTCGTCGTGGGCCTCCTCTCCGTCCAAGCTAAAATGGCCCTTCCGCCCTTTCATATCGCCGAGGCCGAAACCGAAATCGTGGGAGGACCGCTCATGGAATACGGCGGCCCGCTCCTCGCCTTCTGGAAAATCGCCCAGTTCATGATGTATGCCGTTTTTCCCTTCCTGCTCATCCTCCTCTTCTGGGGGGGGTTCAACCTCCGGGGCATGGGCTGGCTGGGAGCGGCGGGAAAGTACCTGCTGATCGTCGTCGTCATGATCATCATCAAGAACACGAATCCCCGCCTGAGGACGGATACGGCCCTGGCCTTCTTCTGGAAGCTCGCCGCCCCGCTGGCCTTGGCGGCCGTCGTCCTGGCGGTCCTGGGAGTTTAAAATGGGATGGTACAACAAACGTCTGGCCAAATCCTTGTGGGTCTTCCACGTCAGCGCCTCGCCCTGCAACAACTGCGACATCGAGATCCTGGATCTCCTGACGCCCCGCTTCGACGTCGAGCGCTTCGGGATCAAGCTGGTCGGCTCGGTCCGGCAGGCCGATGTCCTTCTGGTCTCGGGCGTCATCAATCAAAAAGTCGCCCCCTACATCCGCCGGCTCTATGAGCAGGCCCCCCGGCCGGTCTTCGTGGTCGGGGTCGGGACCTGCCCGACCTCGGGATGCTGCTTCAAGGAGAGCTACAATATCGTCCCCCGCCGGGAAGAGATCATCCCGATCGATCTCTACATCCCGGGCTGTCCGCCCAAGCCCGAGGCGATGATCGACGGAATCGTCCGGCTGATCGGAGTGCTCCGTGGTTGATAAAAATCAGTTCCTGGAGGCCATGAGGAACAGGATCGGCTCGATCATCGACAAGAAAGGACGGCTTTATTTCGAGCTGGCGGACGAACAGCTGTCCGAGGTCGCCCGCTACCTCTTCCGGACGATGGGCTGCCGGCTCTCGACCGCGACGGCCATGGAAACATACCATGGCCTGGAGGTTCTCTACCATTTCTCCCACGACGCGACCGGCCAGTACTACTGCCCGAGGGTCATCATCACCGATAAAAACGCCCCGCGAGTGACCTCGATCACGCCCATCGTCCCGGGCGCAGAGTGGATCGAGCGGGAGATGGCCGAGCTGTGGGGAATCCGCTTCGAGGGTCATCCGGGGCCGGAGAAGCTCCTGACCCGCCGCCATCCAGGCCGCCTGGATCGGCCCCTGCGCCTGAGGAGGCAGCCGTGACCAAGAACGTCATCCCCATCGGTCCCTTCCACCCGCTGCTGGAGGAGGCGGAATATTTCAAGTTGACCGTCGACGGCGAAACCGTGACCGATATCGAGGTGGATATCGGCTACATGCACCGGGGCCACGAATTCATCTCCGAGCGCAAGACCTTTACGCAGTCCATCTTCCTCGTCGAACGGATCTGCGGGATCTGCTCGACCTCCCATCCGCTCGCCTTCGTCCACGCCGTGGAGGACGTCGCCCAGACGGAAGTTCCCGCCCGGGCGGCCTACATCCGCACTCTGGTCGGGGAGCTGGAGCGCATCCACAGCCATCTGCTCTGGCTGGGACTGGCCGGGCATTTCATCGGCTACGACACCCTATGGATGTGGGCCTGGAAATACCGGGAGTCCGTCCTGGACATGTTCGAGGTCGTCTCCGGCAACCGCAATCACTACGGGATCATGCGGGTCGGGGGGGTCTCGCGCGACGTCCCGGCCGATGTCATTCCGGGGCTGGTCGCCGTCCTCGACACGGTCGAGGGCAAAATGGCCATGCTGGCCAAGGCCGCGGCCGACGACCCCGTCCTCCACTCCCGCCTGAAGGGCGTGGGCGTTCTGAGCCGGCAGGCCGCGGTCGACGCCTGCGCCGTCGGGCCCACCGCCCGGGCCTCCGGCGTGGCGATCGACGTCCGCAAGGACGAACCCAAGGACGCCTACGGCTGGGTCGATTTCAAGGCCATCGTCCTCCCCAACGGCGACGTCTATGACAAGCTGGTGGTCCGGGTCCTGGAGACGTTCGAATCCATCAAGATCGTCCGCCAGTGCCTGGACAAGCTCAAGACCGAGCCGGGGCCGATTCTCAACGACGTCAAGGAGATCCCCGCCGGGGAGGGCATCGGCCGCCATGAGGCCCCCCGGGGCGAAGTGTTTCACTACGTCCGGACCGACGGCTCCAACCGTCCCATCCGGCACAAGGTCCGGGCTCCGAGCTACGTCAACATCCCGACCTGCGCCGTTTCCTGCAAGGGGATTCCGCTGGCCGACGCCCTCATCACCCTGGCCTCGGTCGACCCCTGCTACTGCTGCACCGAACGGGCCATCCACGTCGTCGACCGGAGACGGAGGATTCGCGCCGTCAACTTAGTCGAGCTGTCGCGCCGCAAGACCGAACGCCTGAGGAAGGAGATCCATGGCTAATCCGCTGCTCCTCATCATCATCACTCCTCTGGTCGCGGCGCTGCTCAACGGGATCCTGCCGGTTGTACTCCGAAAGCTCCTGACCGGGCTCTCGCTCGTCCTGGGCCTGGCCTGGACGATCCGGATCGCGGGCGCCGCCCCGCCGGCCTTCGAGATCGTCGGCCGGAACGCGCTGGCCCTGGACAAGCTCGGCTTTCTCTGCCTCATCGCCATCCATGTCCTGAGTCTCATTATATTCGTGTTCTGCCTTAAAGGCCTGGACGCCGGAACCGAGAAGGTTTTCCTCGTCCTCTATCCTCTGACCGTTTCCATCTGCTGCGGCGTCGTTTTAAGCCGGCACGCCATGAGTCTGCTTGTGTTCTGGGGATTATCCGGCTTGGCGCTCTATTGGTTCGCCCTGCTCGGCCGGGGCAAGGAGGCCCCGGCGACGGCGAAAAAAACCTTCATCCTGGTGGGGGGGAGCGACGCCTTTTTGCTCCTGGGCCTGGCCATGATCGGGATGAAGTCCGGCTGGTCGCTGGATCATCCTCCGATCGGGCTTGACGGAGCGTACGCCTGGCTGGCCTTCCTCTTTCTCCTGATCGCAGCCCTGGCCAAGGCCGGGGGCTTCCCCCTGCACACCTGGGTTCCGGATTTCTCCAAGGACGCCCCGGTGGAAGCCGCGGCCCTGCTGCCCGCCTCGCTGGACAAGCTCCTGGGCATCTATCTCCTGGCCCGGATGATGACCGGATTCTTTGAAGTCGGCCTGGTCATGCACATGATCGTCATCAGCCTGGGCGCGCTCACCGTCATCACCGCGGTCATGATGGCCTTGGTCCAACACAACGGCCGGAAGCTCCTCGGCTATCACGCCGTCTCCCAGGTCGGCTATATGATCATGGGTGTGGGCAGCGGATCGGCCGTCGCCTTCGCCGGAGGGCTGTTCCATCTCGTCAATCACACTCTCTACAAATCCAACTTGTTCTTGTCCCTGGGCGCCGTCGAAAAACGCGCCGGAAGCAACGAACTTGACGATCTGGGCGGATTGGGCAAAACGATGCCCGTGACGTTCGCCGCGGCGCTGGTGGGGGCCCTGTCCATTTCGGGCCTTCCGCCCTTCAACGGGTTCTATTCCAAGTGGATGATATACCGGGGGCTGTTGGATCAGGCCCGCGAGCTCCCCCCGGCCTACGAAATCTGGCTCCTGGCCTGCATCATCCTGGCGATCTTCGGCAGCGCCCTGACCCTGGCCAGTTTCATGAAGTTTCTCCATGCCGTCTTCCTGGGACGGCGGCCGGGACGGCTCGACCACGTTCGGGAAGCGCCCTTCAACCAGTGGCTGTCCGTCGGGCTGCTGGCTCTGCTCTGCGTCGGCTTCGGGCTGTTCGCCCGGGAGATCCCTCTCCGGCTCCTGATCGGCCCGGCCGCCGAAGAGAGCGGTTTCGCGGCCTCCGGGGCGTCGGGACTCTACCAGCCCCAGCTCATCCTGATCCTCCTCGCCTTGCCGCTGATTCTCGGGCTGTCGCTTTACCTGCTGATCAGGAAACGCCGTTTCGATGAAGTCTACCTGGGCGGTCAACCCCCGGATGAGCAGTTCCGCGTGACCGGGACCGAGTTCTACAAGGAAATCGTCGAGATGCGGCCGCTGCGGAGCGTTTTCAGCCTGGCCCATAAGAAAATCTTCGACATCTATCACGTCGGCAGCCGGGCGACCTTCGGACTGTCCCAGCTTCTCCAGAAGGCCCATTCCGGGCTGCTGCCCCTGTATATTCTCTTCATCGTCCTCGGCCTCGTTGCGTTCATGCTCCTATCCCGGTGAGGACCGAACGAACATGCCGGACATAGCTCCGATTATTCCTCGGCGGATTCAACCGCCGGCAGGGAGGGATTCATGCCCATCGATACCTGGCTGATTTGTCTTTTGGTGTTTATGATCGTGGCGTCGATCGTCGCCCTGGAGATCAAGGATGTTCTCTCCTCCATCGTGGCGGTCGGCGTCGTCGGGTTGGCCGTCTCGGTCTCCTTTATTTTTCTCCAGGCTCCGGACCTGGCCATCGTCCAGTTCCTATTCGAGATCTTCGCCCTCATTCTCCTCGTCCGGGCCTTCATCCGGAAAGACGTTCACGTCCTGGAGCCTTCTAAATCCGGCCGCTGGATTCTGGGTTTCACCGTACTGGGCCTGGCGGCCATCCTGGTGTTGAGCATCAGGGTCTTCCGCCTGCTCCCCCCCTTCGGCCAGCCCCTCATGAGCGTCTCCCGGCATTACCTGGAGTCCGGGGCGGCCGAAGTCGGCGCCGCAAACCTGGTCGCGGCCGTCATCCTCGACTACAGGGCCTATGACACCCTGGGGGAGGTCACGGTCCTGTTCACCGCTATCCTGGGAGCCCTGACCGTCCTGCGCGTCAGGGCCCGCAACCGAAAGGAGGCGTGACATCATGGGCCGAACGCCGGGAATGACCCTCATCGTCAAAACCGTGGTCCGCCTGATCGTCTGGCTGATCTTCCTCTACGGGATTTATATCATCCTTCACGGGCACCTCAGCCCGGGAGGAGGATTCGGCGGCGGCGTCGTCCTGGCCCTCGGGTTCCTGTGCGTCCTCCTGGCCTACGGCCGCGCCTTCATTGCGGAGTGGTTGCCGCTGCCGTTTCTACGCCGGCTGGATTATTCCAGCTTGATGCTGTTCCTGGCCGCGGGCCTCATGGGCATGGCCGCGGGCGGCGCCTTCCTCCGCAACGTTCTGGCCAAAGGGCACCTGTTCTCCCTGTTCAGTGCGGGGCTCATCCCCATTCTCAACATCCTGATCGGAATCAAAGTCGGCCTGTCCCTATTTTTTGCCGTCCTGGCCCTGGCCGAATTCGATCCGGAGAAAGGAGCCGAGGAATGACTCTCTACGTGCTCTGTTTCGCCCTGTTTTTGGTCGGCCTCTACGGGATTTTGACCAAGCGCGATCTGGTCAAGATCATTCTCGCTTCGGGTATCATGGGCTATGCCGCAAACCTTTTAATCGTTTTGATCGGTTACCGCCGGGACGCTGTCTACCCGATTTTGGAGCCGGGCAAGGAAGCGGCGGTCATGGTCGATCCCCTCCCCCAAGCCCTCGTCCTGACTTCGATCGTTATCGAGCTGGGAATCACCGCTCTCCTCGTCGCTCTAGCCCTCCGGCTCTACCAGAAAAACAAGACTTTCGACATCTCCAAGACAAGGAGGCTCGCCGGATGATACTCCCCTATTTCGTCATCATCCCTCTCGGGGCGGCCTTCCTGATCGTGCTCATCTCCGGCCGGAGGGAGACGGTCGCGGCCGCGCTCTCCCTGGCGGCGGCGGCGGCGCTGACGGTTCTTTCTGTCTATGCGTTTGTCGTCCAAAGTGGGGAAACCCTGGTTTACTCCCTGGGCGGCTGGAAAATCCCCATCGGTATCTGCCTCGTCCAGGACGCCCTCAGCTCGTTCATGCTCGTCATGGTCAGCCTGATCGCTCTGACCTCCCTGATCTTCTCGCTTCAATACATCCGCCATCTGTCCTCCGACTGGAAATACTACGCCCTGTTCATGACCCTCGTGGCGGGAATGAACGGCGTCATCGTCACCGGAGACCTCTTCAACCTGTTTGTCTTCATGGAGATCGCCCTGTTCGCCGCCTTCGCCCTCGTCGCCTACGGCAGCCAGGCCCATGAGTTCGAGGCCGCCTTTAAATACGCGGTCATGGGCGGGATCTCTTCGTCGCTCATCCTGGTGGCCATCGCCGTCGTCTACGGCGCCACGTCCTCTCTGACCATGGCCACCATCGCCCGGACCCTTACCGGCAAGGACCCCTTCCTCGTCCTCTGGGTCGGGGGGTTGTTCATGGCCGGATTCGGCCTGAAGGCCGCGGCCATGCCCTTCCACGCCTGGCTTCCCGACGCTCACTCCTCGGCCCCGGCGCCCATCTCGGCCATGCTGAGCGGCGTCCTGATCAAAGCCCTCGGTATCTACACCCTGATTCGTATTTTTTACAACGTCCTGGGAGCGCCGGCGCTTTTCCTGCAGGTTTTTCTCGTCCTGGGAGCGGTCTCGATCATCCTCGGCGTTCTGCTGGCCATAGGCCAGTGGGACATCAAGCGCCTCCTCGCCTACCATAGCATCAGCCAGATCGGCTACATCCTTCTCGGGATGGGCCTCAACACGACGCTGGGGATGGCCGGCGCCGTCTTCCACCTGTTCAACCACGCCGTGTTCAAGTCCCTCCTGTTCTACAACGCCGGCGCCCTGGAGATGGCGCTGGGAACGCGGGACCTCCGGGATATGGGGAATGTCACCAAACAACTCCCGGTCACGGCGCATTCCTCGATGGTCGCCTCCCTGTCCATTTCGGGAATTCCGCCATTCAACGGATTTTTCAGCAAGGTTCTGATCATCGTCGCCGCCGTCCAGGCCGGCCGGCCGCTTTTCGCCCTGCTGGCCGTGGTCGGCAGCCTCCTGACGCTGGCCTCCTTCATGAAGGTCCAAAGATACGGGCTACGGGGGGAGCGGCCGGCCGGGGCGCTGATCGAGCCGATCGGGGGCGGGATGAACGCGGCCATGGCCGTTCTCGCCCTGCTCTGTCTGGTCTCGAGCCTGATGATCGTCCCGGGGATCCGCGAATGGACGCTCGACCCCGTGGTCGATGTCATCATGGGCAAGGGCCAATACATACTCTCGGTCCTGGGGAAGTGACGCCATGAGAAAAAAATGGCAAGGCCGGATCCTGGTTTTCATCCTGTCCCTTCTCGTCTGGCTGGGGTTGACGCGCGGCGGAGGCGCGCCGGAAGCGGCGGCCGGAGCGGCCGCGGCCCTGGTTGTTGCCTGGATCGGCGGGGCCTTCCTGGCCGGTTTTCCGCGCGGCCGGGGGATCGTCCGCCGCATCCTGTACGCCGGTCTCTACGCCGTCACCTTCATCTGGGAAATGATCAAGGCCAACCTCCACGTCGCCGCCATCGTGCTCCATCCCCTGCGGCCGATCCGCCCCGGGATCGTCAAAATCAAAACGGGGTTGACCCGGGACACGGCGCTGACGATCCTGGCGAATTCCATCACGTTGACTCCGGGAACCCTCACGATCGATATCCATCCCGGGAAGGGTGAGCTCTATATCCACTGCATTACGGTCGGCTCGACCGACCTCGAGGAGAACACCCGGGCCATCGGCGGGAAGTTCGAACGGATCCTCAAGGAGGTTTTTGAATGAGAGCTTTGCGCTGGTTCCTGGCCGCTGTCATCCTCGGGGTCCTGGCCTATTTCAACTTCTTCGTCCTGCGCGCTCCCCTCCTGGTGAAACTCATCAACGTCAGCCTGTTCAGCGCCCTGTTCGTGCTCTACCGGGTCGTGCGGGGCCCAAGCCCGGCCGACCGGATCATCGCCGTGGACATCCTGGGCATTCTGATCATCAGCGTCCTTGCCCTCTACGGCCTCGCCCACGGCCAGGGCTTCTTCATGGATATCGCTTTGATCTGGGCTCTGTTGAGCTTCGTGGCGTCGCTCGCCTTCGCCAAGATCCTGGAAGGGAGAGGACTCGATGATTAGGCAACAGATCGGGATGATCCTCATCGGGATCGGCATCCTGTTCAATTTCCTGGGCGTCCTGGGACTCATCCGCCTCCCCGACGTCTACAACCGCCTCCAGGCGGCCACCAAGTGCGTGACGTTCGGTTCGGCCGGCCTGCTCTTCGGCGTCTTCGTCCTTCAGGGCTTTTCCAGCTTCGGGATCAAGGCCTTGCTCGGCATTGGCTTCATCTTCCTGACATCTCCGGTCGCGGCCCATGCCATCGCCCGGGCCGCCCACCGCAGCCGGATTCCGCTCTGCCCGGAGAGCACCACCGACGCATACGAGTCCGACCGCGAACTCCGCGAGGAGGCCCCCCGTGATGTGGCCTAAACTCCGTGAAATCAAGGAGGCGCTGACGTCCTTCTTCAGCGCCCCGTTCACCACCCGTTATCCGGCGGGGCCGAAGGCGGCTTTCCCGTCCTACCGCGGCTTTCCCAGGTTCCGCGCGGATGACTGCGTCGGCTGCGGGGCCTGCGCCCAAGTCTGCCCCTCCCAGGCGATCGAGGTCGTCGACGACGCGGCCCGGAAGATACGCCTGTTGCGAATCGACTTCGGATCCTGTATCCAATGCGGGCAGTGCGTAGAAAAATGCATCACCGGCCTGGGCGTCGCGAACACGAACGAATATTCCCTGGCCGTTTCCGATCTCAAGGCCCCTGAAGTCTATGAGACAATCGAGAAAGATCTCATCCTTTGCGAGTGCTGCGGCCAAATCATCGGCTGCCGCGATCATCTCGATTGGATAAAGGCCCGTCTGGGCGCCGAGGCCTATGCCCATCCCAACTTCCTTCTGTCGGCCCAGGAGCAGTGGGATCATCCGCCCGCCTCCCGCCCCAAGGCCCAGCTGCGCCGCGAAGACCAGATCAAGTACGTCTGCGCCCGCTGCCGCCAGAGAATCGTCAGCGCCGATGAATTTTAATGCCCGCTACCATTGAATAAAGGAGGCACAAAGAGATGTGGACGGTTAAAGACATGCTCGATCAAAAGGGCCGCGATGTCTGGACGATTGCGCCGGAAGTGCAAGTTCTAGACGCCCTCAAGATTATGGCGGACAAGAGGATTGGAGCCCTCGTCGTCGTTTCCGGTGAAAGGGTCGTGGGCATATTCTCGGAGAGGGATTACGCGCGCAAGGTCGTGCTCAAGGAAAGAACTTCCTTGAATACACTCGTCCGGGATGTCATGACGTCCGAAGTCTTCTGCGTGAGGAAGGAAACGACGACCGAAGAATGCATGGCTCTAATGACGGGAAAACGTATCCGCCACCTGCCTGTCATCGAGGACAATCGTCTCGGGGGGCTGATCTCCATCGGCGACGTCGTCAAGTCCATCATTTCCGATCAGAAGATCACGATCGGACACCTCCAGGACTACATCATGGGCAAGTACATCTGATCGGCCTCCAGCCCGCCTCCGGACGCCCGATCAGACCTTCCCGCCTTCCCTCAGGCGGTCGAAAACCTTCTCGTACTTGGCGATGACCTGGGCCCAGGTGTAGTTGGCCTGGACATAGGCATGGCCGTTCGCCCCCAGGGCCTTCCGGAGCTGGTCGTCCCCGAGAAGGAGGTCCAAACCGGCCTCGAATTCCCTGTCGTTCGAGTAAAAGAGGCCGCTTCGCCCCTTCAGACAGTGCTGTTTGAGGGGTTCGGCCCCCTCCTGGACCAGAATCGGGGACCGGACGACCATGGACTCCAGGGCGGCCATGCACAGGCTTTCGAGATGGGAGGGATGGACGACGGCCATGGCCCCCGCCATGGCGGCGTTCTTGTCTTCGGGGGAGACGAAGCCCAGGTACTTGATCCGGGGATGCAGGGGAAGCTCCATCAGCAGCTTCCCGATCAGGACCAGGAACAGGCTCGGCCGGCGCCGATGGTAGCGCAGGAAATAGTCGATCAGCTCGCGGCAGCCCTTGCCGGGCTCGATCCGGCCCGCATAGAGGATGTAGGGGCCGGGGATGCCGCTTCTCTCGAGGAAACCGGGGATGTCGAGCTCGGCCGGGACATCGACGCCGACGCCGACGATGTCCTGATACTTGCCCTCGAAAGGAAAAAGGCGGTAGAGCATGTCCCGCTCGGCCTCGGTGTTGAAGATAAAGGCCTGGGGAGGCTCGAAAACCTCCTTCATGACGTCGAGGTGGAGCGCCGGCTCGTCATGGGCGGTCGGGACGAGGGCCTTGGGTCCCCGGATCCGCTTCAAGCCCCAGTAGGTGTTGTAATAGAGGTAGGTGAAGAAGATGAAGAGGTCGTGGTCCTTCTCCTCCCGCTCCAGGGCCTCGACCAGGGCCGGGCAGACCGGGCCCTGCCGGTCCAGCCAGTCCAGCTCATCCTGGCGGGTGTGGGGGTTGAAAAAGATCCAGTCCGAATACTTGTTGAAAGATTCGATCTCCCTCTCCCGCTCGACCGGATAGCGGCGGATGACGACCCCGTTGTAGACGGAGCTGCCGGCCGGGTATTCGTTTCGCCAACTGATGTAGTCCTTGGCCGTCGTCGTGTAGATCGAGCAATCGTGGCCGGCCTCGACGAGCCGTTCGGCGACCATCCGGCAGTGGAGCTCGGAGCCGCCCATGACTTCTTTCCCGTAGCGTTGGACGACGAAAGCGATTTTCATCTCAGCGGGACCTCAGCAGGGATTCGAACTCGCGGAAGAGAAATGCCTCTTTCTGGCCCGCCTTGAAAGCCTCCAGGCGCCTACGCTGCCCGGCGATGACCGTCTTCCGGAGCTTGTCGTCGCGGGCGACGATGTCGATGAGCTCGGCCGTCCGGTCGATCCGCTTTTCATGGATCAGGACGCCGGCCCCGCCCAGGGTATAGGGGACGGCCGTCGAAGCGTAGGCGACGATGGGGAGGTCGAAGACCATGCTCTCGATGAGCGGCAGGCAGAATCCCTCGTGCTCGCTCAGGGACAGGAAGACGTGGGACGCCCGGTACAGGGCGTACATCTCCTCGTCGGGAACGTGGCCGGTGAATAGGATCTCCTCGGGCTTGAGGTAGAATTCGTCGGCCATTTGGACTAAAGCCCGGTAATAGACGGGGAGCGAAGTCGTCTTCCCGACGACGATGAGGCGGACGAGGGGCGAGATGTACTTCTTGAAGTAAAACACGACCTTTATCAGGTCATCGATCCGCTTGTTGGGGACGATCCGGCCCACGAATAGAATATTGATCCGGCCGTCGCTGAACAAATCGCGGACGAACCGGCTCGGGGGCCGCTCGTACTTGGCGAAATCGATGAAGAGGGGAAACTCCCGGGTCGCCCGGCAGCCGAGGGCCTCGATCTCGAGCCGGTTGTACTCGGAGTCGGCCAATCCGACCTCGATCGCGGGGGCCAGCCGGGCAAGTTCCTCCCGGCCGATCCGGCAGAGCCGGGTCATCTCGGCCTGGAAGGGCTCGAAAAACTCGGGCGGGGTGATGTTGTGGTAGATGATGAACTTCCGGCTGGGGAGCCGGAGGAGGCCGTCGGTCAGGGGGCTGGGAAGGGCGAAGTGAAGGATGGTGATGTCCGCGGCCGCCGGAGGCGGGAACTCGGAGAACGGCCGCGCTTCGCCGGCCCATTCCGGATCATGGCTGATACAGTAGATGTTTGAAACAAAGCCGCGAGCCCGGAGGGCGTTCCGGAGATGGAAGGCCGTATCGCCGATGGCATCGCCGCGGTGGAAGGCCGGGATGAGCTGGTCGATTCTCATGCCCGAGCCACCCCGTCGATGTGGCCGAACAGGATGCGGCTGACGTTGGCCTGGCTGAATGCCTCGAGAGCCTTGAGTTGCCCGGCCACGATACGCTGCCGGAGGGCCTGATCCTGGACGATCCGGTCGAGCAGGGCGGCCGTCCGCAGAAAATCCTTGCTCCGGAGAAGGACCCCGCCGCCGTTCATGGTTTCCTCGACGGCGCCGGCCGCGAAGGCGACGACCGGGATCTTGAGGTGGAAGGCCTCGAGCAGGGGCACCCCGAAACCTTCGTGCTCGCTCATGCTCAGGTAGACGTCGGCCAGCCGGTAGTAAGCGACCAGATCCTCGAAATCGACGTGGCCGGTCAGGTGGACGTCGCCCAGGGCGAGCCGGTCGATGAGCTCGTGGAGGGCGGCCAGGTAGCGCTCCATGCCCCGGAAATCCCCGGCCAGGATGAGCCGGGCGTTCCGGTTGAATTCCTTCCTGTAAAAATAGAACGTCTTGATGACGTCCTCGAATTTCTTGTTGGGGATGACCCGGCCGACATAGAGGATCGTCGTCTTGGGCTCGGCGTAGATGGAGCGGACGACCGGATCGCCCGGGACGTCGAACTTGGCGAAATCGAGAAGGAGGGGGAGGACGCCGGTCCGGGGATAGCCGGCCTCGGCCAGCTCCCGGCGGTTGAAATCGGAATCGCCCAGGGCGAGGTCGACCTTGTCCTTGAACAGATCGAACTCGAGCCGGCCCTTGTAGCATTCCCGGGTCAGGATCCGTTGGCTGTCCAGGAAGTATTCATAGGGCGTGATGTTGTGGTAGATCATGATCCGCTTGTCCGGAATCCGGAAGAACATCTTGGAGACGGGCGAGCCGATCGAGAAATGGAAAATGACGACGTTTTGGGGCGCGCTGAAGCGGGGGTATTCTCTGTAATCGTGGACGTAGCCGGCCATCCGCGGCTCGAAAAAGCGGACGAAGATCTCGGAGCGGAGCCCTCTCGCCCGGAGGGCCTTGCGGATCTCGAGGATCTCGTCGGAAATGGCGTCGCCGTAGGTCAAGGACGTCGAGAACTGGTGAACCTCCACTCAGGGCCTCCTTTCCAGCCCGGCGACGATGGCCAGGTACTTATTCTCGATCACGTCCCAGGTATAGTTGGCGCTGAAGTAGGCCCGGCCGTTGCGGCCCATGGCCGCCCGGAGGGCCGGGTCGGTCAGCAGGAGAAGGAGGGCCTCCCGGAACTCCTCGTAACTCTCGTAGTAGAAACCCCCGTTGCTCCGGCGGCACTGCCCCTGGAGAACCTCGCAGGCGGCGTTGGCCAGGACGGGCTTCCCCATCGCCCAGGCCTCGAGGGTGACCATGGACAGGCTCTCGTAGAAAGAAGGCATCATCAGGACCTCGGCCCCGTCGATCCCGTCGAATTTATCCTGCTCGGACAGGAATCCCAGGTGGCGGACGTCGGCGTGATCGGGGATGGGAAGGATCGTGCTCCCGACCAGGACGAGCTGGGCGGGCGATCCGGTTTCGTTCTTGAAGCGGAGAAAATACTCGAACAGCTTGTGACAGCCCTTGTTCTCGTCGATCCGGCCGACGTAGATGACGTAAGGCCCGCCGACTCCGAACTTGGCCCGGAAGCGCGCTCCGTCGGAGGAGGCCGGGACCTCGGTCCCGACCCCGACCACGTCGCCGGGGACGGCCTCGTTCCGGGACAGCCCCTGGATCATGGACCGCTCCTCGCAGGAGTTGTAGACGAAGGCCCGGGGCATCCGGAACAGGTCCTTGAAAATCCGGAAGTGGATGACGGGGTCGTGTTCGGCCGTCGGGACGAGGATGCTTTTCCCGGGAACGGCCCTGATCCCGTGGAAGGAATGGTAGTAGCGGTAGCTGAAGAAGATGAAATAGTCGAAGCGGCCTTGCTCGGCCTTGACGGTATCGATCAGCGCGGGGCTCAGGGGGCCTTCCTCCTCGAGCCAGGCGAACTCGTCCTCCTCGCGGTGCTCGTTCTCCATGATATAGTCCTGGAGCCGGCCGAATACCTCGGGGTTACGGGGCCGGGTGACCGGGAAGCGCCGGACCGGAATCCCGTTGATGACCGTCTCGGTCTCCGGGTAGTGGTTCTTCCAGGTCACGTAGTCGTAGGCCTGGGTCGTCAGGACTTCGACCTCCCAATACTTGCTCATGTGCTCGGCGATCCACCGGCAGTGGAGCTCGGCCCCGCCGTTGATCTCCAGGCCGTACCTCTGGACGACGAAACAGATTCTCATTTCAAGAATTCTTTCTCCAGGGCTTTCTCGCGGCGGCCCAGGAACTCGAAGTCCTTCTCCATGACCCGCGTCTTGAGCTTGAGGCCCTCCTCCTCGATCTTGAGCTTGCTGAGCTCGACGACGATGTTGTGGGACAGGTTATGGAGGAGCTTGACGAACTCCATCGCCCGCTGGATGTCGCCGTAGGCGCCGTCGACCCGCTCATTGGTCGTTCGGTGGACGAGATCGATCCGGTCGCTGATCGTCGCGTGGACATCGTCGATCCGCTCGTTGGCCGTCCGATGGACCTCTTCGATCCGCTCGTTGGCCGCCCGCACCATGTCGTCGGCCCGGCGCTGCAGGGCGTCCGCGTGATCGCGGCCCGCGTCGATCCGGTCGTTGGCGATGTCGATCCGCTTCTCGGTCCGGAGAAGGTGTCTGTTGACCCGGTGGAACTCGCCGTCCATCACCGCTACGATCTTCTCGAGCTCGAGGTTCGTCCGGTGGAGCTTGCGGACCGTTTCCATGAGCTCCCGGTGGGTCGGCAAGGCCAGAAGCTTCTGGAATGGGGCGAACGGACGCATAACTTTGAAAAAGATCCCTTTGAGCTTTCCCTTGAGCCCGGCCGGCGGGGACGGGGGCGGAGGCGGCGCTCCCTCGCTGTCCGATGGGCCGGCGGTTTCGGCCGGGACGTCCGGGGAGGCGGGCGCCGCGGCCGGCTCATCGGCGATCTTCTTCTTGATCTGGGCCATGATATCGGCGACGTCGAGGCGGTCGTAATCGATGACGATTCCGGATTGATCCCGGCGCTCGGTTCCGGTTTGATCCATGGGGTTTCCCTCCTCTCGGGGGCGGCTCCTCATCCGTCCTTTCGATCGAAGAGCGTGCCGTCGTAAACGCTCTGGACGTCCAGGATGTCGGGCAGGGGGCGGAGCCGCATCTCCTCGATCTCCCGGACTTCCCGCTCGCTCAGCAGGCCGTCCTTGATCCGCCGGGCGATCCTGTCCTCGATCTCCGAGAGGAGCCGGCGGCGCTCCTCCCCGCTCAATCCCTTGATGTCCACGAAATCGGCCATGGTCGCACTCCCTGCCTATTTAATGTATTTAGGGCGGCCCCATTGTAATCATAAGCCCGCCCGACATCAACCCCTTCTATCTCCCGCCATAAGGCGCGGACTGTATAAGGGTAGTCCTGAGCCTTGCGAAGGGCAACTCGCTCAACACTCCGACCATCAGGTCGGGATTGTATTGCGATAGTCCTGAGCCTTGCGAAGGGCAACTCGCTCAACACTCCGACCATCAGGTCGGGATTGTATTGCGATAGTCCTGAGCCTTGCGAAGGGCAACCCCTTCTACCTCCGGGCGCTTCGCCCGTACTCGCTAGCTGTGCTAACAGCTTGTGAGTGCAGCCGTCGGGCGGGGACTGTATAAGGGTAGTCCTGAGCCTTGCGAAGGGCAACCCCTTCTATCTCGCGCCATAAGGCGGGGACTGTATAAGGGTAGTCCTGAGCCTTGTGAAGGACAACCCCTCCGATTGAAATGGCCCGGTCCGTATGGTAAAAGGAAGCCATGGACGATCTGCGCGGCCGGCTCCGGGTCGGCGTCATCGGCGGAAGCCGCCCCGACCCGGCGGCGCTCGCGACCGCCCGCGAGGTGGGCCGGCTAATCGCCGGACGGGGGGGCATCCTCGTCTGCGGCGGACTGGGCGGGGTCATGGAAGCCGCCAGCCGGGGAACCCGGGAGGCGAACGGCCTGGCCGTGGGAATCCTTCCCGGGACCGACCCGTCCGGGGCCAATAACTTCGTAGACCTTCCGATCGCGACCGGGCTCGGCACCACCAGGAACTCCCTGGTCGCCCTCAACGCGGACGTCCTCATCGCCATCGACGGCGAATACGGGACCTTGAGCGAGATCGCCTTCGGCCTCATCTACGGGAAAAAGGTCATCGGCTTGGGGACCTGGGACATCAAGGGCGTCGTCCCCGCCCGCACTCCGGAAGAGGCGGTCGAGCTTGCTTTCAGACGCTGATCCGTCCCAGCGCGGCCGGGGCCCCGCCGATAAGACCGCCTTAAAAAGAGGTATCTCTCCGAAAAACTATAAGCTGACGATCGCCTATGACGGCACGGGTTTCCACGGCTGGCAGAGGCAACCCGCCGGCCGGACGATCCAAGGCGAGCTGGAGAACGCCCTGGAGCGCTTGGCCGGAGGACGGATCGCCGCCCACGGAGCGGGCCGGACCGACGCCGGCG
>Ga0315277_10004366_pt1 | contig 18939 bp, 15 predicted proteins | sample YL17G05_15_MG_FD_203695 | JGI IMG/M metagenome (GOLD analysis project Ga0315277, IMG submission 203695) | Sediment microbial communities from Yellowstone Lake, YNP, Wyoming, USA - YL17G05_15 | ecosystem: Environmental > Aquatic > Freshwater > Lake > Sediment | place: USA: Wyoming | collected...
GCCCTGCTCCGCGGTCAGGTCCAGGGTGATGCCCCGCTTGCCGGCGTTGTGAACGGCGGAGTAGCAGGTCCGGTTCCAGGGCTGGTCGGCGGTGTCGTTGTCGGTCATGATGAGGATGCGGGAGATATCGAGTCGCTGTCGCGCCTCCACCTTAATGACGTCGGCACCCAGCTCGGCCAGGATGCGGGTGCAGGTCGGCCCGGCGAACACGTGCGAGAGGTCCAGCACCCGGACGCCCTCCAGGGGTAGCTCTGCCATAACCTAGATCACCCCCCGGTCTCGCAGGATGCCCAGGTCCTCGCGGTTGTAGTCCACCTCGCCCAGGACCGCCTCGTTGTCCTGCCCCAGAGTCGGCGCTGGCCCGCTGCGGAGGGGCGTCTCGCTCAGCCGGAGAGGGGCGCCCGGATGGCGCAGCTTGGCGCCGCCGGGGTGCTCGATCTCCACAAAGAAGGCCCGCTCCGCCAGGTGTTCGTCCGCCAGCAGGTCTGCCGCCGTCGGCACCAGCGCGAAGGGCATGCGCAATTCCTGTGCCGTTTCCACGATCTGCCGGCTGGGGTGCGTGGTGAGCCAGGGAAGGAGCAGCTCGTCCAGCTCGCGCCAGCGCACCCAGCGCTCCTGGAAGGTCTGGAACAGCGGATTCTGGTCCAGCTCCAGGTCTTCCAGGAGGAGCGCCATGGGTGAGGCGCCCTGCTCCGCCAGAGGCACGGGGAAGCCCTGGGCGCCGGGGATGACCACCACGTATCCATCCTGGCTGGGCAGGATGTCCATGGGATAGCCGAAGACATGGCGCGAGTAGAAGCGTCGGCGGATGGCGCCGAGGTAGGCGTACATGGCGGCATTGTACTCGTCGGCGGCGGCGACCGACTCGACCAGTGAGACATCGACGTGCTGGCCCGCCTCAGGCGGGCCGTTCCGCTGGCGGTAGGTCAGGGCGGCCAGAATGCCCACGAAGGCCTGGAGCCCGGCGAAGTAGTCGGCCGGCTCGCAGCCTGTCGCCAGAGGCTCACGGTCCGGCTCGCCGGTGGCGTACATGATGCTGCTCATCGCCATGGCGACCAGGTTGTTGGCCCGATAGTCCCGGTAGGGCCCCGTCTGCCCAAAGGAGGTGATGGAAGTGTAGATAAGCTGCGGGAAGTCTTCTCTGAGCTGCTCGTAGCCGATGCCCCACTCGGTCACGCGGCCCGGCGGGTAGCTCTCCACCAGGACGTCGGCCCGGGCCAGCAGCTTCTTGAGGATGACCACCCCGGAGGCGGTCGCCACGTCCAGCGTGATGCTCTTCTTGTTCGTGTTCAGGTGCAGGAAGAGGCCGCTCTTCTCCGGGTGAGGGAGGTCTGCGGGGAAGGGCCCCAGGCGGCGCGACACGTCGCCGCCGGGCGGTTCGATCTTGATGACCTCCGCCCCGTAGTCGGCCAGCAGCTTGGTGCAGTAAGGGCCGGCCACGCCCTGGGTCAGATCGACCACTCGCAGTTCGGAGAGCGCGGCGTCGGTCAAGGGGGTCCCTCCAGTTCGCTAGGAGTGGGGCTTGAGGGGGAGGCGGGGTGTGATTCACGCCCGCTGCGAATATACATACAACGACCGGCGGGTAGGCGCAACGCCGGCCTGCCCCTGGGTGACGAACGTCCGAGTGCGATATACTATCCGCTGGGGCGCCGCCATCGTATCTTGAAGGGGGTTGGCCCCCTACTGAGGGACGTGCACACCGCCTTCTACACCCTGGGCGTCTGGGTGGTGGCCCGCCGACGGCAGGTGCTGGCCGTCTGGGCGGCGCTCTTCATCCTAGGCCTCGCCTTCGCCCCTCGCATCCAGGAGGTGTTCGGGCGCCAGGAGGTGACCGGAGGCACCGGCGACTCGGCGAAGGTCGTGAGCATCATCACCGACAAGTTCGGCGGTGAAGGCGCCTTCACCCAACTCCTGGCTCTTCACAGCGACGATGTCTCCGTCGATGACCCCCGCTACGCCGAGGCTGCTCGCTCCCTCCTCGACGCCGCTCGCGCGACGGGAGTGGTTCTGGACACCTACAGCTACTTCGAGAACAGCGACCGCTCGCTGGTGGCTGAGGACAATCACACCACCTACGCCTACGTGGACCTGAGTTCTCATAGCTCCGAGCAGGCCTTCCACGACGCCGACAAGCTCCTGAACGCCGTGAAGCGCGCCTCCAAGCCCCCCTGGCTGACCGCCTACGTCACAGGCCAGCAGTCCGTCAACGCCGAGATGTTGGACATCAGCGAGAAGAGCCTGCTGAGGGCAGAGGCCATCGGCTTCCCGGTAGCGCTGGTGGTGCTGGTCTTCGTCTTCGGTGCCCTGGTGGCGGCGGGCCTGCCCCTCCTCATGGGGTTGCTGGCCATTTTGCTCACCCTGGCCGGCGCCTTCCTCCTCGGCCACTTTGTGCCTGTCTCCGTCTTCGTCCAGAACATCGCCAGCATGATCGGACTGGGCGTGGGCATCGACTACTCGCTCTTCGCCGTCAACCGCTTCCGCTACGAGCGCCGCCGGGGCAAAGACCCGGAGGCAGCGGCGGTAGCGACGGTGGCCCACGCCGGCAAGGCTGTCGCCTTCAGCGGCCTGACCGTCATCATCGCCCTCTCCTCCCTGCTGGTGCCGGCAAGCGCCATTCTTCGCTCGGTGGCTATGGGAGGGATCATGGCCGTTCTGGCCGCCATGATGGCTGCCCTCAGCCTGCTGCCCGCCCTGCTCGTCTACATCGGCGACTGGATCGAGGAGCCGCGGCGCCTCACGCGGCTGATGAGCCGGCTGGGGCGGGCCGGCTTCTGGCACGGCTGGGCGCTCTGGGTCATGAAGCGTCCGGCCCTCTTTATCCCTTTGGGGTTGGCTGCCCTGGTAGCCCTGGCCGTGCCCGCCACGGGCATGCGCACCGGCGCCCTGGGGGTCAAGATGCTGGGGGAAGAGGCCCAGTCTCGCCGTGGCTACGATCTCATCGCCGAGGCCTTTGGCGCCGGCAGCATCGGACCTGTGCAGGTGGTGGTGCAGCCTCACCGGAGCCTGACCGATCCGACAACCATAGCCGACATCTACCAGCTCAGCGCCGCTCTGGCCGCCGACCCGCGGGTGCAGCAAGTGCGCAGCTATGCCTACTTTCACCCCGACTGGACGCTGGCGGACTACCAGAGCGCCTTCGCCGCTGGCTTCGACACCCTGCCGGCGGAGTCGAGGCAGCTCCTCGGCCGCCTCGTCAACCTGGACAGCGGCGCCGACACCGCCCTCGTCTTCGCCACCCTCCGTACAGACCCTGAGTCAAAGGACGCAGACTCCCTGGTGGAGAACCTGCGGTCGGAGATCATCCCCTCAGTCCAGGGGCTTGAGGGGGCGCGGGTGCTGGTGGGCGGGCCCACGGCGGTGGAGCGCGACCTGCGCCTCGAGCTGTACAACAAGTTCCCTGTGGTGGTAGCGCTGGTCCTGGCCGCGACCTTTGTCCTGCTCACTATCCTCTTTCGCTCGCTGGTCATCCCGGCCAAGGCCGTCCTCATGAACCTGCTCTCCCTCTTCGCTGCCTACGGCTTCCTGGTTCTGATCTTCCAGCACGGCTACGGCGATAAGCTGCTGGGCTTCTCCGCGGCTGGCTACGTCAACTGGATCACGCCGGTGATGCTTTTCTGTATCCTCTTCGGCCTCAGCATGGACTACGAGGTCTTCCTGCTCAGCCGCATCCGGGAGTTCCGGGACCGCGGGCACAGCACTCCCGAGAGCGTGGCCCTGGGGCTGGAACGCACGGGGGGCATCATCACCGGTGCCGCCGTCATCATGATCGTGGTCTTCAGCGCCTTCGCCCTCTCGCCCATCATCATCGTCAAGGAGATAGGGTTCAGCCTGGCTGTAGCCGTCCTCCTGGACGCGACGATCATCCGTATCCTCCTGGTGCCTTCCTTGATGCGGGTGCTGGGGCCCTTGAACTGGTGGCTGCCGGCGCCCCTGGAGAAGATCCTGCCGCCGCTCAGCCTGGAGTCCGAGGAAGAGGAGCCGCTGCCGACGCGCCACCAATAGCGGTTAGGCGGGCAGGTTCGCGCAGCATCGCCTCGATGCGGGGCAGGGCCTCTCGCGCCGCCTCTTCGCCGCGGCGGAGGCTGAGCTGCATGTGGAAGGGGGAGTTGGCGTTGAGATGGGCCACGCGCGGCCGGATGATGACGTCGGCGTCGGTGGTGGCCGGCCGCACCTCGGTCATGGTGTAGAGGAGGAAAGCAGCGCAGGCCAGCAGGCCCGGCGCCTTCCGCGTTGCGTCCCTGCCTGACCGGCGGGCGCGCCTCTCCAAGATGGAGGCCAGGCGCCGCACCCAGGCGCGCCGGCGGCCCGACACGACCGCCGGGTCGCCGAGGACGACAGCGATGACCCTCTCGGCGCCCAGGGCGCGGACGGCGCTCACCGGCGCCGACTCCCAGTAGCCGCCGTCCACCAGGTAGCGGTCGCCCCAGCGGACCGGCCGGGCCAGCACCGGCAGCGAGATGCTGGCCTGCACCGCCGACAACACCTCGCCCTCGCGGATGAGCACCGGTTCCCGACGCAGCACGTCGGAGGCAACGACGGCGTAGGGGACCTTCAAGTCCTCGAAGCGAACGCCATCCAGCGCCGCGTGAAAGCGCTCCCCCAGCGGATTCTGAGGCCCGATGGTCAGGCGGTGACGGAAGAAGCGCAGCACGTCCCGCGGCGATGTGCGGCGTACGTTGCGCTCGATGTCTTGGGGATCATGTCCTAGGGCGAAGGGGGCGCCGTATAGCGCGCCGACGCTGGCGCCAGCGACGCAGTCGATGGGCACGCCGGCCTCGGACAGCACCTTCAGCACGCCGACGTGGGCGGCGCCCTTGGTGCCGCCGGCCCCCAAAGCGAGCCCGACACGCGGCCTCGCCACGATGGGCCTCTCTGCCGTGGTCATCCCGGGTCTCACTCCCCTGTGCGGCTGGGTGGGGCTGAGCTAAGGGTGCAGGTTGAGACGCGTCGCCTGCTGACAGACGGCAGGCAAGGCCCGCGCGCGTCCCAGCGAATAGTCATCATCGCCGGGTTCCTTGCTCAGCGGCGCGCTTCCGCTCCGCCCGCTGCTGGCCTTGGGGTCACTATCGCCTCGGCTGTCCGGCGGCCGGGGGCCTGTCGCAGGCAGTAGGCGAACCCCAGGATGGAGATACCGATGACAACCAGCGCTATCACCTGAGCCATCTTGAACTCCCAGAGAACTTGGTCGTCGAGGCGCAGGGCGCTGATCCCGACCCGCATGATCGAGTAGAGGAAGGCATAGCTGAAGAAGACCAGACCATCCCTCTTGTAGAAGCGCCAGAAGAGGAAGAGCAGGCCGAAGATGAGGAGGTCGCCCAGGAACTCGTAGGCCACGGCCGGGTGTTGCGGGGCCCGCCCGAAGCTGAGGCTGTTGGCGTGCGTGTAGACGACAGCCCACGGCAGGTCCGTCGTCTTTGCGAAGTGTTCGCCGTTGATGATGTCGCCGATGCGCCCGATGCCCTGGCCCAGGATCATACCGAAGGCGGCGGCGTCGAGGCCGGCCCGGATAGGCAGGCGCTGCCAGACGCCGTAGGCCAGGCCACCCAGGACACCACCGATGAGCGCCCCGTAGATGGAGATGCCCCCCTCGTTGATACGGAAGATGTCCAGGAGGTTGCCGGCGAAGAGGCTGTGGTTCTCGGCGACGAAGAGGGCGCGGGCGCCGATGATGCCCGCCGGCACGCCCACCAGGGCGACGGTGTAGGAGACGTCCTCGATGAAGCCGACCCGCTCCGCCATCTTGACGGCCACCCAGACGCCCAGGGCGATGCCGATGGCCGTAAAGACGCCGTGCCAAGTTAATATTAGTCCTCCGAGATGCCCGATCTCAGGATTGATGCCAATCTTGATGGGGTCCCAGCCCGCGATGAGGCCCATCTAGCGCTCTCCTTCCCGCCCCTCGGCATTGGAGTTTCTCGCCTCGTCCGCCAGGTTACGTATCTCCCTTTTGGCTGGCTTTTCCACTCTTCCTCTGCTCCGCCAGATACGAAACTAGGGTGAGAATGCCTTCTCGTAGAGGGCCCTCACCTCATCGGGCGGCAGGCCCTGACCCAGATAGTGGTCACCCACCCAGATCTCAAAGTGCAGGTGGTCCTCAGTGCCCGGGGCGGTGAGCGACTCCGGCGTGCCGGACTCGCCGACGTAGCCCAGCTCCTGCCCCGCCTCCACCGTCACGCCCACGGCGATGCCAGGGGCGATGCCGTCCAGGTGGGCGTAGCGTGTCACCAGGCCGCCGCCGTGGTCCACCCACACCTGACGGCCTCGAAACGTGTCCAGGATGTCGGGGGCATTTGCCTCACCCTGCGCAAGCCGCTCATTCAGCGCCTCCAGCTCGTCCCAGGTCAGGTCGTGGTAGTCCAGGGTGGCGCGAATAACGCGCCCCGCCTTCACCGCCCGCACCGGCGTTCCCTCCACAATGGACACGCAGTTGTCAACGCCGTAGAAGTCGACGCCCTGGTGGATACCGTTACGGTACTCTCGGACGGCGTTAGGCATCAGCGTATCGTCGCTCGGCAGGCAGGCGCCCTCGATAGGTAAGAGAAGGCCCCGCACCTCGGTGACCGCCGCCGTCGGTTCCGCGACCGGAGACGACGTCGGCGTCAGGGGCGTTATCTGCACCTTCGGCGAGCCCTCTCCGGAGCCGCAGGCGGCGACCAGCATGGCTAGGCCTGCCAAGACGGCCGGCACAAAGGCGATGCGCAGGTCAGAGGCCTCCTTTCCCCACCAAGGGGGCATCGATTCAGGATAGCGAGCGCCCGTGAGTTGGGCAAGTGTACAGACTCGATGCGACTTACCCTCGCTGCCAGGCGATCTCGCCTCCCACCACTGTCATTTCCACTGTCAGATGCTGCACGGACTCCTCCGACAGCGGATCGCCTGCCTGCCGGACAGGCAGGCCGGACAGCAGCACCAGGTCGGCGCGCTTGCCGGCGCGCAGGCTACCGCGCTCGCCCTCCTCGAAGGAGGCGTAGGCGGCGGCACGGGTATGCATGGCCAGGGCCTCCTCCGCCGACACCGCCTGGCCGGGCGCCACGGCGGCGCCTGCGGACGAGAGGCGGCGGACGGCTCCCGTCAGCCCGGAGAGGAGGCCGGGCGGCGCTACCGGCGCATCGGAGCCCGCCGCCACCGTCACGCCGGTCTCCAGCAAGGTGCGCAGGGGGTAAAGGTAAGGCAGATCCTCCGCCGCTACCTGCCTGAGGTAGCGGTCGCCGTTGTGATAGACGAAGGAGGGCTGTGTCACCACCAGCACCCCCAGGGCGGCCAGGCGGTGGGCCAGAGCTGGCCGGCAGACCCCGCAGTGCTCGATGCGGTGCCGGTGGTCGCGGTGGGGCCTGCGCCTCAGGGCATTGGACAGCGCCTGGGCTGCGGCGGCTACGGCCGCCTCGCCCACAGCATGGATGGCCGCCTGTCGACCGGCCTCGTGGACACGCCATACCGTCTCCGCCAGCTCCTCCGGGCCCGGGTGCAGCTCCTCCCCCAGCTCGGCGATGACGACCTTGACAGGGCCGCGGCGCAGGGGCAGGGCGCTGTCGGCCTCCGGCAGCTCGCCCAGATGACGATAGCTCTCCATGAGGGTGACGGAGAGGGGCAGGTAGCCTTCGGCCATGAGACGGCGGAAGAGATCCCATTCCTGTCGGCCGTTGGTGGCCGTGGCGTCCTGGATGGCCGTTACCCCCTGCGAGAGGAAGGCCTGCGCCGCCTGGGCTACTCCGGCCGAGAGCGCCTCGTAGGGTAGGGCCGGCACGAAGGGGTCCACGAAGTCGTTCATCTCTAGGAGGAGCCCGGCGGGCTCGCCGGTAGAGGGGTCTCGCTCCATGTAGCCGCCGGGTGGCTCCTCGCTGCCAGCGTCCAGCCCAACCAGGGACAGGGCTCGACTGTTGAGGACGCAGGCCCGGCCGGTGCGGTGGACGAGACGGACGGGATGGCGGGGGACAGCGATGTCCAGGTCCCGGCGTGTGGGATGGCGGCCCTCGGCCAGGTCTGTCTCGTCGTAGCCGACGGCGCGCAGCCAGCGGCCCTCGGGCGTGCGGGCGGCCGCTGCGGCCAGGGCGGCCTGGATATCGCCGATGGAGCCGGCGGCCCTCGGGCTGCAGTCGACGGAGAGGAGGGAGGCGGCGTAGGAGAGCAGGTGGCAATGGGCGTCGATAAAGCCGGGCAGGAGGGTCAGGCCGCGGCCGTCGACGAGTCGCGTCTGGGGCCCGCGCAGGCGTGCCACCCAGGCCTCGGAGCCCACGGCCAGCACGCGGTCGCCCGCCACGGCCACCGCCTCCGCACGCTGGCGGGACGGCTCCATGGTGAGGACGCGCACGTTGTGGAAGATGAGGCTGGCTGGCAAGGCCGCCCTCCCATGCCGAGGCCCTGGAGCAGGGCCTTCCCCAACTTCGGGGGATGAGTAAGGCCGCCCGGTCGTTTCCCCGGCGGCCCCGCCCTTAGGGCTCAGAAGTCAGATCGAGTGGCGGGAGGTCAGTCGGCGGAGGGAAGGACCTTGGGCTGCATCAGCTTCATGGGGGCGCCGCAGCACTCAACCCCGCCCTGCCCCGGCTTGATGCAGAGCACCTCCGTCCCGCAGGTTTCGCACTGAAATCGCTTTCCGAGTTGGTTGGGCATCTACGCCACCTCCTGACCCCGGGCAGTCCTCCCTTACGCCCTCAGCTCTTGAGTTGCATGGGCTGGCCGCAGCAGGCCAGCTCGCCGGTGCCTGCTCTGGTGACAATCATCTCCGTGCCGCACTTGGTGCACAAGTACCGCTTTCCGACCTGGTTGGCCAAGGTGCCGCCACCTCCACGAGTCTGAGAAGACGGACTTCTCCTGGGTTTGGGAAGCCGCTCACAGTCTAGCTAGTGGCTTCTGGGCAGTCAAGCGCTCGGACTCGTCAGGCTGGCCACGGTCTCGGGTGCGGGCGATGATGCCACCTCCCAAGACCTCTTCGCCCTGGTAGAAGACGACGGCCTGTCCCGGCGTGATCGCCCGCTGCGGTCGCCGGAACGACACGCGGGCGCCGTCGCTCTCCGGATGCACCTCGGCCGGGGCTGCTGGCGTCCGGTAGCGGATCTTGGCCTCGACAGCGGTGCCGGCCGGGGGCGGTTCGCCGGCGACCCAGTTCACGTCCTCGGCCCAGAGCTGGTCGGCCAGGAGGTCCTCCTCGGAGCCGATGATGACCAGGCTGCGGCCGGGGTCGATGGCGGTGACGAAGCGCTTCTCGCCCAGGGCCACGCCCAGGCCGCGGCGCTGCCCCACCGTGAAGGCGGCGACGCCCTGGTGCCGCCCCACGACGCGCCCGCCGGCGTCGCGGATCTCACCCTCAGACTGGGCCAGCCGGCCGGCGATGAAGGAGCGGTAGTCGTTGTCGGGGATGAAGCAGATGTCGGCGCTGTCGGGCTTGTCGGCCACGGGCAGGCCCATCTCGGCGGCCAGACGGCGCACCTCCTCCTTACGGTGGTGGCCGATGGGGAAGAGGAGGCGGGAGAGCTGGGCCTGGCCCAGGGTGAAGAGCACGTACGACTGATCCTTCTCGTCGTCCACGGCGCGCAGGAGGCGATAGCGTCCGTTGGAGCGCTCGATGCGGGCGTAGTGGCCGGTAGCCAGGAAGTCGGCCTCCAGGGCCAGGGCGCGGGAGAGCAGCGAGCGGAACTTGACGTGCTCGTTGCAGGCCAGGCACGGGTTGGGGGTGCGGCCCCGCTGGTACTCCCGCAAGAAGTAGTCCACCACCGACTCCTGGAACTCGCGCTCCAGGTTGAGGACGTAGTGCGGTATGCCCAGGGCCTGGGCCGCCTCCCGCGCGTCGTCCGTGTCCTCGACCGAGCAGCAGCGGCGATGATGGCGGGGCGCCTGCGGGTCCTCCAGGGACCAGAGGCGCATGGTGACGCCGATGACCTCGTAGCCCTGGCGGGCCAGCAGGCCGGCAGCGACGGCGGAGTCCACGCCGCCGCTCATAGCCACGATGACGCGGGGTCGGTTCATGGCGATTCATTATGGCACGTGGGGATTGGGCCGGGCCAGCGTGCTATAATGCCCCCAACGATAATCGGGAGGGGGCTTTCTGGGAGAGGCTGAGCTCGCGCGGCGCATCGTTGACCTGCTGGCAGAGAAGCAGGCTGAGGACGTCCTGCTTCTTGACATAAGCCAGGTCACGACCTTCACCGATTACTTCGTCATCGCCTCGGCGGTGAACGTCCGCCAGATGCAGGCCCTGATGGAGGCGCTGGACGAGGCCCTGGCTCGCGATGGGCATGGCCCCGTCCGCAGCGAGGGCGACATCGACTCCGGCTGGGTGCTGCTGGATCTCGGCGACATCATCGTCCACCTCTTGTCCCCCGAACAGCGCGCCTACTACGACATCGAGCGGCTCTGGAGCAAGGGCACGCCGGTGGTGCGTATCCAGTAGCTTCCTGCCTACTCCACCAGCCAGCGGTCGATGGCTCGCTCGTAGCTGAGGATATCCTCTTCTCTGAAGAAGACGGGGATCTCGTGCTGGGCGCTCTCCGGCGAGTCGGAGCCGTGCACCGTGTTGCGGCTGATCTCCAGTCCCAGGTCCCCGCGGATGCTGCCGGGGGCGGCCGCCGAGGGCGCCGTCTCCCCCATGGTGCGCCGGACGGCCTCGATGGCGTGGGGCCCCTCGAGGACGGCGGCTATGATGGGGCAGGAGGTGATGTAGGAGACCAGGCCCTCGAAGAAGGGCTTCCCTTCGTGCACCGAGTAGAGCCGGCGGGCCTGGGCCTCGTCCACCTGGAGCAGGCGGAGGGCGGCGATGCGCAGCCCGCGGCGTTCCAGGCGCCCCAGCACCTCCATGGCCAGGCCCCTCTGAATGGCATCCGGTTTGACCAGGACCAGGGTTCTTTCCATCACCTTTTCTCCTCTTGTGCTCAGCCGCCCGTCTGGGGCCCGATGGCGGGCTCTCGAAGGTAGAGCGGGACCAGGCTGCGTGGGTCGTCGCTGAGGCTGGCGGCCAGCCGCCGCCAGCCCAGGCTGGCGAGGTGGCTGGGCCGGCGCAGGGCGGGCGCCATCCTGGCCGGCTCGATGCCTCGCTGGGCCAGCTCGGGCGCCAGGCGTTCGATGTCCTCGCCGCAGAAGAGGGCATCCCCAGGCGCCAGCCGGGGCAGGTCGTCGATGGGGCTCAGGCGCGGCGCCGACAGCTCCTGCCACGCGGAAGCAGGGCCCCTGTAGAGCGCCCAGGCGACTTCCCGACGGCCGGCCAGGTGTAGCGGGCAGAGCGGGCCGGGATGCAGGTGCGAGCTGTGGGCGTAGGCCTCCACCTCCAGCCGTCCCACTCCTACCAGGGGGATGCTCAGGGCGAAGGCGAGGCCCTTGGCGGTGCTGACGCCCACCCTCAGGCTGGCGTATCCCCCGGGGCCGGTGCAGACGAAGACGGCAGTCAGTTGCTCTTTCGACACTGCCATGCGCTCCAACAGCCCTTCGACGGCCGGCATGAGTTCCACCGAGTGCCGGCGCGGGCAGTGCCAGGTCAGCTCCGCCAGGGTGTGCCCCTCCTGGGAGAGGGCGATGCCCGCCCAGTCGCTGGCTGTGTCCAGTGAAAGCTCCACAGGTCCTCTCAGACGCGCCGTCGCGGGCGAGCGGCCCCGCGAGGGGGCTGCTTTGTCGCTGGCAACAGGGCGCGCACCAGCTCCTCGTATCGATGGCCGCGGGCCTCGAGGGTGAGGCGCCGCCGCCGTTCGTCTTCCCACTCCAGGCGGACCAGCAGGTGCTCGGGGGGCAGCTCGTCCCAGGCCCGCTCCGGCCACTCGACCGCCAGGACGCCGTCGGCGGCGGTCTCCTCCAGGGCCAGGTCCATCACCTCCCTCGGGTCCTCCAGCCGGTAGAGGTCGGCGTGGTAGAGCCTCAGGCGCCCGCCGTATTCATTGACGAGGACGAACGACGAGCTCTTCACCTGGTCGGTCACCCCCAGGCCGCGCCCGATGCCCTGGGTGAGGCAGGTCTTCCCCGTGCCCAGCTCTCCCAGGAGGAGGATGACGTCGCCGGGCCGCAGGTGGCGGCCGAGCCGGGCGCCGATACGGCGGGTGGCGGCGGGGCTGTCGCTGCTGAGGGTAAGAGGGCCCACTAGCGCTGCCCTTTGTTGGCGAAGTGGTCCCAGCCGGCCTCCGCCAGCGCTATCTCGCGACCACGGCTGTCCAGGAAGCGCGGCCGGTGCGGCTCCTCGGCCACCATCTCACCGATGATCGTCAGGGGCACCTTCACCTGCCGCCGCAGCTCCTCCAGGGTTCCCGCGGGCCCGGTCAGGAGCAGCTCATAGTCCTCGCCGCCGGCGGCGGCCAGGGCTGTGGCCTCGTTGGGAAAGGCGCGGCGCAGGCGGTCGCTGACCGGCAGGCGATCGGCGTGGACGACGGCCCCCAGGCCGCTCAGCTCGCAGACGTGGCCCAGGTCCTGCGCCAGGCCGTCGCTGATGTCGATGGCGCAGCGCAGGCCGGCGGCGACGGCGGCGCGGCCCAGCTCGACAGGCGGGTCGGGCCGCAGGTGGGCGCGCCGCAGGCGCTCCGCAGCCTCTGGCGGGCAGTCCACGCTGCTGGTGAGGAGGCGCAGCCCTCCCGCCGAGTCGCCCAGGTGGCCGCTGACGGCGACGGCGTCGCCAGCGCGGGCGCCGTCGCGGCGTAGGAGGAGCGGCGTGCCGTCGTCGGCTATGGAGGGCCGGCCACTGAGGGCGACGGTGACAATGAACTGCGGCGCGCGCACGACGTCGCCGCCGGCCACCACGACGCCGAAGTGCCGCCCCGCCTCGGCGAGGCCGCGGTAGAAGTCCAGGGCGTCCTCGACCCGGAACTCGCCGGGGAGGGCCAGGGTGATGAGGGCGTACTCGGGGGTGCCGCCCATGGCAGCCACGTCGCTGACGTTGATGGCGAGGGACTTCCAGCCCAGGTCGCTCCAGGGGACGCCGGGCGGGAAGTGGATGCCTTCCACCAGGGTATCGGTGGTGGCGATCTGGGCAGGCGCCGCGCTGAGCCAGACGGCGGCGTCGTCGCCGATGCCCAGCAAAAGGCGTGAGCCGGCGGCCTGCATCGCCAGCGCCTCTCGCTGGTCGCCCAGCTCTTCCTGGAGGCGGGCTATGAGGGCGAACTCGCCGAGCTCGGAGACCCTACGGGCGTCTGCTTCCACGGCCCCGATTATAGCCTCGGTTGGAGGGGGCCACAACGAAGGGTGGGCGGCCCGATGGCCCTTCAGGGTGCGCACGCGGATCAAGCGTGCCGCAGGGATCGCAACGGGCGCTCTTATGGCGTGGAGCGAACAGTCGGGACTCCGGTCAACCAAGCGAAGACACTGGAGACACCCACGTGAACCGGTTGACAACCTCCCCACGAAAGCGTAGTTTGTGCCCGCTCAGTCCGGCAACGTGAACGGCAGCACTGGAGTGAGCTGAAAGGGGGGACGATGCGCTGGGTCGTGTTTCTGTTGCTACCGGCCGTCATAGTGCTGGCGACAGCTCATGCTGATGCCCAAGGTGGGCCAAAGGTCCTCGTGACTGGGTCACCCATCCACGGTGCCAACGGAGTCATGTTCGACGCTTCCGACCGGCTGCACATTTCCTCCGCCGCCGGCAGGGAGATAATTGTCATGGACCCAGAAACCGGCGAGATCCTCGACCGGCTAGGGCCCGACGTGGGCGTCGAATCGCCCGACGACCTGGCATTCGGGCCCGATGGGTCACTTTACTGGACAGCTCTCCTTGCCGGCGAGGTAGGCCGGCTCTCCCCCGATGGTGTCACAACCAGCCAGCCCGTCGCCCTTGGCGTCAACCCCATCACCTTCTCTGACGATGGCCGCCTGTTCGTCGCCCTGGATTTCCTGGGCGATGCGCTGTACGAACTCGATCCCGACCTCGTGGATCCGCCTCGCCTCATCGCCGAGAACCTTGGGTTCCTGAACGGCATGGACTGGGGCCCTGACGGGTTCCTCTACGGTCCGCTCTGGCTAAAGGGCGAGGTGGTGCGCATCGACGTTGACACGGGCACCATCACCACGGTGGCCGACGGATTTGGCGTTCCGACGGCAGTGAAGTTCGATTCTCAGGGGCGCCTGTACGTTGGCGACCACTTGAGGGGTGAGATCTTACGCCTGGACACGGAGACCGGCAGCAAGGAGGTGATAGCCACCGGGCTACCTGGGCTGGACAACATCGCGTTCGACTCCCATGATCGCCTCTTCGTCGCAAATGCCCAGGACGGCTCGATTTTGGAGGTCCTTCCCAATGGCACGATGCGGACGGTGAGCGCGGGCGGCATGATCGCGCCCATTGGTGTCGCCGTCCTACCCCGCGCTGACGGGGAATCCGTGTTTGTGGCTGACCTCTACACGCTTCGCGAGTTTGATGGGTCGACCGGGGAGCAAAGGAGCATCGTGCGGGGCGTCATCGCAATTCCAGGGGGCATCACGAGCCCAATGACGGTCTCATCGGATGGCAACGACCTGGTATTGTCGTCGTGGTTTGGCAGCGCGGTGCAGGTCTGGAATCCGGACACGCGCGAGGTAGTGCAACACCTGGACTTCACCTTCCCGCTCAACGCAATTCGATTCGAAGGCGACCTCGTCGTCGCCGGTCTCACGAGTGTCGTCCGTGTGAGCGCTGCGGATCCTGAGGTACGGGAGACGCTCGCCGAGGGCCTTGACACGCCTGCAGGCCTGGCAGCCACCGACGATGACCTGTGGGTGAGCGAGTGGGGTGCCGGCAGGGTCTTGCAGATCGTCGCGGACGGGGAGAGGCTGTCGGAGCCGGTGCCGGTGGCGACGGGTCTCTCCTTCCCCGAAGGCCTCGCACTGACCCCGGGTGGGAGCCTGCTGGTCGTGGAGGCCGGGGCCGGGCGTCTCTCGCGCATCGACCTTGCGACGGGCGAAGTAGGCACGATAGCAGAAGGGCTCCAGCTCGGCGCTGAGGGCGTACCGGGCTTCCCAGGAATCTGGGGGTTCAACGGCGTCGCAGTTGGCCCGTCGGGAACGATCTACGTCACGGGGGACGTCGGGAACGTCCTCTATCGTATCGAAGCGGTGGAGGAACCGCCGGCCATAGTGCCTGCCCGGCAGCTACCGGCAACCGGCAGCGGCGGCCTGCTGACAGAGCAAGGTAGCGGCGTGCCGGTCTGGTGGTACGCGCTGGCCGCAGGAGGCGCCCTGCTAGCGGCAGGCGGCTTGGCTGGCCTTGCGAAGGCCCGCGGCCGGAGGTAGACCGGCCACTCGACAAGCAGAAAGCGGCGGCCATCGTGCCGCCGCTCTCTTTGCGCAGGTAGCAGCCCAGTGCGCTTACCCAAGCGAATTGTGGGCGGCCAATGGGTCTGACTGATATAGTGGAGAGTCCTGTAGAACCACCGTGGATTGCTGGTTCAGGGTATCGTGGTTTGGGGGATGCGGATAGTCGTCGTCGCCGATATCCACTCCAATCTGGAGGCCTTCGAGGCGGTGCTGGCCCATGCCGCCAGCGGCGGGCCCATCGACCGCCTCTGGTGCCTGGGGGACGTGGTGGGCTACGCGGCGGACCCGGCGGCCTGCATCGCCCTCCTGCGGCGCTACCCGCGCACGGCGGTGGTCGGTAACCATGACCTGGCGGCCGTCGGCGAGCTGGGTACCGGCGATTTCAACCCCATGGCCGCTCGAGCGGCGGCCTGGACGGGCGAGCATCTCTCGGCGGAGGAGCACCAGTACCTCTCCTCGCTGCCCTTCTTGGTGGTGGAGGAGGACTTCACCATGGTGCACGGCAGCCTGCGCTGGCCCGAGTGGGAGTATCTGCTTTCGGCCGACGCCGCCGCGGAGCACCTTCGGCTCCAGGAGACGCCCTACAGCCTGGTGGGGCACTCTCACATCCCCTTTGTGGCCGTGGAGCGGGATGGGTCACTGCCGGCTATGGCCGCCCTGCGGGATGGCGATGTCTTGGAGCTAGGCGAGGAGCGTCTCATCGTCAACCCGGGCGGCGTGGGACAGCCGCGAGACGGCGATCCCCGCGCCTCCTACGCTGTCTTCGACAGCGACGCCTGTACCCTCACCCTGCACCGCGTCGAATACGACCTGGAGAAGGCCCAGCGCAAGATCCGGGAGGCCGGCCTGCCTCCCTACCTGGCCGAGCGCCTGGCCTACGGCCGGTAGGTGTGCGCTGAGGAGGTGTTACTGGAGGCTTTCCGCCCGCCTGGTCCAGCCGGTCATGCCCAGGGCGCGGAACTGCTGCAGGGCGGCGTCCAGCAGGGGAGAAGCCCGCTCCCGATCGCCGGGGGCGCCGCGGCGGGTGTACATCAGCGCCTCGTCGAAGTCGGTGATGGCGCGAAGAGGGCGGGCGCCCTGCTCTTCGAGGACGGCGCGGGCCCTGGCGAACCACTCGACCGCCTCGTCGTAGCGGCCCTGGAGGGCGCAGAGACATGCCATGGACCGCCGCGAGTCCTGCATGGGGTAGCGGAAGTCGGGCTCAACGACCTTCTCTCGCAGGTTTCGCTCGATGACCTCGATGTGGTCGGCGCGCTCCAGGAGCCAGAGGGTCTCGACGGCGAGACAGGTGACCTCTGTGTAATTCGCTGCCCAGCCCGGTGCCCGCTCCAGCGGGGCCACCAGCGTTCCCAGCCAGTGCAGGGCCTCGTCTGTTCGTTCCAAGTGGGCGCAGACGGCGGCAGCCCACGCTCGAATGACGGCAAAGGCCCACTGGTACTCTGGCGCCCGCTGTTGCAGAGTGGTTTGCACCGCGCGGAGGTAGTCCTCCCACTTAACTTGCAGCCGGGCGGTGGCCATCTCAAACCTGGCACCAGCTAGTTGTATGACCTGCAGCGATGGACCGGCCAGCCGTCGGGCCAGCGCCAATCCTCGATCGTAGCTGGCCTGCGCCGCAGCCAAGTCGCCGAGGGCATTGTGGCAGCGGGCCACCTGCGCCCAATGAAACACAGCCCAAGCGATCTGCCCCTGCTGCTCCGCCCGGACGGCCTGTTCTTGCCAGAGGGGCAGGCTACGGCGGAATTCGCCCGCCCAGGCCATCAGGAACAGCGAGTCGTCACTGGCGTGCGTTAGGACATCTTCTCTCGAAGAGAAAGGCCTATAAAGCCCGAGGGCTGCGCGCTCCTCGGCTGGCACATCCGGCACGATGCGCGCCACTTCACGGCGCTCGGGCCTATCCAGCGGGATGCCAGGGTCGTCGGGGTCCTCTGCCTCCTGACGCAGAAGATCCATCGCCATGAGCCAGGCCCATGTGCGGTCCCGGCGCGCCGCCGCGTACCCCACTCCCTGTTCGGCCAGCGCAAACGCACCACGAGGGAACCCGGCCAAAAACATTACCCGTACTGCCTCCGCCAGGTAGTCGGCCGCGGCGTCCGCGCCCTCAGATTCAGCGATGAGGTGGCCGGCCTTGCTCGCTGCCCTTAGAGCCTCGTCGAAGTCGAGCGCCCAGCCCAAAGCCAGCCCGAGGCGACCAAGCAGGCGAGGTCGCCGCTGATCCTGCGCCGGCAGCAGATCCAGGGCGATACGCAGGAAGACGGCTGACTCGTCGCGAGCGTAGGCCGCCTCCGCCCGGTCGGCCGCCGCCAGGGCGTGGACGACGCCGCGCTCGGCGCCGGGGAGGGCCGCGCTGCGATGATATTGATAGGCCAGCTCCGCCGCGTGGTCAGCCGCCCGGCTTCGCCCTGAGGCTGTCGAAGGGTCGCCGTAGGAACGCTCCATCGCCTCGGCGATCTGGCGGTGCAGCCGCACCTGCCGTGAGGGGCTCAGCTCGCCGTAGAGGGTGTGGCGGATGAGGGCATGGGTGAAGTCGTAGGTGTCTGCTTCGCCGCCCGGCCTCAGGAGCTGCGCCGCCAGGGACTGGTCGACGGCGTCGAGGGCCGCTGTCTCCTCAAGGCGCGCCACGCTCGCAGCGATGTCGAAGGGGAAGAGACCGTTGAACGCCGACGCCACGGTGAGCAGACGGTTTGCGTCCTCGGAGAGGCGTGAGACACGCTGGCCGATGACCTGGCGCACGCCCTCCGGTATGCCCATCTCGGCGATTGACAGGTTTGTCGTCCACTGGCCCTTTTCGCGGTAGATCTTCCCCTCCTCCACCAGGTGCGCCAGGACCTCGCGGATGAAGAAGGGGTTGCCGTCGGTCTCGGCGCTGATGGCGCTCACGAGGGCGTCCGGGACATCCTGTTCCGCCAGGCTCGCCAGGAGCTGACCTACCTCCTGCGTGTCAAGGCCCTTGAGCAGGATGCGCTCGTAGTTCGTCTCCCGGCGCAGGGCGCCCAGGGCATCGGCCAGCGGATGCTGGCGGTCCAGCTCCACGTCCCGGTAGGCGCCGAGGAGCAGGATCCGGTTGCGGGGAGCGAAGCGGGCTACGTGCCGGAGCAAGGCGATAGTCCCTCTGTCTGCCCAGTGCAGGTCGTCCAGCACCAGCGCCAGTGGCGCCCGCGTCGACGCCCCGATGAGGAACTGGGAGACGGCGTCGAGCAGGCGGAAGCGCTCCTCGTCGGGTTGGAGGCTCGCGGGCTCTGGGATGTCGGGCAGGCTGTTCCGCAGATCCGGCACCACGCGGGCGATGGGACCTGCGCCAGCGCCCAGGTCCTGGCGCAGCTCGCGGGGATCGGCAGAGCGGCTGTACTCGCTGATGGCCTCGGCGAAGGGGCCGTAGGGCGGCGCCCACTCGCCTTCGTAGCAGCGGCCCCAGAGGATGACTGTGCCCTCCTTGCGCGCGGCCTCGGCGCACTCCTCGGCGAGGCGTGTCTTGCCGATGCCAGGCTCGCCAACGAGCATCACCAGCCCGCCGTGGCCGGCGCGGGCCTCTCCGAGCTTCTGGCGCAGCTTCCCGACTTCGGCGGACCGGCCGACGAACGGCGTATGGACCAACAGGGCCGCCGGCTGGTCGACATCGTACAGGGCCTCGCAGGCGGCAACGGGCTCAGCGATCCCTTTCAGCTCCAACTGACCGCAGTCGCGGAACGTGAAGGCCTGGCGGCCCGAGAGCAGACCTGCTACGAGGGAGCTACACAGGATCTGCCCGGCCTC
>Ga0315277_10004367_pt1 | contig 18938 bp, 12 predicted proteins | sample YL17G05_15_MG_FD_203695 | JGI IMG/M metagenome (GOLD analysis project Ga0315277, IMG submission 203695) | Sediment microbial communities from Yellowstone Lake, YNP, Wyoming, USA - YL17G05_15 | ecosystem: Environmental > Aquatic > Freshwater > Lake > Sediment | place: USA: Wyoming | collected...
GACTTCCCGATCATCGGCCTGCCGGGCAACCTGCGCAAGGCCCCCAACACCTGGATCAAACCCAACACCGGCGTTACGCAAAGTCCCAAGCCGGCGTTTGTGCATGACGACAACTTCGACGGCGGCATGCTCAATCCCCTTTGGCAGTGGAACCACGTTCCCGACGACACCAAATGGTCCATTACCGAGAGGCCCGGCGTGCTTCGGCTCCATTCGCTGCCGGCCAACGACTTCTACAGCGCCCGCAACAGCCTCACCCAGCGGCCGCCGGGACCCGAGTCCATCATGACCGTCGAGCTGGACGCGTCCGGTCTGGCCGCCGGAGACACGGCAGGTCTGGCGCTCTTGAGTTCGCCCTATGCCTGGATCGGCGTGGCGAAGACCACCGAAAGCATGACGCTGCAGACGTACGATCAAACCAACCGCAAGGCCACAACGTCCCCGGATACCCCTCCGAAGCACATCTGGCTCCGTGTGGCGTGCAACTTCGACTCCGACCAGGCCCTCTATAGCTGGAGCGCCGACGGCAAGGAATTCAAGCCGCTGGGCGACCCGTTCACCATGACCTTCCAGCTCAGGACCTTCCAGGGGGTTCGTCCTTCCCTGTTCAACTTCAACACGTCGGGCCAACCTGGTGGCTATGCCGACTTCGACAAATACAGAGTTGAGGAGCCGCGCGCGCGGGGCATCGAACGGACCATTCCCATGGGCAAGACGATCACGCTGGCCAGCGGCGCCGACGGCAGCTTTCTCGCCGCCGATACGCAGAACAACGCGCTGGTCAACGTGGCGGCCGATCCGAACAACGCGGGCGGCCAGAACGTGAAGTTCCAGGTCGTCGATCTGGGGAAAGGTCGCGTTGCGCTGAAGGCCGCTAACGGCCGGTTCGGGTCCGCCTCCGGCGATAATGTCTCATTGAAGGACCTCGCCGGAAAAACGCCCGGCGATGCGGAATCCTTCCAATGGGTCAACCTCATGCGGGGCGACACCATGCTCATGTCCCTTACCAACCATCGCTACCTGGCCACCCAACCCAACAACCCCGGGCCGGTCACGGTTTCCGCCACCGGACCGCGGCCGGACCGCAAGGACGGCGCGTGTTTCAAATGGAAGGCGGTCGAATGAGTCGCGGTCGTCATCGAGTCAGTTTTCCATGTAGTTGCTGCGGCGGTATCGGGAGATCGCACCAAGACGAAACTTCATTACTTGCAAGGAGTTGCCATGAACCGCACACCCCTCGCTACTCTGTTCACTTTCGCCACCCTGGTCGCCTCGTCCGCCCGCGCGGCGGACCCGGAGATCGGTAAAGCAGCACGCTATTGCAACCCTCTGCCGATGGTCACCGCGCCAGGCGGCAATGCGGGCGGGGATGTTACGGTCATCCGCGAGCAAGACAAGTACTACATGTACTGCACCGGCGGCGGCGCGTGGATCTCGGATGACTTGCTCAACTGGTCCTTTCAGCGCGTCGCCAATGTCCCTGTCGCGCCGCACGTCGTCAAATACAACGGCAGCTTCTACATGTGCGGCAACAGCGGCCCGCTCTTCAAAGCCGACAACCCGCTGGGGCCTTTTGCCAGCGTCGGAGAATGGAAGAGCCCACCCGATGTTGCCGGTGGATGGCGCGGCCCCTTCGACATGGACATCTACATCGATGACGACAACAAGCCGTATCTCTATTTCCCCGGCCGCGGGATTGGCGGCATCTTCGTCGTGCCGCTCGACCCCAACGACCTTACGAAATTCGCCGGCCCGCCCAAGCATCTCTTCGCATTCAACAAAGACCACGTTTGGGAACGTTACGGCGAGATGAACGAGTACACGGACGTTGCGTGGATCGAAGGCCCCTGGCTTCACAAATACAACGGCATATACTATCTGGAATACTCAGCCTCTGGGACGCAGTGGAAAACCTATGCCACGGGATACTACACCGCGAAGTCGCCGCTGGGCCCGTTCATTTATGCTTCCAACAATCCATTGACCCGCAGGACCGATGGCCTCGTCACCGGTCCCGGGCATGGCTGCATCGTTGAAGGACCTGACGGGAATCTGTGGAAATTCTACACCGTCGTTCTCTCGAATCCGCCCGGCGGAAGGCGCATCGGAATGGATCGTATCACCTTCGACCAAGACGGCAACATGGCGGTGAAGGTCACCGATACGCCGCAATGGGCTCCAAACGCGGTCAAGTACCCTACTAAAGGCGACAGCGGCTCGATCCCACTGACCATCAACAAGATCCGCGTGATGAACGCACTTTCGCGATTCTCCTCACAGCAGCCGGGGCGCGACGCAGCCTATGCCGTGGATAACTGGAGTGGCACCTGGTGGGAGCCCGCCACGAGCGATACACAACCGACCCTGACAATCGAGCTTTCCCCCGCGACCCGCTTTGATGCGGTGCAGTTGTTCACGATCGACTCCGTCCGCCTGATGTTCAACGCCGGGCGCGGTTTCGGCGGTGGACGCGGTCGTGGAGGACAAGGCGTCGGTGGTACACCGGCTGCCGGGCCGGCAGCGGAGAGCGCGCCTGCAACGGCCACGGCTCCAGAACCGCCTCCGACCAACGCGTATCAATATAAGATCGAAGTGTCATTGGATGGGCAGACGTACACAACGGCCCTCGACCAGACAAAGAACGCCATCTCGCGAAATACGATTTTTGAAGAAATGCCCCCGGTGAAGTGCCGCTTTGTTCGACTGACCATGACGAACTGGCCCCGGGCCTCGCCACTGGGGATTATCGAGTTCACCGTCTTTGGCAAACCAGCGGAATCTCTGCCTGCTGCTCAACCGATGCCGGGCATACGCCAAACGAATCCACGCGATCATGCGATATGACAGAATGTCCTTTTCGGAAGGAGTTGCCATGAAGACCCGACAAGCGACCGTACCTGTGACTTGCACTTTGGCAATCCTCGCCGCCATTTGGGCTTCGCCCGCGTTCGCCCTGGACGGCCAAGTCCAAATTCACGACCCCTCCACGATCGTCCAATGCAACGGCAGATTCTACACCTTCGGCACCGGCGGTTCCTGCTTGATCTCCGACGACGGCTGGACTTGGCGTCGCGGGGTCACGCCCGCGCGTCGCGGAATGGCCCCCGACATCATTCACATCGGCGACCGCTACTACCTGTATATTGCCGCGAACATCGGGGCGCAGCCCAAAGCCGCCGTCAACATGATATGGAACAAGACCCTCGACCCGAATTCCCCTGACTACAAATGGGAGGAAGGCGGCGTTGTCGCCTCGTCCGATGGGGTCGAGTTCTGCAACGCCATCGATCCGGGGCTTTTTCTGGATCCCACCGACGGGAATCTCTGGCTCACTTACGGTTCCTATTTCGGCTTCATCCGGCTGGTCCAACTCGACCCCAAGACCGGGAAGCGCGTCAACCCGAACGACAAGCCCGTGGACATCGCGATCAATTGCGAAGCGTCGGTCATGATCTATCATGATGGCTGGTATTACCTGCTGGCCACCCACGGCAGCTGCTGTCGGGGCGCCGACTCCGGCTACGACATTCGCGTGGGCCGCGCCAGAAAAGTGACTGGTCCCTTCCTCGACCACACGGGCCTGGATATGCTCAAAGGCGGCGGCAAGCTCTTCGTCGGCTCCGGCGGTTCCGTCATCGGCCCCGGCCACTTCGGCCTGCTCGACCTGGGCGACGGCGTGCAGAAGTTCTCCTGCCATTACGAGGCCGACCTCGACAGGGGCGGCGCCAGTGTGCTCGACATCCGCCCGGTGCTGTGGAAAGACGGCTGGCCCGTCGCCGGCGACAACTTCAAAGAAGGCACGTATGAAATCGAATCCGTTCGCACCGGTACGGCGCTCGAGCTGGCCGTGGAGGGAGTGCCGGTCGGCGGCCGCCGTAGCATGGGAATGCGCCCCGGCGGTGGTGGCGGAGGAATGTTCGGCGGCATCGGCGGCGTGATTCCGCCGGAGGATGTCGCGCTGGTCTCGACGAACTGGCCTGCCGGCAATGTCGACATCCGCATGGCCAATTACATGTGCCAGGCCCAGCAAAAATGGACCGTCACGCCGGTGGCCAACGGCGACGGCTGCCCCGGCTCGCCGTATTTCAAGATCACCATCGCCGGAACCAGCCGCACGCTGGCCGCGACCGAGGATGGCGAACTGGTCGCCCTGCCCGCCTTCACCGGCGGGCCTGAACAACTCTGGCGCATCGATCAGCTTACCGACGGCACCTGGCGCATCATGGCCTGGGCCGTCCCGAATTCCAAGGATTCGCTGGCCCTTTCGGCCGTCGGCAGCAGTTTCGCGACGCTCGCCAAGTTCGATCCCGCCAGCGACAAGCAACGCTGGCTCTTCAAGACGCCCTGACAATGAATCGAGAATTGGAAATCAGTAGTTCAGAAATCTACAATCCAGAAAAGGATCTCCCATGATTACGCTCCGCAACATCCGCACGTCGGCTCTCGTTATCCTGGCCGGCTCGTCGCTCTTGGTCATGGCCGCCGCATCAGGCAACGCGGCTCGCGACCTGGCGCCTTACCTCACGCGTCCCACCTCCACCGAAAAAGATCCCGATGCCAGCGGCTTCATACAGCGCTGGCTCATCCTCGAGCCGATCCCCGCCAACGGACTCACCGACAGCGTCGTCCAGGCGGCAGTCAAAAGAGAGTATTTCCCCAACCGTCTCACCGTGATTCCGCATGACGGTGACAAGGTGACGGTTGGCGACACGGAACTCACATGGCATGGCGTCGACACGAACGACTACAACGTCAATCTCTATTATTTCGCCTATGGTCTCGGCAAGCCGACCTCCAACGTCCTGTTTTGGGCTGTCACTATCGTCAATTGCCCGCAGGAGATGCCCGGCGTGCGCTTGGCCATCGGCTCCAACGCGGCCTCCGTCTGGTGGGTCAACGGCAAGGAAGTCATCGGCATCTACGGCGACCGCCAGACCGTCATTGACGATGGCGTCTCAAAACGCCTCACGCTCAAGAAGGGGCCCAATGTCGTGCGCTGTGCCGTCGTCAATGGCGGCGGAGCCACCGACTTTTGCGCGCGGTTCCTCGACAAGGAGGACAAACCGCTGAAGGGATTCACCGTCTGCGTGGGTGACGCCAACTCGACCCAGCCCGCTGCGCCGTCAACGGTGCGTGCGGACGCTCCCAAGCTGCCCTTCGCCACACCGCTCCAGTGGAAATCCACCGGCGTGCTGATCAAGCCGGTTTCCGACGAAACGCACAGCCTCGTGTCCGTCAAAGACCCAACCGTCGTATATTACGGCAACAAGTGGCACGTCTATGCGACCACCGCCAATACTCAGGGCGGGTGGAGCATGGTCTATCTTAGTTTTGGGGACTGGTCGGATGCCGCTAACGCCAAACCCTATTGCATTGACAACAATCCAAACCTGCGCGGCTATCACTGCGCTCCGCAAGTCTTCTACTTCCGCCCGCACAAAAAGTGGTACCTGATTTACCAATCTCAGCACCCGCAGTATTCAACCACTGATGATATCTCCAAGCCGGAAACCTGGACCAAGCCGGAGAACTTCTTCGATGCCAAGCCGGCCAGCGCCCCGCGGCTCTGGATCGACTACTGGATGATCTGCGACGACACGCATGCCTACCTGTTCTTCACCGGCGATAACGGCCGCGTGTATCGCAGCCGGACCAAGATCGAGGACTTTCCCAAGGGCATGAGCGATCCGGAAGTTGTCATCGAAGGCCCTCGAAACGACGTTTTCGAAGGAAGCATGACCTACAAGATCAAGGGCACCAATACCTATCTGACACTGGTCGAGGCCATCGGCCCGGCACGGTACTATCGCGCCTGGATATCCGACCGTCTTGACGGCGAATGGACGCCCGTTCCGGATGCCAACACGTGGGAGAAACCTTTCGCGGGGATCAACAACGTCACCTTCGAAGACGGCGTGACCTCCTGGACAAGGGACATCAGCCATGGAGAGCTGATTCGCGACGGATATGACGAAACGCTGACCATCGCCCCCGATAATCTCCAACTCCTTTATCAGGGTCGTGATCCGGCGATCAATAGAACTTACAGCCAACTGCCCTATCAGCTCGGTCTCCTGAAATTGGACCGTTCGAAGAAGTAGTGACAAGGTAGAACTGGCTTCACCGAAAGTTGGATCTGGAACCCACCGCAACCAACACGACGAGAAGTCAGGGCGTCACGCGTACGACACCGGCGGAGAGCGGGGGCATGGTGAATTTGACGGTGCGGCCCTCAACGGTGGCGGTGGCGGGGACGACTTTGATGTTGTCGGGTTGGTCGAGGGAGTTCTTCACCGTTTCGCCGCCGGGGGCAATCAGTTGCATCGTTGCGGCCTTGGGGATCAGGTCGCCATCGAAGCGGATCGCGGCTTCAACCGCGGCGCTGGTGGGGTTGACCGCTTTCAGGAACACGGTCTGCTTGTCGGCGGAACGCGTGGCGACGAAATTGAGAGGATGGTCCGGCCCGTCCACCGCGAGGAGATTGGGGGCAAAGGAGTCTCGCCAGAGCTTCATCACGACGTAGTTGCCCGCGGGGAACCAGGACTTCTGGTCGAAGTTGATCAGGGCGTTATCCCACTGGGTCGTCACGCCTTGTTTGCGCATGAAGAGAGCGGGGCAGGACATGGTGACGACGTCGCCCTGGCGTTCGAAAGCATTGAGAATGCCGCCGGCATAGAGGCCGACGCGCCAGTCATTGCCCCAGCGGCCATTGGTAAGGTTCCATTCGGAAACGTAAATCTTGATGTCGGGGTTTTCGGATTTCCGAATGATCTCGCCGCGGCCTTTCAAGAACTGCTCGTACTTGATAGGGATCCTCGGCGTAATCGGCGGTGAAGAAGATGCCGTTATAATAGTGCGGCGACAGGATGTCGAAGAGCTTGCCGGCCTGTTCGATGATGCGCGGGTCCCAGTTGCGGTTGGCCGTCTGGTTGCCCTCGCCGGGGCCCGTGTCATAGCCGTAGCTGCCGGCAACGGAGAGTTTGAGGTTGGGGTATTTGGCCCGGATGGCAGGGCAGAACTTGTTGACGATGTCCAGGTAGGCGGGATACTGCATCATGAGCCACGGCTCATTATCAATCTCGATGGTCTTCAGCTGATAAGGGGCGGGGTGGCCGTTCGCGGCGCGCTGCTTGCCGTACTCGGTGGTCGCGTCGCCCATGCAGTATTCCAGCCAGTTGAGGGCGTCGTCGACGCCGCGCGAGGTGTTGATCACAAGGATAGGCTCAGACTTGATCTTCTCGCATAGCTGCAAGAACTCATCGGTGCCGAACTGATAGGTGTCGCGGTCGCTCCATTGTTCGATGGGGTGGGGGAGGCGTTTTTCGCGTGGGCCGATGCCGTTCTGCCAGATATACCTGTTCGCAAATCCGCCGCCGGGCCAGCGGATGGAGGCGGGCTGGAGGTCGGCGACGGCTTTGAGCAGGTCGGGGCGGTAGCCGCCGGTAGCCAGGGCCGAGGCGGAGAAGAGGGAGATTTGATCTATATTGACCGGCCCCGATGGCGGAGCACTGATCGTCAATGAGGCGGCGTCCACAGTGCGCGGTGCCGTGAACTCGACGGTGAACTTCTGCCACTGGGCCGTGAGACCCGTGAAGGTTTTGGTAAATACCGGCGCGTCGCCGTCATAAAATGTCGCGATCACGCTGCCGCTGCCGCGTGCGTAGAGCGACAGCGTGTACTTCTCGCCTTGTTTGAGGGCGATATTCCGCTGGCGGATGCCTGGTCCGGTGGCCGAATCGCTGCCGGCTTTGGCCGCAATGCGCACCGAGACTTCCGCGTTCAAGGGATTGTCCCGGTCCATGGAAACTTCGTCGGCGGCGCCGACAAACTCCCAGTTCCGCGGGGGCGTGGCGGTCGGCGCGGCGCCAGGCGCGGTGAACCGGCCCCGCGCGCCGCGTCCCGGCATGGCGGGGCGCAGTTCCAAGGTGCCGTTGAGAATCTGGTCCCCCCAGAGCCCGCCGTGGACGGAGTTGAAGATGTGCTCGAGGAATTGACCATCTATGCCAACACTGACGGTTTTGGTGGTTTGATCGGTGTGAACGGTCAGGGTGACTGGGTCGGCCGCGGCCAAGGACGTCAGACTGAGGACGGCCACAAGAACGATGAACCAGCTTTTCATAGGAACCTCCATCAAGTTAGTAGTAGGAAATCGCTTCTCCCGCGCCCGCCCGTACTGAGCGCCGGGTGGGAGGGAGAAGCAGTTCTCGGGCTCACCAAGCATGGCGAGGTACTACCGGACGGCGGTCCGGGGTGTCAATCGGCAGTTTTCGCCGGGCTGTTTTCGCTCGGTGGCTCCCGTGTTCGAGAAAATCCTCTTGCTAGCGATTGCGGATGGATTACAGTCACTACCGGCCGCACAGCAGTCTGAATGACACTGGCAGGCTTTGCCCGACTGTGTCGTGAGGTCGGCTGTATCAGACCGCCTACGCCAATGCCCGATGAGGTACAGGACTGTGGAATCCTCTCCCACGAACTCATCCACTCGACAATGTCCCGCCGCCGGCGACAGCCTCAAGACGCGCGAATACATCGGTTACGCCTTGGGCGACACGGCTTCGAATTTCTTTTTCCAGACGTTCAACATTTTTCTCACCTACTACTATGTGGACGTCTGGGGAATCCCGGCCACAGCGCTGTTGTGGATGATGCCCATCGTCCGCCTCATCGGCGCCTTTGACGATCCGATCATGGGATTGATTGCCGACCGCACGAATACCCGCTGGGGCAAGTTTCGTCCGTATCTCTTCTGGGGTGCGATCCCTTACGGCATTTGCGGCTATCTGTTGTTCGCAGGCCCGGACTTCGGCCCGACGGGCAAGCTCGTTTACGCGTACATCACCTACGCATTGATGTTGACGAGCTACACAATCATCAACGTGCCCTACTCGTCCCTGCTGGGCGTGATCAGCCCCTCGTCGCGCACGCGCACCGTGGCGTCGAGCTTCCGTTTCGTGGGCGCGTTCAGTGGGGCGCTGCTCATCTCGCTGTTCGTCCGGCCCCTCGTGAAACACCTCGGCGGCGACAACGAAATGCTCGGCTTCCGGTCGACCATGGCGATCTTCGCCGTGGCGTCGGTGATCATGTTCTGGATCACGTTTGCGGCGACGAAAGAACGCGTTACGCCGCCACCGGGGCAGAAGACCAACGTCCGCGAGGAGCTGGGTGAACTCTTTCGCAACTGGCCCTGGGTCATGATGCTGATCGCGTCGGTCTTTTCCACGACGTTTGTTGCGCTCCGAGCGGGCAGCACGCTTTTCTATTTCAAGTACGTCGCGGGCGACGACGGCACGCCGATCTTCTTTGGACTCGACCGCAGCACGATCTTTCTCACCACCGGCGCGATTGGCCTTGTGCTCGGCACCGCGTGCCTCGGCTCGATCGCCCGCCGGATCGACAAGAAGTACTACGCCGCCGCGCTTAGCGCCGTCACGGGGTTCTGTTTGGGCGCCTTCTACTTCCTGCCCACAGACGGCTACGGAATCATGCTGGCCGTCAACGCGCTGGCTCAGTTCTGCGCGGGACCGACCTCGGCGCTCACCTGGGCGCTCTACGGCGACGTTGCCGATTACGGGGAATGGAAATTCGGACGCCGATCCACGGGCCTGATCTACTCGGCCTCGCTGTTCGCGATCAAAACCGGAATGGTCGCTGGCGGTTTCCTGCTGCCGCTTTTCCTGGATCAATTCGGCTTTGTGCGCAACGCCACGCAAACCGCCACGGCGTTGCTCGGCATCACGCTCGCCTTCTCAATCGTGCCCGGAATCATTGCGTTGCTCAAAGCCGGTGCGCTCATGATCTATCCGCTCAACCAAAAGCGCGTGGACGAAATCGAACTGGAATTGGCCGCCCGCCGCGCCGTCGCGTCTCCTGAGGTGAAGCCCGCATGACCATCCGCAATCCTATCCTCCCCGGCTTCAATCCTGACCCGTCCATCGTCCGCGTTAGCGACGACTATTACATTGCCACCTCGACCTTCGAGTGGTTTCCTGGCGTGCAGATTCATCATTCGCGCGACCTCGTCCACTGGCGATTGCTCACGCGCCCGCTCAATCGCGCCAGCCAGCTCAACATGCTGGGCGACCCCGATTCCTGCGGCGTCTGGGCGCCGTGCCTGAGTTACGCGGACGGCTTGTTCTGGCTGATTTACACGGACGTGAAGCGCTTTGGCCGCACGACCGTCGGCGGCGCAAGTGGCGCTTCGCTGCGCGATTTTCACAACTATCTTGTCACCAGCCCACGCATTGACGGCGATTGGTCCGATCCCGTCTATCTCAACAGCAGCGGCTTCGATCCTTCGCTGTTCCACGACGAGGATGGCCGCAAATACCTCTTGAACATGCTGTGGGACCATCGGCCCGGAAAGAATCGTTTCGCGGGTATCGTCTTGCAGGAATATTCAGCCAAGGAGCGCAAGCTGGTTGGCGAACGGATAAACATCTTCAAAGGCACGCCGCTCGGATTTACCGAAGCGCCGCACTTCTACAAACGCAACGGCTGGTATTATTTGCTCACGGCGGAAGGCGGCACGGGCTGGGGACACGCCGTTACGATGGCGCGCTCGCGAGAAATCACCGGGCCGTACGAGCTGCATCCCGACACGCACATTCTCAGCGCGCGCCATCGCCCGGACGTCGAATTGCAGCGCGCGGGCCACGCGGATTTCGTCGAAACGCAAAACGGCGAGACTTACATGGTTTATCTCTGTGGCAGGCCATTGCGCAATCGTGGCCGTTGCACGCTTGGTCGGGAAACAGCGATTCAGAAAATGATCTGGGGAACGGATGACTGGCTGCGCACCTTGGACGGACAGGGAATTCCATCGCTCGAAACACCCCCGCCTGGGTTGCCCGAGCACGAATTTCCGCCGCAGCCGACTCGCGAAGATTTCAACACATCGCAACTGCCAATTGATTTCCAATGGCTGCGCACGCCGTGGCCCGAAGAAATTCTCAGCCTCACCGCCCGTCCCGGGTTCCTGCGGCTCTTTGGCCGCGAAACGATCGGCGGCTTGTTCAGGCAATCGCTCGTCGCCCGGCGGCAGCAAGCGCATTGCGTCAGCGCCGCGACGGTCGTTGAGTTCGAGCCGGAACATTTTCAGCAGAGCGCAGGCCTCGTCTGTTACTACAACAGCGCGAAGTTTCATTACCTCTATCTCTCGCGCGACGAAACGCTCGGCAAGCATCTGCGCGTGATGTCTTGCCTGCCCGACTCGCTGCAGACCGACGCCTTCACGCCGCCCGTCGGGATTCCCGCCGGCCGGCCTGTGCATCTGCGCGTCGAGATTGATTACGAGCGACTCCACTTCGCCTATCGCGTCGAAGGCGTGGACAAGGACTGGCACTGGCTGCCGCAGCAGTTCGACGCGAGCATTCTCTCCGACGAAGCCACCGCTCCCGGCCAGTCGAGTTTCACCGGCGCATTCGTCGGCATGGCCTGTCAGGATTTGACCGGCACGTTGAGTCCTGCGGACTTTGACTTTTTTGAATACCGGGAGAGAAGCTATCGCCCGAATCCGTTTTGCGATTCATCGGGGTAATGCACGTTATTTGCCATGCGGAATGAACATCGCGCTCCGTCGCAAGGAACTTTCTCACGCGACCGAACCTGAACCGGCAACACACGGATAGACTTATGAAACCGTGCTCAAGGAGCAGCAGGAAGAAGAGAAACGCACCTTGCTAGTAGCCCGTCACATCGTGATTGATGGATAAAGTCTCCTTATTTTGATTCGGGCGTCTCCGATGGTGAAGCGCCAGTCCAAGGGTGCGGCAGTGTTATTCCGGTCCGAGGTCCAAGTCGCGACTTCACGTTTGAGCGAGGCAACATCGGGAATGCGGCGGTCCAGGCATTGCCGGGAGAGAACGCTGAGTTCGCATTCGGCGACATCAAGCCAACTGCCGTGCTTGGGTGTGTAGTGAATCTCTAATTTGTCGGCGATTCGTTCCGCCTCCGCCGCAGGAAAGGCTTCGTACAGCGAGGCTTTCTCATGGGTGTTCAGATTGTCGCAAACCAACACGATCTTCCGGGCCTGCGGGTAGTGGACATCGACGAGGTCTCGGATCAAGTACGCCCAGTCGGTTCGCGTGTGGCGTTCGGTCACTTGCACATCGCGCCATCCGGTCAGCGGCTCGAACAGCATGAAGATATTGGACACACCATTACGAACGTAGTGAGTGTCGAAGCGCTCCGGCGTCCCGGGCCGCGGCGGCAACGGGGCGACAGTTTCTCCCACCAGTTGTTTGGTGGTTTCGTCCATACAGACCTGCGGGTACTGAGAATCGTAGGGACGATGATACACTTCGAGCGGATGTTCCTTCTTGCGAGCGTATGGATTCTGTGGCATAAACCATTGAGTTTCAAGTCTTTTTGCGGCGTTCGGGGCGTTTTCGTTTAGTGGATACAGTGACTCCTTTCGCGGGCAGTGCGTCGGGCAGTCGGACGTGTGCCGCGTCGAGAAGTTCGCGCAACGGCGCGCGCGGTTCGGGCACTTCGCAACAAAGCGTCTGGTCTTTTTCGACGAGTTCATTGGCACATAGTTGGCCCAGTTGGTTGAGGCCTTCCTGGACCGTGGTGTCGAGGTGCCGCCAGCATCGCGTCAGTTCGCGCGCAATCCGATAGGCGAGCAGGACGACCAAGACATGGCCGCGCGTTCGCGAGGCCAGGCGCACGTAAACGGGGCGCATTTCCAGTTCGGCGGTCTTGCAGGTGCGAAATCCCATTTCGACCAACGCCAGGTCGCGGTAGCGGTCGAGGACGATTTCCTTGTCGGCCTTGTCGGCGGGCAGATCGGTCTTGATCACGTAACAGCCGTCGAGTTTGGCTTCTTGGGCGCGGGCCTCGTCGTTCACTTCCAACACGAGCCGGCGAGCCTCCGACTCGCTCGACACGCTCGCCCACCGTTCGATCCGAAGCCGCTCGGCGTGCTCGCGGACCCCGCGCAAGGCCACCTCGACGTTGGCCCGCCGATGTTGGGCCAGATAGGTGTTTCGGTCGTCGAGCGTTTTCGCGAGCGCCGCCAATTTTTCGCGCCGCGACGTGGCGATTTCTTCCGCCCGCGTGGGATTTCGCCGCAATACATAGCGCACACCCTTGTCGGTGGTCACTTCGGCCAACGGCTGATCGAACAACTCCATCTGAAACGTTCCCTCTCGAAGCAACGCCTCAATCTGCGGCTTGGTGATGGCCGTGATGTAGTGAAATGCCTCGTGGCCCAACGCCTCGATCTGGCCGCTCTTGATCATCCCGCGGTCGCCCACAAACGTCACGTCCTTTACCCCGAAGCGCTCGATGACTTTTTCAATCTGGGGCGTGAACGTCTTGGGACCTGCCGCGACGGGCCGACGGCACGGCGGGTCGGACGTGTTCCCTTCAAACGCCTCGACCGACACAGGCTCGCCCTCGCCCGTCGTCAACAGTCCGATCACGATCTGCTTCTTGCCCCGCTTGCCGTCGCGGTTGTAACCGAACGCCGCCAACTCGTTTTCCGTCCCCTCCAGATACGTAGACGTCACGTCGTAGAGAAACAGCCCCGCCTCATCGAGCCTGGGTTTTCTCTCCCGCCACAACCGCTTCTCGATCTTCGGTTGCCGCTCGGCCAACCAGTCCAGGTTCGCATACAGATCGTCCTCGTTGAACGCCCCCAGACCCAGCACCTCGCACGCGCAGTGACTGCCCGCCAGACGCACCGCCGACAAGCGCGATCCCTGATCGATCACCCGCGCCAGAACCTGCCACATCGCCAACCGCCCCTCGCGCGACGGACCCAGCGCCTTCTCCAACCCCAACCGCCGCGCAACCTCATAGACCGTCCACACCGCCCCCACCGACCCGCCCTGGCGGGTTCGAAACCGCCGGCTCGCCTGGATCATCTTCACCAGGTCGTCCTTGTAGCGCAACGCCAGACGGATCGCCGCAATCTCCCTGGGCGAACAGCCCGAAATGTTCGCCACCGTGCGATGCTGGCTCTTCCCCTCTGCGTCGCGATACGACTCGCGCAACAGGTGCCGACAGTAGACCTTGCCGCCAGTCCTCGTTATGCATGTGTCCACGTTCATAGTGGCCGAATGCACACTCATACCGCATTTGCATGTCAAGCATAAAATGCACATGAACACGAATTATTAGTGGCCACAACAACCGCAACAAAAACACGCATAAAGCCTTTGCTACCGACATTCTATCCCGAAACCGATGGGGGAACATCCGCTGTAGAATCAGAGCGCGCCCGGCGTGATTCGAACACGCGACCCCCGGATTAGGAATCCTGAGTTCCCGGCGGCGAAGGCCGACGGCCAAGGGGCGTAAAGGCAGTGTTTTCAAGGCCTTTTGCCCCTTCTTCTTTTGCCAATTCTGTTTCCACCTCATTTCCACCCGGCTTCATAGAGCTTTCCGGACTTACATCAAACTTACATCGCTTTGTGCGGCGGCACCCGGACTAAGCATCCAGTGCTCACAAACCCAAAAACCGCGCCTCGTACCGGACCATCCCGATCTGCATGCAAGCATCGTCCTACTTGGAGACCTGGCTCAAACAAGCCCAGCCTGCCGGCAATGAAGACATGATCTTTGCGCCCGAGAGCAGTACCGCCTGGACGGGGGACGCGCTCTCGCGCAGACTCTCACATTATCTTCGGGCATTCAGCCTCACGATCCGGCCACGCGATCTGCGAAAGTCATTCTCGACCCACTGCGAGAACGTCTTGCGAGTCCCCAGCGACGCGCTCGACATGTACCTCGGCCAGGTGGGCGGGCGGTCGGCCCTGCGTGCACGTCATTACACTGCAACGATGATCAAAACGCTTGCCCGCGACATCGTTCAGCCCCTCGAGAACTCGCTTTCAGCCACCGATAGAAAAAACGTAGAAAGCCGCAATCTGTAAGCACAGCCGACCCAGGGATCGGCCCCACGAGATCAGGGGATTCCCAATCCCTTGCTGACCACAGGATTTCTCCCCAGACAGATTGCGTGTCCATGAACTAGACACGCCTTGCTGAGTTCGGTTGGGGAGTGGATAGTCCCAAAGGCTCCCCTGCCCGATTTACTGGACGACATTCTGCGTGTTCTCTGCCACGAACCGCGCATAGCTTCTGCGTCCTCGCGATGCGAAAGGCCACGCACATGGGGTGTCGTCTTCATCTTGGAAGGCGCAAGCAGATGCAGGAAACGAGGTGTCCTTGCCTAACCACGTCTTGGCTCGAACAAATCCCAAGAGATTTGCTTGCTCTCGAACGTTACACGCGGTGTTCCCGATCGGCCAGGCCGCCACGTCGCTCTTGCCCGACGGCAACGGCCTGCGCGTTGCGCTCAAGACGTTGACGTCGAACTTCAAAACCCACCCGTCCCGGATCGACGGCAGCGACTGGAAGCCCGTCGCCAACGCGTTCACCTGGACGCCGCTCGCCTGTTCGCGGAGCGATCCTCATGATCCGCCTCCTTACGTCGGCGGCTACAGCGCGAACCGGGTGGAAGTGAAGGCGGTCAACCACTTCGGCGCGTGCTCTATACACAACTCTTGACAGTACCTCCAAGTCCGGCAAGGAGCAATTCTGCGGGAAGGAGAACAACCGTGAAACGAATAGAACGCACTGACAGATGGATTTGGAGGCCACCTACGGGAATGGCGAGCCTCTCGCATGGCACCCTGGCGACTCACGCGCAGGTCAAGGGGACCGAGACGTTGACTCGCCCGCCCGGCGCCATGGATGATTCCGGTTTGTTTCCACACCCGCGCACAGGAAGGTCTACGACGCGGAGATCCCTGTGGCTGTTGGGTATGCTATGCGCCGTGTTTGCGTTCGTCACCGCGGGGACCATTTGCGCCCGCGAGTACGAAGGATCGCGTGCCAATTCCGTCCTGCTGAACGGCGTATGGGAATTCGCCCCTGGAGAAGGGGACGAAGCCGTTGCGACAGCAGCAGGAGAGCCGAAGCTCCCGTGGCGGCGGGTCACTTTGCCGGGCCCGTTCATGAAATGGAATCAGGCGGCGGCAAATCAGACGAAGTTCGTTTGGGCGCGCAGAGGCTTTAAGGTAACTCCCACTCAGGCCGAAGGCCTGGCGGTGTTGCGCTGGAATCGCATCGCCTCCGGCGCGGCGGCATTCATCAATGGGCAGAAGGTCGGCGAGAACGAACCGACGGGGCCGTTTCAGGTGATCGTCCCGGCGGGCGTCCTCAGGCCCGGCGAAAACCAGATCGTGCTGAAGATTCGCGGCGCCGCCGGGGTTCGGAGGAGCCGGAGCGGGAATCCCTTGATCCCTGCGGGTTTCGGCGTGGGAGTTCCGGAAGTGACCGATGACGTGTGGATTGACTTTGCGGACACGGCCTACATGAAATGGGTGCTGGCCCTGCCGGATCTGGCCAGCAGCCGGGTGAAGATCCGCGTCACGCCGACCGGCTCGCAGCGCCTGGACGATCTGAAGATCGTCGCTCAGGTCAAGCCGTGGCCGGATGGGAAGGTAATCGGAGAGGGCAACGCGCCGGCTAGGCTCGTGCCCGACCCGGACCCTCTCGGAGGCGAGCACTTCTTCGTCGAGGTGCCGATGCCGGGTTTCCAGCCCTGGACCTATGAGACGTGCCCACTCTACGTCGCCCAAGTGAAGCTCACCAGGCAAGGGCGAATCCTGGACGAGTTGACCTTCCGTTTCGGCATGCGACAGATCGGAGTGGCGGATTGCCACTACCAGCTCAACGGCAAGAACCTGTGGTTGCGCGGATCGAATCTCGTGTTCGAATGGAACTGGGGAGGCATTATCCGCGGGAAGGAGAAAGACTACCTGGTCACCGAAGCCCGCGAGATGAGCATGAACTCCTTCCGCACGCACACCCAGCCGCCGCCGAGGTTGTGGTGCGATATCGGCGACGAGCACGGCACCATGATCCTGGCGGAATTCCCCGTTCTCTACAACTACGCTGACTACCGGTTTACGGCGGAGGAGTACGAAGTCTGGCATCGGAATGTACTCACCGACGCGGCCGGCTGGATGGCGCGGCTATGGAACCATCCATCGGTCATCATGTGGGTCTTGTCCAACGAATCGCGGGGCGACAACGCGTGGGAAGAAGGGCCGTACCAGGACTTCGTCAACGCACTCGATCCCACGCGACCGACGCTGCGCACCGGCACCACGGGGACCAAGGAGAACTACGATGTCCACCCATGCGGCAACGTCACGGAAACTGATGAAGGTCATCTTCAGCCGCAGATCCCGAGCTGGTTCAAGACGGCCGGCAAGTGCACCACCACCAACACGGAATACATGAACACCTTCGACCGTCCTGCCACCCAGTGGGTTGGCCGGGAGGACTCGGCGGCTGATCAATTGGCCGTCGCTCAGATCGGCATGGAGCATACGGAAGCCATGCGGCGGGCGCGTTTGGACGGCATCTGGCCATACATGTACGCGGGCTGGACGAAAACCCGGCGAAGTGACCCGGACTGGGCCAAACGCCATGGGGGCACGGAATGGAAGGCTGGATATGCCACGCCGTTGTCGGCCTGCTGGCATAGTTCGCTCTCCCCGGTACTGGCCAGCCTCGATCTGTTTGACCCCAACTACCTTGCCGGGCAGCAGGTGACCACCGATCTTCACCTGATCAACGACTCCTGGCACGACGCCGGAATCCATGTGGATCTGCTGCTGACGAAGGAGTGCCCGGAGTTCATTCCGGAAGCGAAGTGCTTCGATGAGCCGGTCAGCAAGTGGAGTTTCGATTTTGCCCTGAAGGCGGATTCCATCGCCAAAACGCCCATCACCTGGAAGCTGCCGGACGAGGAAGGATGCTACTGGCTGACTGCGCGAACGACCGGCGTGGCCGGGCGTCCCGTGCTCAGCCAGCGCTTCGTGCGCGCCGTCAAGCCGCCCGTCGTACCCGACGCGGCCAAGCAGCGCACGTTTGTTGTGCTCGGCAGCGGCGATGCCGCGCGAACGTTTTTCAAGTCGAGGGGTTTACGCACTTCGGAGAGGCTCGACGATCTCTCGCCAGGGACGCATGTGGTGGTCATCTGGAATGCCACGCACCTGACCGAGGGCGAAAAACGAAACGCGAAGGCTCTTTGTAGCTTTACTGGCAGTGGAGGACGGGTGGTCGTTTTGTCAACGCCGTCCTGGAGCTGGCCGGAGCTGTGCGACGTGACGATCGGCAAGGCCGATCGGTTCTCGCGTGTGTTTCCGCACCAAGACGTTAAGCATCCCATGCTTTCCGGCATTGACCCACAGTGGCTGATCCGGTGGAACGGTCTGCCCGGCACTGTGGGGCTTGGCCGAATTGAAGGTCCAGCCCTGGCTCGCGCAAAGAAAATCCTCTGGGCGCGGGAACCGAACACCACCATGGCGGCCGTGGTGCCCGCCGCCACGGGCGAGGGCAGCATCCAGTTCATCCAGCTTGACCTCCAAAGCCGCGTGGACCGGTCCAAACCCAACTACGACCCGGTGGCGGAGCGCATCTTGATCAATCTGCTTGGGCAAGGGAGTTTCTGAAGGCCTCGCCCGTTGGCCACAGTTCCCCGAGGTGAGGCCCGCCGTCAGCGAGATCATGTGGAAGGCGAGTCAGGAATGGATCGTTCCGGGCTGGGAAAGGGGCCGCCGCCACTACAAATTGGTGCACGATCGCTTTGACCGAGAACGCCGCCGTCATTTTCAAGCCCGGCGATCTCGCGGTGGAAAAGACCATCGAGCCGGGGACAGTCTTCTGGCGAAAATGATCGGCGTCCAGGTCGGCGCCCCCTCCGATCAGGTACGAAAGGAGAAACGAAATGTTCAAGAGCCTGGTGGTCGTGATGTGGATGGGAATCGGCATGGCCGCACTGTTGCTACGCTGCGCCGCAGCCGAGCCGAAGCCGGAGGGGGTCCTCTTCAGCGAGAGTTTCGAGAATGCCGACCTCGCGAGGCGGAGCTGGTACGACGGCGGCGGGTTCAGAATCGTCGGGGCCGCTTTGGCCG
>Ga0315277_10004368_pt1 | contig 18935 bp, 11 predicted proteins | sample YL17G05_15_MG_FD_203695 | JGI IMG/M metagenome (GOLD analysis project Ga0315277, IMG submission 203695) | Sediment microbial communities from Yellowstone Lake, YNP, Wyoming, USA - YL17G05_15 | ecosystem: Environmental > Aquatic > Freshwater > Lake > Sediment | place: USA: Wyoming | collected...
CACTGTCCCGGTCGGACCTTCGAGCCCCATGGAAGACGTGAAGGTCTATGACATGGACGGATCGCCTCTGAAGTTCGATGTCGAAAAGTCGCCGCAAGAGGGATACGTCACCTATCGTGTTCACTTTACGAAGCCTGTCGCCGCAGGGGATAGTTTCAGACTCATCGTCGTCGGGGTTGCGCCCGGGCGTGAGAGTCTGCTCGTGAAGTCCGGCCCCGTGTGGAATATCACTGCGGGGAGCAGCGCGGATTACTTCGCCTCCTATTGCGAGGTAATCCTTCCGCAATCTGCGATACTCGTGAACTGGAAAACACGGCCGCTTCTCATCTACAATCGCAACGGCAGGACCGCCGTGATGATGAGGAGCTATTCCGTCGGCGGCGAAGAGGGCAGAGGGCAGTGCGTGCTTGGGTTTATATTGGCTGACAAGGAGAGCGTGTCCCTGGAGGACGTGCCTGCCGACTTCACTCCTAACGGCAACGACTCGATACCGTTCGGCAAAGACATGCGAACCGACGGCACGCAACAAAACAGTCAGAGCAAGTAGATTCCAATAGTCCGGCGGATGGCTCCAGCATCGCCGGACTCTTTTTCTTGAGTCAACGTCCGCTTATTTGTCCCTCAGGCACATCGGGAGGCTGCCGTCTTCGCGGTGATACGCTACGCAGTCGCAGCAGATCCCGCGACGGGGGCAGTCCTTCGAGGGGCAGGCGCATTTCTTTTCATTCTTTTTCTGTTTGCATTCCATATGTGATTTCCTCACGTCAGATCCGGCCAAATCCACCTTTGCAGGGCACTACGCGGGCGGCATTCTCTTTGACCCCGCATACACCTGAAGCGGCCGCATCTCAGGCGGTCACTTCTTGAGGATCATCCGCCCCGGGAACTTGCCCGTGTGCTTGCCGTGATCCATTACGACGACGCCGTTTACCATCACAAGGGCTATTCCGCGCGGGAGCGTATTGTACTTGTCCCAGTGCCGCTCGCCGTCGATGGTTTTCGGATCGAAGACGACCACGTCGGCCTTCATGCCGGCCTTGAGCACGCCGCGGTCCCTGAGGCCGAGCATTTCGGCGGGAAGCCCCGTGCAGCGCCTCACCGCGTCTTCCATCGGCAGCCACTCGTGTTGGCGGTTCAAGGCAAACCAGATCGGAAAGCAGCTCCATATCATGGGGTCCTTGCGGCTGCCGCCCTCGCCGCCGTCGCTTGAAATCATGACATACGGGTCCTTGAAGAAAACCGCCTTGTCCTCCCATGTCATGGCGTTGAACTCAAACCTCGCGTCCTTGAAATCCCACATGCGCACGAGCGCTTCCGCGGGCGTCACGTTCCACGAGGCGGCGATTTTGTCGAGAGTCTTGCCGACGAGCTCGGGATGCGAGGGGCAGTCGAAGCAGTATGCCGCCGCGTCGGGCCAGTACTTGCGGATTTCGACGTCGATTTTCGCGAGGTCGCGCTTGTTGTCGGGGTCGAAACTCTTGAGGTCCGACGCCCAGCAGATGGAAGAGCGTATGTTGGCGTAGACCTTGAGTCCCGTGGCGCGGGCGTCGTCGAGCATTCTCTCCAGTTTCGGGGCTTGGTGCCAAACCTCGTACGAGCCGACCTTTATGTGCGAGATTGAAAGGGGGATGTTGCCCGCTTCGCGGCAGATGCGGATGGCCTCGGCGGTTGCATCGAAGACGCCGACGTCCTCGTTTCGAAGGTGCGTTTCGTAGTAGCCGCCGTAGGGGGCGACGGCCTTCGCGAGGGCGATGACCTCCTCGGTCGTCGCGTAGTCGCCCAAGTACTCGAGGCCGGAGGAAAGCCCGAAGGCGCCGTCCTTCATCCCCTTGTCGATGAGGGCGGCCATCTCTGCGAGTTCCTCGGGCGTGGCCTGCCGCTTTTCCCTGCCGACAATCGCGCGGCGCGCGGCAGAGTGCCCCACGAGGCGGGCGAAATTGGCGCTTTTCGGGTACCGGCGAAAGGTCTCGGCGTACTTGGCGACGTCGAGCTGGCCGGAGCCGTCCATGCCGACGACAAGGGTGGTAATTCCCTGGCCGACCTCTGCGAGGACCCTGCGCGCGGTATCTTCAGTTGGGATTCCATCGCCGAGCGGCGAGCCTTCGAGGGTATGGTTGTGAACGTCGATGAATCCGGGGCAGACGACGAGGCCGGAGCAGTTGATGACCTTGGCGCCGCCGGTCCTCAGTTCCTTGCCGATGGCGACGACGGAGTCGCCGGCTATGAGGACGTCGGCCCTGACGGGCGGGGCGCCCGTGCCGTCGTAAACGGTTCCTCCGCGCAGAAGGACTTTCGCCGCGGAGGGCGCCTCGCCGGTTACGCGCTCGCGCGCGCAGGAAAGACACAGAAGCGCGCACATCGCGATTGTTACGCCCAGCAGATAAGCCTGCGATGCCATCTCGACGCTCCTTCCTCGTGCGGGGACGCATGGGCGCGCCTATGGTGCGCCCGGTTTCAACTCAACCGCGCCTATGTCGGGCGACTTGCCGTCGGAGTCTTCGTTTACGCCGCGTATCACCGCGCCCGCGTCTATGCAGACGCTTGAGTCTTTAAGCGAGAAATCGCGCCGCGGAGTCGGCGGCGAATGAACCGCACGCTTCGGCCAGGACAAGCGCGCCAAGAACAGCGACAAGGACCGCATAAGCGGACTTGCGAAGCATTGTCAGCCCCTCTATTGTGTGGAAGACTCCGCGACCAAAAAGGCCCGCTCTGCCGACCGCGGGCGCGATGACGCGGCAATTGCACTGCTTATACAAAGCAGACGCGGATATGCAATAGAGCGTTTTGGACGCTCGCGCGCGGCCTGTCAACGCTCGCGCGCTCGCGCGCGGCCTTGACGCTGCGGTACCGCAGAAGTATAAATGACGCGCTCGATTCGTCAGCGGCGGCCGAACTTCCAACGCCACATAGAGAGGTACGTCGATGTACAAATTCGCGGTCATCCCCGGCGACGGCACGGGGCCCGAGGTCATTCGCGAGGGGCTCAAGGTCCTCGCGGCGGTCGCGGGAAAGAAGGGTTTCAAGTACGAGACGACCACGTACGATTTCGGCGGCGAACGCTACATGAAAAGCGGCGAGACGCTTCCGGATTCGGCCGTGGAGGAACTCCGCGGCTACGACGCGATTTACCTCGGCGCGATAGGCCATCCCGACGTGAAGCCCGGCATCCTCGAAAAGGGGATACTGCTGAGGCTGCGCTTCGAACTCGACCAGTATATTAACCTGCGTCCGGTGAAGCTCTATCCCGGCGTCGATTGCCCGTTGAAGGACAAGAGACCCGAGGACGTGGACTTCGTCGTCATACGCGAGAACAGCGAGGATTTTTACGTCGGCACGGGCGGCGTCATGAAGAAGGGGACGCCCGACGAGGTCGCGCTCCAGACCGGCATCACCACGAGGAAGGGCGTCGAGCGCTGCCTCAGATACGCCTTCAACCTCTGCCGCAACCGCAACAGGAAGAAGATGCTCACGCTCGTCCACAAGACCAACGTCCTCACGTTCGCCGGCGACCTGTGGTTCCGCGCGTTTAACGAGATCGGCGCGAAGGAATACCCCGACATCAAGCTCGACTACGCGCACGTCGACGCGACGACGATGTGGTTTGTGAAAAACCCCGAGTATTTTGACGTGATCGTGACCGCCAACCTCTTCGGCGACATCATCACCGACCTCGGCGCGATGATACAGGGCGGGATGGGGATAGCGGCCGGCGGCAACATCAACCCCGACGGCGTGTCGATGTTTGAGCCCATCGGCGGCAGCGCGCCCAAGTACACCGGCAAGAACGTCATCAACCCGCTGGCGGCCATCTGCGCCATGGGAATGATGCTCGACGAGATCGGCGAGCATGACGCCGCCGCCTCGGTCGAGAAGGCCGTCATGTCCGTCACGGCCACGAAGTTAAAGAGCCTCGCCGCGGGCAAGATGGGCTACTCCACAACCGAGGTCGGCGACCTCGTCGTCGCGGGGCTGAAGTAGCGCACGGCCATCCCTTGGAAGACAAAGAGCCGCCTTCCCGCTCCACAGGCCTGCGAAGGCCGCTTCTACGGCCCCGCCTGCAACGCCAGGATCCTTTTCACGATCCCTGCGCGCCACTCGGCGATTTTGTCATCGGGGACGCTCACCGGCCGCCAGTGATTGTCGAGGACGAACGGCGTGCAGGCCTTGCGGATGCCGTCGAGATACGCGGCGGCCTCGTCGGCGGTCTTGACGGCCTTCGGCTTGCCGGACTGCCGGGCCTTCGCGATGTAGTCTTCGAGCGTCAGCGCATACCTGTAGTCGTATATCCCCTGGGCCGTCCGCTCGTACCTGAGCGTCGGCACAGGACCGTCGGGCCCCGGGAACGTACAGTAGCCGACGCTATTCTCCCAGAAGGGGTTATACGAGAACGAGCGGAAGTCGAAGTGCCACTGCCAGTAGCCTTCGGGCTTCTGCGACCAGATGTAGAAACCGAAGTCGTAGCGGAGGAACCCGCCGCCGTTGAAGTAGCGCAGCGGCTTGCCGGCCTTTCGGGCGTACTTGATGCCGTCGGCGTCGCGGGAGCCAGGGTGCGGCTGGACGACGTCCTCGCCCTCGAGTATCGGCATGTACGAGACGTCGTCCTGAACGTCCGCCATCGTCGTCACCGTCGATGGCCAGCCGCCGACCTCGCGGATGAGCCGGAGGTATTCGAGCGTGTCGGCCATGTTGCGGTTCCAGGGGTTTATCTCCTTTTCGCGCGGTTCGTCGACGGCGTAGGCGAGCATCCTGTAACCCGCGGAAAGCCAGTAATCGCGTACCTGGGCGACGCCGTCCTTGTACGCCTTTTTGTGAAGGTCGCTGAACTCCACAACCGGCTTGCCGTCTGCATTTTGCCCCGCAATCTGGCGCGCGAGAGAAAGCAGGTACGTCTGGCCGGGAAACTGCGTGTTCATCGCGTACTTCTTCAGGAGTACCCGGTAGGCGTCGCACGGGCCGAAATCAAGCGTTACTTTTCCTTCGGTCGAGACCGAGACCACCGTCGGGACCTGGACGGTAACGCCGTTGAAGCCGTGCTCGTGGAGGGACCTCAAGTCCGCGTCGAGCATCGCGATGCGGTACGCGTCGACGGCCTTATCGTGCGCGGAGACGGCGTTGGGCTGGGGCGGGCGGAGGACGCCGGTGCGCCTTCGCGTCGTTCCCCCCAAAAGCCCCGTGACGTAGCCGAGGTCGCTCGGGTCGTCATACCAGACGCCGATGGACGATGTCGCCTGCGCAAGCGCAAAGGGGTACACCTGCAGCCTGAGCGCAAGCTGGGTGTCCGGGCGTCCCGCGGCCTTGACGACAACCGTGCCCGAGTAGGCGCCGGGCTGGGCGTAGTCGGGCACTTCGATCGTGAGCCACCACTGTTTGGTGGTCCTTCGCGGGACGGCGAGGTCGCGCCGGCGCCGGAGCGTTTCCGGCCAGATGCGCCAGGAGTTTTTGCCGTCATGGAGAAGCATGTAGCGCACGGACGCAACCGCGACCGCGGCGGAACTGATTGCCGCGCCGCGGGCCGGGACGAGGTCGGACACGCTGACGTTTACGCCGGAGAGGTCAGCCAGCGCGTGGACGGCGAACGTGAGGGGCACCCGCTCTCCGGGGGCAGCCGCGACGTCGAGCGCCGACGCGCGCGCCGCCGCGGCCGGAACCGTGTTATACGTCACGTGGGCCGCCGTGTCCGGACGAAAGACTACGTAGCCTCGCGCCTCGTCCTCCTTCGACGGCTCGAAAGACCTGGCCTGCCCCTCGGCTGCGAGGCTGAACTTATTGAGGAGAAAATATGCCTTCCGCGCCATCTGCGTCGCGTCGATGAACCGGTCGAAACTCTTCTCGTCCACCTCCGCGGCCGGGGCGACCACGAGCGCGTACAGGCGGCAGTTGACGAGCTCAAGCGTGAGCCGCCCGTCGGACTCGAACGTGAAACGCCTCCACGGCGCGACGGAATCTGCGTAGCGCTCCCAGTAGGGGCTGTCGGGCAGGTCGTCGAACTGAATTCCATAGAAAAACCCGTTTTCGCTGAAGTACCATTCCGGCGTTACCTTGAACTCGACGACCTTTCGGTCGTTCGCGGCGATGCTGAAATCCTTGGCGGGGACCATGCCGGCGGCTACGTCCTGGGCGATGACGGCCGCGCGGTACGAACCTTTCTTGAGGTCGGTGACGGCGACCGTCATCCTTTCAGCGGCGGCGTAATCGCCTATGAGGGGGTCGGGGAAGTCTACGCCTTCATTGCCCTCGCCGAAAGAGACGCCTTCGGACAGGCTCACGTCCGGCGCGCCCGGCACCGGCGAAAAGCCGCGCCACACCGGCCCCTTCCCGAAGTCAAACGCAAGCAGGCCGTCCGGCGCGGGCGGGGTCTTCACCGGCGACACCTCCTTCTGCTCCCGGGCGGCACCGACCTCTCCGGCGAGTTTCCCTGGGTTCGTGGCACTTGACAGGGCGGGGGCGGCCTTGCACCCGCAGGCGCAAAGCGCCGGCAACAGGAAGCAAGCCGCCGCGAAGACATTTCGAAGATGAATGCTCAAGACTCCGACCTCCCTTGTCGTATGGATGAGGGGCGGCGGCCTGCGCGCGGCGGCATGAGCGTGCAAGGCAAAGGCGGCGCAGACAGGTAAAGCTTTCCGCCCATTGTGAGAAGCACTTGCGTACTGCGAGCAGGCCCCGGCAAACGGACGGCGATGCACAAGTGAGCTCCGGGACCACTCACTCACCTTGAATATACCAGTCCCCCTTACCGAGGTAAACCAACTTACCGTCCGTTCTCTTGCATTTGATAAGGTAGCCAGGTCCCCCCGGCTCGTCTCTGCAGAAATAGACGGTAATAGTGCCGTCTTTATCCCTACCAATTGCCAAGACAGATGGAACTGTGCCCAATGACCCGCGAACGCCTGCCATGAAGTTAGGCGGAGGCACCTCCAATAGTTGCTTGAATCGCGCGAAGTCTACGACTTCAATGATCTCCTCGTCGGTGAATCCACTCGGACGCGCGAAAGGCCAAACTGCAGTAGATGGCGTTAAGAGGTCGTTCCCGAAGGGGTCGTCGGGGAGCGACACCATGACGTAGTCGTATGGAGTCTTGGAGGGCGCCAGCAATGCCGCCTTCGCAACAAAATCGGACGATACGCAAATACCTTTGCCCTTTCGTAACCGCTTTGTCGCCGTTTCCGGGGTGAAGTACAAGGTGACTTTCCAGTACGGATTCCCATCGATGGGAGATTTAGTGTTTTTACTGACTTGAATATACCAGACGCGCTGAGCTTTTGGCGCTAGGGGCTCCGCGTAGTCCAGAATTTGATTGCACTGCTCAGCCGTAAGTTGGGCCGGACGGGTTGTCATGTCGTACACTATGGGTACTTTTTCGCGCGGGGTCTTGCCGGCCTTGTCGGGCGGCGAAAGAACCGAGTCCGTGCTTGATACGTTGCTGTCCGCCGCGGCGACGAGAAAGAAAGTGAGAGAGACCACCACGACGCGAGCGGTAACCCGAGTACCCATGCCTGACACCTCGTGCCTCGCTCAATGCGGGGCTGTTAAGCGTTTGTGTCGCCAATCGCTGTCAAGGCCCGTGGCTACCCTGCGGCGAAACCCTCAGAGGAGTTCCTCGATATTGGCTTCGCGCGCCACCGGCTCGCCGGCGACGACTTCGCGCGCGATACGTTCGAGGATTTCCACGCGCTTTGCCTCGGGCTCCGCGGGGTCGTAGCCGAGGTCGGGCAGCCCGCGCCGCACGTACGCGGCCCAGCCGCGGGCGCGCACGTCGGCGTCGGCGGAGTTCATGGCAGAGAGGATGAGGAAAAGCCCCTTGTGCGCGGTTGCGACGTCGAGCACGGGGCGCAGGAATTCCTCGTCGGCCTTCGTCCAGGGAGAGTCGCCTGACGCGGCGGCGACGGCCTCGACCAGGGCCTCCGACTGGACCGCTGCAAGGACGCTTGCGACGGCCTTTTCGGCAAGAGGCCACTTGCACGCCGCCGTCGAGAGCGCGGCCGCCGGCGCGCGGACGGCGGCCCTGTCGCGCGGGAACGGGCTCTCGGTGAGCACGGTAACGGGAATCTCGCGTATGCCCCACCACAGGGGATGCGTCGCGACGAACGACGTGCCGACCTCAGCCGCGATCGAGATGAGCTCGTCAGCCGCCGCGCGAAAGCCGTAGTTGTAGGGCGCGAAGGCCACGTCGAACCCTCTTTGCTTGGCGAGTATGCGCTTGAGTATCGCGATGTTCTCGCCTGAGACGCCGGCGAGGCGTATGCGCCCCTCTTTCTTGAAACGCGAGAGGACGTCCAGGCAGTCGAAGAGCGTCTCATGGAGAAAGACGCCGCCCTCGTAAGTGGCCGGCGCCCCCGGCGGATGGCCGCCCGACGGGATCGGCTCCTTGAGGACCGCCTCGAAGTCGACGCCGCGCCCCTGGCCGATGTCGATTGTGAAGCAGTCGACGAAATTCGATTCGAGCCGGGAGAGGCGGTCGGATAACTCGTGTTCGAGAAACTCGTCGGCGGACATCGGGTGCCCGGCGTACGCCGCGAAGAAGCGCGGGATGCCCGCCGTGACGACGGCCCTTTTGCGCGCGCCCAGGCGCGCGAGCGCCTCGCCGAGCATGCTCGTCTCCGCGGGCTGAAGCGACGAGAAAAAGTCCACGCCGGAGTCGAGCGCCTTCGCGACGACGTTTTTCAGGACGGCCGCGGGCAGGTCTCGCGCGACTGCGAAGTCGAGGCCGACCTGGGACACTTCCACGCTTGCTACACGCGAGTAGTTCATGACGTTCTCCGGCGGATCTCGTGACCTCCGGCACTATATCAGGAAAGCCGCCCTGCCGCAAGTGTTTGCGGGGCGTGACAGCCGCCGGGCTTTGCGTATAATAGCTTTCTCCCGGCCGAAAGCTCCATTCCGGCCTCGCTGCAGACTACGCAAAGGGAAACGTCGCCATGGGTTATGCAAGCCCCTCTAAAGCCGCGCTCGCGAAACTCGAAAGCATTTTCGGCGAACGTTTTTCGGCCGACCCCGAGGACCTCGTGGTCGCGTCCTACGACGCCACAAAGCGCGAGGGGATGCCGGGCGCGGTCGTCTGGCCGATCTCGACCGAAGAGGTCGCGGCGCTCGTGCGCCTGGCTAACGAAGAGGGGTTCGCCGTCGCCGCGCGCGGCGCCGCCTCGGGACTTACAGGCGGCGCGGTCCCGGCGCCGGGTTCGGTCGTCGCGGACCTCACGACAATGGACGCGATCCTCGAGATCGACAGGGCGAACCTCACCGCCCTCGTCGAGCCGGGCGTCATAGTCAGCAAACTCCAAGCCGAGGTCGAGCGCCTCGGCCTCTTCTACCCGCCCGACCCGGCGAGCGACGAGTTCTCGACCATCGGCGGCAACATCGCCGAGTGCGCCGGCGGCCTGCGCGGCCTCAAGTACGGCGTCACGCGCGACTACGTCCTCGAACTCACGGCGGTCACCGGCGCGGGCGACGTCATCCGCACGGGCTCGAACACGATAAAGAGCGTCACAGGCTACGACATCACGCGGCTCATCGTCGGAAGCGAAGGGACGCTCGCGATAATCACTAAGGCGCGGCTCAAGCTCATCCCGCTGCCCGAGGGGCTGGCGACGGCCGTGGCGTTTTTCGCGTCGCCGCACCAGGCGGGGGAGGCCGTTTCAGCGATGATCGCGGCGCGGCTCCTGCCCAGGGCGCTTGAGTTTGTCGACGGGGCGACGATGGGCGTCGTGGCGAAGGCGAAGGGCTACAGGTTTCCGCAGGACGCCCAGGCACTTCTCATCATCGAGGTCGACGGCGCCGCGGCGCAGGTGCCGCAGGACTTGAGGCGCGCGGTCGAGATCGCGCGCGCGAACGGCGCGATCGCGGTGGAGGAGGCGTATTCGGACGCCGACCGGGAGAAGATATGGGCCATGCGCAAGCAGGTAAGCCCGAGCCTTTACTCGGCGAGCCCCGACCGCGTCAACGAGGACATCGTCGTGCCCCGGTCGAGGATTCCCGAAATGCTCGACGCGCTCGGCGACATCGCGCGCAGGCACGGACTCACCGTGTGCAATTTCGCCCACGCCGGGGACGGGAACATCCACGTCAATTTCCTCGTGGACCTTGCGGACCGCGCGAAGGCCGAGGCCGCGGATGCCGCCGTCGACGAGGTCTTCAAGACGGCCATGGCGCTGGGGGGGACGCTCTCCGGCGAGCACGGCATAGGGCTTACCAAGAAGCGTTTTCTCGGCTACGAGGTGGCCCCGCTTGAGATGCGCATCATGCGGGAAATAAAAAAGATATTCGACCCGAAAGGGGTCCTCAACCCCGGAAAGATATTCCCCGAGGAGTAAGGTTTGTCCGTCTCGGTCGAAAGGGAAATCGCGAAGTGCTCGAAGTGCGGCAAGTGCCGGAGCGTCTGCCCCGTCTTTCTCGAGACGAAGAGGGAGGGCATGGTTGCGCGCGGCCGCGTGAGCCTCGCCGAGGCGCTGTTTCGCGGCAGGCTCTCGGACACCGCGAAACTCCGCCTCTACCTTTACGGGTGCCTCAAGTGTCTGCGCTGCGAGGACGCGTGCCCGTCGGCGGTGAAGTTCGGCGCGATAATCTCCGAGGCGCGGCGGAAACTTGGCGGCCGCGTGAGCCTGCCGTGGTTTGCCCGCCTCGGCATGAGGGCGATGCTTTCGCGCCGCCGGCTTTTCGACGCCGTCGTGAAGGCCGCGGCCCTCGCCGAGAAGGTCCTGCCGCGCCGTAAAGAAGGGAAGGTCCGGCACCTGCCGATGCTCTTAGGCGACGGGCGCGGCCTTCCTGAAATCGCGCGGAAGAGCGCCCTTAAGTCCTTAGACGATTACACCGGGCCGGCCGGCGCCGAGCGAAAGGTAGCGCTTTTCCTGGGCTGCCTCGTTAACTACGCCTACCCTGAGATCGCGGGAGCGATGATACGCGTCTTGAACGCCGCCGGCGCCGGCGTGTACGTGCCCAAGGGTCAGGTCTGCTGCGGCGCGCCGGCCGCGTCCCTGGGCGACGAGGCGCTCGTGAGGCGGCTGGCCGAGAAAAACGCCGCGGCATTCAGCGCTCTCGGCGTGGAGGCGATCGTAGTCGGCTGCGCCTCCGGCGGCGCGATGCTCAAGAACGAGTACCCGGCGGTCATGGGAAAGGAAAACCCCCTCGGCGCGCCGGTGCTCGATTTCAGCGAGTACATGGCGAGCCACATCGACAAACTCTCAGGCCGCTTCCCCGGGCGCGTGGTCTGGCACGACCCATGTCACCTGAAATTCGTCCAGAAGATATCACGCCAGCCGCGCAGCCTCCTCGCCGAAATCTCGGATTTCGAGGATTACGAGGGGGCAGACTATTGCTGCGGGATGGGCGGCGTCTTCAGCGCGTTTTTCCCCGACCTCTCGCTCAAGATCGCCGCGCGCAAGACGGATGCCCTGAAGAAAGCCGCTCCCGACGCCGTCGTGACGGGCTGTTCGGGCTGCATCCTGCAACTCAGGGACAGGTTCTCGGCCGAAGGCTCTAACGTCCGCGTGATGCACATCGCGGAGGTCTTGGCGGCTGCGGTTGGGAGCGACGACCAGCCGCGGCGAGACGCAAGTTAACGTCGGATAGTGGGGGACGGTTATGAGGCGGTTTCCGGTCGGCAAGAGCAAGGTTATCAAGGGGTTCGAGTGGCTCGGCGACGAGGTTGCGTACGAGGCGGTCGAGAGCGGCCAGGAAGTGAGGGGCGACACTTTTCCGATGACGTGGGCGGCCGACGGCGAAATCTACACGTCCGCCGGCGATCCTCTATGGGGCACAAGCATATGGGGCCTTGACGTCGAGAAGTTCTGCGGGTACCCGCCGGACTACAAGATCACCAAGGTCAACGACATGATCGACTACGCCGGCTGGGGCGACAACGGCCCGAAACCAACGGGCATGATTTCGGTCGGCGGAGTCTTGTATCTCGCGTATCAGAACCTCCTCCACAGGAAAAATCCGGTTTACGGGACGCGGTCGCAGCACGGTGACGACTCCGTGATCATGGCGTCCTCGGATTACGGCAAGACATGGTCTCCGGCGATAACGAAGACGTTCAAGCCGATGTTTCCGGGGCCGCGGTTCGGCGGCCTGGCGTTCGTAAACTTCGGGAAGGACAATGAAGGCGCCCGGGACGAATACGTTTACGCCGTCTCGACCGACCAGTGGGACAACGGCGGCCACCTGATACTCGGGCACGTGCCGAACGACAGGATAACTGAAGCCGCGGCATGGCAATGGGTGAGCGAAGTCGACCGCGGCAACCGCCCCTCCTGGACAAGCGACCTCGACGCCGCCGTCGCGGTTTTTTCGGACGACCGCTGGATAAGCCTGCCGGAAATGGTTTACCTCGCCAAGATCAAACGATACCTTCTCCTGACGTGGCGCCTGAATGCCGACTTTTCCCCTGTGGACGGAAGCCGGCTTATCATATACGACGCCCCCGAGCCGTGGGGGCCGTTTACGCTCGTTCACTATGAAGGAGCGTGGGAGACCAAGGAGAAGAACCCGTACTGCCCGCGCGTACCTCTGAAGTGGCTGAATGATGACGGCATTTCGGGGTGGCTTCAGTTCTCGTGTTCATGGGGCAACTTCGGCGCAAACCCTTATTACAGGTCGCACGTGAGGAAGATCAGGCTCGTGATGGCGTAGGGCAGGTATTCAGTCAGGGGGCGCGGTCCCTTCCGGCTATGGGACTATAGAAGGGCGACTGTCATGCGTGTCAGGAGATGTTTGGCTGTTGTGGCGGTAGTTCTTCTTGCTCTGGCAGCGGCGCGGGCCACCGAGTTTACCAAGGGGCCCTGCCTTCAGGCCGTCACTACGGCGTCCGTCACGGTCATGTGGGAAGTGGACGATCCCGGCCAAGCGGCCGTGGAGTACGGGGTCACGCGACAGCTTGGCCAGAGCGTCGCCGTGACCGAAGAGGGGGGCCTGCGCAAGGCGCGCATCGAGGGACTGACGCCGGGCAGGACGTACTATTACGCCGTCACCGACGGCAAGGCCAAAAGCGCCACGTGCGCTTTCAGGACTCTGCCGGAAAGCGGACCGTTCGTTTTTGCGGCGTACGGCGACAGCAGGACGGGCGTGCGGGATCACGCGCGGGTGGTCGAGAAGATGGCCAAGTACGACCCGCTTTTCACTCTGCACGTGGGCGACTTCGTATGGGACGGAAGGCAGGCGGACGAGTGGGGGCCGCAGTTTTTCGAGCCCGCAGCCGCGCTGCTGCGCAAGTCGCCGGTGTTCGCGGTGGCCGGCAACCACGAGTACGAAAGCAAGCTCTTTTACAGGTACCTGGGCGCCGCTTCGGGCAAACCCTGGTATTCGTTCGACTGCGCTAACGCCCACTTCGTCATGCTCGACAGCTGCCTGCCGCTCGAGCCGGCGAGCGAACAATACCAGTGGCTCGCCGCCGACCTTTCCGCCACCGACAAGCGCTGGCGTTTCGCCGTTTTTCACTACCCGCTTTACTCTTCGGGCAAGTACCGCAGCGACGTGGCACTGAGGCGCGCCATCGAGCCGGTGCTCCAGAAGTACGACGTCGACGTCGTTTTTGTGGGACACGACCACGATTACGAGAGGACGCGCCCGATCGTGTCGGCCTTTGGCAAGGTGCACCCGATTATCCACGTCGTTACCGGCGGCGGAGGAGCATGGGGAAGGGGCGTCGCGGGCGACTTCTTCTCGGCGACGGCCCTGAGTACCCTGGACTTCTGCATCGTCAAGATCGACGGCGACACGCTCGACTTCGCAGCGTATAACGGGGGCGGGCAGAGGATCGACTGGTTCACGATCAGGAAGTCCGGCGACGGCTATGCCGACGGATACCCCGGTGACACCGCGCCGATGGAGCAGGCGGCCGTGGAGGGAGGCGTCGAGGAGGCGCTGGCGCCGCGCGAGATCGCCGCGGCGACGGCCGCGAGGACCGATAAGGTCCGGTTTGAATTCACGGCCCCGTCGTGGAGCGGGCTCACACTCGATCTCGAATGGCATAACCCGTTCTTCGGTACGAAGGTCTCTCCCGCGAAGGCGCACATTGAGATTCCCGCCGGCGCCACGGCAGCATTGCCGGCGGACCTTCGGGTCGCGGCAAAGGGAAGATCCGTACCGACCGTGAGCGTAACCGGAAAGACGTCGCTGGGACGTTTCAGTTTTACGGCCGCGCCGTTCAAGTTCGCGAAGGCGGGTTGACGCCCGTTTTAGCGGCCGGCAAGGGCGCTTGCTAACTGACGACATGGAGGACCTATGAAGCTGAACAGGTTGCTTTCAGGGTTCATCGTAGTCATTCTTGCATCGTCGGCGCAGACCGCCGAGCTTACCAAGGGACCGTACCTCGAATCGCCGGCGACAACGGCCATGACGGTTGCCTGGGAGGCGGACCAGCCCGGCGCGGCGGCCGTTCTCTACGGCCCGACGCGCGATCTCGGCCGGCGCGTCGAGGCGGCGGGTAACCAGGCGCTCCGCAAGGTCCGGATAGAGGGACTCGTCGCGGGCCAGGAGTACTACTACAAGGTTTCAGACGGCGGCGCGGAAAGCGCGATCTTCACGTTTCGGACACTGCCTGAGAAAGGCGGCTTCACCTTCGCGGCCTACGGCGACACCAGGACCAACGCCGAAGATCACGCGCGCGTGGCATCCGATATCAGGCAGAAGAACCCGCTCTTTGTCCTTCATACCGGCGACCTCGTTGCGGACGGCAGAAAGATCGAACAGTGGGGCCCGCAGTTTTTCGCCCCCGCCGCCGGCCTTCTTGCGACGGCTCCGGTGCTCACCGTGGCGGGCAACCACGAGAGGGAAAGCCCGAATTACTACAGGTTCTTCGGCGCCCCTTCCGGCAAGCCCTGGTACTCCTTTGACTGCGTGAATGCGCACTTCACGATGCTCGACAGCTGCATATCCCTCGAGCCGGGCAGCGACGAGTACAAATGGCTCGAAAGCGACCTTGCATCGACGGACAAGCGTTGGCGCATCGCGGCCTTCCACTATCCGCTATATTCGTCGAGCGAGCACGGCAGCGATCACCGGCTGAGGCGCGTGCTCGAACCCCTCTTCCAGAAGTACAATGTGGACCTCGTCTTCGTCGGACACGACCACGTTTACGAGAGGACCTACCCGATCGTTTCCGCCTTCGCGAGCGTTCACCCGATTACGCATATCATCGCCGGCGGGGGAGGGGCACCGAGATATCACGTAAGCGGCGACTTCTTCACGGCCAAGTGCACGAGCAGCCTCAATTTCTGCATGGTGAAGATCGAGGGCGACGCGCTTTCGTTCGAGGCCTATAACGGCGCCGGCGAGATGATCGACAATTTCGAGATCCGCAAATCGGGCGATTCGTACGAGAAAGGCTACCTCGACAAGACGACGCCGGTGGAGCTGGTCGACCTTGACGAGAACGTGAAAGAGGCGCTCGAGTCGCGCAAGCTGCGCGACCTCGGAGACGGCGACAGGGCGGCGGAGTACACCTTCACGGCCCCGGCCTGGGGCGAGATGACGATCGACGTGCGTTGGCAGCCCGAAGGGAAGGCGCAGGGGCCGGGCGGGAGCGCTCACCTTGTGATCCCCGCCGGCAAGTCTGAGACCGCGTCTGTCAGGATCGGATCCGGCCCGAGCGGCGCCGTCCCGACGGTGACGGCCGCCGTGAAGACGTCCCTGGGCGATTTCAAACTGACGATCGAATCGTCCGAGCCGGGCAAACAGCAATAAGCGGCGAGCGGCGCCGCGAATCCACTGCGGCCGGACGGGCGGAAGGAGGCGGCGTGTGATAACGGTCGATGGCGGCAAGGTGCGCGTTTCCACGCGGACGCTCTCCGCGCTTTTCGAAAACGGCGCGCTCGTGTCACTCGTGCGCAAGTCCGACGGGCGCGAATTCCTGCGCCGAGGCGGCGCGGGGCCGCTCGAACTCGTCTATGCCGACGGCGGCGCTTCGCCGCTCTACGGCGTCGACGGCGACACGGTCGCCTGCCTCCCGATTAACGACACGCGCGCCGAGATGCGTTTTCACGCCTGGTTCGGCGACGGCGTCGTGACAGTTTCCGAAGACGCCGAAAACGGCGACCTCGTCGTCGAGCCGAGCGCGTACGCTTCGCGGCCGGGCCTTCGCGCGGCGCGGTGGAACATCGGCGGCATCGACAAAGGCGTCGAACTCGTCGCGCCGTTTTTCCAGGGCATACGCCTGCCGCTCGAAGACGAGATCATTCAGGGCAAACGCTTCCACTGGCCGCACTACTGGGAGGCGGGGCTCGCGATACTGCGGGGCAAGGACGGAGGCTTCTGGGTCCACTGCCGCGACGACCGCTACCGCTTCAAGGCGCTGCAGGTGGGCCTGAAGGGCGACGCGCGCGCGCTCGGCTTTGAGACGGAAGGCTACGGGCCGCTTGAGAAAAACCTCGGCGCGGGCGGCCTTGCCTGGCGGATAAACGTTTTCCAGGGCGATTGGCGGGCGCCGGCGGCCGCCTATCGCGACTGGCTCTGGAAGGCCTACGGCCTCGACGGCGCGGCGCGCGCCGAATGGCTCGCCAAACTCCGCCTCGCCGTCGCGTGGTGCCCGACGGACATGGCGCTTCTCGACGCCCTCGCCAAGCGCATGCTGCCGGCGGAGGTACTTCTCCACGTCCCTCACTGGCGAAGCGACCGCTATGACCAGAACTATCCGACCTTCAAGGCGTCGTCCGAGGGCGCGGCCTTCATCGCGCGCGCGAAGGAGTTGGGCTTTCGCGTGATGCCCCACATGAACTCGATCGACATGGACCCGACGCATCCGGTTTACGCGTACGTGCGGGATTTCGAGTACCGCGAAGCGGTGTCGAAGCGCGTCCAGGGCTGGACCTACATCAACCGCCAAGTGCGGCCGGTGCCCGAGTCAAACGCCGCCAGGCTTCTCCACCAGGATGCCAACTGCATGGTGAAAATTCATCCCGGCCTTGCCATGTGGCGTTCGATCCTCGCCGAGAACGTCGCCAACGCGGCACGAGAGCTCGCACTCGATACGGTCTTTCTCGACGTGACCTTGAACACCTGGAACCTCGACAACTGCCTCGTCGACAACATGACCCCCACCGAAGGCATGAAGCGCCTCATCCGCGAGGTCGCGACGATTGGGGACGGCCTTGCCGTCGGCGGCGAGGGGCGAAACGAAATAACGATGCAGGAGCAGTACTTCGGCCAGGCGCATCTCTTTGAGAGTTGGCAGGAGAGTATCCCCGGCCTCGAGCGCACGGGCGGCGCGGCGTTAAACGAGTTTCTCTTTGGGAAGCTCTGCCGTTCTTTCGGCTACACCGGCCTCGGCGGCGGGAACGCCGACGAAGAGACGCGGATGAAGCTGCACGTTTCGCTCGGCGCGATCCCGACGCTGACAGTTCACGGCGCAGCGGATGTCGAGAAGCCGAACAAGGCCGTCACAGAGGTGCTCGACCTCGCGGCGCGGTGACGCGACGGCGGCCGGAGAGCAAGGCGTCCGCGCCGTGCCCCTCGTGTCCCCCTAACGCGCGGCGATGCGCCTCCGCATGTCGCCCACCCAGTCGTACGTTACGAACCGGACGCCGTAGAGGTTCTGCTCGCGCGCCTGCGCCAGGTCCGACATGCACCAGTCGAACATGACGACGCGGTACATCTTGTCCTTCCCGACGGACGCGGGATCGACCGCCGGCGTGACGTCGAGGAGCTTCTTCTCCTTGAGCACCTTGTCGATGGCGAGAAGCTCCTCGCCGGAGACTTCCGCCGCGAGAACTGGCTCGCGCCGGACGGCCTCGAGGTTCTCATAGTCGGCCCAAGTCATGTTGGCCGTGTCGATGCCGGAAGGTTGTCCCGACCACTCGGCGCCGCGCGGCGGTCGAAGTACATAGGCCGCATCCGCCGTGCGCAGCAGCGACGACGCGACCTCGTCCCATTGCGAAGCGTTCGTCGCGAACGCTCCCGGCACGAGCGGCAAGTCGAGGAACCGCCGCGCCGGGCGCCAATCGCTCCCCCAGGCGATCGAGCGCACGAACCGCCGCGGCAGGCAGTCGCAGAGCGCGAAGTCTACCGTGCTCGTGCCGGCGAGCGCCTCGCCGGCGGGGCTGACCTTCATGTCGTAGAAGGTCGGCTCCTCGCTTGACAGGACGTAGATGAGCCGCCGCGGCGCCAGCGGGTTATAGTAGTACATCCCATACCCGCGCCCCTTCATGTCGTAGGAGGCGCCGCCGTCTATTGTCACCTGGCCGTCCTTTTCCCGCACGCAGAGGCCGCCGGCCGCGCGCGCAGTGACGCTGTTCTGCGAGGGGCCGCCGATGAGGACAAGGTTCAAACGGCGGATGTCGTCCTCCGTTACGTCACAGTCGCGCTTGACGGGGATGCTCGGCACGTCCATCGGGCGGCCGGGCTGGGTGCGGCAGGAAAGGTCAGCCGCGAGCCCCGCCATGGCCTTGACGAGCTCCTCGCTGCCGGACGTGCCGCGCACTATAAGAAGCGGCTCGCCCCGGTGGAGGTTCGAGAGGCTTCCCGCTTCGTAGCCCCTGACGTCTGGGACCCGCCCGGGCGCCTCGCCAGCGAGCTCCCAGCCCTTTGCCCCGCTGTGGAGGAAGATCGCCTCCGGCTGCGACGCGTCCACGCGGATGATCGTGTTGCCGATCGTGACGACAAGCGGTGAGTGCGCGTCGAAGAGCGCCGGCGGCAGATCGAATGTCAGGGCGGCGGCGTTCTCGGCCTGGACGTAGAGGTGGTTGCCCTTGCCGGCGACGGCGCGCAGCGTCGCGGGCAGCGACGGCTCGGCGAGCTCGCGAATGGCCGCCCAGTACGCCCGGCCGCGCTGGGCCGACCGAGTGGTGTATACGATCTCGCGCGGCGCGGCGTTTCTCCGGTGCGTGAGCAGCCACGCGTCCGCGTCGAAACCGATCGCCTTTGCCCCCGCCCCGGCGTCGTGGCCGAAGCCCTCGGACTCGATAAGGCACGCCGGATAGCCCCACGACTGCAGGAGCCGCACGCCCCAG
>Ga0315277_10004369_pt1 | contig 18935 bp, 12 predicted proteins | sample YL17G05_15_MG_FD_203695 | JGI IMG/M metagenome (GOLD analysis project Ga0315277, IMG submission 203695) | Sediment microbial communities from Yellowstone Lake, YNP, Wyoming, USA - YL17G05_15 | ecosystem: Environmental > Aquatic > Freshwater > Lake > Sediment | place: USA: Wyoming | collected...
AAGTGAATCCGCAACTTATTCACTTCACTGACGCATCGTCCGGCAGTCCTAGCTGCTTGTATAGGTTCCGGCGGGCGGTCTTATCGCCTTCGAGGATCTTCTTCGCGTAGCCCGCCACGGCCAGCGCCTTGTCGCGTGGCACGACCAGCACGCCATCACCGTCGGCGACAATCACGTCGCCGGGCTTCACGAGCGCGCCGCCGACGGCGATGGGCCGGTTCACAGATTCGATTTCGTTGCGGCCGGGACGGATGCCGCGACCTGGGTGGCGGAAGTAGAGCGGGATCTTCTCGGTGATGATTTCATCCGTGTCGCGCGCAGTGGCGCTGGTGACGACGCCGACGCAGCCCTTGAGTTTCCAAGCCATGATGTTGTTCGAGCCAATCGAGCCGACGTCAGCTTCGGCGGTGTCCTCAATGACGAGGGCGCTGCCGGGGCGCAGCAGCGGCACGAACGGTTCGCTGGACCGCGTGTTGTACCACTGGCCCGCCCAGCGGTCGTAGTCCTCGATGGATCGCTGGCCGGCAGTCGGTTCCTGCGTGGGCACGTAGCGCGCTGTGACAGCAATTCCGATGAACCGATGCGTGAAATTCTGTGAGTCGCGCCAGAGCGGATGAATGTCCGGGGCCATCAAACCACGGTTGTGCAACCCCGCGGCGTCCATGCCGTCGCACACGTCTGCCACGCGCAAACCCTCGAATGCCTTGACCACCTGCTGGTCTTCCGCGGCGGAATAGACCCGCGTGGCGATGAAATTCGTGCCAGCGCGCAGGGTGTCCACGTTGGCATCAGCGGCAACGGCCACTGGCACGTTGGCCTTGGCCGCAACAAAGGCAATGACGGCGAGAGCGGGGAGGGATTTCGCGGTCGTTTTCATGTGAGGTTCAAGTTGGAGCGGGCGCGACTGCATCGAAGCCCGCCCGCCCGGATTCAAGGTTCAACAAGTTGATAACTGACGAACGCCACCTGGCGGCTGTCCGGCGACCATGACGGAACATTGAGCGTGCCCTGGCCGCCGAAGAGTTTGGCCAGAATGACAATCTCGCCACCGGCGGCGGGCATCAAACGCAGCATCACGTCCTTGTTCGCCGGATGCCCCTTCACGTCTTTCGGATACGTCAGGAACACGAGCCATTTACCGTCCGGCGACGGATGCGCGAACCAGTTGTTGAGATCGTCGGACGTGACCTGCTGCTGCTCCGCGCCGCCCGGTTTCATCCGCCAGATTTGCATCAAGCCCGTGCGATCCGAATTGAAGTGAATCCATTGCCCGTCCGGCGAATACTCCGGGCCGTCGTCCAAACCGGCGGTCGTCGTCAACCGCCTTTCCCCGGCGCCGTCAGCCGGGATGGTGTAAACGTCGTACTCGCCCTTCCGCTCCGCGCAGTAAGCCAGCGTCCGGCCATCCGGCGACCAACCGTGCCAATAGCTCGGGCCGAGGGGCGTAATGCGCCTGGGCGTGCCGCCGTTGATGGGCAAGACATAGATGCGCGACTTGCCGTCCTCCGTCTGGTCGCTGATGACCAGGTGCGTGCCGTCGGGCGAGATGCCGTGGTCGTTGTTGCAGCGGATGGCGAAGCCGGTGTCGAGGAGTTGGGGCTGTCCGCCTTTGACGGGCAGCTTGTAGATTCGACCGCCGCGGTTGAAGAGGAGGTGTTGCCCATCGGGCAACCAGTTTGGCGCCTCGATGTGATCACGGGTGTGGTAAACGACACGCCGATCTGTGGAAGCGATGCTCACGACCTCCAGCGTGCTGGCCACGCGCGCCTTCCAACTGTCGAGTGGCGGCGGCGTGGTGATGCGGACATCGGTGAACTCGGCGGTTTCCAAAGCCTTGTTGTCGTGCGCGCAGACCGCGAGACCAACGTAGAATGGCGACGTCAGTTCAATGCGGAAGGCCCCGCCCGCCAGCCGCAACTCTTGTCCCGCTGGCGCGATGGACAGGGAAATATAGTTGCCGCGTTTCCCGATTTGCAGTCGCGCCGGGCCGGAAACGTTGGATTGGATTTCGCGCGTCGGCGCGCCGCAAGCTTCCCGGTATTGCAGTGACGTCAACCCGTCGCCATGCAACGCGGCGTCGGCGTAGGCCGAATCGGCGTCGAGGCTTTGGCGCAGGACGAGGCAAGCCTTGCGGTGCGCGTGGCCGCCGGTCGCGGGCCAGCGGATGTCTGCCGCGAGCCGCACGTCGCCCTCGACGCGCTTCCACACAAAGTGGCAGGCATCGTTTGTGAACCACATGTTCTCGCCGCCGCCGGAAACAAGGTAAACGCCGGTCTTCGAGTCGTGCTCAACAGAACCGGCCCTGGCCACGCTGCCGATATCGCCGTGCCCGATGAACACACCAAGGTCTGGCGTTCCACCGGAAGCGAGCGAGGCGCCGGCCAGCATCACCAAACACCCAACCTCAACGAGGCTTCCTGCTCGACGGAAGAATCGCGTGGTGCGCATGACCTTGTTGGTGAGCAACCCGCCGTTCTCACCATTTCACCCGTTCGAGGTAGCGCAAGGACTTCGGGATTTGCTCTTCGACGAGCGGCGATTCGTCTTCGATGAAGTGCCACTTCACGCCCGCCTTCGGTGCGGCGCGGAGGAAGGGCCGATAGTCAATCTTGCCCTCGCCCAAGGGCACGTCGTTCGACACGTCGGAGTGGCCGGTAAGCAGGCCGGTCGGCGTGCTGTCTTTCATGCCTTTGAGATGGGTCAACTGCCAGCGGCCCGGATATTTCTTCAGCAGCTTCACCGGGTCCTGGCCGGCGTGCGCGACCCAGAAAACGTCCATTTCGTAGGCCACGAACTGCGGCTTGGTTTCCTTCATCATCATGTCGAACAATGTTCCTTTGCCATGCGGCTGAAATTCGTAGCCGTGGGTGTGGTAAAAGAACTTCAAACCATGCTTGGCGAGCGCTTCGCCGGCTTTGTTGAAGACGGCGATGGCCTCGCGACAAGTCTTCTCGTCGAACGGGTCGTTGTGCGGAATCCACGCGCAGCCGGCGTATTCAAGGCCGAAAAACTTTGCCTCACGGGCAATCCCTTCGACGTCGTCGCGATAGCGCTCGAACGGAAAGTGGCTGGCGATCGGCTTGAGCCCGCGCGCTTGGAGCATCGCTTTGAACTCGTCGTCCTTGAGGCCGTACGTGCCGGCCAGTTCGACGTACTGGAAGCCAAGGTCGCGGACCTTGTCGAGCGTGCCGGGCACGTCTTTCTTGAACTGGTCGCGCAGGCTGTAGAGTTGGAGGCCGAGCGGGCCTTTGAAGCTTGGGCCGATGCCTGCGGGAGCGGCATTCGCGCCGGGAAGGAATCCAGCCAGGGCCGCAGACAAAACCATCGCAAACCATCCGAACGAAGAGTTTGATTTCATGCGGAGCGTTTAGCAGCAAAGCGACAGCTTGGAAATCCTCAAAATTGATGACACACCCTGGGACCTCCGGTGGCGCGCCTCGGCGCAGCAGGGCACGGCTCCATGCTCTATTTCACGTAAGCGTCGTAAAGCAGTTTCACCGTCAGCGCAACGACGACCATCAGGAACACCGGGCGGATGAACCGCGCGCCGCGCTTGACCACCAGACGCGCGCCAAGCCGCGCCCCGAGCCACTGGCCCGCGCCCATCACGAGTCCCGCGACAAACTTCACCTGTCCCGCCGCGAGAAACAGCACCAGCGCCGCCGCGTTGCTCGCGAAGTTCATCGCCTTTGTTTGTGCCGTCGCTTTCGTCAGGTGGAAACCCAGCCCCAGCACAAACGCCATCGCCCAGAATGTGCCCGTGCCCGGACCGAAAAAGCCGTCGTAGAAACCCAGCCCCAGTCCGAACAGCGCATCGAACGCACCGCGGTGCAGGCGCGGCGGAATGTCCTTTTCGCCGAGCGCCGGCTTGAAGAAGAAGAAAACGGCCGTCGCCAGCAGCAGTGCCGGAATGAACCGTTTGAGAAAAGCAGGATCAAGCTGTTGGACTGCCAGTGCCCCGAGGATTGCGCCCACAAAAGTGAACAGGACGCCGCGCTGGCATTCGGCCCAGTTCACCAAGCCCGCGCGCGCGAAGTGCCACGTGGCGCTGCCGGAGCCGAAACTGGCCTGGAGCTTGTTCGTGCCCAGTGCGAGTTGCGGACCCAAGCCACAATGCAGCAGCACCGGCACGGTGATCAGCCCCCCGCCGCCGGCGATGGAATCCACGAAGCCCGCCGCCAGTCCGGTGGCGAAGAGCAATGGCAGTTGCCAAGCCGCAAGCACGTGCCGATGCTAGCCAAGGGCGGCCCCGGGCAGAAGCCGAAAGCCCGCCGAGCGCCGCGCGAAGGTCGAGGAGCTGCGGAAACAAAACCGGCCCACCGCACCGCCAGCGACCCACGTGGCCGAACAACGCCGCGCCAAACTGAAAGAACGGCTCGAAGCGGCGATGAGATTCATGCGGGCGCATCTCCTGCCGGACAAGGCCGCCACCGCGCCGGCGGAGAAACCTGCGAAGAACTGAGGTTCTTTGGGGACTGTGGCAAGTGACTTCCGGCGGCACTTTTCCCCCGGATTTCGGAGAACCGAGCGGACACGCGTCTGCGGCTCAGGAGGTGTGGGAGAAAATCCCCGGAAGCCGGGTTTTGGCTTCAGCCGCCTGCATCCGTTTGCCAGAATCATCGCGATGGACCAGGACGAAGCGGAAATCATCGCGGCTGTGTTGCGCGGCGAAGCCGGTCGCTTCGAGTTGCTTGTCCAGAAATACTCCCCGCGCGTCTTCGCCACTGCCCGCCGCTACGCCCGCCGCGAAAGCGAGGTTGAGGACATCGCGCAAGAAGTCTGGCTCAAGGCCTTTCAGAAACTCGGCAGCTACCGCGGCGACGCACCCTTCGAGCACTGGCTGATGCGGATGACCGTCCGCACCTGTTACGATTTCCTCCGCGCCCACCAGCGCAGCCGCGAAGCCTCGTTTACTGACCTCACCGAACCGGAGAACGACTGGCTCGAACGCTTCGCCGCCGCTCCTGAATCCGCCAGCGAACACGCCGACGCGGCCAGACAACTGGTCGAGCGCCTGCTGGCGCAACTGTCGCCACCGTCGCGCCTCGTCATCACCCTGCTCGAAATCGAAGACCGCTCGGTGAAGGAAATCGCCGAGTTGACCGGCTGGTCCGTGCCGCTCGTCAAAGTGCGCGCCTTTCGTGCCCGCGCCCAGATGCGCAAGCTGCTGGCCCGGATGGCCAGGGACAAGTACCTGTAACCGTGTGGCCCACCACATCGTCTGAAAACCCGCGAGTCTCATGAACCTGGACGAACTCCATCGCAAACTCTTCGCCGCCGCGCGCACTCATCGGCCAAGTGACGCCGTGCCGTATGCCTTCGAGAAACGCATCCTGGCGCGGCTCGCGGACAAACCCGCGCTGGACCTCTCCACCGTTTGGCTGCGCGGCCTCTGGCGCGCGGCCGCCTCTTGCGCGGCCGTCTGTGTGCTGCTGGGCATGTGGACGCTGTTCACCCCCGCCGCCGCCAGTTCCGGGGATGAACTCGGACAGCAGTTTGAGAACACCGTCTTCGCCGCCGTGGATCAGGAATCCGAGAGCGCATGGTAAACGTCTGGAAGATTATTCTGGCCACCGTCGTCATCTTCGGCGCGGGTGTCATTACCGGCGGATTGTTGGTGAACCACTCCGACCGCGCGAAGCTCCGGAAGATTCGCGCTATTCAAACCGCCCCGCAGCAGTCGCAGTGGACGCCGCCGCTACGCGAGTTCCCCCGCCGCGCGGACAAGGAGCTCCAACTCAGCCTCGAACAGCGCCGAATCGAATTCCTGTTGAACGTCACGCGGGAGTTGAAACTGACGCCCGAACAACGCGAACGCATCGAACGTCTCGTTCACGAAAGCCAGGAACGCACCCGCCAACTCTGGGAACAGGTCGGCCCGCAGATGCGCAAGGAGTTAACCGTGGTGCGCGAGGAGATTCGCGAGGAACTCACGCCGCAACAGCGGAAGCGGTTCGAGGAATTGATGAAACGCCAGCAGGCGCGCCGTGCAGAGGAAACGCCGCTTGCGCCGCGCCTTCCCGGGGAAACTCGGCGTCCCGTCCCGCCGCGTGACGGCCCGCCGCCAGAAGGCGCACCGGTGCAGCAACCGCCCCCGCCGAACTCCTGACACGCCACGTTCTCAGCGACGCAATTGCCAGCGCCTAAGCCGGAGCGCATTGCCGATGACGACGAGGTCCGAGAAGCCCATCGCCGCGGCGCACAGGACCGGACTCATGAAACCCAGCGCGGCCAGTGGCACGCCCAGCGCGTTGTAGAAGAACGCCCAGAAGAGGTTTTGCTTGATCGTGCGCAACGTCGCCCGCGCCAAGCCCAGCGCCTCGGGCACGGCTTCGATTTCCGACTTCAGCAGGATGATGTCCGCCGCCTCGCGCGCCACGTCGCTCGCCCGGCTTACGGCGATGCCGAGGTCCGCCTGGGTCAACGCCGGCGCATCGTTGATGCCGTCGCCCACGAACGCCACGCGCTCGCCGCGCGCTTGAAGCTGCTTCACGAACTCTGCCTTCTGCTCGGGGCGGACCTCGGCGAAAACATTCTCCGCCGCGATGCCGACTTGCTGCGCGAGGCTCGACGCCGTGCGCGCGTTGTCGCCGGACAGGAGGTGGACACGCTGGCCTTGGTCCTGCAATTGCCGGATCACTGCCCTCGCGCCAGGCTTGACCGTGTCATGCAGGGCGAAAAGCGCCAGCAATTGCCTGTCGAGCGCCAGGCCAACAACCGACGCCCCCTGCGCCGTCCATTCGGCGACGAAACTCTCGCCTGCGGCCAATTCCACGCCGCATTCACGCAGCCAACGCAACGCACCCAGCCGGACTTTCGTCATTGGATGTTGAATATTGGAGGTCGAACGTTGAATGTTCGCCTCGACGCCTGCCCCGCGTACTTCTCGCCAATCTTCCACCGCAGCCACGTCCGCCAGAATTTTGTCATTGTGTTCCTCGCTCTGAGGGGACGCGGCTACTGCCTCGCTGATCGGATGCGTCGAGTGCTGTGCCAGCATAGCGGCCAGGCGTTCTGCATTCTGCATTCCGCCTTCTGGCTTCCAGACTTGCGCCACTTCCGGCTTCCCGAGAGTCAACGTGCCAGTCTTGTCAAAGATGACGGCTGTCACGCGGCCGGCTTTTTCGAGCGCCACACCGTCGCGAATCAGGATGCCGCGGGCGGCGGCGGCATTGGCGCTGGCCATAATGGCGGCGGGTGTGGCTAGGCCCATCGCGCAAGGGCAGGCGATGATGAGCACGGCGGCGGCGATGATGAACGCCGCGGCAAGTCCGGCTTCCGGCAGGTGCGCCAGCCACAGGAATTGCGCCAACCACTCGTGCGTCCGGCTCGCCGCTTCCGGGGCCAGCCCCCACCAAAGCCCGGCAGCCAGCGCCACGAGGACGACGACCGGAACGAACCCATTGCTCACGCGGTCGCCGAGGCGCTGGATGTTCGCCCGGCTGGTCTGGGCGCGCTGCACGGCGGCGATGATGTGGGCCAGCGCCGTCGCTTCGCCGGTCGCGGTCACGCGCAGGATGAGGCGGCCGTTGAGATTCACGGTGCCGGCGTAAAGGTCCTTGCCCGGTGATTTGTCCACAGGCGCGGATTCGCCGGTGAGCATCGCTTCATTCACCGCTGAGTTCCCTTCCGCCACGATGCCATCCACCGGCACACGGTCGCCGGGGCGGAGGGCGACGAGATCGCCGGGCCTGAGTTCGGAAACTGGAAGTTCGGTTTCACCACTGCCTTCTGCCAGCCGTCGCGCGGTTTGCGGCGCGAGGTGGAGGAGCGACTTGAGTGCGCTGGAAGCACGAGCGCTGACGCGAGCCTCCAGCCAGTGGCCGATGCTGATGAGCGTGATGATGGCCGCCGCCTCCATGAAGTAGAGATGCCCGCCGCGCCCGCTGAGCAATGCACATGCGCTGTAACCGAACGCCGTCGTCGAGCCGAGCACGACGAGCGTGTCCATGCTCGAGCTGCCCACCTTGAGCTGCCGCCACGCGCCGCGATAGAACTGCGCTCCGGCAAACACCTGCACCGCGCCGGCCAGCGCGAACGAACCCCACTGAAACCATCGTTCCATCCCAACGCCGAAAACCCACTCCCCGAGCACCAGCGGCAGCGTGCCGACGACGCCGAGCCAAAGATTCCAGTGCCAGTCTTTTTGCCGGCGCGTGCCGGTGTCGGGCGCGGCGGGTGCGAGCGGTTCGGCATTGTAACCGGCCGCTTTCAACGCGTCGAGCAATGCACCCACCGACCTAGGTGCGTTGGCAGCCCAACGCACCGTGGCTCGGCCGGCGTGAAGCTCCACGGCTACGCTGCTCACGCCGGCCACATCTTGCAGCGCGTCCGTCACCTTGCGGACGCAGTTCTGGCAGTTCATGCCGCGAACGGCAAGGAGCGTCGCGCCGGTGGGCGCGGCGGGCGTTGTCGGACTGTCGCAGGAACAGGCGCAACTCATGGTTGATTTACAAGACGACGTTAACGCCAGGCGACGGCGGAGTCGAACGCGGAGTCGCTGAAGAAACGGGGCCGCAAGCAAATGGAGCACGGAATTCATTCCGCTTCCGGTTCGCGAACGGGCGCGGCCTGCGTCGCGGAAGCGGAATGAATTCCGCGCTCCGATGCCCCTCAATGAAAACGCCGCCGGGCGGAACGCGCGGCGGCGGTGTGGAGCTGCAAACTCCGCGTTACTTCAATCCGACCAGATACCCGAAGCGCTGGCGGAACTGGTCCGGCGTCATGTCCACGACAGCGGCCAGCTTGTTGATCTGGCCCACGTCTTCGAAGTCGGATTTCTCCAACTTGATCATGTAGTGACAGGCGCATTCGTAGGCCTCACCGTCCACGTTGACGCGGCGGACGGTGAAACGGCCGGTCTTGGGGTTCAGCATTTTTTCGAACTGCAGCGGCATCATCTTGCCGTCCACAAAGCTGATAATCGCCCCAAACTTGCCGGCGTCGGGTGAAAGCAAAAACTTCACCGCGCCGTAGCCGAGATCGCGGGTATATTCGCCGTCGAAAGGGATTGGGTCGGCGCAGCGCAATTCGTAGCCAAGGTCCTTGTCAATGAAGGTCATCTTCATGCCGAGTTGCTCGAGGCGCGCGGTGAGGATGTCCTTCATCAAACGACCGAACTCGATTTCGCCCAAGCGCAGGTGGCCGTGCTCGTCGCGGATGACCTTGCCATAGCGTTCGAGGCTGCCGTCCGGCACGGCGCTGAGCAAACCTTTCTCGCCCATGGATTCGATCAAACCTTCCGCCAGCACGGCCACGCCGTAATTCGTGCCCTCAGCTTTCCGCTTGATGATTGAGCCGATGATGAGGTCACAAACTTCTTCCGCCGTCACCGGACGACCGCGGAATTCCTCGGGGATGATCGTGATCGCAGCGGCGGCGGCCTTGCCGATGCCGAGGGCGAGGTGTCCCGCCGAGCGACCCATGCTGATGACGATGTACCAGCGCGAGGTCGTGTGCGCGTCCTCACTCAGGTTGCGCAGTAGAAAAACGCCGTTGTGACGCGCGGTTTCGAAGCCGAAGGTCGGCGTCGAACCTGGCAACGGCAGGTCGTTGTCAATCGTCTTGGGCACGTGCGCGACGCGGATGACGCCCTTGCCCTTGGAGTAAACATGGCTGGCCGAAAACGCCGTGTCATCGCCGCCGATGGTGACGAGCGCGGTGACGCCGAGCTTGTGCAGCACGTCCAGCACGTTGTGCATGCTGGTTTCGGACTTGGCCGGGTTGGTGCGCGCCGTGCCGAGGATCGAGCCGCCGCGCAGGTGGATGTACTTGACGTCGTCAATCGTCAGCTTCGTGTAATGCTGGGCGTCGCCTTGGGCGAGCCATTTGAAGCCGTCTTGAAAGCCGATGACCTGGAACCCCTGATTAATGCCCTCAATCGTGGACGCAGCGATGACGCCGTTGATGCCCGGCGCCGGTCCGCCGCCGACGAGGATGCCAAGTTTGCCTCGTTTCGTTCCGTTTGCCATATCGAGTTCTCAGTTAATCCAAACCGGCGGGAGACCGCAGTGTGACGTCTTCGGATGCAGTCGCGCGCCAGGCCGGCAGTCTGCCAAAAACGCGTTCCACGTCAAAACAAGTTTAGGACGTCCGGTTTCGTCGTTCGGAACTTGCACCCCCGTGTGGACTTCCAGTCTCGGGGCTGCGAGGATTCCACCGCCGGCGATTACCGGGTCAGCGCCGGTCACATCCGCACCGGGCAGCGGATTTTTCTTCCGCCAACGCAGCGCCGGCACCACGCTGCTCCGGATGATACCGAACTGGGTCCCGGCTTCTGCCGGCGAAAGTCCGCTGACCGACGTGGTGCAAATCTGGCGGCTGCAACTGCCGCTGGAGGACTTGCTCGCCGGCCGCCTAGCCGCGCATCTCACAGTCGAGGAGAGCGACCGGGCGGCGCGGTTCCTGCGCGAGACGGACCGTTGCCGGTTCCTCGCCGGGCGGGGCGGATTGCGCGCCTTGCTGGCGGCTCAATTGGGCGTGTCCCCAGGCGAGGTGCGGCTGGCCCAATCCGTCCGCGGCAAGCCGGTGCTGGCGGAAAACCTGACTCCGCGCATTGACTTCAACGTCGCACATTCCGGTCAGGTCGTTTTGATCGCCGTGAGTCTCGGCGCCGAGGTGGGCGTGGACGTGGAGGCGACGCGTCCCCTCCCGGACGCATTGGGGCTGGCCGAACGTTTCTTCGTGCCCAGTGAAGCGGCCGTCCTCACCGCGCTGCCCGAGGCGGAACGGCCCGCCGTTTTTCGCCGGCTTTGGACGCGGAAGGAATCGGTGCTCAAGGCGGCCGGCACCGGCCTCGAAGCGGGTCTGGCAACGTTCGAGGTCTCGTCCGGGACGGAGGCTACGGTGCGCAGCGTGGCCGGCGACTCGCAGGCCGCCGCCCATTGGACCTTGTGCGAGTTCCAACCCGCGCCGCAACATTTGGGTTGCGTGGCTGTGCGCCGGCATGGGGCGCGTTTCGTTCTTCACGACTTCAAACTCAGTCCCGGCTCCTGAACACAAAACCTACTGCCTCCAGCACTGCAGCGGCGGACTTCCCGTGGTCGGCAGGTGCGACTCCAATTACTCCCGGGGCTCGTGGCTCTTGATCGCCTCATCGCAGCCCGAACGCGACGGTGTGCGGGCGCCTTGCGGGCGGCGGGGTTTGGCCGCCGGACTCCGTGGACGCGTTCGGCGACAGCGCGCTGTGTCGGATGGCCGGCGTTCTGTTTACCCTGGGAGTGGCCACGCCCCTGATTTCGCGCTTTGCGCGGCCGCGGCGCTGGCGTAACAATAACGGCGTCCGCACATGCGAAACTGGCTCTGCGCTTTTGCTCTCCTGTTGGCCGCGACCTTCCCGTCGTGGGCGGCGAGCCGCACGGAGACACAAGCGTTCGAGGCTGCGGCAAAAGCCTTCCGTGATGGGAATTGGGAACGTGCGGAGGGGGAATTCGGTGCGTTCCGCCAGAAATTCCCCAAGTCCGAACGCCTTGCGGAAACGGTGCTGCTCCAGGCGCAGGCACGCTGCAAACTTGCTGATTACCGACGCGCCCTCGAACTGCTCACTGCCGAACAGGCCAGCGCCGGCCCGCTGGCGGACCAATACGCCTTCTGGATTGGCGAGGCGCAATTCCAAAGCACCAACTACTCCGCCGCCGCCGAGGCCTACCGGCGCGTGCTGAACGATTTTCCGCAGTCGAAGCTCCGGCTCGATGCCGCCGTGAACGAGGCCGCATCCTGGGCCAGAATGAAAGACTGGGCGCGCGTGGAAGAACTGCTGAGCCAGCCGGCCGGCGCGTTCCAGCAACTCGCGCCGGCGGCGCTCACCAGCGAACTCGTCGCCCGCGGCAATCTGCTTCTCGGCGAGGCGCGTGTCGAACGCCACAGTTTCAAGGATGCGGAGGTGGTTTTGCGGAAGGTGGACGAGCACGGGCTGCATCCGGCGCTGGCGTGGCGGCGCATGTTTTTCATTTGCCGCGCGTTGTTGGGGCGCGGGCTTGCAGAGCAGGCTTTGTTAAACGCCTCGAACTTGGTGGCGCTCGCGAAAGGGACAGCCCAGCCGGCGCTCCAAGCGCGGAGCCTGGCGCTTCAGGCTGAAGCATTTGAGGATTTGGGCCGTTTCGAAAGCGCCGCGGCCACGTACAAGTTGAACCTCACCAACACCGCACCGGTCGAACTGCAACAACAGGCGCTGCTTAAGCTCGGCGAACTTGCGCTGGTGCGTGGCCCGGTGTACGAAGCCGCGCAACAGTTCGTGGAGTTTCTCAAGGATTATCCCAACAGCCCGGCGTGCGACGTGGCCCTGCTTACGTTGGGCGAGTTGCACCTCAAGCAACACATCGCCGGCATCACCGGCACCGCGACCAATGCGGTGCCGACGAACGCGCTGGCACTGGCGCTGGCCAGCTTCGATGCGCTCGCTGAACGTTTTCCGAACAGCCTCTGGTTGGGAAAGGCACAACTGGACCGCGGGTGGTGCCTCTGGTTGTCGGGTACGAATCTCGCCGTAGGCGCGGCGGCGTTTGCCGCAGCCGCCGAGAAGTTACCGCCCTCGTACGACCAAGCCACAGCGCGTTTCAAACTTGCCGATTCACAGTTCGAGCAAAAGCAATTCGATGCCGCCATCAGCAACTACAACGCGGTGGTCACCGGCGCCGACACCATCCCCGGCGTGAAGACCAACCTCTGCGAGCCGGCCCTGTATCAAATCGTGCGGGCCAGCATTGAAATCACGAACGCCGCCGCCACGGATACCGCGGTGGGCAAGTTGTTGGTGTGGTTTCCGGAGAGCTACGTGACGGAGAGCGGCCTGCTGATCGCGGGCCAGGGTTTGGCGCGCCACGGCAATCCGGCGGCAGCGCGCAAACTCTTCAAGGATTTGCTCCAGCGTTTTCCAAGATCGGAGCACGGTGCGCTTGTGCGATTGCAGGTGGCGCGAACGCACGAGCTGCGAACGCACGAGCTGGAGCCGGACTGGCCGGCGGCAATCCGGGAGTACGAGAGCTGGCTGACCGACTTCCCGACGAACGCCGAGCGACCGCGCGCCGAATACGCGCTCGCGCTGGCGAGCTACCAGGCCGGCGATGAGACGAACGCCCTGCGGCGTTTTACCAGCTTCATCACTCTTTCTTCAACCAACGCGCTTGCGCCCCTGGCGCAATGGTGGGTGGCGTATTATCATTTTCGCCGCGGCGAGTTCGTGGACGCGGAAAAGAACTACCAACTGATTTTCCAAACGTGGTCCAATTCGCCGCTGGCGTTTGAAGCGCGCATGATGGCCGGACGGACGGCGATGAAACGGCAAGGCCAGGGCTGGGTGGACGCCATCGGCTACTTCACCAATCTGACGAGCCGGCTGGATTGCCGCTCGAACCTCTGGGTGGAAGCGATGTTCGCCTACGGCGACGCCTTGCGGCGGCTGGAACCCGCCGACACGAACCGTCCGCTGGCCAACTTCGAGGAAGCCATTCGCGTGCTCTCCAAGATTCATGATTGCAACGCGACCAACGCGGTTGCGGCGCGCGCCTGGGGCGAAATCGGCAATTGCTACCTCCAGCTTGCCGCGCAGGACCCGAACCAATACACGAATGCCATTGCGGCCTTCCGGCAGGCGACGAACATGTGGGCGGACGTGGCGGCGCGCTGCCAGGCGCACGTTGGGTTGGGAATCGTCGCCGAAAAGCTTGCTGCCCGCGAAACGGGCGAAGCGCAAACCCGCCTGCTGAAGGAAGCGCTCAACCATTACCTCGACGTGCTCTACGACAAGCAACTGGAAGGGGGCGAGCGTCCCGTGGCGTACTGGCTCAAGCGCGCAGGACTTGATGCGGCGCGCCTGGCCGAGACACTGCAGGACTGGCCACAGGCGATACAGCTTTACAGGCGGTTGCAGGGACTTCTGCCGCCGTTGAAGGCGATGCTCGACAAGAAGATCGAACAAGCCGGCGCACACGTTGCTCCCTGAGTTACTGCTTGCGGTGTGCCGCAAGATGATGGGCGTGCGAGGCGAGAGTGCCGGTTGGTTTGATATGGTTTCCGGGGGAAAGCCCGTGCCGTTCCGGTTTCACTCGCCTCACACCCACGCCTTGCGGATCAACCAGGTCTTGATGACTTGCGTCAGGCAGACGTAGAGCAGGAGGGTCGCCAGCAGGAACAGCCAGTAAAGGGGCGGCAGCGGCACGAAGCCCAGCGAGCCGGCCAGCGGTGAGTAGGGCAGCCAGGCGCCAATGCCCATGACCAGCAACGTCGTCATCGTCAACTGCCAGCTCGCCCGGGCTTGCAGGAAGGGAATCCGGTTCGTGCGGATGACGTGAATGATCAACGTCTGGGTCATGAGCGATTCCACGAACCAGCCGGTGTTGAAGAGCGCCGCCGCATACGTGTCGTCCGGGTTGGTGACCTTGGCGAAGGCCGCCGCCAAATCCGCGGGTGGCGCGAGGCCCAGATCGTGGCACTTGAACACGAACCACATCACGGCATACGTCGTGTAATCGAAAACCGAGCTGATCGGACCGATGAACAGAATGAACCTGGCGATTTCCCCCATGTCCCACGGGCGCGGCTTGGCGGTCTGCTGTGGCCCGACGGTGTCGGTGGGAATGGGCACCTGCGAGAAATCGTAGAGCAGGTTGTTCGTGAGGACCTGGAGCGGCGCCATCGGCAGATACGGCAGCCAGGCGCTCGCGCCGAGCACGCTGAACATGTTGCCGAAGTTCGAGCTCGCGCCCATGCGGACGTACTTCAGGATGTTCACAAAGACTTTGCGGCCTTCGATGACCCCTTCCTCCAACACCATCAGGTTCTTTTCCAGCAGGATGACGTCGGCCGATTCCTTCGCGATGTCCACCGCGTTGTCCACGGAGATGCCGACATCCGCCGCGCGCAACGCGGGCGCGTCGTTGATGCCATCGCCGAGGAAACCGACGACGTGGCCGCGCGCTTGCAGGGCCTTCACGATGCGCTGCTTGTGCCCCGGCGATAGGCGCGCGAAGACGTTCGTCGTCTCCACTGCCACGGCGAGTTGCGCGTCGTCCATGCGCTCGACCTCCGCGCCGAGCACGATTTTCGCCGCGTTGATGCCCACTTCCGAGCAGACTTTGCGGGCCACCAAATCGTTGTCGCCGGTCAGCACTTTGACCGTGACGCCATGCTGTCCGAGGGCGGTGATGGCTTTTGCGGCGGAGTCCTTGGGAGGGTCGAGGAACGCGAGGTAGCCGGTTAAAACGAGGTCGCACTCGTCGGCTTTTGAATAGGCGGGCCGCTGGTCCAGTTTCCTCGTGGCAACGGCCAGCACGCGAAAACCGTCCTCGCTCAGGTCGTTGACCTGCTCAATGAGGTTGCCGACCAGGATCGGCTCCATCGGAAAGATCTCCCCCTCGCTCTCGAAATGGGTGCAGCGGGCAAACACCGCTTCCGGCGCGCCTTTGGTCAGCAGTTGCCGCTCGCCTCCCGGTCCTTCGACCACCACGGACATCATGCGGCGCGAGAAGTCGAACGGGAGTTCGTCCACCTTGCTGAATTTTTCCAGCGAGAGTTCCTGGTGGGGTTCCTTGTGCCGCATCACAGCGCGGTCGAGGACATTCTTCAGGCCGGTTTGGAAGTGGCTGATGAGGTAGGCATCCCGCAGCACCTCCTCGTTCTCATTCTTGAAGACGTCGCAATAGATTTCGAGGATGACGTGATCCATCGTCAGCGTGCCGGTCTTGTCCGTGCACAACACGTCCATCGCGCCGAAGTTCTGGATCGAGTTCAGCCGCTTGACGATGACCTTCTTGCGCGACATCAAGAGCGCTCCTTTGGACAGGCAGACCGAGACGATCATCGGCAGCATTTCCGGCGTCAGCCCGACCGCCACGGCGAGCGCGAAGAAGAAGGCGTCGTGCCAGTTGTGTTTCGTCAGGCCGTTGATCAGAAAGACCAGCGGCACCATGACCAGCATGAAACGGATCATCAGCCAGGTGAACCGCCGCACGCCACGCTCAAACGCGGTTTCCGGGGCCTGCCCGGCCAGGCTGCGCGCAATGCCGCCCAGGTAAGTCTGCGCGCCGGTAGCCACAACGGCGGCAGTGGCGGATCCGCTCTCCACGCTCGTGCCGAGGAAGCAGAGGTTGGCCTGCTCGATGGTCGAGACACCTTGCCGCGCATCCCGTGCATCGGTCTTCTCGACCGGCAGAGATTCGCCGGTGAGCGTTGCCTGGGTGACGAACAGGTCCTTGGCCGACAACAGCCGGACATCGGCGGGCACCATGTCGCCCGCGGAAAGTTTCACGATGTCGCCCGGCACTAACTCCTTGAGCGGGATTTCCCGGGCCTGTCCTGCGCGCAGGACTGTGGCTGTCACCGTGATCATGGATTTCAGTTTGGCCGCCGCGGTGTCGGCCCGCGCTTCCTGCACGAATCGCAGGGACAGCCCCAACCCCACCATCAGCAGCATGACTGTCCCGGATCGGTAGTCGTTCGTCGCGAACGCCACGGTCGCCAGCACGGTGAGCAGAATGACGAGGGGATTGCGCGCGGCGACGTAGAGCCGATGCAGCCAGGTATGCCGCAGTTCCGGCGCGACCTCGTTGGGTCCGTGGCTGCCCAGGCGCGTGGCGGCTTCCTCGTCTGTCAGGCCGGTGGGGACGGCGCCCAGCAACTCCAGCACCGCGGCGCATTCGCTCGTGGCGGCTTGCCGGAGCCAATCCATCGCCTGCGAGGTGGGTGGAGCAATTGGCTTGGGCATGAAACTAGCGCTCTCTGCGACTTGCCGGCGCGCAAGTTGTTCGGGACAGCGATTGAGTTCTCTCTGGGGACGGCACGGACATGGCGATTGGATACCACGTCGGTTGCGCCATGACCAGCCTGTCGGTTCATCCGTGTGGCCCGCGCCGTTTGTTGCGACGCTCTTGGATGCGACGGCTCGGTGGTCGAGCTGCCCCTCGCTTGCCAGATTCGGTGCGAAACGTTGCTGACGCGGCGTGCTACTGCTGCTGCGCCCGGTAGAAGCGGTAGGCGCGATTGGTCAATGTCCCGTTGTCCAGGTACCGCCAGATGCCGTTTGTGTTTTCCATGCGGCCGAGGGAAGTCCAGTTGCTGAGCGGCGAGCTGACGTTGGTCGTGGCCAGCACGGTATAATTCGAGCCCGCTTCGCCAAACATGCAGAGTTTGAAAACGCCATTGGTCCTCGACCCGCCCAGTTGCAGCGCGTGAAGTGGCAGGGTCGTGAAGAAAGCGGTGAAGTTCGTTTCGCGCACGGCGCCCAGGTTGTCCGTGGCGCGGGCCTTGAACGTGGCGGCGCCCGGGAAATCGTATTCCACCGTCAACTCGCGCGGGCTGCCGTTGGGGAAGGACGCCAGCATGTCGGTGCCGAGGAACACCGAGAGGTTGGTCACCGCGCCGTCCAGGTCGCTGGCGGCGGTTTGCAGGAGGAAGGGCGTGCAGACGAGCTGTGTCGCGGGCAGGTCGAGCTGAACCGCCGGTATCGCATTCGAGGCGATCAAGATCACTTCCGTCGCGGTATGCACGACGCCGAACTGGTAATCCGGGAAGGAGAAATTCGTGAGGACCCCGGAGCGCGCCGTGAACGTCATGACCGTGTAGGTGTTGCCGGCCGTGGGGATGTAGCCGTTGGTCAGCACGGCGCGCAGCGTGCCGGCAAGCGTGGCGGTGCCATTGTTCACGCGAATTTGATCGTGTCCCGTGCCGGGGGTCAGCCCGCCAATCTCAAAGGTCAAAAGGCTGTTCGTCAACGCGGTGAAAGTCTGCGCCACGTTGTTGGAAATCGTAAGCCGGCCCACGCTGCCACCGGGCAGCACGGTGCCGTCGTTGAGCACGTTGGCCGCGATGTTCCCCGCGCCCGAAAGCGTGCCGCCCCTGAGGTCGAACAGCGCGCCGGAGAAATTTCCACCGGCCAATTCCGTGAGTCCGTTGGTTTGAACGTAGCTGACGCTGAAGCCAAGGATGCCGGTCTGCGAGCGCACGATGCTTCCGGCAGCGGCATTGCGCATGTTCAACTGGGTGTCGGCGGTGGCGGTGCCGGCAGATTTCTTGAGCAGGCCGGCGTTGTTGAAGGTGGCATAGCCCCCGAGGCCGCCGAAGCCGATGCCGTAATCGTTCTGCACGTCGAAGACCGACCCGCTCTGGTTGTTCCAAACGCCGAAGTTGTCGGCCAGCAGCGCGGTGCCGCTGTACGTGACGGTGGTGTAGTTGTCCACCGTCCGCGTCCGCAGCCACTTGGTGTTGCCCGTCGTGATCGTCACGGTGGCCGAGTTGGTGAACACCGTCCGGCCCGCTTCACCCAACTGGCCGCCAATCCAGGTGAACGGCCCGGCGAAGATGCCGACGTTCGTCCCCCCAATCACCCCGCCGTTGTTCAGCTCGAATCGGTTGGTGATCAGAATCGGGGCCGCAAAGCTCAGCGTCGTGGCGGTGTAGTTCTGCCAGACCGTGAACAAACCGTCTCCCTCGAAGCGCGCCCCCGCCAGCAGCGTGTGCGTGAAACCGCCGAAGGCGTTGGTGCAGGCCGGACCAGCTTGGAAGACACCGGGAGAACTGCCGCCGCCATCGAGACTGAGGTATCCCGCCAAAGCCTGGACCGTGCCTGTATTGTTCACCGCCAGAACCAAACTGGACACGCCGCTGCCGGCACTTTTGCGCAGCGTGGCGGCGTTGTTCATCGTGCTGTAGCCGCCCACGCCACCGTAGCCAATGCCGACGTCGCCAGCGATGAGGAAGATGGCCCCAGCGGTGTTGTTCCACACACCGGCGATGTCTGCAAGCAGCCCGCCGCCTGTGTAGGTCACGGTGGTGTAGTTGTTCACAGTGCGCTGGCGCCAGAACTTGGTGCCCGCCGAGGAGAAACTTACGACCGCGATGTTCTCAAAAGTGGTCGAGCCGGTGCCGCTCATCGTGCCCGAAGTCCAGTTGAACGTCCCCTTGACTTGGACCACGCCCGTGCCAGTCAACGTGCCACCCCCCAG
>Ga0315277_10004370_pt1 | contig 18934 bp, 19 predicted proteins | sample YL17G05_15_MG_FD_203695 | JGI IMG/M metagenome (GOLD analysis project Ga0315277, IMG submission 203695) | Sediment microbial communities from Yellowstone Lake, YNP, Wyoming, USA - YL17G05_15 | ecosystem: Environmental > Aquatic > Freshwater > Lake > Sediment | place: USA: Wyoming | collected...
ATCTGAAAGGACCAGAGAGAACGGAATTCCTGTCGATCCTTGGGAAGAAGAACGCGACCACTGAGGAGCTCGAGAGAGCGAGGGATATCCTTGACGACGTCGGTGCGATCGACCATGCTACCAAGGTTGCAGACGGACTGATCTCCGGGGCGAAGGAGAAACTCTCAGTCCTGGTGGATTCACCGCACAAGAAGGCGCTCATCACGCTAGCTGACTTCGTGGTGAAGAGGAAGACCTAGTCGACGCCCTTCTGCGTCAGCTTGAAATCGGCCTTTTTCCCCTCTTCCAGGTGTCTGTGCTTTATGATTACCGCTCTTCTTGTTCCAGTGCTGACCTTGTCCAGTCTCACAATCGCTTTGGCATTGTGAAGAAGCACGTGTCCTCCAAGAGGCTCGAATGTGCCCTTCTCCAGATCTGTATACACCTGAGATGTGAGTACGACAGGGATATCCTTGCTTCTGGAAACGGCAAGGAGCTTCGCAAGCTGAGGGCTGAGTGATTTTCGGACTCCTTTCTCCTCGTCGTTCCTCGTGAGACGATAGTGGATGGTTGCCGAGTCGAGTATGATCACCCCGACCTCCAGTGAGCTCTCGGCGAGCTTGACCGCCTTGTCCACGAACTTCTCCTGTTCGTCGAACGAATGAGGTTCGAAGAATAGAGTGTTCCTCATCACGTCTTCGAAGTTCTCTCCGGCGATCTGTTTCAGCCGCTCGAGCGAGACGCCCTCCGTATCGATATATATGACTTTCTTTCCGATGAGAGCGACATTCCTAGCCAGCTGCAGGCATATGTTGGTCTTCCCGCTTCCAGCCTCGCCGAAGAAGAGGGTGATTGCTCCTCCCTCGAGTCCTCCTTCGAGCAGCTCGTCAAGTCTCGCCGAGCCTATGGATAGGTGGGACACATTCCACGATTGGGGTGGTTGGTGATAAGCGTTGCGAATGCACGAATAGCTCGGAAAGTGTGTCTGACCTCCTCAGACATCCTTATTATTGCGGAGAACTTTCTTGCTGCTATGACGGTCCACAGAGTTGGCGCCGAGGCGAGGCTGGATTCAGCAATGTGGATGAATAGGCTCGTCGTCCTCAAGCAGCGCGTGGTCAAGAGCTACAGGCATCCAACCCTGGACAAATCTCTCCAGACATACAGGATTAAGAACGAGGTGAGGCTGATGCTCGAAGCCCGGAAGGCGGGGGTCTCGGTGCCCATCATCTATTCGGTCGACCTGGCCGATAACAGGATCGTGATGGAGGAGATACCGGGCATGCGTGTGAAAGACGCACTGGAAAGCCTTCCCTCGGAGAAGGCCGAGAGGGTGTGCATGAAGATTGGCGAGATTGCCGCGAGGCTACATGCCAACGACATAGTCCACGGAGATCTCACCACGAGCAACATGCTATTGGACGACGACAGGATCGTTGTCATCGATTTCTCACTCGGCTCAAAGACATCCGAGCTCGAAGACAAGGGAGTTGATATGCACCTTCTTGAGGAGGCCTTCCACTCGGCCCACTACAAACGGAGCGAACTCTACGAGGCTGTGAAAGATTCATATGTCCGGGCCTATCCTGCAGGCGCCGCGGTCCTGAAGAAGGTCGAGGAGATCGAGAAGAGGGGGCGGTACACACGAAAAGAATAGCCTTCGTCACGAGCAATGACGGCAAGTTCAGGGAGATCTCTCAGCAGATGAAGGAGCACGGGTATGAGCTGGAGCACATCAAGACGACATATCCCGAGATCCAAGCTGATAGGCTCGAGGAGACGATCATCCCGGGACTGAACTGGCTCATGATGAGATGCCAGAGGCCGATCATGATCGATGATTCCGGCTTGTTCATCGATGCGCTCAAGGGATTCCCTGGCGTCTACTCTTCGTACGTGTTCAGGTCGGTTGGCTGCGATGGAATACTGCGTCTCATGGAAGGAGTGAAGAATCGTTCTGCCAGGTTCGAATGCTGCATAGGATTCCTCGTGCCAGGCAAGGAGCCTCACATATCGAAGGGCGTCGCGAAAGGCTCGATATCTGAGAAGAAGGCAGGGACTGGTGGCTTCGGATATGATCCAGTGTTCGTGCCTGACGGCCACGCGAAGACCTATGCCCAGATCGAGGTCACCGAGAAGAACAAGATATCGCACAGAGGCAGGGCCATCGAACTGTTCTTGAAGGAACTGCCAATGCTTCTGCCCTGAATTCAACAGAATCCTTTTATTGCGGAGGGCGTTAATCCGGTCCCAAGGCCGACCATGGGGTAGTGGTCTAGCTTGGTATGATACGTGCTTTGGGAGCATGAGGTCATCGGTTCAAATCCGATCTACCCCACCATCGCTATTTTGGTTGTTCTTCCCCTCTCCCGGACAAGGAATCCGCGGGAATCGAGTCAATGGGTATAACAGTTTATTATTGTTCATGGCATTTGGTGATTGGCGAGCTTCGAATGCGAATCATCTTTGGCATCTGCTCGTGGGGGCTTGGTCACGCCACACGTTCACTTCCTATAGTCCGCAAATTCATCCGAGAGAAAGATGAGGTGACCATAGTCTCTTATGGGATCGCGTTGAACCTCCTTCGGAACGAACTCGGCGAAAGCGCGGAATTCGTTGAATTGCCAGACTACCGTCCTCCGACCACCCGTAATTCGCGCATGCTCGCAATTGACGCTCTGCTCAGTTGTCCCCAGTATCTCTATGCGATGCAGCGCGAGCACCGGTACTTGGAGAGACTGGCCCTGGACGGAAAGGTGGACATAGTCTTCTCCGACAGCCGCTATGGTTTCTATTCTCTCCATGTTCCGAGCTTCTTCATGACACATCAGCTCAGATTCATGAACCCACTTTTCCTCCGGGCTCTGGAATCAGGAAGCGAGACTTTCAATCGTTGGTTTCTGGATCGATCCGCTGGCGTACTTGTACCAGATTTCAAAGAGAACGGACTTGCAGGCAGGTTGGCTCATGGGCTATCCGTCATCGATGAGGAGAAGCTGAACTACATCGGTGTGCTCTCGGACTTCGGCCGCCATCAGGCGTCCCAGGATATTGACATCTTCGTTTCGATATCCGGTGTCGAACCTCACAGAAGTTCGTTCGAGCGACTTGTAACGAAGCAGCTCGAGGGTATTGAGGGGAATATTGTGGTGTCGCTGGGCAGGCCCGCTTCGAACGAGGTCCGAGGCAATGTGAAAGTCCAAGGGCTCGCTCCGAAGGCGATGCAGGAGGAGCTACTCAACAGGGCGAAGGTCGTTGTCGCTAGAGCAGGCTACTCAACACTGATGGACCTCTGCGCTCTGGGCAAGAAGTCCTTATTGATCCCGACCCCGGGTCAGACCGAGCAGGAGTATCTTGCATCTTATCACATGGGCCGAGGAGACTTCTACTGTGTGAATGAGAGAGAGCTGGACATCCCCGGCCAGCTGGAAGCAGTTCTTTCCTGTAGTCCTCCGACTCTTCAGCACTCGACCGAGCGGGCTGTGGAAAATGCCATCGGAGTGATGACTGGGACTTCAAACCTCGCCTAGATCAGATGATATCAGATATGTAGGGTTCCAGCGCCGAGAGGCCAGATTTCAGCGAGATGAAGGAGTCAGTGGCGAAGTACTGGTACCAGTGGCACTGTCTGTCGCACTGGTCCATTCTGTTTCGGCACTCACGGGCTTTCGAAGACGCGACGAAATCCAAAAGAGATTCTTTCGAGACATCGATGCTCTTTTCCATAAGAGTCCTGCACGGGTAGTGTAGGAACCCGTCTGCATCGATGATTATCGACGCCGTGTTGCAGCTGTGGGGCACATCTAGCGTTCGGAGATATTTGTCTGTTGTGATTATGGTTCGCGGATACTTCTTCTTCAGTCTGAAGACTTCATCCCTGAACTCCGTCAGATCCGGGAGGAAATCATGGGTGTCGGGCAGATGGCAGGCCGGCATGACCACCGCCTTTGCCCCGACAGCGTGGCATCTACGTATCTTCTCTTCCAGATCTCTCAGATGGTCGCGCATGACAACGATTTGCGCGCAGACAATCGGCCCCCATGCAACGAATTCGGGCAGGCGATCATAGAGCTCGAGGTTCTGGTGCCCCTCGTCGATGCTTATGTGGAGGAAATCGATGTACTTCGCATACTCCTTCATAGGCCTCTTGTCGAAGAGCTTCCCGCTGGTCGTGAACAACAAGAACAGAGGTTTGGTGCGGATGTATCTCAGGATCTCGCCAATGTCATCGCGTAGAAGGGGTTCGCCGCCTTCGATGCTGAGCAGGAGAACGCTCGAGTTGGCGATGTTGTCCACGATTCTGAGAACCGCTTGCGTCGGCATATCGGGAATGGGATACTTCCAGACATTGCAGAAGTCGCATCTAGAATCGCAGCGCTGAACCACCTTGAAGGAGCAGTAGAAAGGATAGATCTGCTCTTTGGCGATGAAATTGGAGAATGCGTAGCGCATGGTGATGAGGTACTTGCTCATCGGCTGATGTCTCATGCGCGACACAGTGTCCTCAATCCTCCAAGTGGCTTAATATGATAGCGTCCGACTTTCAGCCACCCGAATGCTTCGACGTTTCCCAGGTTCCTATTCTCGGCAATCCTTCGCCCACCCTTCATTGGTGATCCTTGTCTTCTGCAGTCCCAATCTGGTCTCTTTTGGAGCGCTCGAAGGCCCTACGTCTGAAGAACGCAAACACGCCACTTGCCACCAGGACTCCTAACACTGTCAGAAGCGAAACCTTCTGTGCGATACCCTGAGCGAAGAGATAGTGGAATGTCCTGCTCATGGTCAGGAAAAGCGAGTACTTGATCGCCCCTCCCAGTGCCACGAGTAACATGGATTTCTTGTAGTCCCAGTTGGAGATCGCTACGAATGCACCTAGGAAGGGCAGTATGGGCACGAAGCAGTTGACGAAGACGATTCTTTCATCCTTGATCATCAAGAAGGATTTGTATTGGAGCATCACAGCTCGTATGCGTTTCGGGAGCAGCCTGGGATGCCTCCCAACCACATAGAGTAACGAGGTCCCCGAGACCTGCGCTGTCGTCACCGTGGCGATTATGAGCACAGCCCATGCCAAGTCCAAGTTCGTAGAGTATATCGCGATTGCCAGCAACTCCGGACCCATGGGAACAACGATCGCGTCGAAGAACACGACAAGAAAAAGGCCGACGAGCATCCACAACGGTCCATAGGAGGCGAACGCTGCAAAGACATCACCTACGATGCTCAATTGTTCACCTCATTCTTCTTGCCTGAGCCTTCGAGGAGGGAATTGTAGATAGTGATGAGCTCAGCGGCGACCTCATGCAGATCGTGGGCTCCTATGGCTGCCCGTCCCTTTTCCGCGAGACCGCGCGCAAGATCCGTGTCTCTTCTTACGCGGTCAATTGCTGAGACAAACTCGCTCGTGCTGGAGCAGAGAATGGCACTCTCTCCGTTCGTCAGCAGGCCATCGTAGGCCTGGAGGTTGCGAGCCACCACCGGTCTCCCAACGGCCATCGCCTCCATCACAGCCATGCCCTGGTTCTCTGCGAGAGATGGCGTGAAGAAGATGTCGCATCCGCAATGCGCATCTACGATGTCTTCCACGTCATGCATGAACCGGACATTGTCAGAACACTTCTTCATTGCGCGTCTGATCTTGAGAGGATGATACAACATGGAACGCTTGCCGACCCACACGAATCCGAGATCTGGGAGTGCTCTAGCAACGAGCGGAAAGGTTTCGATTCCCTTCTTCACGCAAACCACACCTATCGAATACGCAACGATGGATTCGTTGGGAATTCCGTATCTCGATCTGAACCTCTCTCTGCGCTCTGGCTGGAACGTGAATCTTTCGAGGTCAACCCCGTTGCTCAAGACCTTTATCGGAACGGTTACGCCTCGCGCTTGGAGCCTCTCCTTGGTCCATGCGCTGGGCGCGAGCACCATGTCCCCGAGATTGTAGAAGTAGGTCAGGTATCTGCCAGTCAAACCGGACAAAGCCGAACTCCCAGTCCAGGTGCCTTTGGCATCTTCCGCTGTCGTGTGTGCGTGCAATACGACTGGGATGCCCATTTTCTTCGCTCTTTTCACGACCGTAATGTTGCTCGGTGGTACAGGGGTATGAACGTGTAGAATGTCGTAGCTCTTGTCCCCGAGGTTGTCTGTCACCTCCAGTCCCGTGCGAACCAACGCATTGGCCAACCTTCTGGCGGATTCAATGTTGCCCATCATCAGTCCGACGGGCGTCACGAGAAACTTGACCTTCAAGTAGCAGACCCACCTTTGGTCGAATGTGTATCGCGCAATGCATAGTCATTGTTTGCGGTTCGAGAATCCTCTGGCCATGTCAAATGTCGCGAATTGACAAGCATGGGCTTCTGACGTAGATGGCGCATCTCAGAAGAGAGGAGCTTCTTGATATGGTTATATGTCGGCCGGTCATTCGGGTACTTCGTATGACCCCCAGGAGAGCGCCCGTGAGTGCAAGATCCAGGAGGTTTCCAGAGCTCGTGACTGAAAGGCTCGTGTTGAGACAGACAACCCTCAAGGACGCCACATGGTATTTCAGACATTTCAACACGCGAGAGATTGTCGAGGGTCAGGATCATCCGGGTCCTCGAAACTTGAAGGCGGCCCGCGCGGAGCTGAAGCTCTATTTCTTGGACAACTTCAGGCGCGGAACCGGAATTCGCTGGGGAATCACACTGAAAGGTGACGACAAGCTCATCGGATCCGCAGGCTTCTACAAATGGATCCAGCCAGAGGGCTATCAGGCGGAGATGGGCTACGATTTGGATCCATCATTCTGGGGCAAGGGAATCATGATCGAGACGCTCGGTGCGATCATCCAATACGGTTTCGACCAAATGGGTTTGCATCGGATCGAAGTCTTGATCTCCCATCACAACAAGCGCTCTCAGAAGCTCGTCCGAGGACTGGGGTTCAAGAGAGAAGGCGTGCTTAGGGATCACTATTTCGTAGAGGGCAGATTCTCGGACGACGTGATATTCTCGCTGCTGAAGGAAGAGTGGAAAGTCCGCTAGGACGGAACGTGCGTCAGGGGAGAAGGATTCTCCTCGTACGTCAATCTGATGAATGTCTTAATACCCTGATTTTCATTAACTGCCGAGTGTAGTCCTATGGCATTGCGGCTCAAGTTCTGGCGCAAGGAGGTCGAGGACGTCACAGGTGAGCAGCACAAGCAACCTGGATTGCTTTCTGATTTCATCCTTGGCAGTCAGGACGGCATTGTGAATGTCCTGGGCGTGATTCTTGGCGTCGCCGTTGCCTCTCAGGACTTCAAGATCATTCTCGCAGGCGGCCTCGCGGCCACATTCGCCGAGTCGATATCCATGGGCGCCGTGGCCTACACATCTACCACGGCGAGGCGCGAGTTCTATCTTGCGGAATACGAGCGCGAAAAGCGCGAGATAGAGGAGGTGCCAGAGCAGGAGAAGGAGGAAGTCCGGAAGATACTGGAACGTTGGGGCGTCCCCAGCAAGGAGCTTGAGGACATTCTCGTGCATATAACCATGAAGCCGAAGGCCTGGCTGGACATCATGATGGCCCACGAGCTCAACCTCTCGCCTGTCGACGAGAAGCAGGCAGGGAAGAGTGCTATGCTCGTCGGTATTGCGGCCATCGTGGGTTCCTTGATCCCGCTCCTCCCATTCATTTTCGCGGGCAGCGCGATCCTGATGGGAATAATCGGCTCACTGATCCTGAGCGCTCTGACTTTGTTCCTGATAGGCTGGTACAAGGCGAAGATGACCGTGGGGCGACCCCACAGAAGCGGTCTCCAGATGCTCATCATCGGGATATCGTCGGCCTTGGCGGGCTTCGGAGTGGCATTCCTGGTGAGTGGTGGCAAGGGCCTTTGATGGCGACTGGTGCAAACATGCCAGTCGTTTCGTGTGCGCTACATACAACCTATATAGAGGGAGTATATACCGCATTTTGACAGGGGCCTTTCGGAGGCCTGACAGCAATGAGAAGGTACAAGGACATCCCGCTTTGGAAGAATGTCAGTCCCAAGCAGTGGACTGACTGGAAGTGGCAGGTCAAGAACCGCATAACCGATGTCGAGACGCTCGCGCAGGTCATCAACCTCACGAAGAAGGAGGAGGACGAGATCCGCAACTCGATGAAGTATTTGCGCATGGCTATCACGCCGTACTACGCGAGCCTGATGGACCCGGACGATCCGAGCGATCCAGTGAGGAAGCAGGCGGTTCCAACATCGCACGAACTACATTTCACGAAAGACGAGATGGAGGACACCGTCGGCGAGACCGTCGACTCTCCCCACGAAGGCCTGACCCACAGATATCCTGACCGAGTGCTCCTGTTGATAACAGACCAGTGCAGCATGTATTGCAGACACTGCTGCAGGCGCCGGATAGTCGGCCAGACGGATCACCAGAGGAGCTGGGAGGAGATCAAGGAGGGAATCGACTACATCAGGGACACCCCTCAGGTGAGGGATGTCCTGATTTCAGGTGGCGACGCTCTTCTAGTATCCGACGAGTTCCTCGAGAAGGTCATCCGCGAGATCAGGAAGATCAAGCATGTGCAGATTGTGAGGATAGGCACGAGAACACCAGTCGTAAACCCCTACAGGATCACGCCTGGGCTCGTGAAGATGCTTCGGAAGTATCACCCCGTCTGGCTCAACACGCACTTCAACCACCCGAAGGAGATCACCCCAGCATCGAAGCACGCGGTCGAGATGCTAGTGGACGCGGGCATCCCAGTCGGGAACCAGACCGTCCTGCTCAAGGGAGTGAACGACTGCCCCACAATCATGAAGAAGCTCTGCCAGGACCTGACATGGATCAGGTGCAGACCCTACTACATCTACCAGTGCGACATAGCCAAGGGGCTCGAGCACTTCAGGACGTCGATTGCGAAGGGGATAGAGATAATCGAGGCAATGAGAGGCCACACGTCTGGTTTTGCCGTCCCTCAGTTCATCATCGATGCGCCTACTGGCGGAGGCAAGATACCAGTCGGCCCGCAGTACCTCATATCGATGTCCGACAAGAGGGTCATCCTGAGGAACTACGAGGGAGGGATATTCCAGTTCCCGGAGGTCGAGGGGGACAGGTTGAGCGTCTGCCCGCCGTCCTGCAAGATGTGTGAGGACTACCCGCACCTCGAGTCCAAAGAGGGTGTTGCAGCAGTCCTGTCCGGCAGGAAGATGTGTCTCACACCCGAGGGCACACTGAGAGAGGCCCGCAGGAAAGCGTACCACAAAGAGACCAAGCATTCCCCGAAGTGCGACGACTTCTGAACGACCTATTGCAGGTCCCGAAGGTCCTGGACAAAACCTCACTAAACCTTTTGCTTGTCTTCTAACGAGGCTTTCTGGATGGTGAAGTTGCCCGAATTCCTTGACCAGTTGGCATGGGCCTCCTCGATGTGTATCGACTTGGAGAAGTTCGGTGCGTCGAGCACGAAAGTCTCGATCTCCCCGCCTTCTCCCGAGACGCTGATCCTGTACTTGTCTCTCAACTTCTCCAGTTCCCTTATCGAATGAGAAGTGATGATCTTGCCGAGCCAGCCCTCGTCAAACCCTTCGGCGTAGACGCCCGCGATCATGAACTTGAACCCAGCGTGGACCATGTCCTCCAGAAGCGTGACCTGGTCCTTTCGCCAGAGCGGCGCATGTAGCGGTTTGCCGAGCCTCTGGGCGATCTCGTTCAGACGGGACCACTGATAGTCCGAGGCGATAGCACCGCACACGAACCCGTCGCAGTCTTCTCCCTTCATCAGCTCTTCGACGTCCTTCAGCTCCTCCTCCTTCAGGCCCGAACTCTCACGATACTTGATGGGTATCCCCATCGCCTCCGCTTGAAGTTGGGTCCAGTGGATGTTGGGATAGTGGAACATGTAGGAATCAGAGGCTTTTGGGACGACGGTCAGAAGACTGACTACCTCCCAGCCCTGCTGCTGCAATAAGTACAGCGCGTATGTGGAATCCTTCCCCCCAGAGAAGAGTGCGGAAACCCTCATGGCCTTTCTTCAGAGAAGTATTGCGTTCATGAGTATTAAGAGTGTTCAGGTCATGAACGCGAGCGCGAACCCGATTGTCTCCAGGAAGACCAAATACGTCGCAATTGGGAGTTTGTACATCCATTCGCTGTCGAAGATCCTGGTCACTCCGAAGTACGCGAAAGGTAGCATGATCAGAATCTCTATTGCCCCGGTAAAATCCGAACCTCCTACAACCATGAAGAGCCCTAGGACGATGAACGCCGCGCTTCCCGCGAATGGCACTGTAGAGATGAAGAGCTCCCCGAGAGCCATCGCAGCCTTGTGCTGGACAAATCTGAGCGATATCATGAACGCTCCCAGAAGAACGAAGCCCCCAAGTGCGATCTTTGAGAGAACGGAATCCGCATTGGGCAGTAGCTCAAGGGCTGAGATGATTGCGACGAACAGACCGACTGAGAGGATTGCTGAGAGCAGCATCAGGTTCCTGTCGATGACACCCAGCGATGACAATGCCAGAAGGGTGACACCGAAGACACCCATGAATGGAGCGGAGGGGATGCCAAGTCCCTTGAAATCATCGACATAGATTAGCGACGCTGCAATCAACGTCGAGAGTAGACCGACTGCGAGCAAGTACTCTCCCTTCGAATCAGGTGACACTTTTGTCATCCCGACATAGCCGAGAACGGTCATGGAGACAAGGATTGAGAGCCAGCTGAGCTCTTCAATGAAGTCGATCCTGACGACAGCTGCGTCCCACAAGATCACGAAAGTGGTCCCGAAGATGATGGAGACTGTGGCGATCTTTGAGCCAACGATGGCGTTCTGTCCCATCATGCCCTTCCAGTCTATTGTCGAGGCTAGGTACGAAGCGACGATGAGGAGGATGGCGACCGATGCGACAATCAGTCCTCCTGTCATCGAATCGAAAGCCGTTCTGTACGTGATATAGGAACCTCCGAGTATCAGGAACACCGATAGAGGAAACCAAATCCCCCGAGTGACATTCGTTGCAGGTCGCACTACGATCCGTTCCGCAGGCGCAATCCGATAAGGCCTGCCGCATCCAGGGCAGTCGAAGCCGACCTCCTCGTCTACGAAGATGTTCTCGACCTCCATGTCCCGTTTGCAGGTCGGACAGAACACTTTTATGAGCTTCCTCTCGGGCTTCGTGACGATCGTTATCTCGTCTCTGATGATCTTCCCAGTCTCAAGCTGATTCACCACTGATATCAGGCCGGCCCTCGAGATTCTTAAGAATTCCTCAGCTGTCGTCCGTCTCACGCCGTCGGGCATCTCGTACTCGGCCTCGGTGGCCAGGATGTTCGTCTTCAAATCCTTGGCCTTCCTGCACCCTGCGGGTGTGAGGGCATACGAGTTCTGTTTGCGCTTCTCGCCCTCGATCCGCGCTTTCCGGAAGTACACGAGGTCCTCTTCCACAAGCCCTTGTAGGGACACCGCGACGTGGCTTCGTCTCACGCCAACGCTCTCGGAGAGGCCCTTCTGGGTCAGTTCCACGGGGTATTCTCCCCTGTCGGGATCGCAGGAGTGCTCTCCCAATTCAAGGAGCAACTTCTCCTTGACCATCAGCTTGAGCAGACCCTTGGCGTCCTTCGTGTCACCCACACCCCCTTCGTTGCCGCAGGATAGAGGGGCGAGGAATTAACCTTTTTGAGAAGGCTTCCGCGCTGATCATGACACCTCGAACTGGACAGGTAGTGTCTCAGCTCGCATTGTGTTCGGGTCGTACATGTCCCATGCAGAGACATCCTGGACGGTGCTCTTGATGGGCATGAGCGGGACCAGAGAGTAGTCGATTTCGAATGCATTCCCTGACTTGACATCTGTGAGGTAGACTACGACCTGCCTGCTGTTAGAATCGTATGATGATATCTTCCCAGCCGCCCTCAGCGCGTCGAATTCGGCGAGCACGAACGACAGTCCCATGGGCGCCCTCAGGTCGACCAGGATCATCTTGAGCGCGGGCGCAGAGCCGCTGTAGAGCAGGTACAAGTGCGCGGTGACGGTATCGTCGAGCTGTATGTGGGTGGCGTCATATGTGACCCTCAATGTCAGGTATGGCGATGCCGGCGCCTCCGTCGGCCAAGGCACATATTGCGCGAGGTAGATGGAGTACAGTAGCGTGCCCTTTCCCGTGCAGGCTACTGAGATGTTCGTCGTGGCGTTGAGATACGGCCTGATATCAACGTAGTACGTCACATCGCGGTTGAATGCGCCCATCTCCACTGAGAATATCTCCGTGCCTTCGGCGAGCACCTTCGCAATCACATGATCGATATTGCTCCCGCCCACGACCCTCTTCAGAGTCTGAAACGCGACTATGGTGTCCTGCGTCGAGTACCATCCGCCGAGGCTCTGTCTGTGATCCAGCAGGTACCTGACTGCGCCCTCTACGGAGGATCCATACTCCCCTTCTCCGAAGAGCGCCATTGCGGCGTAGCCTGTGGTCTCGATCACTCTTGATGACGAGTATCCACCCCACATATCCATGGGCCCGAACCCTTCTCCCCAGCCAGAGTCGGATATCAGGTTGGTATCGGATTCCCAGTAGCATGTGTTGTTCTCGACGTGCTTGAGTGAATCTAGCCTTTGCGCGATGTTGGCTGTTCCGGACCCTCCACCATCCTGAAGCACAAGGAGCGACAGAGCGAGGCTGTACGAATCGTTCCAAACCTCGTCAACATGATTCTCGATGTAGTTGGCTGCGTTGACGATGTGCCCGTCGGAACCGGAAATCCCCGAATACAGCAGCGCGCGCGCGATGTATGCCGTGGACGATATGGTCTTCGCCTTCAGAATCGGGTTGTTGTACTCGTAGATGCCCCAGTCTGGGAACTCCCAGGAACCATCAGATCCCTGGATGGACATCAGCCAGGATTGCATGTCTGTTATGATCTTGTCGTCAAGGCCGAAGCCCGCGTTTATGGCGTCTTGGAACGCGACCAGGCCCCACGATGTGAGCCACGGGTGAACATCCTGATCGCCAGGGAACCAGACGATTCCTCTGCCCTTTCCGTTCGTCGCATCTGAAAGGTACATCAGCTCGTGCTGTAAGCCCTGGTTCACGATGCTCTCGTAGGAGAACAGCTTCTCGGGCGAGGTGCCCATCTGCCTCACAGTGTCATATGCAAGTATGTCTATTGACAGCATGGATAGCGACTGCTCACCGCAGCCAGTTACGAACTGTATGAAGGCGTCGACGCCCTCGAGCAGGACCGCTTCCATCCCACCCTGGAGCTTCACCCACGCGTTCTCGCTCCCCTCGATCCTTGAAGGATCGAGCAAGATGGTCTTCGTTACAGCCCCGTTCTCGATCTGCCCGTTTACCAAGGTCTCCTTCTTGGTGCCATCAGGGATTATTCTCATCGGCTTCACGATCGTGTCCGATGCGTTGCCGGCAGAAGCCTGAAGAGTGATTGTGCGCCATCCCACCATGCTAGCTTCAATTGTGAATTCCACATAGGAGACGGAGCCAGACGGGAGGTACACTTGCTGGCTCGCGTTCGAATGAAGTGTGAACCACGGCTCCTGCACCAGTGTCACGTTCACGGTTTGACTATCGTCGAGATAGTTGTACACCTGAACCTTCATCGGGAACACGTCACCCCTGACGACGGACACAGGAATGTCGGGATCGATGAAGAACGGTTGGAAAACTTTGACCGATCCGTTGCCGGAACCGACCAGCCCGTCGAGGGTGGATGCAACGACATCAACCTTCCAGCTCGTTATGGAGTCAGGGGCTTGGATCGAGATGTTGGCCACTCCATCCTCTCCAGTGACCAGGCACGGGTTCCAGTACCAGGTCTCGGGGAAGTAGTTCCTGATGACTGTTGGTTTTGTGCCACTGCTTGACCCACCCCCGTACGTATCTTGGGTCGGTGTCTCGTCGTTGATTACCCTTGTGAAATCATTGAAATCCGAACCGGTCCCAGTGGGTGCAATACCACCCCCCTTGGGCACTAGCGCTGGCCGTTCCTGGGAGCTGGTCCCGCCGAAGCCGAGGAACAGCGACTGAACGGTGGAGAGTATCAACACGGGAGTGATGAGTATCAATGCTATCGCGACGAGCGAAGCTCGTCCTCTTCGAACGCTCCAGATACACAAACCGATTAGTCCGATCCCTGCGACGAGGTAGAGAGAAACCCAATAGGACTGCACGGCCTGTTCCTTGAGCTCAGCCGCTTCTGCCACGTTGGCTGCCCAGGTGCCGTCCATCCTGCCAGTGTCAAGCTCTGGAACCACCTCGTCGCCCACGCTGGGCAAAGAACCCGCTCCGGCGTAGACATAGCTTAGTATCTGGTATTGGGGCTGCACGAACAGCTCATCCAATCCGAACACGAGCGCCTCGAACCCCGTGAACATCGAGCTGAGTTCGAAGACCGCTTCGTCGACTATGGAGATGCCCAGGGCTGCCACGACCGGCTGACCTCCGGTGGCCGTCTTGAAGCCAATTCCGACGACGTCCCTTGGATAGTACGAGGTGTTGTCGGCTGTCACCTGCACGGAGAGGTCGGAACCAGACCCAACACTGAAAGTAACGGAGTCCCGGGTCACGTTCATGTTCGATTCAATCTTGTAGACTCTAACCTGCGCGAAGGGTTCCATCTCGGGGACCATCTGGACTTCTAGCCTGGCTCCACCATTCGATAGCTGAACCATTCCGCGGTCGACTACATATCCTCTGGAGACGACGTCATAGTATACGTTTGATGTGAGCGATTTGCCCGAGTATACGATCTCGAATTCGCCTAGGTCCCCCAATCTGTATGAGGATTTATCTGGGATCACCTTCACTCCGGTTCCGTCTCCGAGCTTTACGGCGACATAGCTGTTGGTGTTGCTGACGGAGCCTGCGAAGAAGACTGCCGTCTTCTGCCCTCCATATAGGAAGGTCACAGTGGCAATCCCTCTGGAGTCGGTGACCACCGGCGGAAGACTGGTGCCCGCGCCCTGTGCATCCACCAGTGTCGACGAAACCGCTGTATTGTTGACCGGCTTCCCATCAGGTGTTCGCACGATCGCCTTGAAAGTCGAGTACTCTCCGCTGACGCAGCTATCGGTGAGAATGGTTATCGCAAATGATTGAGGGGAGATGGCTATCACTTTGGATCGCGTCTCAGTGTGACCGCCTGTGTCCGTCACACTGACATTGATCTGGAGATAGCCATTGCCCTGCGCCTCTGGAATGCCTATCGCATATTGTATGGGAGGAATCGAGAATTGATATTGGCCATATGTTAGCACGCTCTTCGATTCATAGACCGTCTTCCAGACGCCGTAGTAGACGCTCGCATTCACCTTTACAGAACCCTGGACCATCTCGCCAAAGAAGTACTCTGCGTCAACGACACCGCTGATTGGCGAGATAACTAAGTACCAATCCTGCATGCCGAGTAGGTCAACCCTGAACTTGGGCAGAACATAATCCTTGATGATTACAGCCTTCGTCGCTGTTCGCTCTCCTGAATACGCTTTGATGGTGTATGTTCCCTGGATCATCTGATTGGAAAGCGCGAGGTCGTATGACGATATTCCGAATTCGTTCGGCGTGAGTTGCTTCTTGAATATCTTGTCCCCGTTCGGGTCGACTACCTCTAGTATGAGTGTCAATTGTTCAGGCAACGGGTCCGCGCCCGAGAAAGAGAGAACGCGAACATGCATCGTTTGCCCCGGTTGATAGACCGGCTTGTCGGTCGTGATTATGATCCTTATCGTATCGTCTACTACGGTGGGTGTCCTGATCTCTTCCGGTCCGGATGTGACGACTATGTCAACCTTACCACTCTCGGACGGAGCCTTGAACACGGGAGACGCGAATCCATCAATGTCGGTCCTGCCGCTCCACAGCGTCTGCGTGGAGTTGCCTGCCTTCAGCTTCACCTCGATCGGCTTTCCGCCCACTGGGTTTCCATGATGATCCATGGTCATGATTAGGATGGACGAGTCTCCGCCTGCCAGGATCCTGTCAGGTACGTAGCTGACGAGGTCGAATTTGGATGCGATGTACGCGTTGTCCAGACTGTATACGGCTAATCCAATCGCTGTCGATGTGACCAGCGATACCAGGAACACGATCGCAAATCCTTTTCGGGTTGAGGCCATGCGGGCTTTGGCTCTTCTCATTGCGCTCCACCTGATGACCAATTCGTTCACGGTCGTTATAAACCCGAGTTTGACATGTCAATCATCCAGTCGACATCTCATCTCTCGCAAGGTGCGTTTATGTATGGGCACCTCGATTCGGCGAAACGTGTACTACTGCCCCAAATGCGACAAGACCATCTCGAAGGACAGAGTCGAGAAGATAGATACGGAGCTAAGGGAGCGGTTCGGCGTCGAGAAGCTATCGCGCCTCAGATGTCCCGTTTGCGATGCCGAGTATATCGACCTCGACAAGGTCGCGAAGGGGGGTGAGAAGAATGTCGGCAAAATCGCGAAATGAACTCGTGCTCATGGAGGAACTCACAAGCGACGAATTCGCCAGGCTAGTGAAGCGGAAACCGTTGGTCATAGTCCCGGTCGGCTCTGTGGAGGAGCATGGCTCGCATCTTCCGCTCTGCACGGATTCGTTCCAGGCCGAGGAGATATGCCGGAGGATAGCTCTCGAATTCGATGCTATCGTCTGTCCTCCAATACGATATGGTGAATGCAGGACAACGCGCAATTTCCCAGGAACAATATCCCTCTCATCCGAGACCGTGCAGGGACTCGCATATGACATCGTTTCAGAACTCGGGAGGAATGGGATTGACAAGGTCCTCGTTCTGACTGGCCACGCCGGCTCCGGCCACATGGCGGCTATCAGACTCGGCGCGCAGAGGGCAGTCGAGAAGAACCCGAGACTCAAGGTGATGGTTCTCTCCGACTACGATATCGCCTATGAACTGCTGGGAAAGGAGTTCCCGAAGAAGGATGGTCACGGAGGAGAGCTTGAGACTTCGCGAATACTGGGCATACGGCCCGATTTGGTTGGCAGGTCGAGGCCGAATGGGAAGACGAGGCCTCCAGAGTTCATGGTCCTTCCTGACCCGGAGAAGTACTTCCCCGATGGGATATACGGAGACACATCTCATGCCTCCGGAAAGAAAGGGAAGACTGTCGACAACTATGTGGTGGGTAGGCTATGCGAGCTCATCAGCAGGAATCTCGAGATTACAAGGGTGTGAGCAATTGGACCTCAAGGAAGTGGCGGCTAGGGAAGCGGTCAAGTACGTCGAGGATGGGATGGTCGTTGGACTTGGAAGCGGCTCCACAGCGAGGATCGCCGTGAAGCTGATTGGCGAGATGGTCCAGGCAGGAGTCAACATCGTCGGTATCCCGACTTCGAAAGAGTCGGAGGATATCGGCCGTTCAGCGGGGATCCCCATCGGAGAGCTCAGGGCACGTTCAGTGATTGATCTTACAATAGACGGAGCTGATGAGGTGGATCCAGCTCTCAACCTCGTCAAGGGTCTGGGGGGAGCGCTCGTTCGCGAGAAGATAGTGGCTGCTGCTACCAATCTTGAGATCATAATAGTGGACGAATCGAAGCTCGTGGACTTTCTCGGACAGAAGGTCCCGCTGCCAGTCGAGATCGTCAAGTTCTCCTATGAGGCGACCATTCACAGGCTCGAGCAGTTGGGATGCCGATGCTTGCTCAGGACTAGACATGGGGAGCGGTTCGTGAGCGACAATGGCAACTACATCGTTGACTGCAAGTTCGCGAAGATCGACGATCCAACAAGGCTGGAGGCAGAAATCAACCTCATCCCGGGCGTGGTCGACAGCGGACTCTTTCTTGGACTCGCAGACAAGGTCATAGTCGCGAAAAAGGGAGGAATCGAAATACTGGAGAAGGAAAGCGTCCTTCGCCCGAGGTCTACTTCGCGAGCTCCTTGAGCTGCTTTACGCTGCTCTCGATCAACTCGATCTTCTTCCGCTCTTCGGACTCAATGATCTCGATTATCTTGTCGAACGGTATCGAGAGCTTGTTCGAGTGAACGGGCCTTCCCTTGCCCTCCTTCTTGATGTCCCGCTTGCTGACCCACTTGCGCCTCCGCAGCTCTTGCATCGCGATCGATACTTCTGGCTGCCTCAGGCTCGTGGCGCTCTCGATCTCGACGGATGTGGTCTCCTCCTTCTTTCTCAGGAAAACAAGCGTCTTGGCCATGTTCTTCGACAGGCCGGTGCGCATGAGAAGCTCGACGAGCATCTCGTCTTTCTTCGTGAGGCCTTTGTCCGTCATATTATGTGCCTAGCCAATTATTAATTGCCGTATATATATTCCTTTCCATCCAATTCGGAAGATATTTACCGTGGCCGATGACGAATTCTATCGTCTTGCAGAGTCCACGTCAGCACGCAAATATCGTTGCGGTCAATTCGGCAATCCTTTAATACAAGTTGCCGCTTACTCGTGTTCTGCCCTGAGGGCCACTGATTGAAATGAAGATGCCCAGAGTCACAAAAGAGTTCTGCCCCAAGTGCAAGAAACACACGGAGCACGAGGTCGAGAGAGTGAAGTCTCGGCCGAGGAGCGAGCTCAAGTGGGGGCAGAGAAGATACAGGAGGGCGACAGCAGGCTACGGCGGTTTCCCGAGGCCCAAGTACGAAGGCAGGCAGAAACCCACGGTCAAGGTTGCGCTCAGGTACAGGTGCAAGGTCTGCAAGAAGGCTCATCAGCGGACATGTATCAGAGCCAAGACCTTCGAATTGAAGGAGGCCTAAGGAATGAGCAGCAAGATTCCAGCGCCCAAGTCCAAGTTCATCACTGTGAAATGTCCGGACTGCGGCAACGAGCAGATCGCGTTCAACAAGCCTGCAACTCAGGTGAAGTGCAACGTGTGCGGCGCCACTCTGATAAAGCCCACTGGTGGGAAGGGTGTCGTCAGGGGGCAGCTGCTCGGAGAGGTCCAGTAATGCCACACAAGGTCGAGTATCCCGAAGTCGGAGACATGGTTGTCTGCGGTGT
>Ga0315277_10004371_pt1 | contig 18931 bp, 16 predicted proteins | sample YL17G05_15_MG_FD_203695 | JGI IMG/M metagenome (GOLD analysis project Ga0315277, IMG submission 203695) | Sediment microbial communities from Yellowstone Lake, YNP, Wyoming, USA - YL17G05_15 | ecosystem: Environmental > Aquatic > Freshwater > Lake > Sediment | place: USA: Wyoming | collected...
GATTTACGCCGGTGGCGCGCACCACACCGGTTTCAGCCAGGCGGTGACCACGGAGATGCTAGAAGACTTCGCTGCGATTGCGGGCGTTGAACTCGTGGTCATTGATGCCGACACCAAGCTCCGCCAGTTCAAGCGGGAGCTGGAGTGGAACGAGGCGGCTTACGGACTCAAGCGGGGCTTCCTGGCTTGAACCGAAGGAAGCACTCGATGCCAGGGTTGAAACCTAAACTCCCCGCGCCCATGCTCGCTGCCCGTCTGCATGGCCCGAGGGATTTGCGTGTCGAGCGAGTGCCGCGTCCCGGACCGCCGGGGCCCAGCCAAGCCTTGCTTCGCGTGAGGACCACAGGGATTTGCGGCAGCGACCTCCACTCCTACCTCGATGCGCGCATCGGCGACACGCCGGTCGAGCAACCGCTCATCCTTGGGCACGAATTCTCCGCCGTGGTGGAAGCCGTCAGCCCGGGGTCGCTCGACGGGAACTTCCAGCCGCTGAAGCCCGGCACGCGCGTGGCCGTGGACCCTGCGCAGCCCTGCCACCGCTGCGAACGCTGCGAGCGCGGCCACCCGAACCTGTGCGGCAACCTCGCCTTCTGCGGCAACTACCCCTACGGCGGCAGCTTCTGCGAATGGATGCTCATGCCCGCGCGCAGTTGCTTCCCGGTGCCGAAGAACATAGATGACGAATCCGCGGCGTTGCTGGAACCGCTGGGCGTGGCGATTCACGCGGTGGACCTCGCCAAACTGCGGGTGGGTTGCAGCGTCGCCATCCTCGGCGCCGGGCCGATCGGTTTGCTCATCCTGCAAATCGCCAAGCTGGCCGGCGCCGCCCCCATTTTCGTCACGGACAAATTCCCGTGGCGACTCAAGCTGGCCCGGAAGTGGGGCGCCGCCCCGATTTGTTGCGACCGCGAAGACGCTGTGCATCGCATCGCGGAGGAGACGCACGGCCGCGGCGTGGATATCGCCATCGAAGCAGCGTGGGCGGATGAATCGGTGAGCCAGGCGGCGGAGATGGCGCGGTTGGGAGGGCGCGTTGTGCTCGTGGGAATTCCCGGCGACGACCGGCTCGCGTTGAAACACTCCACGGCGCGCCGCAAAGGGCTGACCCTTGTGTTGAGCCGCCGCATGAAACACGCTTACTCCCGAGCCATGCAGCTCGCCGTGCGCGGCGCCGTGGATTTGAAAGGGTTGGTGAGCCACCGATTCCCACTGAGGAAATCGGCTGAGGCGTTCGCGCTGAACGCGGCCTACCGAAACAACGTTGTCAAAGTGATGATTCAAAGCTAGAACCCCTGAACTCGTATGAGCGCTCAATACACCATCGGACTGGACTACGGCACCAACTCGGTGCGCACCCTCATCGTCAACACCGCCAACGGCAAGGAAGTCGCGACCGCCGTTTGGAACTACGAGCACGGCACGGCCGGCGTGATCCTGTCGCGCGACCCGAACCTCGCCCGGCAGCATCCGGCGGACTACGTCAAAGGCGCGGAAATCAGCGTCAGGAAAGCCTTGACTGAAGCGAAGAAGAACGTGCGCGGCTTTAAGCCCGAACAAATTGTCGGCATCGGCGTGGACACAACAGGCAGCACGCCGCTGCCGGTGGACGCCAATGGTCAGCCGCTTGCGTTCCAGAAGAAATTCGCGAAAAACCCGGCGGCGATGGCCTGGCTTTGGAAAGACCACACCAGCGTGGCCGAGGCGGGCGAAATCACGGCGTTGGGGGCGAAAATTCGCCCACAGTATCTCGCCAAGTGCGGCGGGACGTATTCGAGCGAATGGTTCTTCAGCAAGATTCTGCACTGTCTTCGCACCGCGCCGGAAGTGTTCGACGCCGCATACACCTGGGTCGAGTGCGCCGATTGGGTGCCCGCCATGCTTACCGGCACGGAGCATCCGGACAAGTTGACCATTTGCGTTTGCGCCGCCGGTCACAAGGCCATGTTCAACGCGGATTGGGGCGGCTACCCGGACGCGGAGTTTCTTTCGCAGCTTGATCCCAAGCTCGGCGTCTTGCGCGGGCGATTGAAGAATTCCGCCGGCACGATTGACAAGGCGGCCGGCAAACTGACCGCGGATTGGGCCGCGCGCACCGGCTTGCCCGCGGGCATTCCTGTCGCAGTCGGCGCGTTCGACGCGCACCTCGGCGGCGTGGGTTGCGGCATCGCGCCTGGCACGCTGGCCAAGATCATCGGCACGAGCACGTGCGACATGATGGTCGTGCCGGTCGGGCAAAGCCTCGCGGACGTGCCAGGCCTTTGCGGCATCGTGAACGGCAGCATCCTGCCCGGCTGCTACGGGCTCGAAGCCGGCCAGTCAGCGGTGGGGGATATCTTCAACTGGTTCGTTAACTACATTCAGCCCGGCGGAAAGAAGCTTGGCTCGCACGAGGAACTCACGAAGGGTGCGGCGAAACTCAAGCCCGGCGAATCCGGACTGCTCGCGCTGGATTGGAACAACGGCAACCGCACCGTGCTCGTGGACCAGCGGCTCACCGGCCTGTTGCTGGGCCAGACGCTTTACACCACGCCGGCGGAAGTCTATCGCGCGCTCATCGAAGCCACAGCCTTCGGCGCGCTGACGATCATCAACCGGTTCGAGGAATACGGCGTCAAGGTCGAGCAGATCGTCAACTGCGGCGGCATCGCCGAGAAAAGCCCGCTCGTGATGCAGATCTACGCCGACGTGACGGGCCGCCCGATGAAGGTGAGCCGCTCGGCCCAGACTTGCGCGCTGGGAGCGGCCATCGCCGGCGCAGTCGTGGCAGGTGTGTATCCGAATTGCGAAGCGGCGCAGCAGAAGATGACCGGCCTCAAGCCGCGCGTCTTCAAACCGAATTCGGACAACCACGCCACCTACCGGCAACTCTACGCCCTCTACCGCAAGCTCCACGACGCGTTCGGCACGAAGGAGTGGAACGGAAATCTGTTCGACGTCATGAAGGAACTCATTGTGATTCGCAACTGCGTCCGCCGATAGCCTTGGCATGTTGGACAAACTCAAAGCTCAAGTTTGCCAAGCCAACCTCGACCTTGTCGCACGCGCTCTCGTCATCGAGACGTGGGGCAATGCAAGTGGCATTGACCGTAAGCGCGGGCTGGTCGTCATCAAACCTTCCGGCGTGCCTTACGCCGAAATGAAGCCGGCGCAGATGGTTGTGGTTTCGCTGGCCACTGGCAAAGTCGTCCAAGGAAAGCTCAAGCCAAGCTCCGACACGGCGACACATTTGGAACTCTACCGCGCGTTCCCGCAAATCGGCGGCATCATCCACACGCACAGCCTTTACGCGACGGCTTGGGCGCAGGCGTGCCGCCCCATCCCCGCCTACGGCACGACGCAGGCGGATTACTGGCACGGCGAAGTCGCTTGCACGCGTTCGCTCACACCCAAGGAAATCAAGACGGACTACGAAGCCAACACAGGCCGGGTCATCGTCGAGAGGATCAAGAAGCTCAACCCGCTCGATCATCCAGCGGTGCTGGTGGCAAACCACGGCCCATTCACCTGGGGCGAGAATGTGGCCGAGGCCGTGCACAACGCCGTCATCTTGGAGTTCGTCGCCCGGCTGGCCAGCGAAACGCTTCGCATCGCCCCCAAAGCGAAACCAATGCCCGCGGTGCTGCTCGACAAACATTTTCTCCGCAAGCACGGGGCCGGCGCTTACTACGGGCAGAGATGAAATACACTGCCGTCGCTCTCGCTTTGGCTCTCGGCATCCTACCGGCTTGCAGCGCGGACGTTCTACTGTTCAGTTTCTTCCGCGACAACGGTCAGGACGGCTTGTTCCTCGCGACGAGCGAGGATGGGCTGAAGTGGACGGAGCTGAAGCCGCCGGGCAAATCGTTTCTCCAACCGCAAGTCGGTGCGAAGTTGATGCGCGATCCCTGCCTCGCGCTCGGCCCGGACGGCACCTTTCACATGGTGTGGACGACCGGCTGGGGCCAGCCGCCGGTGATCGGGCTGGCGCACTCGACGAATCTACTCCAGTGGTCGGAGCAGAAGGCCGTGTCGGTCATGCAGTCCGAGCCGACGGCCCGCAACGCTTGGGCGCCGGAATTGTTCTTCGATGAGACGCAGCGCCGCTGGTTGATTTTCTGGTCCACGACCATTCCCGGTCGGTTCCCGGAAACCGACGCCACCGGCGACGACGGCTGGAACCACCGCATCTACTTCACGTCCACGAAGGACTTCGCGACGTTCGCGCCGACGAAGCTGTTTTACGACGGCGGCTTCAATGTCATTGATGCCACGATGCTGAAGGCGAACGGGAAGTTCTACTTGATCCTCAAGGACGAGACGAAAACGCCGGTGAAGAAGCATCTGCGCATCGCCACTGGTGACCGCGCAGAAGGGCCGTTCAGCGCCGCCAGCCCGTCCATCACCGGCGACTGGGTCGAGGGACCGTCGGCGATTCGGATTGGCGACGCGTTCTACATCTACTTCGACCATTACGGGAAACCACAGTTCTACGGGGCGACCAAGTCTTCGGACCTCGTCCATTGGCAGGACATTTCAGATCGAGTTTCGTTTCCGAAAGGCGCCCGGCATGGGACAGTCTTGAGAGTTCCGGATCGCGTCATTGAGGAAATCCGAAGGGGATCACAATAATGCCAGCCGCAGCACGAGCGCGGCACGCCGAATCAATGTCTTGATATGCGCAGCCGATTCAGCTAGCCAAAAGTAATGCGCGCTCAGAGAAGCCACTGCCCATGAATGCCGTGAACAACAACAGCCGAAGTCCCGTCGCGTACGCCTGGGTGGTCGTGGGCCTGCTCTGGCCCGTCGCCGTCTTGAACTACCTCGACCGCCAGATGATTTCCACGATGGGCATCTCCATCAAAGCGGACATCGTCGAGTGTCAAAGCGCGGAGAACTTCGGCCGGTTGATGGCGATTTTCCTGTGGGTGTATGCGTTTTGCAGTCCGCTTGGTGGGGCCATTGCTGATCGGATCAATCGCAAATGGCTCATCGTCGCCAGCCTTGGCGTGTGGTCGGCGGTCACCTTGATGATGGGGTTGGCGAACAGTTTTAACCAGCTCTACGCGTTGCGGGGGCTGATGGGCATCAGCGAGGCGCTTTACATGCCGGCGGGCCTGGCGCTGATTGCCGATTACCACCACGGGCCGACACGCTCGCTGGCGGTGGGTGCGCATCTGAGCGGCGTTTACATGGGGCAGGCGCTCGGCGGCATCGGTGGCTGGGTGGCGCAGGAGGTTTCCTGGCGCGCGGCCTTCGTGGGGTGCGGCACCATCGGCGTTGCCTACGCGATCGTGTTGATGATTTTCCTCCGCGAGACAAAGCGTGGCGGTGCGGATCAAACAGCGTCCGCTGCGGACATGAGCGCAAGGACCGGCGTGCAGTGGCTGGGCTTTGTCATCCTGCTGCTCTGCTTCTCGCTGCCGAGCCTTCCGGGCTGGGCCGTGAAGAACTGGCTGCCCACGCTGTTGCAGGATCGCTTCGGAATGGCGCAGGCGCCGTCCGGTCTGTGGGCCACGATCAGCCATGCAGGCGCAGGATTCTGCGGAGTTATTCTGGGTGGATGGCTGGCGGACCGATGGTCGCAACGCGCCATCCGCGGACGCACTTACCTCAGCGCGGTCGGATTGTTGCTGCTTGTGCCTTCGATCATTCTTGTGGGGCAGGCGCCGGGGTTTGCACTCACGATTGCCGGATCGCTGATGTTCGGCTTGGGCTTCGGCATGATGGATGCAAACAACATGCCCATTCTTTGCCAGGTCGCGCCGGCGCGCTTCCGGGCCACGGGTTATGGCTTGATGAATTTCGTGGGCATCGCCTCGGGCGCCTTCATCACGCCCCAGCTCGGCAAGCTCAAGGACCACGGCGTGCCGCTGGCCACGGCCTTTGCCTATTGTGCTGTCCCGGCACTCCTCGCCGCGATTTTGATGTATTTCTTGCGTCCAACAAGCCGTGATCGCGGTGTCGCCCCTTCAGCTTGAAGTTCGTCAACCAACGCAATTCCACCAAAGAACCAATGCCATGAAATCTCCCCTCACAGGAATCGTCCCGCCCATGATTACGCCGTTGCGCGACCGCGACGAACTGGATGTCCCCGGTCTCGAACGCCTCGTCGAACACATCATCGCCGGAGGTGTCAGCGGGCTGTTCATCCTCGGCACGACCGGCGAAGGGCCGAGCCTCAGTTACCGGTTGCGCCGCGATTTCATCGAGCGCGTGTGTCGGCTGGTCAAAGGCCGCGTGCCCGTGCTCGTGGGCATCACGGATACCGCCTTTGTCGAATCGGTCAACGTCGCGCGCCAGGCGGCGGACGCCGGGGCCACCGCCGTGGTGCTCGCACCGCCGTACTACCTGCCGGAAGGCCAGCCGGAGTTGCAGGAGTATCTCCTGCACCTCGTGCCGCAATTGCCGCTGCCGCTGTTCCTCTACAACATGCCGGCGTTGACCAAGGTCCCCTTCGAGCTGGACGTCGTGCGCCGCGCCATGGACGAGCCGCGCATCATCGGGCTGAAGGACAGTTCCGGCAACATGACTTACATCCACCGTGTCATTGGCCTGCTGCAACATCGTCCGGACTGGACGCTGCTGGTGGGTCCGGAAGAGATGCTGTTCGACACCGTGCTGGCTGGCGGTCACGGGGGCGTGAACGGCGGCGCGAACCTGTTCCCGAGACTTTACGTCAGTCTTTACGAAGCGGCGGCGGCGGGTGACCTGGTACGCGCCCGCGCGTTGCACAAGCAGGTGATGCAGGTGAGCAACACCCTTTACCGCGTTGGCCACCATGCGTCGTCCATCATCAAGGGGCTCAAGTGCGCGCTCGCGTGCCTGGGCGTTTGCGACGATTTCATGGCCGAGCCGTTCCATCGTTTCCGCACGGAGGAACGGGCGCAGGTCAAGCGCCTGCTGCCCGAACTCACGGCGGGCTTGGAGAAACTGGGGCTCGCGTCGTAAGTCACGCAATCGAGCAGCATCGCAGAATGTTCCAACAAACGAGTAACGCTATGAATTCCGAACCAAAACTCCTTTCACGACGGGAAGCTATCGGCACGCTCGGCGCCCTCGCCCTCACCTCCTCCACACTGCTTTCGTCCGCAGCCGCGACAAAGCGCAAAATGGCGCTGCAACTCTACACGCTGCGCGATCCCGCCAAGCAAGACCTCGCCGGCACACTGAAGAAGGTCCGCGAGATGGGCTGGGAATACGTGCAGTGGAGCGGCATGCCCGACCTTCCCGCCGCGAAAATCCGTGAAGCCCTGGACACCGCCGGCTTGAAGGCCATTTCTGCACACGTCGGTGTCGAACCGTTCGAGAAAGACTTCGACGCGAACGTGCAATTTTGGAAGACCGTCGGTGTCACGCACCTCGGCCCTGGCGGCATGATGAACGATTGCAAGGCTACGCTGAAGGACTGGCTCAACGGCGCCCGCCGGCTCGACACCCTTGGCGCAAAGCTTCGCGCGGCTGGCATCGGTCTCTCCTACCACAACCATGCGTCGGAGTTTGAGAAATACCCGGACGACAACCGCACCAAGTGGGCCATCCTGTTGGACTCTACGAAGCCTGAGAACCTCGACGCGGAGATTGACCTCGCTTGGGCGTACGTGGGCGGCGCCGATCCCGCCGCGTGCATCCGCAAGTGCAAAGGCCGCGTTCCACTGGTTCACGCCAAGGACGTGGTCAAGGCGAAGGAAGGCCGGAAGCAGGCCTTCAAACCGCTGGGTCAGGGCGAACTGAACTGGCCGGACATCTTCGCCGCCGGCGACGCGTCAGGACTCGAATGGTACGTGTATGAGCAGGACAGCGGCGAAGGCTCGCCCTTTGATTACACCAAGGCCAGCTACGATTTCCTGGTGAAGCAGATGAAGTAGGACGGCAGTTCGTTACGTGCCGCAGGCGAAGCTTGAAATCCGGCTTGCTGCACCGGGCAGAGGAGAAGTCTCCTTATGCGAAACTACGGAGAAACGAGATGGCCTCGGCGCGCTTTGGAAAAGATGCGTCAATCTTCGCCTTGGTGTTGAAGCGTATTTGCACTTCAAAACTCTCACGCTGCTCACCATCTTCGCGCAACCGATACGACTTCTCTTCCTCGATCAAGTAGGCAATCGCGCTTTCAACGTCAGAACATTCCACCGAATGTCCGCGCAGCACGGTCAGCCGAACCGAAACCACCTGACGGTTGAGCGCAGCTTCGAGGCGCTGCTTGAAGTCTGCAATCTCGCGTTCGTGTAGTGCGTGAAGTTTTGCCAGCAGGCCGTTGGTCGCGTGCGTTTGAGGTAGCGATTCCCATTTCGCAATCTTCTCCCGAAACTGCTCCTCGGTTGTGCCGCCCACGCCGTCTTCCGATGAGGCATCAATGCCGAGTTCGCGGAACGCGGCCAGAATGGAGTCGTAAGGGATGTGCAAGACACCGAAGCCTTTCGACTCCAACTGATGCAATGCGTTGCGCGTAAACTCGCCAGCAAGCACCGCACCGCAGAACGGCTGATGACGCGAGAAAGTCAGGGCAATCGGCATCACGGCGGCCTCGATTTCTTGAACCTTGTTCTTCGAGTGCTTGGTGTATCGCCGCCACGCCGATTCTATGAAGGCGATGGGGACGCCAAGCGTGTCCTCCGTTCCGCCACGCTCCAAAACGTAATCGAGGTCGTGCTTGTTGCCGTAGCCGTCCTGCCACGTCACTTTGCCCTGGCCACCTCTGGCGTTGCGCGGGCGCTTGAAGTCGAGGTAGAGCCGGTGTCGCTGCGCGACTTCGCCGAGGATGTTACGGACGAACATTTCAAAGCCATCCCCGATGATTTGTCCCCACCTATGAGCGAGTGATTCGGCCATGACGAGTCCTTGCTAACCGCGGACCCACAAGTGCCCCTCGCAAAGTGGCACGCGATGTTTGCGGTTTTTCCATTTGATGTTGCGGTCGCGTAGCTTCGCGAACGACCAGGATTCAAAACCGGCAGCCAGCGCCAGCTTCCCGAACCATTCGATGACTGGAACATAGACGCCATAGGGCGCGGAATCACCGATGACGAAGCAAACCTCCGAAGGCGAGGCGCAAACTCGGCGGAGCGCTCGCCACGTCTGCGCCAGGTCGAGGAAGTAACATGCGATCATGTTGTTGTAGGTCTTCTTGCCGCCGCGCTCCAAGCGCACCGATGAAAGCTCGCGGCACACCGGCACAATCTCATCACGGATGGGCGCAAGCTCCGGCAAGGCCAGCACTTCATCGAGATTCACGGAGTTTGGCGGGACGTGCTGGGAACAGGCCCGCACCAAGTGACGCCTCACCGTTTCCTGAAGATCGCCCCAGCCGCGAATCTCGCCCATGAACGCCATCTCCAGCCGCGTGGCGTCCGCGTAGTCGTAATTGTTCGCGTAGGGCGGCGACGTGATGACCAGCGTGGCCCAGCCATCCGGCACGGTCACGCACTTGCGCGCGTCATCCACGCGCAACTTCGCCAGCGGCTTTGCCCGCCGCGCCATGAAGCGGATGTCGGCGGCGATCATCTGGACCGCCTTGTGCAATGCAGCTTCGGGCGACGGCGGCACGGTCTTGCGACGACCAGGCAGAACATACTGCCAGGGCGCTGTGCCAGCTTCGGAAACCACACGCAGCGAAGACACCAACGCCATCCAAAGCAGTTCCGCTTCGCGCGTCGCGTCCTGCTCCCTTTCGACCGCCTGTCGGAAGCGGTCAAGAAAGTCGAGCGTCTCAAGGCCGTAGCACTTCTGAATGAGTTCCGGGTAGTTGTTCGCGGCCTGCGCTTGTCGGGCGAAGCGAAACGCGCTCTCCGCCTTGGCGAGAAACCGCTCCGGGTCGGCGGCGTAAGAAAGTTTGGCTCTCGCGACACGATGAACGAACGGATGCGCCTCCAAACCGTAAGATTCGACGCCCATCTCGTCGCAGGCGAGACAAGTCGTGCCCGAACCGACGAACGGGTCGAGCACCCGGGGTTCGCTGCCATCGCGTTCGGCTAGCAACCATTTCACCCATTCCGCCGAAAAACCCGCGCTGTAACGAAACCAGCGGTGAACCGGCAGCCGCATGTTGTCGAGAAAGTTGGAAGTGTGGCCAACGACGTCCAGCACCGGACGAACCTCCTTGGCCTCTTCGTCGGCCTCGAACAAATCGAGCACCGCTTGGCCGTAATCTTCGCGGAGACGGAGCAGTGCGTCGTCTCCTTCGGGCGCGGGCGGATACTTGAGTGGTGCAGCCATTCGCACGAGCATCCTACAAGTCCCGCTTCGCGTCTGCACGCTTTTCCCGATGTCCATCTGTGGTTGCGGTGAACGGCTTGCGGTTTGCCCGGCGTTTGGTGCAGGCGCGGGCGGTCATTTCAAAACGTAGCGCCCATGCTTCAGCGTGCCGACGCGTTTGATCAATCCCGCTTTCAGGAGCGGGCTAAGCAGGCCCATCGCGCCTTGCTTGGAAACGCCGAGGCCATCCCAGACCTCGCGCGGGCTGAGGCTGCCACGGGCGCGCAGCAGTTGCAGCAATTGCTCCTGCTTGGGCCGCAGCACGATCTTGTTTCGACCAGACCCGGCGGCCAGTTGCTGGATGCGCTGCCACACCCGCTCCAGTGTTTGCTGCAACCCCTCCGCGCTGTATTCCAGCCACGATGTCAGGTCCTCCCCGTGCTCGCGCACCGCCTGGAGCGCCGCGTAATAGCGCGGACGATCCTCCCAATAAAACTCGTCCACCGAGAAGATGTGATGCGAATCAAACCCGCGCCGGTAAAGCTCCCACAGGGCGAGCGCCCGCCCCGTCCGCCCGTTGCCGTCCGCAAACGGATGGATGGCCTCGAACCGGTAATGCACGATGGCGGAACTCAGCACCGGCGACAACGCCGCCGATTCCTTGTTCCACCACTCCAGCAATTCGAACATCAGCCCCGACACTTGATCCGGCGGCGGCGGCACGTGCGGCCCGACCCGCACTCGGATCGTCCGGTAGCGGCCCGCCTCGCCCTGGTCCATCACCTGGCCGGCGATGATGGCGTGCAGGCGCAGAATGTCCTCCTGGGTGAGGCGCTTCTTCGCCGCGTGCTTTTCCACGTGACGGAGCGCGGCAAAGTAGTTCAGCACTTCGCGGCGCGCACGCTCGGCCACGGGCATCGCCTCCGGGTTGGCCTCCACCGCGCGCACCTGTTCCAGCGTGAGCGGGTTGCCCTCGATGGCCGTGGAGGAATGCGCATTCCGGGCGCGCGTGTCCTTCTGCAACGCCGGAATCCAAGCCATGTGCACCGCCGCGCCCTGGATGCGTTCGCGCACCGCCGCAATGGCCTCCACCCGCGCCAACAAGGTTGGCGTAACGCTGAAATGCGGCTGGTAGCTCATGGCGCGAACTCTACCCGTCGGTCAAGCGTCGGTCAAGTGATGGGTCAACCGGTTTTTGTTGTGCTCCCAGAGCTGGCGTAATCCGATTGGTTCATTGCGGATTTCCCGAGATTGGTTTATCGCGAACCAGCCCCGAAGGGGCAAGACGTGAATAGCTCCGGGTGAAACCCGGAGGACAGTTCGCCGCAAAGCGCCCGACCCCGGAGGGGTCGAACCGCGCATGTCCGCAGCCGTTCGGCCCTTTCAGAGCCTGTTTGAAAACCCCGGTTTGTAGTTCCGCCTTTAGGCGGTGCGGCGCGGAAACCGCCTGAAGGCGGGACTCCGAACCCGGCCCGCTACAGCCCGGGCGACTTTTCAAACAGGCTCTCAGGGCCGGTGGGAGGACGGGTCGGTTCCGTGGGTTTCACCCACGGCTATTCACGTCGAATCCCGTCGGGATTCCACCGTGAGACTGTCATGCACGCCTGCCCAGCCGCATCCCGGAATGATCAGCAGTGGTCGGGGACAGCCTTCCTTCGCGAGCGGTAGAAGAAGTAAACCGGCGTGCCGATGAAGACGAGCGCGAGCCCGAAGGCGGAATTGATCATCGCCGGCTGGCCCGCCGCCACGGCTGCGCGATACGCCACGAGGTCGTTGTAAATCGTGAAGCCCAGGTAAAGGCCCGAGAACACGACGAACACCCACGGCACGACCGGATACCACGGCACTTTGTACGGGCGCGGCGCGTCCGGTTCGCGCCGGCGCAGGATGAAAATGCCATACGCGCCGACGGCGTAAAAAATCCAGCTCACGAAGATAAGCGTGTCGGTCAGCGTGTCGAACGTGCCGCTGAAGAGCAGCAGGATGCTCCAGGCGCCTTGCACCCACAGCGAGCCCGCCGGCGTGTGGAAATGCGGATGCAGGCTGCCCATCACTTTCGGGAACACGTTCGCCTGCGCCATCGAGTAGTAAACTCGCGCCGTGGCGAGGATGATGGCGTTGACCGTGCCGAAGGTGGAAACCATCACCAGCGCCGCCACCCAGCGCCCGCCGCCGTTGAAGATGCGCTCCGCCACATCCGCCGCCACAAGCTTGGACTTCGCCATCTCGTCCACCGGCAGGACGTAGGCGTAGGCGACGTTCATGACCAGGTAAACCGCCGTCACGATGAACATGCCCCAGATCAAACCGAGCGGGATGTTGCGCCGCGGTTGCTTCACCTCGCCGGCGATGTAGGTGAGCTTGTTCCAACCGTCGTAAGCCCAGAACGCGCCCTGCAACGCCGCCGCAATGCCGGCAAACAGCGCCAGCCCGCTGAGATGGATCGTGGCGCTGGGCGCGGTGAGGTTGGCCGCCTTGCCGCCAGTGGGCAATAGGAACGCGCCGAGCACGAGCAGCAGCATCGCGGCAACTTTCGCCACGGTGAAAACATTCTGCACCACGCCGCCCAGGCGGACGCCGAGGAAGTTGACGACCGTGAGCAGCGCGATCAACGCCGCCGCCACGCCTTTCGTGCCGATCTCGCGCAGCGGCGTGACGTCGCCGATGAACGGCAGGTGGCAGGACCAGTTGGCCAGCGTTGGCCCGAACTCAGGCAGCGGCACGAACTGCGTCGAGTATTCGGCAAAGACGTAGGCGACGGCCGAGATGGAGGCGCTTTGCATGACGGCGAACACGGCCCAGCCGTAGAGGAAGGCGAAGAACGGGCCATACATCCGCTCGAAATAGACGTACTGCCCGCCGGTCTCGGGAATCATGCCGGCGATCTCGGCGTTGGTGAGCGCGCCGAACATGGTGATGACGCCGGCGAGCACCCACACGAGCAGCAGCATCTCCGGCGAGCCGAGCTGCAACGCCATGACGCCCGGCTTGCGAAAAATCCCCGAGCCGATGACGCCGCCGACCACGAGCATGATGGTCGAAAACAGGCCGAGCGAGGGGAGCAAGCCCAGCCCCGCGTGCGGCTTCGAGTCGTGGTGGCGCGGGGTGGGCATGCGCGTCAGTGGAGTTGCTTGAGGAATTTCACAGCGGCTTCAACCAACATCTCGCCGCCGCCGGGTTTCACGCGGGCGTTCGTCACCTCGTAGCTGCCCTCGGTGGACGCTTTCTTCGTCGGGACGTAACCAAGGCGGTCGTTGCAGAGGGACATGACGATGGTTTTCTTGAACGGCGAGGCTGACTTGATCGCGAGGCCGAGGTCGCAAAAGATTTCGCCCGGCAACCCGACGAGGGCAGTGTCCTTGTCCAACCGGAAGACCTGCACTTCCATGGGCCAGATTTTGCCGCGCGCCGCGAGATCGAGCACCTTGGTCGCTTCTACCCGCTCCGTGAAAGTGCCGCCGCCCACGCTGAGGATAGGCATGTTCTCTCTCGCCGTCTTCACCTGCTCAGACGTGACTTCCTGCAACGGCACAGTGAGCGTGACACTCCGCACGGCCAGGCGCGGCTTCGTCACGCGGTCCAGCTTCGCGAGGTTGTCAAGCACCGTTTGGCCAAGCGCCACGCCAATGCGTTCCGTGATGCCGTAGCGAGGCAACGACCCTTTGACCGAGACGTTGATGTGGTTGATGTCGCCACAGGTGCCAGCGGCAAAGGCGGAACAGAAATCCGCGCCCAGTTTGCTCCTCAACGTCTGCTCGATGAAGTGCGGGTAGTCCGCCCCGTATTCCGTGCCGCCGACGGTGTCGCAGTGACAGGCAAACACCGTGAGGCTGCCCAGTGGTCGGTCGCTCGTGGCGTCGCGCACGCACAGGATGCCTACGCTGGGGTCCACCGGACCAGCCAGTTTGACGATGTTGGTGTTCAGCACACCCGGGTTGAAAACGACTCGGCCATCGCGCATGTGGTAACGCCGGTTGAACGCTAGTCCTTCGCGTTTGGCGATGCCGGCGAACACATTGGCAGGCGCGAGTTTGGCGTGCGCCTCCGTTGCCACCTTCACCGGTCTCTCAACGAGGAAGTCCGGGTAGTAAATCTCCTCCTGCGGATCTTTGCCGAGCCTAGCGACGGCCTCCTCATGGAGAAAATCGCGGCGCACGTCGTCGAAAAGCGGCCCGGTGTGCGTGTGCGTGGCGGCGATGAGGATGTGTGACACCGGAATGCCGGTCTGCGCGCTGATGCGGGCGCGGGCGTTGGTGGAAACATGCAAGGTCGTGCCGATGAGATCGCAGAACACCAGCGCGAACTTCTCTTTGCCCTGTGCCAGCACGATGGCTTTGGCTTTGAGCAGGTCGTGCGTGCCGGTCGCAAAGCGCTCGTTGAAGTAGCCGGCCATGCGGTGGCCCACGGGCGGATTGATGTCAATCTCAGCAACGCCGGCGCGCATGGCATCGCGCGCGGCGCCGCCGGCCGGCTGTGTTAGCAGCGACAAGAGCAGGGCACAGCCAACAGCCAGCTTCGGCGAAACCGTATTCATGAACTCGGCGTTCACCATGCGGAAGTGGTTGGACGCGCGGCAAGCACATTCTCGCGCGCTGCGGAGAGGCGGAAGTATTGGTTGCGGCTCGCGCGGAGTTGCCGTTGAATTCCGCCGCATGAAACGAGAAACCTGGATGGTGAACCGCGATTCAATCGGACGGGCCAGCGGCGGCTTGCCAGCCTGGCAAACAGCAGCGGCGTTGCTCTGCACCTTGCTGGCGGCGCACGCCCAGGCGACCAACGCGCCTCCGCAGTTTCGCTGGTTTGATGCCCGTGAACTGTGTCTCGAAGGCAAGGGCTGGAGCGACACGAAACATTTTTACGATCGCCTGCCCGCGCGGGCAGAAGGCGTGGTGCGCACACCGGTTTGGAGCCTGAGCCACGATTCCGCGGGAATGTGCGTCCGGTTCACCACCGATGCGACGAACATTTCGGCGCGCTGGACGGTGCGCAGGGAAACGCTGGCGATGTCGCACATGCCGGCCAGCGGCGTGAGCGGCGTGGATTTATACGCGCGGCTCAAAGGCGGAAGGCGTTGGCTCGGCGCCGCGCGTCCCGAAAAGTCTGTGACGACAGAGAAAACTTTGGTGAGCGGACTGATGCCGGAGTGGCGAGAGTGCATGCTCTACTTCCCGCTTTACAATGGGATCGAGAAACTCGAAATCGGCGTGCCGGCGGAGGCGAAATTTGAAGCGTCGGCGCCGCGCGCGGGAATCAAGCCCATTGTGTTTTACGGCACGTCCATCGTGCAAGGCGGCTGCGCGACGCGTCCGGGCATGGCGCACACGGCGATTCTGGGGCGGCGACTGGACTGGCCGGTGATCAATCTCGGTTTCTCGGGCAGCGCCCTTTGCGAGCCGGAGATCGCAGACCTGCTGGCAGAACTCGACCCGGCCGTTTACGTGTTGGACCCTCTGCCCAACATGCGCACCGAGTGGGTCGAGGAACGCTTGCGGCCTTTGGTGGCGAAGCTGCGATCTGCCCACCCGCACACGCCGATTGTGCTGGTCGAACACGCCGGGCCGGCCAGCGCACCTTTTCGCGCGTCCGGCAGCATGGGTTATCGCCAGTCCAACGCTTCCCTGCGCAAGGTTTACGAGCAACTCCGCAAAGCAGGAGACCGGAAGCTGCTTTACGTTCAAGGTGATCGGTATGTCGGCACCGACGGCGAAGGCACGGTGGACGGCGTTCACCCTACAGATTTGGGTTTCGCGCGCATGGCGGACGCGCTCGAACCAACACTGCGGAGGGCGCTGCGCGCAGTTCGTTGATTGAGTTGCCACAGTGCTCCTGGGTGGCCAGCGCTTGACGGGGGCGAGTTCAGATTCGGCCCGGGAAACAAAAAGTCCGCTCGCGCGAGCGAACGGACGTTGTGCAGTGGGGTTGGCACGGAGAAATCAGTTTTGCGCCTGTTTTTCTTGTTTTGGCTGAAGCACGGCCGGCAGGGGGAAGACTTCATCGAATTCGGGGTCAACGAACTTCACGGCGATCTGCGCGCCGGCGATGTAGTGCTCGCGCGCAAAATCAATCGCGCGTTGGGAATGGCCGAAGTCGTAAGCCTGACTCGGGTCAGGGGTCCAGTCGCCCAAGCCGCGCAGGTAGAGCTGCGTCCGCGAGTGCTGAAGCAAAATTTTCATACTGCCCCGATGAGTTTCAGATTCATCCGCTGAGCGGGTCTGACTCTGCTCGCGACCCATCAACCAGCGCAAAGGCAACATAGTTTTCAGGGCAACGATGCTCAAGGACAAAGCCCTTTTTAGGCGCAGATTGCGGGGTTCTACGGGGCAGCCGGCGTAACTCAGCCCGACAATTCGACCCGGTGAATCGCTGGGTGAGTAGACGTTGTCGCCCGCCTCCCCGAGTGCTGGTGGCGCTGGCTTGCATCCAGGCGCATCCATCCCAGGAATTCGGCAGAGCAGGTCATCGGTTGGCGTCCTGCGCCGGATTTCGAGCTTGCCTTTCCGAACGCGCGCCGGAACATTTGCGCCCCTGTATGGAATCAACTGTCGCACATCCCGCCTGGTGGCTGCAGGCGTATGCCTGGGCGGATGCCCGGAAGAAACAACTGCTTTACGGTGGCGTCGCCATCGCGGTCGTCGCCTTGGTGGTGGCTTACTATCTTTACAACCGCGGGCAACGCGATCTCGCAGCGAGTGAAGCGTTGTCGGCCGCTGGTGCTTCCGGGCAAGCACCCGGTGCCAAGGGCGAGAAACCGGAAGCCTATCTCAGGGTCGCCTCGGACTACGCAGGGACCACTGCTGCCGCACAGGCGTTATTGCGGGCCGGCACTGCCTACTTCGCCGAGGGCAAACACGCCGAAGCGCTCCGTCAATTCGAGCGGTTCATTCGCGAGAATCGTCAGAGTCCGCTGTTGGGCCAGGCGCTGTTCGGCGTTGCGGCGTGTTTGGACGCCCAAGGAAAGGCGGCCGAAGCCGTCGAGCGGTATCGCAGTCTCATTGACCGCCGGCCGAACGACAGCATGGTTCCCCAGACGAAGCTGAACCTCGCGCGCCTTTACGAGAACCAGAACAAAGCCGAGCAGGCCAAGACGCTTTACGAGGAGGTGGCGCGCACCGCGGGTTACGGCAACACCGGAACGGAAGCTGCCGTGCGGCTGAACACCCTGCTGGCGCGGCACCCGGAACTCGCGGCTCCGAAGTCCGGCGCCACGAACGCGCCCGCCATCAACCTCGGAACGCCCTGAGCCATGAACGAGAAGCTTCTGAAACAATGTGTCGCTGAGTTCATCGGCACGTTTGCGTTGATTCTTGTTGGCGTCGGCGCGATTCATCACTTGGGTGATGTGCCCGGAGGGTTGCTGGGCATCGCGCTGGCGCACGGATTGACCATTGCCGTGATGGTCAGCGCCACGGCGGCCATTTCCGGCGGCCACCTCAACCCCGCGGTCACGTTTGGTGTGTGGATCGGTGGCAAGGTGGATTTCAAGACGCTCCTGAACTACTGGATCGCGCAACTTGCCGGCGCGACGGCGGCGGGTGTGCTGTGCGTCAACCTGCTCGGGATCGCCGCCACCGCGGGCGGCACGCCGGACTTGGGGAAGGATTTTGGGGCGGGGCGGGGCATTGTTGTCGAAGCGGTGCTGACGTTTTTCCTGGTGTTCGTAGTTTACGGCACGGCGGTGGATGCGCGGGCGCCCAAGATTGGCGGGTTGGCCATCGGCCTGACCGTCGCGTTGGATATCTTGTTCGGCGGGCCATTGACTGGCGCGGCGATGAACCCGGCACGCACGTTCGGGCCGGCGCTGGCCTCGGGCCATTGGAACAACCACTTGGTTTACTGGCTCGGACCGCTGCTGGGCGGCGCGCTGGCGGGCGTGGTTTACGGCAGGTTCCTGATCAAGGAATCCAAGTGAACTGCCTTGGGACGCCCGCGGTCGCGGCCGGCGTGTGACCGCGCTTTTCCGATCATGAAACTCAGCATCATCGGCACCGGCTACGTCGGGCTGACCACCGGCGCCTGTTTCGCCGAAATCGGCCACCACGTCACGTGCGTGGACAATGACGCCGCCAAGGTCGAGACGCTGCGCGCCGGCGGCATGCCGATTTACGAGCCGGACCTCGAAGACTATGTCCGGCGCAACGTCGCCGCTGGCCGACTCGGTTTCACGAGCTCCACGTCCGAAGGCGTCGAGCAATCGGACGTGATCTTCATCGCCGTGCCGACGCCGCCGCAACCGGACGGTTCCGTGGACCTGAGCTTCATCGAAAAGGTCGCGAGAGAGATCGCCGCCGCCATGACCAGCTACAAGATCGTCGTGGACAAGAGCACGGTGCCGGTGCGAACCGGCGAGAAGGTGTGCGAAACGATCAAGCGCTATTGCAAAGCGAAAGTGGATTTCGACGTGGTCAGCAACCCGGAGTTCCTGCGCGAAGGCTTCGCGGTGGAAGATTTGATGCACCCGGACCGCATCGTCATCGGCGCCCGCTCGCAGCGGCCCGTACCGGCGATGAAGGAAATTTACGCGCCATTCGACGCGCCCCTGATCGTCACGGACATCAGTTCCGCCGAGTTGATCAAGCACGCCTCGAATTCCTTCCTTGCTCTCAAGATCTCCTACATCAACGCCATCGCCGCGATTTGCGAAGCCACCGGCGCGAACGTCCAGGAGGTCGCCAACGGCATGGGCATGGACGAGCGCATCGGGCGACGCTTCTTGCAGGCGGGCCTCGGTTTCGGCGGCAGTTGTTTTCCCAAGGACCTGAGCGCG
>Ga0315277_10004372_pt1 | contig 18931 bp, 17 predicted proteins | sample YL17G05_15_MG_FD_203695 | JGI IMG/M metagenome (GOLD analysis project Ga0315277, IMG submission 203695) | Sediment microbial communities from Yellowstone Lake, YNP, Wyoming, USA - YL17G05_15 | ecosystem: Environmental > Aquatic > Freshwater > Lake > Sediment | place: USA: Wyoming | collected...
TACAAGCCACGACCCGCGATGGCCGGTCGATCAGCGGCTCGTTCAAATCATCGGGTGGCAGGACTTGGCACGGCGCGACCTTGCCCGCGGCGTTCACGAGGGCGATGTTTCCCGGGCGCGTGAGTTTCTCTGGCAGCGGGATCTCGGCGAGGACCCGGCCCTTGCAAGCCGATGGATTTGCAAGAACGACACTCGTGCTAGCATCTATGGCCACCGGGATCTCGCCATCGAACCCGGGAAGCTGGGATTGCAACTCGCGAACCTCTTGCTGGTTTTCCGTCCAGATGTCGTAACAATCGTCGTAAACTTCCGGGATGGAGCTGCCCGGCAAGATATCATGAAACTGGAGCAGCAGCGCCTTCTTCCACGCGCGGTTCAAGCGCAAGTGGAAGCCCGTGCTCGACCTTCCCTCCACGAAATTGTTCGCGGACAGCAAGGCCTCAAGACCCGTGAACATCCATTCAAAGTACCGGTTCATACGCTTGACGAGGCATTGCGTCGTGTGCGTTCCCGTGTGGAGGTGGTAAAACAATCCAGCGCCGTTCCACACGGGCAATTGATCGCGGACTTTTTCGTACATGGCAAAATATTCCTTGGCCGTCACGAAGCCCTTGACCTTGCCGGTCTGCACGTAGTGCCGCATACGGTGCACCTCCTCGCACGTCGGGCCGTGGCCACCGTCGCCAGTACCAAACACGATGCCGACCACGGGGTACACGGGGCCAAGCGCGGGATCGGACGCAGGGTCAGGGTGGCTGTAATTGCACTCCAGCACTGCCCCTGGCTTCAAGATCCGCCGGTATCGTCCAAATGAGCCCCACCTGGTGATCGGGCGGAATTGAAAGTTGTTGCTATACGTGATGACCTCGGAACCGTCCGGGCTGCGCCACCGGAAGTGCACGAAGGGGAACGCCTCCGGAGGCCAATTTCCGCTAATCTTTTGCGTGTAAAAATACTTACAGCCAGATTTCACGAGGAATTGAGGAATGTTGCTGCTGTAACCAAAACTATCGGGCAACCAGCCGACCTCGGCTTGCTTGCCGAACTTTTCCAGGTAATATCGCTGCCCGTAGAGCCGCTGGCGGCAGAATGCCTCGCCAGAGGGCATTTTAGCATCCGACTCGACGTAATCACCGCCCTGGATGTCGAACCGTCCCGTTTTAACCGCTTTTTGCACATGCTCAAACACGTCGGGAAAGGTCGCTTCGAGCCATTCGAGCATCACTGGTTGCGAAAACGTGAATTTGAACTCTGGAAATTTAAGCACGTGAAAGGCGGCCTTGCCTTGCGTGATGCGCGCTTTGTTAACGGTCTGATACAAGCGCCATAACCAGGCAATGTCTATATGGGACTGGGCCAATGCATAGAGCTGCAACGGGCCATCCTTTTCATACAGATCGCGGTGGATGGTTATCCGATCGTTCCAGCACTGCTCGAATTTCTCGATCGCTTTCGGGTCATCCGCCATGCCGACATGGTTCTTGTACGGGGCATCGCTGTCGCCCTCGTCGTAGGCCATCTCTGCCGCGGGATCCCGCTGGGCGCCCGAGTATCGCCCTTTCTTGGATCGCTCTGGTGCCTTGAAAATGCCGAACGGGAAGGACATGATCCATCATTCAGCCGTCGGACCAGATAAAGATTCTTGATAATCCAAAACAAAAATGGACATTTGACATCACAAATTGGTCATACTTTTTGCGTATCATGGTTCATTTTTTATAGTTAAAGATTGGTGTAAGACCTTTGAGTTAATTAATGAATTGGATCCCACACGGTAAGTATCATGGCTTCGATTCCAGACAGGAAAGAAGGTAAGTACAAGGATGCAAAGGTAGTAATCTACGCGGGCTTGGACAATGCCGGAAAGACCAGCATCAATTTAGTCGTGAAGGAGAACATCGTGAACATTGGTTTCATCAAGCCCACCCAGCTCGTGAATCGTAGCACGTTCCAGTATCTCGACTTTGAAATAGTAGAGTATGATATGGGGGGTCAAAAGAACTACATCATCAGCTATTTCAAAGAGCCTGGAAAATATTTCAGCGAAGTCGATGCATTGATCTTCGTCATCGACGTGCAAGACGGCGACCGGATCGAGGAAGCGGTGCTCTATTTCAAGGATATCCTCACGCAATTTGACGCCTTCAACATCAAGCCGAAAATCTACGTTTTTTTTCACAAGGCAGAACGGATCATGTTCAATTCGTACGAAGTCGACAAGGCGAACATGGAGGAGGCAAAACAATTGCTGCTCAACGTCAACAAGGAACGGTTCCCCATCGACTTCCAGTTAACGAGCATCATGGACGTGTGGTCGATAACCCGCACGTTTGCCATGATCATGAACGACCTGTATCCCCTCGATGAGCTCATCAAGGACCGCTTGAATAACATGGCAATCACGCTGGATGCCTCGGTCATCGTCTTGATCGATGACCACATGCTCCCCATCATGGACAACATCAGGAACAAGCAGAGCGCGGAGCTCATCAAAGCCTCAGCCCCTAACATCTACATGCTCAAGCAATCATTGGATCGCCTCGGAAAAAATCAGAGCAAGATGCTCACCGTGCTCTGGGAAGGGCTTGAATTTATCTTGATGGCATTACCCGACGCGCCCATCAAGCTCTTCTTGTTGCTCATCGGGAAGCGTGGATCGTTCAAGGTATATCAAGTCGAGCAAGAAGTGGTCGCTCTCGCGCCGCAAATTTATAAATTATTGAAGCTTACGTGAGTTCGCTTCAAATGCGTTATGAAGCATTCCTATTGGAAGACTATCTGGTAAAATCTTTTTAACAAAAATAGTGGACCTAGATTCGCCGGTTTATAATTTCTGGCTTGTAACTTGGAGAAATCTATGAGCTGTAAGGTGTTAATACAATGCGGATGCGCGTGGATAAAGTTTTTGTTCACGTTCCTTCAGGCTTGGATGCTGGCGGCTTGAGCTCTACCTCGCTCGATGGCTTTGCAGGAGTTGAACCTTGCGGGCTCTCGGGTGCAACTGGTTTGACTTCGGTTGCGGGTGGAGCGGTCTTCTTCTTTTTCCGGTCGAGTAGCTTCGAGAAATCCAGCCTTATCATCAAATAGACCACGATGAAGAGAGGGAGGAGGGTCAGCATGTCATCGCCCGGGTTGTATCCGGGTCCGCTCGGATCCTTGGGAATAATGAGTCCTATAATTGGAATGTGTGCAAGATCATAAGTGTTTCCGAGGAAGAATCCAAGCACGGTGAGCAGGGTGCACATAACCATTTTGCCGAGCATACACGGGATGATTGTCTTCCAGTAAGAATACTTCATAACCCCGAATGGAACCAGGATAACATCATCGGGCAACGGCGTGACAGCAAATAAAAAGACAATGAATGGAATTGTTTTGGGATGTTTTTCGAAGGTTTGCCGCATACTATCGAATTTTCGACCCAGCTCGGAGTCCACGAGTTTTTTTGACCGGGCAAACAACCTGCCTGCAATGTAACTAGTTACCTCGCCGATTCCTGCACCTAGACCAGAGATAATTCCAAGAACAATTGGATACATGGCCCCAAGGGGAGGAGCTGGTAAAGTACCGGCGTTCACGGCGATTTCGAATACAACATATGCGTAAGGGATCACGATGAAAACGCTCGTGTTGCCAAACATCGAAAGCAAGAACGCGGTCCATAATCCGCCTTCGCTCGAACTAAAGCCTCGGAAGGATACGGTGATGTTTTTAACGGCTTGGTTTAAATCGGGAAAGATATTTGCATACATGATCAATGCAAGCAAGATACAAATGGTACACGACACGATTATGAAGATTTCCGCGTTCCGTATTTTCCCGTGCAAGAGATTTACCATGATACTCACCAACTATCAAAGACTGACCCCGAGATCGTCGTATGTTTCAATGATGGTAGATGTGGTATATCAATATTTCAATGATGCTAGATATCAGAGAGAATCCGCTCGGAATCGAAGATCACGTCGATGGCTTCGTGATACGAAATCATCTTCGCACCCTCGGGAACCCCAAAATTGCCACGGGCACGCACGTCTTCTACCTGGATGGTGACTGCAACGTGATTGTCGAGCAATTGGATGATGCGCGATTCCCACGTGCTGCCTCGTTTCGCTGCTAACACGCCATCTTGCATAAGGTGGATATGCTGGCCTGCCGTTCCGGCCTTTGCTTGAATCACGATCGAGTCGAGCAAGTGCCGGGTGAACGGGTCCTCGGCCGGGCTCCGGCCTATCAAGTAAACGTTGCTGTTCATGGTCGTTCCCTCCTAAAACCGGAGCGTGCACTGCGCTCCCGTGAGCAGCAAATCGAGCTGCTCGCGATCGATGATTTCGAGGTACGGGTATTCGACAAGGTCTTCTTTCGTGATGCCGAGAATGTCCATGTCCTCTTGCACGGCGGCGATTCGTCCCTCGCTCATGGCAAGGATATCGAGCGCGCCGTTCATTGCGGGGATGTGGATGCTGGTTCCATCTTGATTCTTGAGCAGCGTGAAAATCGCTTCCCCGAATAAAACGATCATCGTCTTGATGTCCATAGCTTGTAATCCAGATGCCATGCGGATGCTTTCCACGGCGAGCACGCGGCCAAACGGGGGCCGGGTGAGGATGATCAGCGCTTCGTTCATTTTTTCCACCTCACATGCCGAGAACGACGACCTTGTCGGCAGCCTCGAAGTATTCGCTGAACGTGGCCAAGCCCGAGAGCTCGGCACCATCGATCGTGTCCTCGCTCTTGATGCCGCGATAATCGGCGCAAGCTGAGCACACGGAGATCGGCACCCCCTTGTCGCGCAGCTTCTTCAATTCAGCGGGGATATCCAGCATCCCTTGTTCCACCTTGATGCCTTTTTTCACGTTGTACACGCCGTCCACGAAGAAGAAGATTCCCTTGACGACGTGGCCTTTTTCAAGCGCCGCGAGTGCCAGCTGCACCATCGTGTGGGTGCCCTGGAAGGTATAGGGCCCCGACAGGACAAGGAATGCGATGCTTCCCATAACGTCAGAAATGCCAAAAACGATAAAAATCTTCCCCCTATACCATAAAAATCGTCGCGCGATTCACAAATACGTTTTAATATCCTTGCCTCGCGCGAGATTCTGTAGGAAAAAGAATCAGACGTGCTGAGCTAAATGATTGATGATCCGAACCTCGATTTGAGAAGCACCTTGAAAGAAGGCAAGGACTTGACATTCCTCGTCGGTGCTGGTTGCTCGATAGATGCTCCCTCGTGCCAACCAGCCGGCCGTGCCATGATGGATGCCATGGTACAGTTCATGTGCCCTGCCAATGAAGTCGAGAAAATCAAGAGCCTTCAATCGCTCAGGTTCGAGGCCCTCGTCGAGATTCTGCGCGACGTGGTGGACAAGGACTTGATGATCATCGATTATTACGGCTTGTGCGACAAGCCGAATGCGCAGCATGTGTTTCTTGCGGACACGATCAATCGCGGCAATTTCGTCATGACCACGAACTTCGATTTTCTCATCGAGCATGCCTTGATGCAAGCAAGCATTCCAAAAGAGAAAATCGTCACGGTGATTACGAAAGAGGATTACACGCGATATTCGGAGCTCGACTCGTTCCTGGCCAAGGGCACGAAATTCTTGTTCAAGATCCACGGGTCGACAAAAAACATAACGACGGGTGACGACACGAGGGCATCGCTCGTCGCCACCATGCAAGCCTTCGGATCTGGCAAGGAGGGAATGAACGTGTTTCAAATCGAGCCGTTCAAGAAAGCATTGCTCGATAAAATCACGCGGGAAAGGAATCTCGTGATTATGGGGTATTCCGGAAGTGATGACTTCGATATCATTCCCACCATCAAGGTCCTTGGCGATATGAAATATCTCATCTGGATCAGTCACGCGAGCAGCGATGCCGAATTGATTTCCGAAATTTCCGCGAATGGCACGGAGCGAGAAGGTGCCTCCACCAAGATCGATGCAATCTTGCGCGACACCAAGCGAATGAATCAAGACACGCGAGTATTCAAGGTAACCGTAAACACGTCCAAGTTCATTCGCTCCTTGCTCCAACCGGGCATTGTTCCATCAGGCGAGCCATTTTCCATGAACCCGCTCACGTGGCTTCGACTTTACTTGACCGAGCCGCCGGCAGCATTGAAACACCTTATCGCTTTTCGAATTTATCAATCGTTCGGGCAGCATGAAGATGCCTTGCGCGTGGGACAAGAAGGCATCATTATTGCGGAGCAAACCGGTGACCTGATCTCGAAGGCAACGTGCTTGCACTCGATCGGTATCGTGCTCGAAGCACAAAGCCAGAACGCCGGATCTCTAAAAAAATTCGAAGAAGCTTTGGAAATTCTTGAAAATGTTGATTCACAAAAATTAAAAGCGATGTGCTTGAACGGCATCGGGCTCGTGCACGGCCGCTTGCGAGAATACGATGAGGCGATTAAGTTTCACGCCAGAGCACTGGATATTGCTAAAGAAATCGGCGATGTCGCAATGGCCGGTGTCATCCTTGGGAACATTGGTGCCATCCAGGAAGCGACGCTGGAACACGATTCTGCCTTGAAGACTTACGAAAAATGCTTGCGCATCGCTGAGGAATTAGGGGATTTAAACGAAAAAGCAAGGTTATTAAACAACATCGGAAATCTCCATCACACGATGGGCAACGAGAAACTCGCCATGGAATTTCTCCGGGATTCCATGCTCATCTCCGAGAACCTCGCGGATATCCTGAAACAAGCAACGCTGCTGTACAACATGGCGTCGATCTTGCATTTGCAGCAACGCTACGAGGAAGAACGGGCGATGCTCGAAAAATCGCTCCAGCTCGCTGCTAGGCTCGGGGATAATTCGCTCCAGCTTCATGTCTTGAGTAATATAAGCGAGATTCATCGGAATTCCAAGCAATATGAGGAAGCGATTGCGATCAACAAAAAGGCACTCGATCTCGCGGAGATATTGAAAGACCCGCTCGTGAAAGCAACGTGCTTGAATAACAATGGCATGATCCTCTACGATGCGGGTAACTTTCAAGGTGCCTTAGCAGCGTTTCTCGATGCTTTTTCCATCAGCGAGCACCGGGTAGATTTTTCGAAGAATAGCCAAGTTACCTTCAACATTGGCATGATTCACTTCCACGGTGGTGATTTGACCAATGCAATGGCATGGTTCGTGAAATCCGCCGAGTTTGCAATGAAACTAAATGATAAAACAAGCGAAGCACGTGCAGCTTTGCACATCGCGAAAGCTTGCATCGCCGCGAATCAATTTGAACCCGCCCTTCCGTGGCTCGATCGCTCTTTCAATGCAGCCAATTCTGCCAAGGATCTCCCGCTTTCTGTCGAGACCTTGATCAACACGGGGCTCGTGCAAGCAAAACGTGGCAAAACGAAGGTGGCGCTCGAAGTCCTTACACGAGCTAACGCGCTGGCACGCGAGGGCGATTATCCCGAAGGCATCGTGTCATCGTCTTGTTTTACGGGGGAAATCTATCTTGGATTGGGAAAATCGGACACGGGCCTGGCACATTTCGAAGCTGGCGTGCGGGCTGCGGAACAAGCAGGCCTCCTTCACCGCCTACCTCCAATCTTGAACACCATTGGAACGATTTATTACAACGCGAAAAAAAAGGACAAGGCTATCGAAGCTTTCCAACGAGCACTCGACATTTTGAACCAACTCGGTCAAGGAAACACGCCCAATGCTGCCACGATCAAGCGCAACATCGACACGTTCAAGGAATGAATCATGTCGAACCAAAATCCGAAAAAGAAGTTCCTCGAAAAATTCCACGATCTCGTCAAGTATTACGAGCAAATGCACGAGGACCATGAATACAAGGGAACCAGGACCGCGGTGAAGACGTTTTACACGAACTTTTTGGCGAAATTCGATGAAGTGTTCAACCCGGTGATCAACCCGCGGATCAAGGAGAGATCGGTGAGCCTCCGGAACAAGGCCGAGGAGCTGGCGAAATTCAATGAGAATGTCCCGTTACATGATCTCGCGGAAACAATGGTCGAGAGATTGAACGATCTCGGCATGGAATTGTATTCGATGCCCGATCTAGACTACGTGATGGAATCGACGCCTAAAGTGGAGCTCAACGTTCTGATGGCATGTTGCCCAGAGTTCACGACCGAGAAGGGGAAAGGAGCGCAGAAAGGAACGCAGAAATTGTGCTGCAACGACATCAAGACCATCAAAGTTGGCTTGGACCAAGATATCCAGGCCGCCGTTCGCTTGTATTACGAAAGATATTGCAGGGATTGCCAAAAACTCGATGCCATCAAGAAGAAATTGCTGGCCGCGAAATGACGCGGAATATCCGATGGCACGTTCGATCGATGGTTGAATGCTGCGAGGAGGCCTTAATAACACCGCGGCCGAAGGTCAATTATGGCCATTTATGCGTATGGAAACCGGATACCGAAAATCGACCCAACCGCCTATGTGTTTCCATCGGCGGATGTGATTGGAAAAGTCACCATAGGCGCCAAGTGTTTTATCGGCGCGGGTGCCATCTTGCGCGGCGACTACGGCGAGATCGTCGTCGGGGATGGATCCGCCATCGAGGAAAACGTGACCGTGCATGCACGCGTTGGAAGCAAATGCGAGATAGGGAAAAACGTCACGGTCGGCCACGCGGCTATGCTGCACACTTGCACGATCCGCGACGGCGCGGTCATCGGGATGAAGTCGACCGTCTCGGATTATGCCGAGGTGGGTGAGAACGCGATCGTCGCGGAGGGCGCGGTCGTGATCAGCAAAACTAAAGTCGAACCGAACTCCATCGTGGCCGGGGTACCCGCGAAAGACATCGGGAAGAAGGTATCCGAAAGCCAGGCTGCGTTCTGGAAGGAAGCGAAGAAGATATACCAGCAATTGGCAATTGATTATCCCACGAAACTCCGGAAGCTCGATGATAAAGACTTCAAGGTCCCGCCACCTTGATCCCACTCGTCGAGGTTTCTGGTTAAATCCCGGCAGAATGCATGCATCATCGCACAAAAGCCCTTGGAAAAATGGATGTCCATACGATATAAGGCCAGATAATGGCATAGTAATTCGCAATAACGATGCCATTTTTATTGCACGTGATCAGTTGTTTTAGATAAGACTTTTCGCATGGGTAGATTGCATGCCGACTTCCGAAAAAATCGCTGAGGGCGTTTGGTGGACGGGCGTTAACGTTTACACTTCAGATTTGTTTGAGGGCATTTGGCCCATTCCGAACGGGGTAACCATCAATTCATACGTCGTAAAAGGCAACAAGGTCGCCTTGATCGATCTCGTGAAGGCCGGGGGTGGGGGATCATCCGAGAACATCATCGACCAGGTCAAGTCGATAGGTATCGCGGTGAATCACATCGATTACCTGATCTTGAACCACCTCGAGCCGGATCACACGGGGTACACCGCAGCGATGCGGGAGCTGAACCCGAAGATCCAGATCCTCACGTCCGAGAAGGGCGTGCCCCTCGTGAAGGCCTTTTACGGCATCTCCGACGGGGTAAGAGCGGTCAAGGATGGCGAGGAACTCGAACTTGGCAATGGCAAGGTGCTCCAGTTCTTCTACGCACCCAACGTGCACTGGCCAGAAACCATGGTCACCTATGAGAAATCGACCAAGGTGCTGTTCCCGTGCGACGCTTTCGGCTCGTTTGGTGCCTTCAAGGGCTACATTTTCGACGATCAAGTCCCGCCCGAAGATGAGGCGTTTTGGGCTAGCGAGACCTTGCGCTATTACGCGAACATCGTGGCCACGTTCTCCCAGTCGGTTCTCAACGCCATCAAGAAACTCGGCGGGCTCGATATAAAAGTTATTGCACCGTCGCATGGCCTGATCTGGCGTAAAAACCCCGGCAAGGTCATCGCGGACTACGTGCGATACGCGAATTATATGAGCGACTTCCAGGAGCCGGAGATCACGGTCATCTGGGGCAGCATGTATGGCAATACGGGCACGATCTTGCGGGCCGTCTTGCGCGGCATCGCCCAGGAAAGCGTGGAGGTGACGATTCACAAGGTGCCCGAGACCGACGCGTCCTTCGTACTGGCCGACGCCTGGAGATCGGCGGGCCTCGTGATCGCCATGCCGACCTACGAATACAGCATCTTCCCGCCAGTTGCCTACATCCTTGACCTCATGAAACTCAAGCACTTCTGGCACAAGAAGGTGCTCCGCGTCGGGTCGTTTGGCTGGGTTGGCGGTGCGCAGAAGCATTTCATTGAAAAGATCGACAAGATGTTCTGGGATTGCATCGGCCCCCTGGAATACCAGGGCGCGCCGAAGCCCGAGGACCTCAAGAAAGCCGAGGAACTCGGTCAGGAGCTAGCCAGGCAAGTAAAGGCCATCAAGAGTAAAAAGACGTAATTCCGAGGTAGAGAGATATGGATTTCAAATTAACCGATTCGCAACTAAAATTGCAGGCAAAGGCCCGGGATTTCGCGCTGAAGGAGATATTGCCTGTCACGCACTATTTCGACGAGCACGACCAGATGCCCGTGTTCCTCATCAAGAAAGCACATGCCGTGGGCATCTCGAACTTGAGCATCCCCAAGAAATATGGTGGTCAAGGGCTCGGGCTCATGGACGAGGCGATCGTCGTCGAGGAAATCGCTGCTGCCGACCCGGCAATGGGCACGTCAATTTTCGGCAACACGCTCGGCGAGGAGCCGCTGATGATGAGCGAGAACGAGGCGGCGAAGCAAAAATATTTGCCCATACTCGTGAAGCAGCCGAAAATCGTGAGCTTCGCGACTTCGGAACCGATGATGGGATCCGATGTCGCGGGCATTAGATGCCTTGCTAAAAAGGATGGCAACGATTACGTGTTGAACGGGACCAAGTACTGGATCACGAACGCGGGATACGCGGACTATTGCAGCGTCTTCGCGACCGTGGACCCCGAGCTCAAGCACAAGGGCATCGCTTGCTTCTTCGTGGATATGAAATCGAAGGGCGTCATCGTGGGCGAGCACATCCCGAAACTCGGGCAGCGGCCGTCCAACACCACGGCGATCAAGTTCAAGGACTGCCGGGTGCCGGCGGAGAACGTGCTCGCGCCGGAAGGCAAGGGCTTCCCGTTGGCTATGAAGACGTTCGGCCGCACCCGGCCCATCATCGGCAGCTTCGCAGTGGGCGCGGCGCGGTCAGCGATGGAATTCGCCATCGATTACGTCAAGAAACGCAGGGCATTCGGCCAGCCGCTGTCAGATTTCCAGAACACGCAGTTCCGCATCGCCGAGATGTACCAGAAAGTCGAGACTATGCGCTTGTTGACCTACAAGGCGGCGTGGGAAGCGGACAATGGCATGGACCCGACCATCACGGCATCGCTGACCAAGTTCTATGCCACGGAAGCCGCGTTCGAGGTCGTGAACCAGGCACTCCAGCTGTTCGCGGGCTACGGGTACACGAAGTTCTACCCGATCGAGAAAATCTTGCGCGACCTTCGCGTGCTCACGATCTACGAGGGCACGTCGGAGGTGCAACGCATCGTCGTATCGCGCTATGCCTTGAACGAGTACAAGCCCGTGATGCCGGCGCTAGAAGACTTGCCGAGCCTCACCGGCGATGACCTCGAGAAGGTGACTATGAACGGGCTGGATCCGAAGCAGACCGTGTGGCGCTGCCGCATCTGCGGTGCCCTGTTTTACGGCCCCGAGCCACCGGAAGAATGCCCGTACTGCAGGTTCCCGAAATCCGCGTTCAAGAAAGTCTGGCCGAAGGCGTGATACGTACCTTCTCTTTTTTTTTATGTTTAATGCACGACCGCGCGTGGTCATTTTTTAACGAGATTCATGTCAATGGCGGGCGGAGTTTTCGTGTAATCGGTCACGTCGGTAAACGTGCATTTTTGACTGCAATTCGGGCAACCATCGGGGATCTCTGGGTTTTCATCGGAGATCTCGAAGACCTTCTTGCATTGTTCACATTGAAAAAACGTTCTTGACCACCTAAGTAAGCCATGTTAACTACGAATATGGAGTTTTAATTTCTTTCCTTTCTCGAATGCACGTCGTATCTAGGCCATGATCGTCTATTATTAACGGGAGGAAAAAAATTGACAGATAAGTGAGGCGATTCCTTATTTTTTCATCAATCGCGGGTCTATGTTGCCAGGACCGCCGTTGTCGGTCGTATAATTCGTGACCTCGTTGAACGTGCATTTCTTGTTGCAATTCGGGCATTTCTTGACCTTAACGCGATCCCATTCGAAGATCTTCAAGCACGAGTCGCATTGAAAGAAGGGCATATTATTTCACCATGTTAGGTTATTCTTGGTGGAAAAAGGAAAAAAGATAGGCTAGATGCTTCGAGATCACTTCTTCTCAAACTGGTCCTTCGTGGCCCCACACACCGGACACACCCAATCCTTGGGGAGTGCACTGAACGGCGTACCAGGTTTCACGCCATTGTCCGGATCCCCCTTTGCAGGATCGTACTCGTAACCACAAACGGAACACACGTACTTGGTCATGTCTGCTTTTGCAGCTGCTGGTTTTACCGCGGGCTTGGCCGCGGGTTCTGGTTTCTTAGCCATGTTCATTCACTCAAAGTCGTCAAAGAGATAATTATAGTATTAATATTCGATTTTTGAACCTTTTGCGTGGTGATGCAAAAGTGGCTCGTAGCCGTCTACCTTTAGAACATTATAACAATTCTTATATGGCGAATGATCCATGTATAGTTCGATTCCACCCGCGTGTCTGAAACTTGGCACGTGGACGGAGACCGTTAGTGAATTACCGATAAAAAAAACGAGACGTGCTAATCATGAGCGAGTTATACAAGACGGCGGATTTCAAGACCGAAAAACACGTGCCTGTGATCGAGGCACCCGCGAGCGCGAAAAAAAGTGAATTGATCACCATCAAGGTGACCGTGGGAAAACAAGTGCCGCACCCGAACACCAGCGTCCACCACATCAGCTGGATCAAGGTCTTTTTCTTCCCAGAAGGTGGCAAATTCCCGATCGAGATCGGAGGCGGCGAATTTACTGCACACGGAGAATCAGCCGATGGTCCGGACAAGGGCGGGGTATACACCGAGCCACAAGCCATCGTCGCGCTAAAAACCGACAAGCCGGGCAAGATAATTGCAACATCATACTGCAATCTCCACGGACTTTGGAAAAGCGAGCAGGATTTGAAAGTCGCATAAATTTTTCTCATCTATCTTTTTTCTTTGAATATTTTCGACAAATCAAGGAACCAAACGATAAATCATCAGCCAGGCTAGGATACTACACGCGGCTTATCGATAAAGAACCGATCGAGCATCCACGTTAATCTTATGTGCAAGAACCTGGTCTTTATCTCGAGCAGGAATTTCGGCGGTGCATACTGAAGATAGAATGGACGAGAGGTGCCAATCTTGAGGTCGCTCAACATCAGCGAAATGAAGGTAGATTTAGAGACCGAGAAGATGCTTGCGCTCACTCTCGGATTCAAGCGCAATTTCCGAGAAGCATTTTTGGGATTTGTCTTCTGGAACATCCTCTGGTTTATTGTTTTTATATTACCGCAGCTAATCTTCGTTTTCTCGGTGACTGCCCTTGTTTTACCTTGGATTTTTTTTCTCAGTTTGGCGACGATCTCGGTTATTTTTCCCTTGAACCAAGCTGTGTTCGCGTTGTTAGCGAGAAGAAGCTTGATCATCAACAAAGCACTCTCCACGGTCACGATTAGCTCGCGGTTCATGGGATCCAACGAGCCCGAAACCCTCGCTGTTGCTATTGAAAATATTAGGACCATTCATATTGTTAGGATCAACGATGAATCGCACTTGTTGATGGAATTTACCAATGGAATGAGACCCTTGACCATCGCAATTGCATGGTCGTACGCGCGGATACCATTGCTCAAAGCTCTTGAATCTCGCCTAGATGGTTTCCTCCATCCAGTCAATAACGAGGCATCAATCTAAATTTTCTTCCATCAGCGACCCAACCATACATCAAGAGGTCTAACGGCATCGCGGCCAGCCTTCGCCGCCGGATCCGCGCTGACATCGAACGGGAACATGTTCCTGAACGCGCGTTCCAGCAACTCCTTGTACTTGGCGGCATCGGGCCGCGCGTGGCGATCCACGAACAAGTCCCAAGCTAGTACACGCTCGTCCGCCCGGCTGCTCGCGGCGTTGGTGATGATGTACTTGACGCTCTGCCCCGCGCCCATCACTACGCCTTCCTTCTGCAGCTGCCGGGCCGCCACGGCCTGGTAGTTGCTCACCTTGTACTCGCCCGGTGCCCGCGACGTGCTCGTCGTGATGGCGAGCTGCGCGGGATCCACGTTGCCAGCTTCGACGTCCTTGATGTACTTGTCGAGCACCGCCCGCGCTCTCGGCACGCGCTCGACGAACTCGCGGGCATCGCGGGCGGGTGCCAGCGCCGCGATCGCGTCCTTCTGCATCGCCTTCACGATCGGCGGTGAATCGCGGCGCCGCAGCTCGATGCCCCGCACCTTCACCTTCCCGTTCGTGAACACGCCCCAGTAGTGGTTCAGCGTGCCGATCTCGTGGTTCAGCACTGACGGCAAGAAAATGACGAAGCGGAAGACGCCATCCGATTCGATGGGCAAGCCGGTCACCCGCTCGATCTCGTCGCACAAGTTCCTGGCGGCTGCTTCGAGGTCCTCGCCCGGATCGTGCTTGTTGCTCTTCACCCAGAGCGAGTCGACGATGCCGTGGATCACGTCGAAGCCGTGTTCCCGGGCGATGCGCGCTGCTTGCAACAGCATTTCCCGGGAATACGCGCAGACCGCCTGGTGCGCCTCGACCCGCCCGAACCGAGCGTTCCGGAACCCGAGGTACCCGAACGATACGACCAGGATCCACTTCAGCGCGGCCTGCATGTGCTCGATCTTCAAGCCATACTTGTCCCCCAGCGCTCGCGCCATGTGCTTGTAGGCGATGCGCTTGTGTAGCGGCAGGGCGATCGATTCGGGGATGAGCCCGCGCTGCTTCTTGCACACGTGGTAGCCGAGGCCGGGGATCACGTCGCCGGTGCCTTCGCAGCACGCGCAGTTCACGGTCTCGGGACTCACGTTGAATCGTTCCATGATCATGGGGTACATGCTCGTGAAGTCCAGCGAGATGACGTGGTCGAAAACGCCGGTCTGCGGCTCGAAGATGTGGCCGCCACGGTCGGCGAGCAGCAGCGTGTTGACGGTCTTGAAGGTCTCCGCGCCGTGCCGCTTCTCCCGCGGGACGAGGATGCCGCGATCGTGGGCGATCTGGAACTGGATCGACTGCAGCGCCCCGCCGATCGTGATGCGGTTCAAGCGCTGGACCGGCACGGAGCTAACGCGGGCCACCTCGATGAGCCCGGGCAGGTTGCCGTCCTGGAAATGCAGCGACCCGTAGAGCGACGCGTCTACGTGGAGCCGCCCCGACAGGTAGTACGATGTCTGGCCGCGGTGCAAGACGCGGCCGTAGGAAAAAAACGAGCCGTCGTCGTTGTTCGCGCGGAAGCATTCGGATGCCAGCGGGCGGCGCGTGCGGGAGAGCACGAGGGATCGCGTGAGCCCGAGCGCCGATGCCCGCGAACACAAGTACGGGAAGACATGCTCGTCGCCGCCGTGGGTCAAGATGATGTCGGGATTGGCAACCTTGACCTCGTCGACCAGCGATGTCACGAGGCTGGTCTCGTCAACGCCGGGCCCTTCCTCCAGCTCGAATGGCTTCAGCCACGGTTCCACGGGCTCGGGACGTGCGTACGGCGCGTCGTACGGGAGCAATGCCACCCGCCGTATCGGGTTGTCCACGCGCCCGCTCGTGACCGTGCTCTCTGCCCGCGGGGTAACCTCCAGCCACGCTGCCTTCAGCTGCGGGAGGGGATAAAGGAGCCGCGTCTTGTCATCGCGGAGCGTGACCCGGTCAAGCACGAGAGAAGCTCCGCGCTCGGACACGTCGAAATCGACGCGCGCGAACGGGAACATCTTGGTCTCGTACAAGTATTTCTGGAATATGGGAATGTCGACGTTGAACAGCTCGAAGTCATTCGGTGCGGATAGCATAGCCACGAGTTTTTTAAACGACGGCGGATCCCGTGCTTGTATTTGCACCACGGGCGTCTCCCGCGGATCGTCGACGTGCACCCGCCGCTGGACGACGCTCGCGCTTGCCACGAGGTCGATCGATTCGATGCCCCGGGCCACGTCGAACGGCGCCGTGCTCACGCCACCTTGGCGTGGCAGCAGGTACATCGTGGGCTTGTACGGCGCGAGCACCTCGCGCACCGCGCCCGACGCCTGCTTCACCCAGACCGTGACGCCGTCCTTGCACGTGGCCACGTCGAGGATCCAGCCATCGATTCTCATCACGCACCGCCGTTCGTGTTCTTCTCGAGCTGGTCGACGCGGGCCTGCAGCTCGCGAACCCGCCGCGACAATGCCACGATGACCGACATGAACACATTCTCGGACATGATAGGGCGGGCGGCGAGGCTCGACGCGTCGGCGTGCTGGCGGGCCATGTTCGCGATGTCGTCGAAGCACGCCTGGTCCTCGGGCGACAACCCGCGACGGTACTCGTTCCAGCTAGCGATTTCCCGGTTCAGGGCCTGGCGATATGACAAGACGGTTCGTCCCATGGTCACGCCCCCCTTGCATGCTTTGCCGTGCCGTTGCCGGGGCTGGCCGCAAAGTCTTCCAGCGTGCGAAACGTTGACAGGTCACCCTTCCGGGATCGTGCTTTCTTGACGGTTTTCGCCACCGGAGCATGTACCCAGCACTGAAGCGTGCGCTCCCCGTAGGCGGGGTGCCGCACGAGCACCCAGTCGGTCACGCGACTTCCAGCCTTGGTTTCCCTCGGCTCCGACACGGCCAAGAGGCATCCGGCAAAGTGATAGAGGAGGTGCCCGCCGCGGGGCTTGAACATCGACCCGCTGGCGATCGGCACGGTCGCGACCATGTACACGGGCGCTGCGTTCTGCTGGCACGCCTTCAGCCCGCCGATCATCTCCCGCAGGCCATCGAAGTGCGCGGGGTCTGCCGGGTCCATGAACGACGTGAGGCCAGAGATCAGCACGACTGACCCCGGGCAGCAGGCCTTGGCTGGTAGCAGCTTGGCGATGATCTCGATGGCCTGGTCCCAGTTGAACCCCCGCGCGATCTCGATCTTGTCCAGCACCTTTGCAGGGGTGAGCGATTTCTCCATCGCAATTTGCGACACCTGGTACGGGTCGAAAAAGTTGTTGAGCTCGGCATAGAACACGCGGCTCGCGCCCACGCCGCCGTCCACGCGGGGCAGCTGGGCCATAATCGCCAGGCGCATCAAGACCTTGGACAGCTGTTGTTGCGGGCCTGCAATGATGTGCAAGATCCCAGGCACCAGCCCGCCATCCCGGGCCGCGATTTGCCGCTCTTGGGGCGTTCGCGGCGTGCTGGAATACCTGGGCGACAAGATCTCGTCGAGCGGTTGCGTGTCCGTCCGGAGCGTGTCGTTGGATGACGTGCGGACCAGGGTCTCGCTATCCATCATCTTGACATTGCCAAACGTGTATTCCATAATCATCCATCGATCCAGCGCCAGCTATCGGCGCGTTGCTCCCTGTATCTCGCGCGTGGTTATAAGGCAGCACCGTGGACGGAATTTCTGAAAAGAACGTTCATTTGCCACCGATTTTACTTTTTTGTCGTATAAATGAGGTGCTCGTTGAATAAAGGAAGGCGAGTGTCCCAGCGCTGGCCGCAAGATGTCGGGAATGTATTTAAATCACGACAAAACTTGTTTTGCCGACAAAAACCGCGATCACGCGCGTGGCAGCAGCACGTCGGGATGCGAACCATTGCAATTTAAAGAAAAAAGGTAGAGTGTGAATTAACATCATTTCTTCTTAGCCAAACGCTTTTGACATTCCGATAGCGACGTGAACCGCGTGCCGCATCAACGGGGCTGCAAAATTGGCATACAAGGTCTTCTCGAAATCGAGATATATCTTTAAATGGTTCACGTAATGAAATGCACCCATGACACGATCGCGGCGAATCCCGGGAAAGAACGCGGTGCTCATCATTGGCGGCTCGCTGGTCGCGGCATGGGTGCTATTCCTCGTGATAATGCACGAGATGTCGAGCCGATCCCCCGTATTTTATGATTATCTCGGACAGACCGACGTTTCTGACCAATACACGTCGGAGCTTCCGATCGGGAGGTATATCCTCGAACCGATCTTCGCCCTCATCAACATCATTGCGATCGACCCGATAAAGGCCATCTACTTGTTTATCCCCCTCTTAGTGATCGGTCGCATCAGCTTCGCCATCGTTGACAAGCTAGTCCTCAAGGGCAACAAGAAAAAGGAAATCATCATGGATCACGTTCGCAACGTGGTCAATTTTTTCTGGAAATACGTGTTTCTCAGCGTAGGCATTGGGCTGGTGGTCGCGGGCACGGGACTCGGCCTCCGGGGCTTCCAATTCCTCAACAATTACTTCAATGGGATACTGGAAGTTCTAGTGTGGTCTCTCACGTTCTTTCTCGCCGTGAAGATCGTGTACAATGTGGCCACGTTGCTACACCCGAAATTGAAATTCCGGGTCGGCGTGAGAAAAACCTGGAAAAACTTTCCCCATTCCTCGTTAAAGTATTGGGCGCACAAGGTACCCGATGTCATGGCACGTGAACCCCGTTATCTCGTGAGTGTATTCGTGATGTTCGTGGTCTTGGTCTATTTCATCGAAGCTATGCCGTTACCAACGCATCGCATCGTCGCGCAGTCGCTCGGTCCAAACGAATACCTGTTCGATTTTCATATGCATACCTGGTACAGTGACGGCTCTTTATCCCCCGAAGGCCGTGTCGACTGGTGCATCCGGAATGGAATACGTGGTGCCGCGATTACCGACCACGACAACAATCGTGGCGTGCAAATCGCGATAGATTACGTGCAGCGGAATCACCTGAATTTCACGGTCATCCCCGGCGAGGAATTAACGGT
>Ga0315277_10004374_pt1 | contig 18927 bp, 17 predicted proteins | sample YL17G05_15_MG_FD_203695 | JGI IMG/M metagenome (GOLD analysis project Ga0315277, IMG submission 203695) | Sediment microbial communities from Yellowstone Lake, YNP, Wyoming, USA - YL17G05_15 | ecosystem: Environmental > Aquatic > Freshwater > Lake > Sediment | place: USA: Wyoming | collected...
TGGTGGGTGAAGAGCGCGATGGTTTTCGAGTCGCCGCCGTTCTCTCCGCCGACGGCCGCGGCCGCGGCGCGGGAGCAAGCCGGCAGCGAGGGAAGCACGATGCTTTCCGGGAGTTCTTCTTGTTCTGCTGCTCCTGCGGCAACGACAGAAGCGAACGCGCTGGGGTCTCCTCCCGGGGGCAAGGCGACGGCGGTCTCCGGCGGAGGAGGCAAGAACGGAGCAGAAGATGCGGCGGCCGCCGCCGCCGTCGTCGCAGAAGCAGCAGCAGCACCGCTCTCGCTCCCGCTCCCGCCCTTCCCTTCCACCTCCTCCCCGTCGTCGGGCTGCCTCAGCTTCGCCTCGCTCCAGACCCCGCTCTCCAGGTCGTACCTCCAGACATCGCTCAGGATCTCGCCCCCGTCCCCCTTGTTCCCGGGATCCCACCCGCCGAGGAGCCAGGCCGAGCCCGAGGCGACGGCGCCCGCGGCGGCGAGCCTCGCCCGGGGACGAGGCGAGGTGGGACCAGTCGTGGAGACCCTTTCCCAGCTCGCGAGGTCTTTGCTCAGCCTCCAGGTCTCGTTGGTCGCGGACCTCCTGACGCTGCCGCCGCCGCTCCCTTGTTCTCCTTCCTCCTCCAGGTAGCCGCCGAAAAGCAGGAAGCCCCCGCCGGGGACGGGGAAGCCCAGGGCGCCGGAGACGCGGGGCCCAGGGTTCGAGCCGGCGACGCGACGGAAGATCGGCCTCGTCTTTTTCTTCTTCTGAATCGCTGCAGCAGCGACTCCTGCGTCGCTGCTCTCGCCCGCCATCGCGACGATTCGTCCTACTCGCGGCTGCTGGGAGCGATTTCTGATCGGGCGGGGAACGTGCGTGGTTTCGCCGAGCCGCACGGCGTGCATCATCAGATGGCGAGAGAAAGGACGCAAAGCGAGAGAGACAGGAGCGGCTTCATTGAAAATGGAACAAGACGAAAAAAACTCGGAGAACTCGACCTCTTTCGATTCTGTTTTTTTCCTTCTTTCACACGTCCACCACCCCGCTCTCCTCCCCCCGCTCCCCGGCCCCCCTCCCGTGCTCCGCCAGCTTCCTCCTCCCCTTTGCGACCCCGTCCTCCCCGACCACGCACTCGTCGAACCCCGCCCGCAGCAGCTCGGGGTCCAGGCCCCGACCGATGAAGACCATCTTGGACCGGCGCTCCTCGCCCCGCCGCCACGGCGCGGCCGCCTCGCCCGAGAACAGCGCGTGCACGCCCTGGAAGACGTACCGCTCCGGGAACCCCTCGACGCTCAGGATCCCCTTCATGCGGTAGACGTCCTCGGACCGCACGTCGAGCAGGGCCCCGAGCCACATGTTGACCAGCTCGAGGTCCATCGACCCGGGGATGTCGATCGAGACGGACGAGATGGCCTCGTCGTGGCGCGCGACCGAGACGGGGGCCGGGGGGGCAGCCTTTGCTGTCGCTTTCTTCTCTCCGTGGCCGTGCTCGTGGTCACGGCTGTGGCCGCGGGCCTGTAAAAAAAAAGCGTCGTAGAAGAGGAGGAGAAAAGTCCGGTCTTTGTGAGTTTTTTCCCCCTCTTCTCTTTGCCCGCTTCCACCTCTCTTCCTCTCCCTTTCTCTCTCTCCTTCTTCCCTTCTCCCTCTCCAACTCTCACCTCGTGCGAATGCTCAGCGTGGCCGTGCTCGTGACCGTGGCCGTGACCATGGTCGTGGTCGTGGTCGTGAGAGCAGACGTGCCCGGGCTCTCCGTGGGCAGGGTTGCCGCAGGGGGCAGCGTCGCTGCTCGCCCCCTTCTTCTTCTTCGCCTCCGCCTCTGCAGCTTCCGCCCTCTCCCTCGCCAGCATCGCTCCTTCGACGTCCCCGACGACTCGGGTAAGGTCGTACCCTCCGACCCCGAGCACCCAGCGCGGGTCCACCTCTTCCCTGGAGTCTCCCAGCGAGGAGCGAACGAGCGGGGCCAGGGCGTTGATCGTGCGGAGGCGCGCCTCGAGCTCCCTCAGGGCGCCCTCGCCGGCGCCCAGCAGCGACCTCTTGCTCCCGTTCTCCTCCCCCTTCGTCTCCCCGTCCTCCCTCTTCGTCGACGAGCCGCTGGCCCTGGCAGCGGCGGCGGGATTCAACACCAAGTCGCACTTGTTGAGGACGATGCGGTCGGCGTAGGCGACCTGCGACACCGCCTCGGGCGGCGGCTTCGAGAAGAGCTCCGCCGGGAAGGAAGAGGCACCCTCGCCGCGTCCGTCGCCCTCCCTCCCGAGGTCGATCGGCTCGCCGAGGTGCCTCCACCCGTTGACCGCATCGACGAGCGCGACCACGCCGTCGAGCCTGCAGTGCTCGGCCACGGCGTCGACCGCGGCGAACGTCTCGATGATCGGCTTCGGGTCGGCGAGCCCCGTCGTCTCGATCACGATCGCGTCGAACGTGCTCCGCCTCCGCGGGTCGGTGACCAGCTCGACCAGCACGCGCACGAGGTCGTCCCTCACGGTGCAGCACAGGCAGCCGTTGGACAGCGTGACGATCGTCTCGCCCGAACCTTCGAGGACGCCGCGCGAGGCGACGAGCGCCGAGTCGATATCGACCTCGCCGAACTCGTTCTCGATGACGGCGAGGCGGGGGAGGGGGGCCTGTCCGGGTTCGGTGGGTTCTCGCGGGCGCGTGAGGAGGTGGTTGAGCAAGGTGGTTTTCCCGGAGCCGAGGAAGCCGGTGATGACCTGGTATGACGGGGGACGGGGGGAGGGGGTGGAGGAGGAAGGAGAGAGAGGAGGACGAAGAGGTCGGGGGTTGAGAAGATGAACGAAACGGAAGCAATCAGTGTCCAGCTGGCCATCAGCGTAGCGATTCCGTTTTCCGTCCCTCTCACCGTTACGGGAATGCGGTCGTCGACACCGTAGTTCATGTCCTCATCTGCGTATCTCGCGTCGTCGCCCTCAAACTGCTCGGGAGAGGCGCGCGCGGAGACGCGGCGAGGAGCGGAAGGCGGCGACGATGATGCCAGCGTCGTCTGAGGCCTCGTCGACGAAGAAGAAGGAGAGTTGCCTTTGCGGCACGCAGCAGGTGCCCTCGAGGACGTGAGCCTCACAGCAGCAGCAGTGGCAGCAGCAGTGGCGCCAGCGGCGCTGGTCGCGCCGCGAGGAGAAGCGCGAATGACCACGCGAGACAGCATTTTTCTCTTCGTACGAAAAGTGTGACGCAAACTCCGCACTTTTTCCAGCGCTGGCCTCCGCTCGACGACGTTCGTCGGGCGTCGAGAGAGACTGCCTTCGATCCTTCTCGCGCTCTCGCTCTTACCCTCTTTCTTTCTCTCTCTCTTCGGTTGCGATCAGGAGAGATGGGATTCCTCTCTTGTTTCTGCAGGTGAGAGGAGAGATCCTAGCGAAGAGAAGAGAACAAGAGAGCCGGCTTCTGCTCAAACGACTGAACGATGCCGTCCTCCGCGAAGCGAAAAACCCCGACCTCGCAACCTCGACTTGTTCCTCCCTCTCGCCGCCCTGCTTCTTGTCTCTCACGGCCCCGCTGCTCTCTCTCTCTCTCTCTCTCTCTCTCTCTCACGAACGCGCGTTCTCTCAACCCAACAACAACCACAGCCCCCGCCGCCACCAGCAGCAGCACAGCGACCCTTACCCCTCGGATCCGACGCCGCTCCCGACCTCGACGAAGGCTGCAGCAGCCGCCTTCCCCGGCAAGGGCAGGATGGCCGACGACGAGTTCGACGCGTGGAGGGCACACGTGCGGAGTTCTGGGGCGGCGGCGGCGACGCCGACGAAGAAGCGCGGGGGGTTGCTGTCTTCCAGGGGGTAAAGGAAACATTCCAAAACTGAGAGGGAGGAGAGGGAGAGGGAGGGGGGGAGGGAGAGAGTTGAAAACACTTGCTTGACTGACCTGTTTTTCGTTTTGTTCATCGTCACCGCTTTTTTCTTTCCCCCCTTTTTTTTGCAAATTGTGTGTATGTATCTAGCCTTTCCTTTTTCACCGTCCTGAAAAGAATAGTCACCTTCACAAGTCCTGGGGCCTCTTCTCGCGAGGAGGGAAAGGGAAAGAGGAAGAGGCGGGGTGGGAGGAAGGAGGAGGAGGAGGCGGCAGTGGCGAGGTGGAGAAGGGCACGGCGTTGTTCTTGCTGCCGCTGCCGCTGCCGCTGCCGTCGCGTCCTCCTCCTCCTTTGCTGCTGCCGGCCTCCTTTGCTGCGGCGATGACGACCAGCAAAAGCTCCTGCCTGAACGAGGTGAAGTTATTGGCCGCCGCCGCAGAGAGGTAGGCAGAGACGGAGAGGGTCGCCGTGGCGTTGGGGGAGAGAGAAGAAGGCGAAGAAAGCGCTGCTGCTGATCCTGCTCCCGCTCCCTCGACGACAGCCGAGAGCGAGGCCCCCTTGGGGAGCCTCTTGTCGACCAGGGCGCACGCAGAGAGCCACCTGGTGACCGAGAGAGCGATCGCGGGGCCCAGGTGCGCGTCCTCGAGCCTGATTGGGAAGGAGAGAGAGACCGAGCGAGGCGCCGAGCGCCACGAAAGAGGAGAGAGAGAAGAAGGGAACGACGGAGGCGTCGGCGCCGTCGGGGACGAAGAAGAAGCTTTCCCGGCCTCAGCCTTCGCCCCTCCTCCTCCTCCTCCTCCTCCCCCTGGCATCATCGCCGCGGTCCTTGTGAGCGCCGCCCTGCTCTCATTTACGACGACACACCCGGCCACCACGCTGTTGGGAAGCAGGTGGGGCAGCGCGGCGTCGTCCCTGATCGTCGTGCGCGCCGGGTCGACCCTCTCGACGACGCCCGAGAGGAACCTGGCGCCCGCGCCGCCTCCCGCCAGGTAAAGCGAGACGCGCTCCCCCGGAACAAAGGGCCTGGCGAGGAAGAGGGACACGCCCTGGTATGCGTTTGTGTGTGCGTGTGCGTGTGTGTGTGTGTGTGTGTGTGCGGCGATGGGGTGGACAAATGGACGGTGAGGGACTGTGGGCGGAATGTGGGCGAGCATGAGAGCTTTTCCGTCGTAAGACTCGACCTCGAAGACCCAGTAAAGAAGAAAAAACAAAGCTCTCTCACCGCGGCGAGATTCGCAAAGACGGCCTGAGCCCCGAACCCGACCGCGATCCCTCCGACCCCGCCCACGGCCAGTAGGGGCCGCACGTCGACCCCCGCTGCCGAGAGGGCCGCGGCGCCGGCGGCCGCGGCCGCGGCCCAGGTCGCGAGGGAGCGCAGGGCGACGAGGATCCTCGCGAGAGGGCGGCGGCGGCGGCGCCGCCCCGCCGCCAGAGCGCGCGAGGAGGGCGAGGAGGAGGACAGGACGGCGCGCGAGACCGCCGCGTCCTTGGCCCTGACCGCGCCCCAGGCGAGGAGGAGGACGGCACCCGCCCGGCCGGCGCTCGATACCACGGGGGAGACCTTGGCGGCGGCCGAGAGGGCGGCGAGCGCCAGGGCCGCCGCCGCCGCCGCCGCCGTCATCGCCGTGGTGGTAGGCTGCTTCGCCAGGGTCGAGGCCGCCGCAGCCGCCGCGACGCTCGAGAAGGAGCGCGCCGCGACGACTATCGCGGCGAGCACGCACGCCCAGCTCAGCGGCGGGCCCAGGGCGTGGACGGCGGCGGCGAGGAAGGGGTTGGTGCCCTCGGGCGAGGAAGACGACGACGACGACGACGACGAAGACGAAGGGGCGTTTCGTTGCTTGCCTTGTCCCTCTTCGTCGTCGCTCTCGACTTCGTCTTCTTCGTCTTCCTCTTCTCCTCCGCGGCTCTGGGCGCGCGAGAGGAGCTTCCAGGCGAGGACCGCCAGCGCAGAGGCCATGCAGGTCTCGGCGAGGGCGGCCGCGGCGACGGCGGCGAAGGGCTGCTGGGAAGAGGCAGCGGCGGCGGCGGTCAAAGGGGCGACGGAAGCGGCGGCGGAAGCGGCCGCCTTGGCCGCCGCGGCGGCAGAGAGAGCCTGCTGCGGATGAGGGAGCTCACTCCTGCGAGGCGGCTCCGGAGATTTCTTAGAGACACTCCTACAGCGATCGGAGGAAGGAAGAAGAAGAGGTCGCGGGGCTCCCCATCGCGGGGCAGCGGTGGCGGCAGAGGAGGAGAGCATAGCGGAAAAGAGGTTCTTCTCGTTTCGTTTTTTTCTGACCAAGGTTTCGAGCGGCGAAGAAAAAGGACGAGCATAAATAAGTCACTACGCTCTCACGGAGAGGGAGCTCCTGTTCTTGACTCTCTCCCCTTCTCTCGCCCATGCCCCTCGTCACACGGGCAGCCGCCGAGGCGGCGATCGCCCTCTTCACGGCGGGCTTGGTCGGAGCGGCTCTGGTTGCTGCGGGCGGGACCGGTGAGTTTGAGTAAAAAACAGAGGAGGAAAAAAGAGGCATTGCGATCAACATGACCAATCGATGGAAACGAAAAACCCAACCTCTCAACCTCGACCTCAAAAAAAGAAAAAAAACTCTCAGCCCTCGTCCCGGACGCGCTCCTGCTGCTCTGCCTCGCCGCCCTGGCCCTCGTCGAGGACGCCGGGAGCCTCAGGAGCAGCAGCAATGCGAACAGCAGCAGAAGCAGCAGAGAGAGGCGGAGAGCCTACGCCAAGAGCTACACGGGCTCCGCCCGGAAGGCCCCCTCGGCGGGCGTCGGCGCCGGGGCGCTCTCGGTGGCGTGGGCCCTCGGGGGGGCGGCGGCGGCGACCGCGAGCGGCGGCGGCGGCGGCGGCGCCTCGGGGGGGGGCTCCTCTCGCTCTCGCCCGTACCTGCTCCTGCTCTTCCGAGGGTCCGTGGCGTCGGGCTCTGCCTGGCTGACGTGGCTCGCGCTCGGAGAGGCGAGAGCGGACGCCGCCGCGGAAGCGGAGAGGATCGAGCGGGAGCAGCGAGAGCAGCAGCGGCGGGGGCTCCCGTCGCCGACGCGGAGGTCGACGATGATCGGCAGAGAGGGAGGAGCAGGGGCAGATGGAGGAGGAACAGGCTCTTCCGCGTCTGCCACCGCGACGGCGACGATCTTCTCTTCTCCCTCGAGGGGCGCCAAGGCCTCTGGAACAATAGAGCAAGCAGGAGGGAAGGACTTTCGGCTTCTTCCTCCTCCCTCTCTCCGAGCCCTCGCCGCCGCGGCTCTGGCTCTCGCCGCCGCGGCGAGGGCAGCATCGTCGGCTCCCTCTTCTTGTTCTTCTTCTCGCCTCGTCGCATTCGCCTTTACCTCCCTCTCTGCTTCTCTCTCCGTCTCCCTGACACATTTCTTGCTCAAGCGAGCCCCCAAGAGCTTCACCCTCGGAGAGGCGTCGGCGGTGGCCTGCTGCGCGGCGCTGGCTCTCGCCGACGCCGCAGCCGTGTCTCTTTCGTCGTCATCGTCGTCGTCGGTTTCTTCTTCTTCCGCTTCTCTTTCCGCTTCTCTCGAGGCCCTGTTCGCGGGATCGACCCGCTCGCCAGAGTCCCGCTTCGTGCAGCGCGTGGTGCTGGGCACCGCGGCAGGGGCGACGCTCGCCGTGCCGCTGCTACGGGCGGCGTTCCTCGTGCCGCCTCCGTCTCCCTCGGCGGCGACGACGAGAGAAGAAGCAGGAACAAACAAAAGGAGGAACAGGAGCGTCGCCCTCGCCCTGCTCTTCGCCGGGGCGGCCTTCGCGGCGCGCCCCCTGCTCCGCGACGCGACCTGGGCCTTGCTCTTCGCGCTGGGCTCGGACGGAAAATCGAGCAGCGAGGGGCCGATTTTGAGCTGGAAGCCTCTTCAGCTCGGAAGCGTCAGCGTCAGCAGCAGCAGCAGCAGCTTCTTCGACGGCGACGGCGACGGCGGGAGGGCCAGCAGGAGGCGGCGCATCGTCTCCGCCTGGGCCCTGGCCCTTCTGGTCGCCCTGCCTCTGCTCCACTGCGTCGCCGCGCCGCCGCTCAGCTCGACGGCGGAGGGAGCGGAACGGCCCGGCTCCCCCCCGCCGGGGAGGAGGAGGAAGGGAAAGGGAAAGGCAGCGGGGGCGGGCAGGTGGCCGCGCCCTCCGACGATCCTGCTGCGCAAGGCCTACCACGTGCTCGCCCTCGCGATGTTCGCCCCCGCCGCCCTCCTGTCCCCCTCCTCGGGCGGGGCGGACCCCGGGCTGCTCTGCGTCGGGCTCGCCGTCGCCGCCGCGGCGCTCTTCGCGGCCGAGGCCTGCCGGGCCTCGGGCCTCCCCCTCCTCGGGATCGGGCCGGCGGTCGCGCGGTTCATGGGGAGGTTCGTCGACGCGAGGGACGAGGGGGCGCTCCTGGTGTCGCACTTCTCGCTGCTGCTGGGCATGGCGGGCCCGCTGTGGCTGCTGAGCCCGGGCGGCAGCGAGGGCGGCGGCGGTCCGGCCGCTCTGGCCGTCGCACTGTCGCTCGCCGGCGTCGTCTCGCTCGGCACCGTCGACGCCGCGGCCTCGGCCGTGGGGCGCGCGATCGGCAGGCGCAAGCTCTTCGGGACGCAGAAGACGCTCGAAGGGACGCTGGCGGGGGCTGCTTCGGGGGCGCTGGCCTGGGCCGTGCTGTGGCCGCGGCTGCGGCTGCTGCGTCTCGAGGCGGGAGGAGGAGGAGCGGCGAGGCCGGCACAGCCTTTGCTCCGCCGCTGGCTTTCGCCGACTGCTGCCGCCACCAGCCCTCTCCCGCTCCCGCTCTCCGCCGCGGTGCTCGCCTCGGCCCTCAGCGCGCTGATGGAGGCGTCGACGACGCAGCTCGACAACGTGTTCCTGCCGCTGCACCACCTCGCGGTCCTCGGGGCGCTGGCGAGGCTCCTGAGTTGAGAGAAGTTGAGAAGAAGGCGTGGGGTGCAGAGAGTTGGGAGGGAGGGGAAAAAGAGAGAGCTGCTGTTGCCGACGCGATACGAGACGAGGGTCTCTCAGCAAAAAATGTATCCTTAAAAAAAATGTTCCATTCGCACTTGATTGAATCCAGATTGTAAGAGAAAGAAAGAAAGAGGAAGATGGATTGGATTCGAAGAGAGGGTGGAGAGAGTCTGAAGGTGAAGGGAGTCTTTTCTTTCCCCGCTTCGTAATTGCAGTTTTTTTTTAAAATATATTTTTCTCTCTCTTTCCCCCTCCCCCTCTCTCCCCATTTCCATTTCATTCACTCTTCTCTCTCTCTGTTTTCCTCTCTTCCTCCTCCTCCTCTTCCTCACGTCCTGATCCTGTCCCTGTACCTCTCCACATTGTTGTGCGTCAGCCTCACGCACTGCTCCCAAGACAGCGGCTTCTTCGTGAACGGACACACCGAGCTGCCGCCGCAGGCCGTGGGGCGCAGCACGGCCTTCCACGTCGCCATGCCGCAGACGTGGCCCGAGGGCGCGATGGCCGGGTCCCGCACCGGGGCCAGGGTGATGGGGTCGATGAGCCCCGGGAGCGGGTTGTCGGGGTCGTCGTCGGGGTCCTCGCCGTTTTCGGCGCCGTCGTCGTCGTTGCCGCCGCCGTCGCCAGAGGTGTTGCGCGCGCGCTTGCGGTAGCGCTCGGCGCGCGAGACGCCGGACCAGCGGTTGCCGATTCGCGCCTCGGGGTCTTCCTCTTCTTCCTCTTCGTTGTCCTCGCGGCGGCGCCTGTCTTCGTCGTCGTCGGAGTCGGCGGAGCGCCTGCGGCGCGCGCCCTTCCTCGCGAGGCCCCCCGCGGCCGCGTGCGCGCGCGCGTGCCCGCCCCTCGGCACCCTCGGGGCGCGCGGAGCGGCGGAAGGACCCTCGCCAGCAGCGGCGTAGCTCGGGGGGGGCAGCCCCGCCATCGCGGCGATCCTCTCCTCCTTCCCGGCCCAATACAGCGCGCACCTGTGCTCGGGGTCGAGCCCCTCGATGGCGTCGGCGATCTCCGGCTGGCAGAAGCCAAAGTACTCTGGCCCGGCGATCGCCGTCTTGGGCGGTGGAGGTAAGTCTTCCCCGGCAGCGATCCTGGCGGTGATCTCGGCGTTGATCCTCCTGTTTGATGTTGTTGTTGTTTTTGGGGTAGAGAGAGAGAGAGAGAGAGAAAGATTGGGAAGGAGAGAAGGAGAGAAGAAGAAAGAAAAATAGTGAGTTTTCCCTTCTCTCTTTCTCTCTCTCTCGCGCTCTCTCAAAAAAAAAGAAAAACTCTTCAAACTCCCTTACCTCAGCACCGCGGTCCAGCACCCGGTGCACGACTTGGCCACCAGCGGCTCATCGGGCCTGTCCATAGCCACCACCTCGAACGTCGGCGCGGGCCAGTGAAGGCCCCCGCGCCCGACGACGCGGCACTCGTGGATGCAGACCTGGTCGAGCGACACCGACGAGCGGAACGCGACGCGAGAGACGAAGCCGGCGGGGAAGATGTACCCGGCGTTGTGCCATCCCAGGCCCTGGCTCTTGTGCCTCGAGGCGTTTTCCTCGAACACGGGCTCTCCCACCGACATCAGCTGGGCCTGCTTGGAGGACTTCTGGCGCACGCGGCCGCGGTTGGTGTGGCCGTTGCGAGAGATGGCGTTGGCGGGGATCGTCGAGGGGGCGGAAGGGACGGAAGGGTTTGCCGGCGCGGCAGCTTCTTCAGCAGCGGCAGCTTCAGCAGTAGAAGGAGGAGCGGCTTCGACCGGAGCAGCTTCAGCCTCCTCGGGGGCGAGGGCCTCGGGCGCCGATGCATCGTCCGCGGCTTCTCCTTTTTCTTCCGCTGTCGCCGCCACCGTCGTCGCTTCGACGGCAGCTCCCCCTCCCTCTCCCCCGCCTCCCTCCTCGATCCCGTCTTCCTCGTGCTCCTCGGCCGCGGCCCATTTGCTCCCGGCTTTCTTCCTCGTCGAGGGCGCGGAGGCCTTTCTCTTGGGACCAGCGGCAGCGGGGTCGGCAGCAGCAACAGGAGCAGCAGCTTCCTCGGAAGGAGCGGCGGCGGCGGCGGCAGCGCCCTCGTCGGCAGCCATGGGCTCTTCTGCCGAGGACGGAGGCGCCGCCACGGGAGCAGTAGCAGCAGCTCCCGCCGCCTCCTCCGCGGCGATCCTCGCGGCCCTCTGCTGCCTCTTGAGCTTCGCCTCCTGCTTCTGCTCCCGGAGCTGCCGCTGCGCGCCCGCGGCGGCGACCAGCGCGGCGCACCTCTCCGCGTCCCTGGCCCCGGCCGCGGCGAGCGCCGCCGAGCGCAGCGCCTCCGAGGGCATCGCGAGGAGGAACGAGGCCGCTGAAGGAGCAGCAGCAGAGGAGGCCGATGCGGAAGCCGAGGAAGGGAGCGGGGCGGCCAAGAGGGCCTCGACGACCAGAGCCCCGAGCGAGGCGAGGTCGGAGCGCGCCGCCGCCGCCGACGAGGTGTTCTCCAGCGCGGCCCTGGCCTCCTCGGGGCTCACCTCGACGACGGAGCCGTCCGCGAGGCGCTTGACCAGGCGGTGCTTGACGCCTCCCGCCTTGACGGCAGCGGCAGAGGCAGCAGCGCTGGCGGCAGCGGCGTCAGGAACAGCGGCGCTTGCGCTCCTCGGCCTCCTCGTCGTCATCGCCGCCTGCTGCTGCCCCTGCCCCGCATCCGCAGGAGCGACAGAGACAGAGCGCGATCGCGAGGGGCCGGCTCCAGCCGACGCGGCCCTCTTCCTCGCCGCCGCTCCAGAGGGCTCGGCCGAAGGAGCGCGCGCGGCCGGCTCTCCTCCTCCTTCGTTGTTCTCCTCGTCGCCTGCTCCCCCGTCGCTCTTCTTCGACGCCAGGTTGTGCGGCCCCAGGGCCGCGGCCCTGCCCCTGAAGGAGCCGATGAAGACGCCGTTGCCCAGCGCCGAGAGCTCGATCTTCTTGGGGCGCGGGGCGTTGGCGGCCGGGAGGTGGCGGTTGTAGTCGTTGCGCAACGACGTTGCGGCTCCTCCCGCTCCCGCTGCTCCTCCCTCCTCCGCCGCGACGGGGACGGGAGCGGGCGCCGTCGTCCCGCACGCCTGCCTCACCCTGCGCACAAAAGTCCAGTCCCCGGTCAGCCTCTCCGCCGCGGCGGCCTCGCTGCCCTTGCAGAACTCGAGCGCCATCTCGGCCTCGCACGGCCGCAGCTCCGGGCAGAGCTCGATCAGCGCCTCGGCCTTGCGCGCCGTCTCGCGCTTCTCGAAGAGCGCGTACATCTTGCGCTGCATGGCGACGCGCGCGTCGATGATGGCGCGCTCGGCGTCGGTGAGCGGGCGCTCCTCCAGGGCCTGGAAGAGGTTGTCGGTGCTGTTGTGGAGTTTTGCGTCGGAGGAGTTTTTTTTTCGGTTACGGACGATGTCGAGGTTTTTTTGGGAATCAGCATCGGAGTCGGGTGGAATGGAGGCCTGTTTCAACCTTCTCATCCGACAGAAAGTTATTTCTCTTCGTCGTTCGAGTGTAGATGCACTCTCGACCTCTCATCAAAGGGGAAAACGGGGCACGAAAGGCAGGGACGGCGGAGGGACAAAAACCAAGAAGAGGCGGGAAAAAATTGCAACGGTCGCGTCGAGAGGCCGACGACGACGAAAAGAGCGGCGATGACGACGGACGAGAAAAAGCAAAGAGCAATTCGCGCCGCATCGAAATGCACTATCTCAGCGCCCTCAAACCTCTCTTTTCTCGCGTCCTCGCAAGGCAGAGCATTGTTCTCTCCAACTCTGAAGGACAGAGAAAGGCGCATCGCGGCGAGTCGAGGGCCGAAATGGGCGCAGGAGCAGGTGCAGAAAAAAAGAGGGCGACGCGCTTGCAAATCGCGCCGTCGAGCGCTTTGGTTTCAATTGTTTTCCTCTCCTCTCCCTTTCTCCCCGCCTTCCTCTCTTTCCCTTCTCGTCTCGCCGAGCACTCTCCGCTCAAGAAACTCACCGGGACGTGTCGATGTTCTTGGAGCCCTCCGCGAATATGGACGCGATGGACTGCTTGTTTTCGTCGTTGGCGGGAGCGGCTTCGGCGTCGTTCTCAGCTGCAGGCTGAGAAGAGAGAGCCTTTGTCGCCGCCGCCGCCGCCGCCGCCGCTCCATCGGCGACCTCCGCCGGCGTCGGCATCATGCCGGGCCTCGACGTCGTGGCCGGGGACGCCATTTTCTCTTGTTTTTGTGAAAGCGGGATCTACTTCCAGAGCTCTCTCGCTTCAGGGGACGCTCTGCGGGAATGGACGAGTGGAGAATGAGGGGACAAAGGGCTTTTTTTTCTCCTTCTCTCTCTCGCGCGCTCTCTCTCGCGCTCTCCAAGAGTCCTCGATTGTGAGACGAAGACTCGTCCAGAGCAGGTCTTCGCTCCCTCTTTCTATTCTTCGACTCTTTTCCTTTCGTCACTTCTTCTCTCCGAGTCGCCTTTGTCTCTCGTTCTCCAATCAGAGAGGAGGCTGGCGGAGCGAAGACGGAGAAGGCCGCTCTCTCTGCGTCTAGGTGCTCTCGAGCGAGCGAGCGAGCGACGAGAGAGAGAAGGCGCTAGACACGATGAGGTCGGCTTTGTCGCCGTCGCCGTCGTCGATGGCTCTACGACCGTCCTCGTCCATGCTCGTCCGTCCTCGCCGGAGGATTCACGGTCCCGGCTCCTCCGCGCGATTCGAGCCACGCCGCCGCGCCCCGGCGATCTCGGCGGCCCTCCCCTCGCTCTCCGCGCTCTTTGACTCTGTAGCCAGGGGCGGCGTGCTCGCCAATGCAGCAGCTCCGGTCTCTGCTGCTGCTCCCCTCCCCCGCTCGCTCCCCCTCGGCGACGCCGCGGCGGCCCTCGCCGCCGCGGCCTCCGCGCTCTCCGCCTTCCTCTCCGACCCGGCCCTGCGCGCCGCCCTGGGCGCGGTCGCCTCCGTCGCGGCCGTCGTTGTCGCCGTGGGGCGGCTGCTGGCCGCCGGGGCGCTGCCCGCGGCGACGGGCGACGTCCTGGCCAGGGTTTCGTTCGCGCTGCTGCTGCCGTGCCTGCAGTTTGTGTCCGTGGGCACCACGCTCGCGAGGGCGAGGCTGGACGGCGGGGCTGCCGGAGGGGCGGGGACGGTGCTGATCCTGCCGCTGGCTGCGGCGGCGCACGTCGGCGTGGGGCTGTTTCTGGGGTGAGGGAGTTTTCCCCCGTTTTTTTCTTTTTTCGAGGGGGGTCTCCGGCGGGAAAGAGCTTCGAAAAAACGCCCTCTCCCTCCCTCGCCTCTCCCTGCTCTCTTCCTCACCCTCCCCTCTCTCGCTCCGCCTCCTCCTTCGTAAAACCAAACGCAGGAGGCTGGCCGGCCGCGTCGTCGAGGGCAACGTCTTCTCCTCCAGGGCCCTCGCCAAGACCCTTCCGGCGTTCCTCTTCCGGAGGGCGCCCTGGCACGCCGCCAAGACGCCGGCCGAGTCCGCCCCGGCTGCGGCGGCCGCGCTCGCGGCGGCGGCGGGGGCGCCGGCGGCGGCGGCAGCCCTCTTGCCCCCTCCACCCGCTGGGGCGCCGGCGGGCACCAGGCAGCTCGTGGCGGCGGCGAGCGCCTTTGGGAACTGCGTCTCGCTGCCGCTCGTCGTCCTCGGGGCCCTGCTGCCCTCGGCGGGAGGCGGGGGGGTCGCCGGCTCTCCTTACGAGACGGCGGCTGCCTACGTTTCTCTCTACGCTCTCGGGTGGTCCCCGATGCTGTGGACGCTTGGAGGTATGAGAGAGAGGGAGGACAGAGGACCTTCTTTGTTTTCGATTTTTGCCGAGAGAGAGAGGGAGAGGGAGAGAGAGAGGGAGAGGGAGAGAGAGAGGGAGAGGGAGAGAGAGGGGGAGGGAGAGAGGTCGGGCGGAAAATCTCACCGATTCGTTTTCTGCCTCCTTTCTCTCCCGACTTTTTCCCAACGAAACAACAACAGTGGATATGATCGAAGAGGCCGCAGCGGCCCGCGGAGGCGGCGGGAGCGGCGGCGGACTCTCGGCCTCGGCCGCCGCCGCCGCGCCGGCCGCGACCGCCGGCAGGGCGGCCCTGGCCCTCGGCGTGCCCGCCTCGAGCTCCGCCTCCGGCGCCGCCGCCGTCTACGCTCTGGCCCCCTCTTCCGCCAGCGAGCGCCGGCGCAGGCTCCGCGTGGTCGCTATCGCCCTGTGGCTCCGCGCCAGGGCCTGGGCCTCGGCCGTCGCGGCGAGGGCGGCGTCGCCGCCGCTCGCGGCGACGCTCGCGGCCGTCGCGCTCGGGCTGTCCCCGCTGGGCGAGCTGCTGTTCCTGCCGCCCGCCGCCGGGGCCGCCGCTTCGACGATGGCGGCTCCTCCCCGCCTGCCGCTGGAGCTCTCCCTGGCGCTCGGCGCCGCGAGGGCCGCGGTCGGCGGGGCCAGGCTGCTCGCGTCGTCGGCGCTCGCGGTGCAGGCTCTGGTCCTCGGCGCCGCCCTGGCCGTCCCTCCCGGGGGGGCCGACGACGAGGAAAAGGAGCGGCGGTTCCTGGGGGAGCGGCGGCGGCGGCAGGAGGAGGAGCAGCGGCAGCAGCAGCAGCGGGAGCTGTTGAGGCGCAGCTCGAGGAATAACATCAGTCCGTTCCCGGGGAGGAGAGGGGGAGGCGACGCGGGGAGGGAGGAGGGGCTGGCTCTGGGCGCGAGGGCCTCCTCGAGCGGCAGCGACAGCGACGGAGGAACAGGACGGCCGCAGCGACGACAGCGGCAACCACGCCAGCAGCAGCAAGGAAAGAAGAACAGCAGCAGCGGCGGCGGCGGCGGCGGAGCCAAGAAGGGCATCGCCGCCGCCCTGCTCGAGGCCGCGAGCTCCCCCGCGGCGCGCGCCGTCGCCGCCGTCGCGGCCGTGCGCCTCGTGCTGCTGCCGCTGGCCGGGCTCGCGCTCGTCGAGGCCTTTTCTTGGGCGAGAGCGACGGCGCTGCCGCTGCTGCTGTCGTCGTCGTCTGCTTCTTCCGCTTCCGCTGCTTCCGCTTTCGGGCCCCTCGACCCGCTCCTCGTGATGGTGCTCCTCCTCGAGGCGTGCACCCCGACGAGCCAGAACCTGGTCGTGATCGCCCAGCTGCGCGGTGGTGGAGGGGGAGGAACAGGAGGGGGAGGAGCAGGAGGAGGAGCTGCTGGATACGGAGGAGGGAAAAGCTCGAGCTCGACTTCATCACCCCCTCCCGCCTCTTCCTCGACCCTGCCCCGGGAGCTCGCGGCGCTGGTGGTGCGGCTGTACGTGCTTTCGGCGGCGCCGCTGGCGCTGGCGGCGTTCGGGGCGGCGAGGTACGCGGGGGTGAAGCTGGTCGGGGGGTGAAGATAGAAAGAAGGAAGGAAGGAGGGAAGGGAGGGAAAATTGAAAACGACTTGTAACGTTGCATTTTTTTCCCCGATTCGATTTCTTTTTCCCTCTTTCTCTTCCGCTTCCTCTTTCTCTCCTTTCACTTTCCGCGCATTCCGACTTCAACGACTCTTATCTGCACGCACGCGCGGCCTGGATGTCAGCCGCCACCAGGCGCCGAGCTCGATCAGCAGCGAGCGATGCAATCGCGCCGAATCGGCGGAAAACTTCGCCGTCACGACCTCGACCCTGTCCTTCTTCTCCTCCTCCCTCACTCCTCATCGCCATCGTCGGAGGGCTCCTCTCCAGCTCGTGCTGCGTCGTTCAACTTGCCCTAAACGCTCTGGCGTTTGGATGCGCTGGCTTCGCCGCCCTCGATAAGTTCCGCGCCCCTGCAGCTGCGGTCACCACTGCGGCGCTTGTTTTTTCCGAGAGGAGGAGGAGGAGGGGGAGCCAGCAGCAAGGAAACGCGAGCAACCTCTGGCGCGCTCTGGTCCCGTTTGCGCTCGCAGGGCTCCTGGCTGCGTCCCCGGAGGTCACAGCCGCGATTTCGAGGTTCGGAGGAGTTTCGGGCGCCGTCGCGCGGGCCAAAGAGTTTGCGTTTGAGTTGAAAGCTTTTTCTTCTTCTTCTTCTTCTTCTTCCTCCTCCTCTTCGTTCTCCTCCGATGCCGCCGCCGCAGTCGTCGTCGTCAAGAAGAAGAAGAAGAAGCTCCGCCTGAAGGGCATCAAGTGCGCCGCGTGCGGCGAGCGGGCGAGGGCCGCGGCCGCGGGCGCCGCGAGTCCCTTTGGGGGCGAGGTTACGGTCGACTGGCTAAAGGCAGAAGCGACGCTGGAAATTCCCTCGAGTTCTTGCGTCGGCAAGAGCTGCACGCGAGAGGCATCATCAGACGGCGACTCTGACTCTGTACTCCTGAGCGGCGTAATCGAGGCACTGGGAGAGGCCGGGTTCGGGGCCTCCGCCGCGGAGGAGGAGGAAGAGAGCTAGAGAGAAGAGAGAGACCAACTTTTGAAAAAATGAAAAACCTAAAAGAAACTGTACTTTATTAAAGCACTCGTCGCTGTCTTTCTCTCTCTCTTTCTCTTTAATCTCTCTCTCTCTTCTCCACGCCAAACGCAAAACGAAAATACACTACCTCCCTCCCCGCGTTCTCTCTCAACACACTGCGCGCAAAAAAAAAAACACACAAGTAAGGAAAAGGAGAGGAAACCGCTACCACTGTGGCGTTTGGATTTTTCGCGAGTAGCTTCGAGCAGTGCGAGAAAAAACGACGAGCCACGGAAACGAGGCGGCGCTCCTCCTCGGCGGCGCGCTCCGCACGGACCGCGGACGCCCTCTCGGCGAACTTCCTCTTGGCGGCCGCTAGAGCCCGCGGAGATCGAAGCGGAGCCGGCTCCGCGGCGAAAGTCACCCTCTTGGCGAAGAGGCCCCTGACGGAAGAAAGGGCGAGCTCGGCGTTTACCTCGCGCTCGGCCGCGGCGTGGCGGCGCGCGGAGCAAACAAGGTGGCGCTTCGCGGCGCGCTCCGCACGGAACACGAACGACCTCTTGAAGAAGGCCCTCGCGGCGGCCTCCAGAGGCAGCGACGCCCGAAGCCGAGCCGCCTCCGTTGCGACGGACGCCCTCTCGGCGCGCACAAACAGGGCGCGGACAGCCCCGGAAGCGAGGGCCAGCGCCGTGCCGGCCTCAACCTCGGCGGCCTTTGCGGCCGCGCGCTCGCTGTTCTCAAAGAGGGAGCGGAACGCAGCCAGCTTCGCGTCCTCCTCGGCGGTCTCGCGCGTCTTGAGGTCGGCTCCTCCGGTCTCCAGCGGCCAGCCGGGGTCGGTGACCCTGCGCGACGACGAAGAAAATAGAAGCGGGTTGCGGCCCTCGGCGGCAGAGGCGCTGTCCAAGGCGGCGACGACGAAGACGGCAGCAGGAGGAGAGGCGGCCCTCTCTTCCTCCTCCTCCTTCTCAGAAGCAGCCGCCAGGGACGCGGCGGCGGCAGCAGCAGCGCCTGAGACAGAGCGCGGGAGCTTGCTCAGGGCGCGGGAGAGGGTGCGCTGAGTTTTTGGGTCATGTTGAGGCGGAGGAAAGAGGATGAGTAGGAAGTTTTGGATTCTTTTGAGTATGGATTTTTCGGTTGACGGTGCATCGCCGCTGGCTTCCTCTTTCGCCCGACTTGCCCCCCCCTCGAGCAATCGCAAGCTCCGATCTTGCGCCTCTCGCGCATCCGCCCTTCTACGCCTTCTCTCATTCTTTTCCTCCCCGTAGATCATTATTACTAATCATCTCGAACTCACCGACTGTAGAAGAGCAGCGGAGGAAGAGGCAGCTGCGGCGGCGCTGCTCTTGGTGCGTCTCGGCACCGAGCGGGGGGGAGCGGCGGCGGCGGCGAGCGAGAGAATCGCCGCGATGTGGCTTCCTCTGATCATCATGTTGAGCGTCAGCATGTTTTTTCTTCTGTTCTGTGCGTCATTGAGTTTAAAAAGGGCATTTTGTGAGTGTCGAGCGTGGCAAGAGGGGGCGATGGGTAAGAGGGGGCGCTTCGTAGCAGGGCGCGAGGGAAGGGGGGTTATCAATCGGACGGCGTACAAGAGGCCAGCGTCGTTTGCGATGGGCATTCCCCCTTCCTTCAAACTCTTTCCCCGCTGGCTTCCAAAGCCCCGCGCCTCGCTGGACGCGCTGGAATGATTACATAGCGCTGCTAGCGCGAAGGAAAGTGAGAAAAAGGAAGAGAGAAAGGGCGCGAGACTTACTTTGAAAGCGGAAGAGAGAAGAGGAGCAGAGGCGAAAGAGACGGCGGGAAGCAAAAGATAAAAAAGAGGGAGTCTGTGAAAAAAAATCCTCCTTTTTCCTTCCTTCCTTTTTCTCTCCTCTCTCCACTCTCTCCCTTCTCTCTCTCTCCTTCCCTTTCCCTCCCTCCCTTTGCCCTCTGCCTTCTTCCTCTCACGCCTTTCTGGAGGCCAGCTCCCACTCCGCCGCCGCGGCGGCCACGACGACGGCGCCGCGAGCGAGGGCGTCGG
>Ga0315277_10004375_pt1 | contig 18925 bp, 13 predicted proteins | sample YL17G05_15_MG_FD_203695 | JGI IMG/M metagenome (GOLD analysis project Ga0315277, IMG submission 203695) | Sediment microbial communities from Yellowstone Lake, YNP, Wyoming, USA - YL17G05_15 | ecosystem: Environmental > Aquatic > Freshwater > Lake > Sediment | place: USA: Wyoming | collected...
TTGAACAAGGTCTGAAACTTCTGCGCGAAGGGGAGGGAAAAAGAAAGCAATAGAATGCCACGTTGGAGAGAATCACCGATAAGGAGAGCGAGCATTGCGCCGATCCAGCCCGCTCTTATGGTGTGCATTTCCAGTTAGGCCAGGCTGAGACGCTTGCGGTCACACCTTATGGTTTCTTGACTTCCCGCAACAGTCTATCTCTCACCGTGGAGGGCTGAAAGAAGTCCTTTCCGCCTGGCATCTGATACCAGTAAGCGACTGAACTGTAATCGTTCTTTGGTTTCTCGGGGCCGCTCTTGGCCGCATAGTTCTCAATCGTGATCTTGAATGATTTCTCGAATGGAATGAAATCGCTGATGTGCCAGCGGTAGCACGACTGGAACTGACCGGTCTGCCTCGTGCCGCTGGTGTAAGGGCAACCGGCATAGGGATTCGAGAACCAGCGAATGCCCCACGCGTCGCCGTAGTAATCCTCGGAGCCGGTGCCAAACGTGGAGGGGAACTTTTCGCCGTCCACATAGACTTTCTCGTCGCCTTCGCCCCACCAACCGCCCACAATGTTATGGATGAACTGGGCGGCGCCGACGAAGCGCCCGCGGCCCGTGCACTCAAGGAACGGATAGTCGAAATCCTTGCTCATCGGATCGCGCCGCCACCTGGCGTGGAAATAGGCGGTGTTTTCGGGCAACCGCATTTTCTGCCAGCGAAGCCTGTAGTGAACCTCCGCGGGCTTGTCGCTTTCGTTGATCACGACGAATCGGGCGCTCTTGTGAAACGGCATTCGCCAGTAGCTGTAAAACCACGTGCTCGTCTTGCCCATCGGAAGCGAATGATAAATGGCGGGACCGAACGAGGAACCGAAGAACTCGCTGAGCGGCGCCTCGATGCTCGGGCGTTCTTCGCCGTCCCAATGCACGCGCAACATCACGGTGCGAAACGCTTGCGGATCCTCGCAGACAAGCCGCGCGAGAAACTCCGAAACCATGGCCGGACCTTTCACATCGGCGATGACGGTTTGGCGGCCGGGTTGAATGAGAACCTTGCCCGACTCAGGTCTTGCCCGGCCCAATCGGTGAAAGAAACCGGAAGGCTCGAGCGGATCGGGGGGAGTGGCATCGTTCGTCCCGATAGATTTCGTGGTTTCCGCCTGACCCGCTTTCGTGTTCATCGTCTTGGCATCGAACGCATTGCGTAACACCTCGCGCACATGTTCGAGTGTTGCCTTTTCCTTTTCATTCAGCGGCAGACGAAATGTCTCAACCTTTGTGCCGGCGGGAAAAGTCTGATAGCCAATATGATAATACATCTTCTTCTGCGGAAAGACTGTTACCTTGCAGCTTTTGGCGTAAGGAATCGGAATGTAAGAATGCGACGCGCGCGCCTCGTTCTTCTTGGGTTCCACTCGCTGCCAAACCAACGGAGGGACAAACGGATAGATGTCGCCCGCAAATAAATCGGCGAACACAAAGGCAAACGTCGGCTGTTTCGCTCCGTCGAGGTAGAAGCGGATCTCGCCTTGTGGGTTCGCCGACCAGATGCGGTAGATGCAGCCGGGGCCGTTCATCTCGGCCATAACCGCCTCGTCGCCCTCGATACGCAGGTAATGGCCCGAATCGCCGTTCGCGTCCCATTCGAGATACTGATCGGTCTTTTCATCGTAGCGCGAACGGGGATCGTAGCTGGAAAACTGCTTGCACGTCACACCTTCTTCCAGGAAAGGCAGACGATCGAGAGCGATCAGTTGATTCAGGAAGTCGGTGTAGTTACGGACAGGTTCCTTGGATTTCCCAAACCATGCGGGCAGGTTTTGCGTCGCTACGGCGAAAACAAGAACGGTCAACAACAAGGCTAATCTTTCTTGCAGTCTCATTGTGGCTCCTCCTTATGGCCGCCCGGCAAATTTGCGGCTCGTCAATAGTGACTTTCACATCCTTTTCTTGGCCAGACGCACCGCTGTCAATGTCTTTCTAGATCAGGAAAGATGCGCCCCATTCCCCGATTTCTGACAGATTTGTTCTTGCTGTGGACTGTCCTGCCTTCGAGACAGGCTTGACCAATTGGCGGACGTTGATATAGCGTAACCTCGCAAACGGGAAAGAGATTCCCAGCTCAAGGCGTGATTTTAACCAGGAGATGAAAACCATGCGAGAGAGAATTTGCATCGCGGGCGCCGTAATGGTCTTTGCATTTCTCGCGATGGCGACAAAGGCTGCTGCAGCCGAGCCGGTTCGCGTTCAGCCGCGCGAAATCAGCGACCTCCTCGCCAATCCCGGTATGGGTTGGCAGACATTCATGCGGTTCGCCGATGAAGATCGGGCCTTGGCGGGCCTGCCGAGTTCCATGGCCTATTTCCGATGGTATTGGAAAGAGGTGGAACCGCGGGACGGCGAGATTGACTGGAAGAAGTTTGACGATCTCTTGGCCCGCGCGCGCAAGGCGGGCCAGCAAGTGGCGCTGCGCATCATGACGGCGGGCACCGGCGGCGACTATGACTACAGTCCGCCCTGGCTGCGCGCAATCGGCCTGCCCGGCTCCGAATACCAATACGCAGGCGGCGGTCCGAAGCACTGGGTTCCCGATCTCGACGATCCGCGCGTTCTCTCGCGCCACCTGCGGCTGATCGAAGGCATGGGAAAGCGTTACGACGGCCACCGCGATCTCGCACTGATGGATATTGGTTCGGTGGGCCTTTGGGGCGAGTGGCACATGAGCCAGACAGGCGTCAACATGCCCTCTACCGAAACGCGCCGCAAGATCATTGACGCCTATTTGGCCGCATTCCGAAAGACACCACTCGTCATGCTGATCGGCGACCTCGAGGGGCTGAAACAGGCCACAAGCCGCGGCGCCGGCTGGCGAGCTGACTGCCTGGGCGACATGGGTGGCTTCTCGAAGAACTGGTGCCACATGAAAAACATGTATCCCCAGCAGATCGAAAAGGCCGGCATTGCCGACGCCTGGAAACGAGGCCCCGTTGCATTCGAATCCTGTTGGACAATGGAAAAGTGGGCGAAAGAAGGCTGGGACGTTCAGATGATCTTCGATTGGGCGCTTGCCCAGCACGCCTCATATGTGAACAACAAATCCTCGCCGATTCCCGAAGGAACGCGGCCACAAGTTGAAACCCTCCTGCGCCTTCTTGGCTACCGGTTCGTCGTGCGGTCGGTCGAGCATCCCGCCGAGGTCGAACGCGGTCGGACATTCGAGGTTCGTATGGAATGGGCAAATGTCGGCGTCGCGCCCTGCTACGCAGATTATCGTTTGGCATTGGCCCTTGTTGACGGCAACGGTAAACGCTTTGCCGTTTCGGTGAGCGAGGCCAAGGTGCGTGACTGGCTGCCGGGAAAGTTCAATCTTGTCGAGACGGTTACTGTTCCCCCCGCTCTCGCACCCGCCGAGTATGCCCTCCATCTCGCCGTTGTTGATCCGGCAACGCGCGAGCCGGTCGTTCGATTGGCAATTGCCGGCCGCCGCGACGACGGTTGGTACCCGATCAGCCGCGCTCGGGTGAAATAATAAAGGGTGGCACGTCGTTCGTGCCACCCTTTTCTACTCAGCGCTCAGTCGTCAGCTAAGTGCCATCAGCATTTGGAATTCATAATTCAAAATCCAAAACTACTCCTGCTTAAGCTCCGGATATGTGGCGACCTTGATGTTCTTGAAGAGCATGTTGGTCGTCGGATCGTGGCCCTGGAGCGAGATCGCCCCGGCTTCGATCTTGCACTTGCCCTCTCGTGGCGCCCCCGGCGGATTGGTGTCGGTGTAGTCGGTCGCCTGGTAGCCGTTGACCCACGTGGAGATATGATTGCCCGCTGCAACAATCGTCATGGTGTACCATTCATTCTCGCTGGGAACGACGCGGCGGGCGGGCTGACGGCTATAAATCGCGCCGGTTCCGAAGTCCACAGGCTTGGTGCGGTCGCCGTCGCTGAACTCATTGCGAATCTGGGCTTCGTAGCCCCACCAAAACTTCCCGGGTTCGGCGCGGAAGAACACGCCGCTGTTCAAGGGCTTCTTGGGGTTTTCGTTATTCGATTTGATGTCCAATTGGCAGCAGAAATCCTTCCATTGCTCCTCGGTTTGAATATCGCCGCCGCCATTTACGATGTTCAGGCAGCCATCCACGACGCTGAACTTCGATGGCCAGTTGGGACCAACGAGCGGCTTCCAGCCCCTCAGGTCCTTGCCGTTGAAGATGGATTTTATGTTGGCGGGCTTGAGGAGAACATTCCGAATTTCGAGCTTCGGCGTACCTTGGATTGTGATGAAACCACGAGCACCTTCGCCCTTGATCTCGACGTCCTGCCATTGTCCGCCTTCCTTGCCCACAATTTCTGTGCTGCCGGCAGAAACCGGACGGCCGCTACCCCTTCTCTGGACACCGTGAAGGATCGCAGCCTTTGCATCGGCGGGCAGGCGATATTGAAGCCGCAAAACAAAGCCGGAGAACTCGGTCGTGGTTCGGAGCCGGCCTCGCGTTCCCTCGCCACAGACCAACGCGCCGTCGGCAACCGTCCACTTGCAGTCGCCGCGCGCCTGCAAACCATACGTGGTCTTGCCGTCGAACAACGCAATCCATCCTTCGGCAGCCAGCTGGGGACTGATCGGATTCTTCCATGCGTCCTCGGCGCTCATCGCGACCGATGCGAGCATCATCAGCCCAACGATCACGCTGATCCATAGGATGAAATGTCTCGTGCGGATTCGCCCCATTGCTGTTTCTCCTTTGCTTGTGAGGATTGGACTCAAATTCGACGGTGCGATGGTCGAAAGCGACACCGGCGCTGTCAAGGATTTGTTCGCGCACCCACCGCCGACTGTGGCGTTTTTTCGTTGTTTCGGTGGGAACGGGTGCTATTCTGAAAACGATGTCGAACGTGGGAGCTAACAGGCATGTTCTGGCCGATTCATAAACTGGGATGCTATGCGACAGCGCTTGCCCTCCTGCTTGCGCCGAAGGTCGCCGCGCAACCCAGGCAAATCCAGACTGTCTTGTGGGATTTTTCGCTCGAACCGACGCCCGCGCGACGCGGCGAGATGATCACGGTTCACCTCTCGGCTTCTCCCCGGGGACAATGGTATATCTACTCTCACACGCTGGTAAAAGGCAAAGGCCCCCATCCCACAGACTTTCGCTTTGATTTGCCGGCGGGTCTCCAACTGCTGGGAACCATCGAAGCCCCGACGCCCAAGAAGAAATTCGATAAGGGCTTTGAGATGGAGGTCGAATACTACCGCGAGCCGGTTGTCTTCCGGCAAAGGATTCTGATCGGTGACGACGCGACAACCGGCCAACTCCAAATCAAAGGAACGGTTCACTTTCAATCCTGCGACGATACGCGGTGTATGCTACCCAAGGATCTCCCTTTTGGGATTGCCCTAACTGTTGAAAACGGTCCCGCGCGCGGGGCCTATCGAGCGCCTGCTTCCTCGGCGATCGCGCGGGCCACCACGGAAACCGCGACTTCCGAACAGCCTACCTCTCCCCCACTGGTTGGCGAAGGGAAGGGCGCGCCAGGCCCGATCTCGCCAACCCCGTCAGCCGTGGAGAAAGCCATACAGTCCGGTCTTCTCGCATTTTTACTGCTGGCCATTGTTCAGGGTTTTTTGGCGCTCACCACGCCTTGCGTCTATCCGATGATCCCGATCACGGTTTCTTTCTTTCTTAAGCAAGGCGAGCGCGAAGGACGGCGTCCCGTTCTGCTGGCCACGTCCTACGCCGCCTCCATCATTGTGACCTTCACGTCGGTTGGCCTCTTGCTCACTCTGGTCTATGGGCCCGCGGGAACAACTCGATTGGCGACAAGTCCCATTGCCAACCTCGTCCTTGCTCTTTTCTTCATCGCATTTGCGCTCAGTCTATTTGGGCTTTACGAGATCCAGGTTCCGGCGGCGATTCAGAACTCTTTTTCGAGCAAAGGTCGAAGCGGCGGCTACAGCGGAACTGTTTTCATGGGCGTCGCTTTCACGCTGGCGTCGCTGGCCTGCACGGCGCCGTTCATCGGCGCGTTGTTGGGACTGGCGGCGACGGGCAAATGGTTCTGGCCGCTGGTTGGAATGCTCGCTTTCTCGTTCGCATTCTCCTTGCCGTTTTTTCTTCTCGCGCTGTTTCCCCAGTTTCTCGCTCGCATGCCCAAAAGCGGCGGTTGGCTCAACTCGGTCAAAGTCGTCATGGGCTTTCTCGTTCTGGCCGTCTCGTTGAAATTCCTCGCCAACGCCGATGTCGTATGGAATTGGCAGGTTTTCACCCGGCCGGTCATTTTGGCCTCGTGGACGATGCTTGCCGCCTTCGCCGGCTTCTACCTTCTTGGCATCATTCGCCTTCCGCACGACACGCCGCTCGAACATGTCGGCATCCGGCGCATGTTGCTCAGCATGGCGTTTCTGGTTCTTGGACTTTATCTCGGCGCGGGTCTTTTCGGACACAAGATCAGCGGAACCCTCGACGCATTCCTGCCCGCAGACGTTGATGAAGCGTCGGGAACGGCACTGGGCGCCGGCCGCGGTCCCTCGCTTCTCTGGATCGAAGACTTTGGCCAGGCCCTTGGAGAGGCCAAGGCCGCGAACAAACCCATCCTGATTGATTTCACCGGCGTGACGTGCACGAACTGCAAATGGATGGAGCGAAATATTTTCGCGCGTCGTGAGGTGGCCCAGTCGCTGAGCCGATTTGTTCTCGCTCGCCTTCACACGGACACCGGCCCCAACTGGCGCGAGAATGAAAAGATGCAATTCGAACGCTTCGGCACCGTCACGTTGCCTTTCTATGCCATCGTCAGCCCCGAGGGGCGCGAGCTAGGGCGATTCGACGGCTTGACGCGCGACCCGGCCCGATTCATGGTCTTTCTGGACGCGGGAATCTCCAAGTTCGAAACAGGCGGGAATTAAGTCCTCTGATTTATAAGTTCGGTGACGTATCGTTTTTGACAGGATAACAGGATGGACGGGATTCCTGAGATCCTGTTTATCCCCCGACCCAATCCCGCACCTTTCGTTTCCCTTCCACCTTCCGCTCGCCAAAATTCAGAACCAAGCCCATTCCAGGAAACCGAAACCCATCTTGTTGTACACGGGATAGGCACAACCAATGATCTTTTCCGTCAGCTCTTTGAATTCCATTCCGAGCGCCTCGTTCAGGCTGTGATTTACAGGATACCTGCCTCACGCCCGCCTCCATCCCGTCCATCTTGTTATCCTGTCAGAAGTCTCTTTTCGACTATGATTCATGTCGCCGTATTTATGAATTGCCGCACTGATGCACGCGACCGCCGCCATCACGCTGAGAAACGGCCATCAATCTCGCTTTCGGCCTGGGCGAAGCTGGGCAGTCGGCCACCCGAACGCTTGTGTTCGCGCACGACCTCGCCGATCATGACCAGCGTGCCGAAGGTCATCAGAAGAAACGCCGAGAAAAAGACCGCGCGATAGCTATTGAGCAGATAGGCCAACGCGATTCCGACAAAAGGCGCGATCAGGCCACGAATGCCCGTCAAACTCTGGTGCAGTCCCATATAGACCGGCACTTCCTCACGGCGCGCGAAGTAGTTGATCCCCAGCACCCAAACCAACGATGACCCACCCTGAACGAACGCGATGATCGCGCGGCCCACGGCAAAAAACCAAAGCGAACGAGCCAGCGGGAAACAGAGCATCCCACACGAAAAGACAACATTAAAGATCGCGCGCATCAGAAGGGGATTGTGTTTGTCGAGCTGCCGCCCCCACAGCGGCAACATGATCACGTCAACAATCATCGGCAACGTAACCAGGATCAAACCGGCGTCGGTATAGCGGATGCCCAGTTCGCGTTCGAGGAACAGCGGCATGATGGGCAGGGTCATGATGTTGGCGAATCCAAAAAGCGAGAACGAAAATTCGTAGCGCCGAAACCGATCGTCACTCTTGAGAACGCCCAGGATGCGGCGCAGCGAGAAGTCACTGGCGAGCATTTTCTCGGGCTTCGGCCGCTGCTCGCCCCGAACGCGAATGCGGCCGACCTGAAAGGCGCCCAGTATCCCGCAGGTTCCCGCCAGCGCCAACAGCCCGCGATAGTTGGCCGGATTGAATTGAAGAAGAAAACCAAAGGCTAATCCGGCTCCTGCCGCGACCAATTCGCCCATTGCCATCACCCGCGCCATAAGCCAGGAGCGCCATTGGGGCGGATAGTTGGCCCGCAGAATGGCCGACTGGGCCTGAAGCAGCGGCGCGCGAAGAAGCAAGTAGGAACACAGTCCGATGGTGAAGGTGTGCGAGTCGCCGGCAAACATCATTAAGACAAGCAAGACGCTCGTCAGCGCTTCGGGCCAGAAGGCATAGGGGATCACCCGCGAAGCCAGAGTAATCCGTCGGGACCAGAAAACGGCGAGCAGGTTGCCGAGCGGAGGGGCGGCGGCGAGCAGGGCCACTTCCCAGGGCGGTGCACCAAGCGACTTGACGGCGATCAACAAAGCCAAGTCGCCGAGCAGGGCCAAGGCCGGCCCCCGAAAGAGCGAGTAGTTCAGCATTCTGATATAGGTAGGCCGGACCCGCTTGGACACCGGCTCGAACAATGACATGGATCAACCAACGCCCCCAAAACATAAGCGAGACGCTGGCGGGACCCGTTGGCGCTTGCAACGACTTTCTGGCAAAGGCAAAATGCGCAAGGGCCATCGTGCGGTTGTCTTGCGGGCTAGACGGGATAATAGCGGCTTTCTTCGAGTACGGGCAACGCCAAACGCGTGGGGTCGAGACTGTCTTCGACGTGGACCAAATAGAGTTTGCGCCGGATCGCTTCCGGCAGAGCGGCAAGCGACTCATACGCGGTGTGGATTCCCCGTCCGGTTTCGTGAACGATCACATCACACTTCTCCAGAAATGCAATGTGCTCGGAATCGTAGGCCGTGTCGCTGCTGTAACCGAGCGACCGGCCTTCGAAGAGAATCTTGAGGCCGAAACAGACGGGAGCGTGGCGGGTCCGTCGCACATGGACCGTCGCATTCAGGATCGTTGTCGGACGGTCCGGACTGAGCGGATAGACATTGAAAAAATCTTCGAGCCGATAGCACTTCACGATGGAGAAATCCGCGTTCATGTCGTAGGCCATCGAGCCACTGAGCCGATGCTCCCACAGCTCCGCCGCGATCTCCGGAAGTGTCCAAAGACTGGCGTGTTGGCGGGAATTAAAACGACTATAGAAACCCAAGCATTCCAACCCGCCGGCATGATCGCCATGCAAATGGGTCAGGACGACGTTGCGCGCATCATTCATCGTAATAGATATGCCGGATTTGACCGAGGTCTCGCGCAGCATCCGCGGCAGAAGTGGCGGACAATCAATCAACAAGCGCTCGCCTCCCAGAAAAACGAGCAGACTGGTCGGATAGTGAATGCACGAAAAGAAGTCCCCGATACCCAGCGGAATGAAGCCAAATCGGCTGGGCGCGGCGGACGGATCACCCTGGGTGCCCTGTGTGCCTGCACTTGGAGCGGGACGAATCATCGTAGGGAACCAATCCTCCTCTGGGTGGTATTTTCTTCCTTCGCTTCCAACATTCCGCCTTCGCCTTGTGTTTCACGGCATCCACAGGTAGTAGAAGCCGGGTTGCCGCAAGGGTGCAAAAATCCCATCGGCATTGATCTGCAAGAGGTTGACCTGGGGCGAGGCGTGGGGCGTGGCGGGCAAGGCGCGCGAATAAATGCCCCCCCGGAAAGTCGCGCTGCGGCGATACGTGACAACCGACGCATCCGAGATGCGCGCCTGCGATTTTGCCCGCTCGATCACATCATCCAGATAAAGAATATCATCAATGAGATGATTCTCGAGCGCCTGCGTTGCGGTGTAGATGCGCCCGTCCGCCAGGCGGCGAACCGTTTCGATGTTCCTCAAGGCCGGGCGATTTTCCGTAACGATCCGAATGAATCGTTCATACATTTCGTCAATCGTTTGCTGGAGAATCGTCCGTTCTTCCGGCGTGAAGTCGCGCCACATCGAGCCGATGTCTTTCTTGTCGGCCGATTTGAGGACGCGGACGTCCACACCGATCTTGCGCGTCAGGTCGGCCAGTTTGGGGAAGATCGCCACCACGCCAATCGAACCCGTGATGTTGGTGGGATGGGCATAAATCTTGTCCGCCGCCAGCGCGATATAGTACGCGCCCGAAGCCCCCAGGCCGAGCATTGAAGCCACGACGACCACAGGCTTCTTGTCCTCGAGACGTTTCTGCTTGAAGCGACGAATTTGCTCGTAGATCGAATCGCTTGCCGTGACCTCGCCGCCCGGACTATTGATCCGTAGGACAATCGCTTTGAGATATTTGTCCTTCTCCGCCTTGTCGAGAACATCGCGAACTTCGGCCAGAGTGCTCGGGCTTTCCGTCAGCAAACCCTCCGACGCCTCGCCGGTGATGCTACCGGAAATGTCGAGAAGCAGAATCTTGTCCGAGACAAAACGGCTTTTGGCCGGCCGTATGACGAATTCCTGCAGCCGGGTCTCGCGGCCCGAAAATCCCAACGGCAGTGTGATCACCGCGCAACCGACGGCTGCGAAAAGCAGAAGGATCAAACCAATCAAACGATTCATCTTCATTTGCCTGCCTTCCCAGCATTCGTATGCCGTCTGCCTACCGAGCGAGTTATTCCTAAACTGCGCGCCGCCACTCGTCAAACAAAATCCCGCGTATGATGAACAAGGAAAGGTTTTCGCGACTTGACAAGAGAGTGCCGGGCGGGAAATGTCGGCGGCATGAAAACGGCTTCCGATTCTTCCCATCTCGTGCTCCAGGTGGTTTCTGTCGGTCTGGTTTCGCTGGCCGCATTCAGCTACGGCTTTGTTCCCATTCGGGCATGCAATGACGTCTGGTGGCATCTCAAGACGGGCAAACTAGTCATTGAAGCGGGATACCATTTGCCGGCCAACGATGTCTTCACCTTCACGGCCGAAGACATTCCCTGGCACAACCACGAATGGCTGGCCCAAATCGTTTTCTACAAGATCTTTCAATGGGGCGGCGGCGAGGCAGCCGACTTAATCGGCCTTCGACTGCTCATTGCGTTTATTGCCCTGGCCACGGCTGCAACGTTCGGTTGCGTGCTCTTCTTGGTCCGGCAGCGGTGCCGTTGCATGCCTCTGGCGGCACTGATCGCGCTTCTGGCACTGGATGTTTCGCGCTACAATCTCTATCCGCGGCCACCCATTTTCACCTACCTTCTCATGGCGATCTTCCTGCTGGTTCTCAGCAACTGGAAATCGCGGAAATGGCCGCGAGCGATCCTGTTGACATTGCCGCCCCTGATGGCGCTTTGGGCCAATTTGCATGGCGGTTTCCTCGTGGGTCTGCTGATTGTGGGAATCTACCTGGCGGGTGAAGTCATCGAGTATTTCTTCTGGAAACCTGAAAGCGAACAAAGGACAGGCGGCAAGTCTGACGAACCGAAAGCGGATTTCAAGTCGCGGCTCGCTTGGGTGAGCGGAACCTTCGCGGCTTGCCTGTTGGCTTCACTCGGCACACCGTATCACTATCATCTCTATGAATTGCCGCTTCGCGTAATGAAATCGTCGGCGCTGATTAAGACGATCGCCGAGATGCGCTCGCCGTTTGCGCCCGACGTTGCGCAACATTTCATCGCGTTCTTTGTCATGGCCGCATTGATTGTGATCGCATTGGCTGCGTCGCGGGCCGTCAGTCGCAATCGCCCGCCCGCAGCCGATTTGCTGATTCTGTTGTTTTTCGGCTATGAAGCAGTCCGCCACCAGCGCCATTTGCCGCTGTTTGCGATTGCGACCGCGCCAACGCTGGGCTGGGCGACCGGACAGCTCTTGGATCGTGCGGGCGAACAACTACGACGGAACGCCGGACGGCTGGCCTTGGCGGCCATCACCGTGCTCGCCGGTTATTGGACGGGGTGGCCTGGAGTTCCCGAACGGCTTCCGTGGCGTGAATCGCCGGAAACCTATCGGAACCGCAATGCATATCTGGCCAGTGGCGTGACCTATATCGAAGCCAACTTTCCGAAAGATGTATGTGATTTCATTCTAGCCCAGGAAATCCCCGGGCGAATGTTCAACCCGATCAACCTTGCGGGTTACATAATTTGGCGACTCAGCCCGGAAAAGCACAAACTCTTCACCGATAACCGCTTCGACATTTTCGGCGACCGGTTCGTTTGGGATGAGTTCATCGTCCGCATCGGCATTGAGCAAACCGATTGGGACAACATTGCCTGGGAAAAGATCGGCCTCACGGATCGGGAAGGCGAACGAATCCGTGAGCAATGCAAATCGGCCGGTTGGTCGGACATTCTCGACCGCTGGAAAATCAATTTCATCGTTGCGGAGAAGTCGTGGCCACTCTGTCGCAAGCTGTCCGCTACGCAGCGTTGGGACCGCGTTTATTCTTGGATCAAACCACCGTATGTGGACTCGTTGGACGGCTACGAGATCTTCGTGCGGCGAACGGACGAAAACCGCGAGCTGATTTCGCGCTGCCGGCGCTACTCGGAGCAGATGTTACAGTTGGGCCGCGCACCATTATAGCCTGTGCGATCCCGGAGGTTCGACACCATGTTCAGACTTCTCTTCCGCTCCGTCTTGCTTCTCCTCGTGACGGCAAATGCAACCAATGCGCAGGACGCCGCGCGCCCGGTTCCGGAAAGCCGTCAGAACGCCTGGCTGAATGAGATGAAATGGGAGACGAGTCCCCCGGTTGAGTCGAGATACCCCTTCTCGTTTGCATACGGCGGCAAGCCCAGCGGCGACGTGCTCAAAACCTGGCGCCGCGAAAGCCGCTCCGAAAAACCAGATACCGGCCGGACGAAGACAACGACCATTTGGACCGATCCCAATGGTGGCCTGCGGATTCAGTGGGAAGTCACTCGCTTTTTCGATTTCCCCGCCATCGAGTGGGTTCTGTATTCTGAGAACACCGGGACTACTGACACGGCCATCATCCAGGACGTCCAGTCGCTTGACATGACGCTGCAATCACCGGCCAGCGACACGGTTCCTTATCGTTTGCACAAGACCAACGGCAGTCCGGCAAATCCCAGCGATTTCGAAGCCAGAACCGTTGTGATTGACGACAAACATGCGGAGAGTATGGGCGGCGGCGGCGGCCGGTCGTCGAACAAGGATTTCCCTTTCTTCAAAATCGAAACCAGTCGCGGCGCGATCATCGTCGCTGTGGGCTGGTCGGGACAATGGCTGGCGCGGCTCGAATGTCCGGATCGTCGCACGCTGCACGTTGTGGCGGGCTTGGAGAAAAGCCATTTTCGGCTCCATCCGGGCGAAAAGGTCCGGTCGCCACGAATGCTCCTGCTTTTCTGGGAAGGCGATGCGGCCGAAAGCAACGCACAATTTCGCCAACTGATCTACAAACACTATGCCGCCAGGCGCAACGGCAAAATCCCGGTGCCGATTTTGTTCTGTAACACCGCCTTCACGCGCGGCGGCGGCTGGCTCAACGAGTGCAACGCCGAAAACCAAATCTCGCTGATCAAAGCCTATGCGCCGCTCGGATTGGAGGCGCTTCTGACCGACGCCGGATGGTTCGAGGGCGGCTGGCCCGCCGGCGCCGGCAATTGGACTCCCCGAAAGGACGCCTATCCAAACGGCATGAGTCCTGTTGCGGCGGCGGCCAAAGAGAATGGCATGATCTACGGCCTCTGGTTCGAGCCGGAGCGCGTGGTGGCGGGCACGTGGATCCACAAGAACCACCCCGAGTGGATTCTCCGCAGCAGCACGCAACCGCAGGACACCTATTTGCTCAACTTCGCCCTGCCCGAAGTGCAAGACTATTTCTTCAACATCGTAAAGGGCTTCATGGACTTGCCCGGCTTTCGCTTCTATCGCCAGGATTTCAACATGGACCCGCTCCCCTACTGGCGCTTCAACGACCCGCCCGACCGCCAAGGCATCACCGAGATGAAATACATCGCCGGCCTCTATGCTTTTTGGGATCGCATCGCTGCCGCCTGGCCCGACTGCCTCCGCGAGGAATGCGCCAGCGGCGGCAGACGCATTGACCTCGAAACGGTCATGCGCCTGCATATTCATCAAAAGACCGACTACTGGTTCGACAACGAGGTGGACCAGGCGAGCGTTTGGAGCCTCAGCCAATATCTGCCCAACAATGTTGTCGTTGCCCACCTCACTCGGCTGGATGATTATTCGTTTCACTCGACCTTGGCGTCGTCGCTTTGCGTGGGGTGGATTGCGGATGCGGCTGATTTCGACCTTCCGACGGCGAAAAAGCTGGTGGATCGTTATCGGCAAATCCGCCATCTGCTCATTGGCGCCTGGTACCCTCTGCTCCCCTACTCGCGCGATAATACGGGCTGGATAGGTTCGCAATATCATCGGCCGGATTTGGGTGAAGGGCTGATCCTGGTTTTCCGTCGCGCCGACAGCCCCGATCGAACGATTGAGGTCGCTTTGCGCGGATTGGATGCCAAGGCAACTTATGAGATCGCGCGCGACGATGACGGCGTCAAAATCCATGTAGAAGGCGCGGACTTGATGCAGCGATTCGAAGTGACGATCTCGGAAAAACACCGGTCGGCCCTTCTTGTTTACCGAAAGGTGAAGGATTGATCTTTCTTGTAGCAGAGGCGTCCTGCCCGTGATTAGAAGAGCAGGCTTCCTGCCACAAGCGCTTAACCCTGCATTTCTCACCAGATTTGGAAATGCGATTGGCATTTGGGAGGCAACCGGCGACTTGTCAAAGCCCTGAAAGGGCGATTCGAAAATAGCCCAGGCCAACGGCCTGGGACTAGGCATCGCGATGGACGGAAGCCCTGAAGGGGCGTGCGATGAAACGGCGGCGACGCAAGGCTTTAGCACGCCCCTACAGGGCTTTGACGGTGGTGGCTGCGAATCCCAGGCCGTTGGCCTGGGCTATTATCGTCACCCCTTTCAGGGGTGTTGTGGGAAATGCGGGCTCAAGCCGGGGGCAAACAGAATCCAAGCCGCCTGAAGCACGGCTGGTAAAAGCACAAAACTCTTGCTGCGCATGTTCATGGGCAAGATGCTCATGCCACCTTAAAGGTAGGACAGGTTTCAGAGGGATAATGACGCAAACCCCGCCATCTGACAGCAACGCACGGCAGATCGGCTGGATTGTTCTCGCGGCCGCGATTGTTCTCTATGGTTACACGCAAGGCTATCGCGCACTGCAGGGAATGCACGGCAACGATTTCAAGCATCTCTATCTCGGCGCGGTTTTCCTGCAGCATGGCCAAAATCCCTACGACGAGGAACAATTCATTCGCTGGGCGGCCCCGTATGGTTTCCGGACGATCAATCCCTACGTCTATCCACCAACGACTGGTCTTGCCTTAAGTTTCTTGACCCTTTGGCAACCTTCCACCGCCGCCCTCGTGTGGTTTTTCATGAACCAGGCGATGCTCATCGCGGCATTGGCTTTGTGCGTCCATCTCTTCTTCGGCTGGCGCAATCCCTGGCTTCTGGCGCTCGCGGCGCTCCTGGCCGCAACGTCGTTTCCTTTGCGCCGAACACTGACCGCCGGCCAACTCAACTGTGCGCTCCTGCTTCTCTATTGCGGCATTTGCTGGGCAAACCAAACTAGGCGCGAGTGGCTGGGCGGCCTCATGGTCGGCTTCGGAATCCTGTTCAAATTGGTCCCGGGGATTTTCCTTGTCTATTTTCTCTGGAAGCGGCGATGGCGGGCGGCCGGCTGGACTCTCGTGTGGTTCGCTGCCGTTCTGGCGATTTCGGTCGCATTTGCCGGATGGAAAAACCACGTCGCCTTTTGGCCGGTGATGCGCGAGATGCGCTACGGACGATCGGTCTGGCAAGAGATTCTGATCGCGGGAAAGCAAGAACCTTTTTATCGCGACTCTTACAATCAATCGCCCAACTCGCTTTTCCACCACCTGTTGGCTACCGATCCCGTCGGGCAGATCAAACCATGGTTCGAGTTCGCCCCCGAAATGAAGCGGGTTCCCAAAGGCTATCGCTATGCGAATTGGTTCACTTTCCTCACGTCAGCAACCTTAGTTCTCTTGGCATTGTGGGCAATCGGCAGCGCCGATCAGTCGAAACGCGAAGCAACAGGCAAGATACTTCTTCCACCGACTCCAGAGAGACCGTCTGGCGCGCCGCCGCGCGAATCGCTCGAAGTGGCCCTGATGGCCATGCTGAGCCTTCTCTTGCCGTCGCTGATGTGGGACCACTACGTTGTGGCGCTATTCCTTCCCCAAATCATCCTGCTGGCCGAATTGGCGGCGACCAAGCGTTGGCTGAGTTGGCAAATGGCTCTGCTCCTCGGCGCCAGCGCCCTCCTGGCGTGGCCAATCCCCTTCAACCTGCCGCAATTCCGTTACGGCATCGGCCTTCTCGCCATGTCGGCCAAACTCTATGGCGTATTGGCTCTGTTCGGCTTAATGGTCTTTTTCCTCCAATCAAGAAAGAGCAAGCCGTAGGTTCCCTTTCCCCGCCTCTCACTTCTCATTTAGCGGTTGACAACATTTCGGGGGCACGCAACTAACTTACCCACATTCACGGACGGGAAATGCGCTGTTAGAATAGATGTTTTCCATCGAACTGCAAACGGCTTCCCCACAAGAAGCCAAAATCCTGCGCAGGAGGATGTTTTGATGGCCGCCAAACTTCAGATCAATGGGTTCGGTCGAATCGGCCGGCTGGTCTTCGACGCTTCGCTGGAGAACAAAGCGATCGAGGTGGTCAGCGTCAACGACCTGTTCCCCGCGGCAATGTTGGCCCAGGCTCTCAAGTACGACTCGGTCCACGGCCGGTCGAAGCACGATATTCGGGCTGAGGGCGAAGCGCTCATCATCAACGGCAAGAAGATCGTCGTGACGGCTGTCAAGGATCCCGCCCAGTTGGCTCACAAGGCTCAGGGAATTGACATCGTCATCGAGTCCACGGGCCGTTTCACCAAACGCGACAAGGCCGCCGCACATCTCACGGCCGGCGCCAAGAAGGTCATCATCACGGCCCCCGCGACCGATGAGGACATCACGATCGTCATGGGCGTGAATGAAAAGAAGTATGACCCTGCGAAGCATCACATCATCTCCAACGCCTCATGCACGACCAACTGCCTCGCACCGATTGCCAAGGTCGTGCAAGATCGGTTTGGCATCAAACGCGGCCTGATGACGACGATTCACTCCTACACAAATGACCAGCGCCTCGTGGACTTCCCGCACGAGAAAGACCCCCGGCGCGCCCGGGCAGCCGCCCTCAGCATGATCCCCACCACCACCGGCGCCGCCAAGGCGATTGGGTTGGTTATCCCTGAGCTCAAGGGCAAACTCGATGGTCTGGCCATTCGCGTCCCGACGCCCAACGTCAGCCTGGTGGACGTGGTCTTCGAGATCGAGAAACCGGCGACCAAAGACGAGGTGGTCGCAGCCCTCAAGGAGGCGGCGGCAGGCCCGCTCAAAGGCATCCTGATGGTCTCCGAGGAACCGCTGGTTTCCTGCGACTTCAACCACTGCGATATTTCCTCGATCGTGGACGCCGCATGCACCTATGTCGTGGACAAAACCCTGATTAAGGTCATGGCCTGGTATGACAACGAGTGGGCCTACTCGTGTCGAACCGTGGATCTCGCGGCAATGATCGCCAAGTCGCTGTAAACAGTGTAAGGACCATCAATTCGGTAGGGGCAATTCATGAATTGCCCCTGCCATATTTTAGAGGATCGGACAGTCACCATGAGAACACCGTTCATCGCCGGGAATTGGAAGATGTTTATGACGCGGTCCGAGGCCACCGACCTGGTCGAGGGCCTGCTGACCGCGCTCGCCAACGTGCGCGACGTCGAGGTGGCGGTCTGCCCGCCCTTTTCGGCGCTCGATTGCGTGTCGCGGCTGCTCGCCGGCCACAAGATCGCGCTGGGCGCCCAGAATTGCTACTGGGAAGACAAGGGCGCCTTCACGGGCGAGGTTTCGCCGGCTATGCTTAAAGAAATCGGCTGCGAGTATTGTATCGTCGGCCACAGCGAGCGGCGCCAGCTTTTCGGCGAAACCAACGAAACGGTCCGCAAGAGAATCCTCGCGCTCTACAAGCACGACATTCTCCCGATCGTTTGCATTGGCGAGACCCTGACCGAGCGCGAAAAGGGCAAGACCGAAAAGGTCGTCCTCACGCAGATGCGCGAGTGCCTCCAGAATCTCCCGCCCGACCGGATGGCCGTGACCACGATCGCCTACGAGCCGGTCTGGGCCATCGGAACGGGCAAGACGGCCACGCCGGAACAGGCGCAAGAAGTTCACAAGCTCATCCGCGCCGAACTGGTCAAGATTTTTGGCCGCGACATTGCCGGAAAGGTTCGGATTCAGTATGGTGGAAGCGTCAAACCCGACAATGTCAAAACCCTGATGGCGCAAGACGATATTGACGGCGCACTGGTCGGCGGGGCCAGCCTCAAGGTGGATTCCTTCAGCGCCATCGTCAAATTCGGCGAGTAATCGAGGAAAGCCTACTTAGAAGCTCTAAAGAAAAGAACTCATCGCAGAGAACGCAGAGGACCCGCAGAGGAAAATGGCCCGACTATCTTCGCTTAGTGAGGTTTCTCCGCGCGCTCTGCGAACTCTGCGTTTCATTCTTTTAGGGCCTCTTAGAATCTCAAAAAAATGATCCACGAAAGGCACGAAGCCCACGAAGGTTCTTCAAGAACCAAAGAACGGCTTTGCTTGTTCAACTTCGTGTCCTTGGTCTTCTTCGTGGAAGAGCATTTCTTTAGGCGTTCTTAGAGTCTCAAAAAAAATGATCTCACGCAGAGGCGCCAAGACGCAGAGAGACTGTTCTTGTCGCCTTTGTCGTTTGGCGCGATGTCATTCTTTTAGTCCGCATTTCTCACAACACCCCTGAAAGGGGTGACTATAATAGCCCAGGCCAACGGCCTGGGATTCGCAGCCACCACCGTTGAAGCCCTGTAAGGGCGCGCTAAAGCCTCGC
>Ga0315277_10004376_pt1 | contig 18925 bp, 25 predicted proteins | sample YL17G05_15_MG_FD_203695 | JGI IMG/M metagenome (GOLD analysis project Ga0315277, IMG submission 203695) | Sediment microbial communities from Yellowstone Lake, YNP, Wyoming, USA - YL17G05_15 | ecosystem: Environmental > Aquatic > Freshwater > Lake > Sediment | place: USA: Wyoming | collected...
CTTCATAGTAGCCTACCGAAGCTTCGCTAAAACTTTCAAAATAGAATGGGAACCGCCTAAAACAATAGTCCAGCGAAAACTCCCCTACATACCAACAGAAGAAGAAATAAACCAGCTAATCGCAGGCTGCGGGAAAAAGACCGCTACGTTCCTCCAAGTCTTAAAAGACACAGCAGCCAGAACTTCGCGCGCGCTAAAATGGATCGACGTAGACGAAAAAACCTGCACAATAAGAATAAACAACCCAATAAAAGGCAGCAACGCCAGAATCGTCAAAGTACACCAACCACCATATCCATGCTAAACAACATGCCAAAAACAGGCGAATACATATTCAACACCAGAGTCGACACCATACGCACCGGATTTACCAAACAGAGAACCAGACTAGCCAGAATACTTCAAAACCCCAAACTAAAACAGATCCACCTGCACACTTTCCGCCACTGGAAAGCGACCATGGAATACCACCGGACCAAAAACATAAAATATGTCCAACAAATGCTCGGTCACAGAAAGCTTGAAAACACCGATTTCTATACCCAGCTACTAAACTTTGAAAGCGACGAATGGAACGTAGCCCACGCCACCAGCCTGGAAGAAGAAAACAAATTAATCGAAGCAGGCTTTGAATTCATCCGCTACAGCGAAAAAGACTAAGTAGCCATATACCGAAAGCGAAAGTAAATAAAACATAGAAAAAGTATGCTAGTTTAGGGGGCCGGTCGTCTAGCTTGGTTAGGACATTGGCTTTACGAGCCAAAGGTCGCCGGTTCAAGTCCGGTCCGGCCCACCTTTCTTGTTAAGGCTTTATAGGCAAGTTTGCCCGTTTCAGTTGGCATGACTGTGCGGGCTATCAGTCCTTTTAACGCTTTTCTGATGTTGTGTCTGATCACTTTTTGGGGCAGCTCATTCGTTGTGGTTAAGGAAGTGCTTAAGGAGGGGTTGACGCCGGTTTCGATAGCGACGTTCAGGTTTCTTGTGGCAGGCGCACTTTTTCTCGTAGCGCTTTTCCTGAACAGGGTCAGGCAACCGAGCTATAGGCTGCTGGTCGAGAAGAAAGATATCAAGACTCTAGTGTTACTGACGTTGAGTGGAGTTACCTTGTTCTTTATGGTTCAGTACACGGGCATAAGCATGGCTGGCGCTTCTATCGCGTCCATCTTGGTTTGTCTTCTTGCGCCCGTGCTGATCAGTGTTTTTTCAGCGTGGTTTTTCCGTGAACGCTTGAAGAGGAGGCAGGTTGCAGGCATAGTTGGTGCGGCTTTGGGCACTTTCACAATTGTGGCCGGCGACGTTTTCAGTTCTCAGGGCAACTCTGCCTTTCTACAGGGGAGTCTGCTTCTGCTTCTTACGCCTCTTATGTGGGCTGGTTACACTCTTCTTGGAAAGAAGATGATGGAAAAGTACGACCCGTTTCTAGTCGTGGCCTACGTGAGCATCCTCGGCGGGCTGCTGCTTGTTCCCTTTTCTCTGGCTGAAAACTCGTTCCGTCTGATCTCCGCGGTCAGTCTGCAGGGATGGCTATTCATTCTTTTCTTAGCTTCCACGTGTTCATTGCTGGGATACTATATCTGGTTCCACGTCATGAAACAGGTGAAAGCCGCAGAGGCAAGCTCATTCCTGTTCGGGGAACCGCTCGTCACGGCACTGTTTGCGATCACTTTTATTGGAGAAAATATAACGGCTTCTGTCGTTGCTGGTGGCTTACTGGTTTTTGTGGGCGTTGTCCTTGTCACGTGGAAATAGGCGGTGACTGAGTGTTCTCGAGTATTTTCAGGATTCTTCTGGGGCTGAAAACCGCGAATGCGGCTTCTTTCAGGTTTCTGCCTATCCTTGGAATCAGTCCTCGAGCGTCTGTTCCAAGTTTGCAGATGACTGCATGCTCAAAAAACCCCAGCGGCTCGACGTCTACTATGTCGCGGGTTAAGCCTCCGTACTTCAAGGCCAGTTTGATGTTGTCCGCGGACGCACGGACAATTAAGAGTCTGTCGAGAAGCATGTCCGTCCACTTCTTGTATTGATTCTGCTGTTTTTCAGCCAATTCTGCATCAACATGTTTTGCTGCCTTGTCCACGTTCATGATCTTAACCGTGATGGGCAGGTTCTCGCAAAAAGCGTAGATTTCAACTATTTTTTCAAGCGGAAGTTTCTTTCCGTCGCAGAGCTGGGCTTGAAGGCTTTGCAGGGGAATGGTCGCCGTGACGTCTTGTGGCGTGGTGATTCCGATGTCTGTGTCTAGTGCGGTTTTGCTTTTGTGGGGGTTTGATAGATAACCTTTTGCGGTTGAGAATCTGCTTATGCTGTCTATGGTTGTGGGGCAGGTTCCTATCTTTTGGTCCAAATACCGTAGGGCTATGTTTGTGTCGTCGCCTACGATGTCGATTTGGGTCCATCCTTTTTCGTTGCGTTTGCACGTTTGAATCTCGACTTTGAGTCCTTCAAGAAGTGTGTCAAGATTCTCTTTGAGTTTTCTGAGTTGAGAACCATTGTAAGATTTTGTGGCTAGTGTTATGGTGGGCATTTGCAGTCGCCTGTTAGTGTTATCATTTCTTCATGCAGTTTCCATATCCGCTCGATTGCTGATGGTGGGAGTTCTTGGCTGAGTTCTTCTATGGTATTGGTTATTGGTACGCGTCTTGAACCTTCGATGAGCTTGTCTGCGTATGAGACTACTTTTTCCTCAAGCGTTTCTGGCGTGTAGGTGTCTTTTGGCCATCCGAGTTTTCCTGCTTCTTTCTGGGTTATGCCACCGCCGACGTGTCTTTTGATTATGCGTATAACTTGTTCTGGTAGGCCGAGCTGTTTTGCGATTTCTGCGCCTGCCACGGCGTGGTGGACGCTGTGGGTTCTTGCTCGGCCGATGTCATGTAAAAGTGCACCGATTTCGACGAGTTGCACGTTGACCTGGTAGCCTCTCTGTTTGCAGGTTTCGGCCATTTCAACGGCAAGCTGGGAGACTGTTTCCATGTGTCTTATTACGTTGGGTCGGCATCCGGTTTGTCGCAGAAAAGCCAGTGCTTGTTCTCGTGTTGGGAGCTTTTCACTCACCAAGCTCCTTCCTTAAGACGTCCACTTTCTTTCCTAGAGCTTCAAGAATTTTCTGATTATCGTAATGCATGAGCGGTTTGGCGCATGTTGGACATTTGAAAACTAGTTCCACTGCATCTTCGAAAGATATGCGTTTGCATCCGGGCGTGTTGCAGTAGTAGAAGTCGTGGTTTTTTTCGTATGCGAGTCTAGTGTCCAGTTTTTCGAGCACTCGTCGTTTTTGGCTTTGTATGAACCCTTCCAGTTGGTCTGGTTGCAGTCTCCAGTGGAATATGAACCAGCCTGTTTTGGGGTCGCGTGTTCTTCTGAGGCTCACGAGTGAGTGGTCATAAAGTTTGTAGAGGATTTTTCGGACTGAGTTGAGTCTGATGCCTGTTTTAGTGGCTATTTCATCGTCTGTCGTTTCGTTGACGGTTTTCAGGATGCCTATCAGTTTTACTGCGTCCTCTTCGCCCAGTGCTTGGGCAACTCTCATGAGGGTTGCGTCATCTATGTTCGTGAGCATGTTGACCCTTTCGTTTTTGGTACTCAACAGTGTTCTCTATATTATATATCTCATGTGGTTAAATTAAAGTTTCTTCGCAGGGCCGTTTTGCTGTTTTCTTGTTTTTTGGATGACCAGTTTCTTTCCTCGTCTTTGTGGGACTATCTTGACTTTTGCGTCTTCAAAGTCTCTGGCCAGCTCTTTTCCTTGGAAGTATCTGTCAAGAAACACGGCGAGGCTTGCACATTCTGAGTGAGGCTGGTTTCCGATTGCCACGTTGTAGTCTGACACTTGTTCTGTGTAGAATTCACGGGGGACTTTTTGGCTTCCAACGATCAGCATGACGTCTTTTTCTGTTTTCCTGATACGTTCCAGAACGTTGCTTGTTTGTATGTTCTCTCCGTAAGTCGTGAGGTGAACGACTATGTCGCCTTTGTCTTTCCATTCTTTCAGGACGGTTTGCCATTTTGTGCCCATTTTGAAACTGAATTTGCCGCCCCAGTTTCGGCTTATCTTCATCGTTGTTTCCTCGATTTTGGGGTCTTCTATGTCTGAGATTATGATTCCGTCTGCTCCGAGGGCTCGGGCTGCGAGGGCAACGTGAGTGGTTAGTCTTGCGTCTCTTATTAGTCGGTGACCCCATCTCAAAACTAGAATCTTGGGCACTGTTCTCCCTCTAGAGTCTTTCAACTTTGCCGTTGAACTCTTTTTCCACTCTGCTTCTTGCTTTCTCTGCGGTGGTTGGGTCGGCTTCGAAAACTACATGCACAGAGTTTTCGTCGTACTCGGCCTTCTTTACGTCGGTGTTTCGGTAGAGCCATGCCATGAAGGGTCTGGTTTCTTTTGATAGGGATATGCTGAATGAGATTCGGACATAGTTCTTGAGTATTTTCAGTATTTCTTCTCGCAGCTGGTCAAAGTTAGTTTTGTGGAGTGCTGAGATTGGGATGAGGGTTGTCGCTTTCTCTTTGAGCGCTTCCGTTTTTTCTTCCAAATCCCTCTGCGGTACGAGGTCGACTTTGTTGAGCAGGGTTATTGTTGGTACTCCAGCTGCTCCTATGCGTTCTATGGTTTCTAGGCATGTTGCGAGTTTCTCCGTTATCTTGGGCAGCGGTTCACTTGCGTCCACTAGCAGCAGTATTAGGTCGGAGTAGATAGTCTCTTCCAGTGTGGAGCGGAAGGCTTCCATGAGCGTGAGTGGGAGACGGTCGATGAAACCTACCGTGTCGGTTAGGAGAAAATCCTTCCTGCTGATGGTTATGAGGCGTGTTGTTGTTGATAACGTTGTGAACAGCTGTGCGTCCACGGGGACGTTTTCTTGTGTGAGGGCGTTGAAGAGTGAGCTTTTTCCGGCTTTTGTGTATCCGGCGAGGGTGATTGATGTGAAGCCCAGTTCTGCTCGCCTTTCACGGTGAAGAACTCTTTTTCCACGGATTTTACGGAGTTTCTTGCGGATGGTATGGACTTCTCTTTTAACGCTTTCATGGTAAACGTCGGCTTCGTATGCTCCGAGGCCCATGAAGCCTGGTTGTTCTCCTCTCTTGGTCAGTCTTACTTTTTCTTTTGCTTGAGCTAGGTCTCGTCGGAGTTTTGCGAGTTGGATCTGCATTTGTGCTTCGGCTGTGGTGGCTCTTTTTGTGAATATCTCTAGGATCAGTTGGAAACGGTCGATGTTTTCGACTTTGGTGGCCTTTGCCAGGTTGTAAGACTGTACGGTCCTGAGGGAGTTGTCAAAAATCACTTTTTCAGCTTTTCTTTCTTCGACAAGCTTGGCGAGTTCTTCGACTTTTCCGACGCCTATTTGATATCGACTGTCAGGGTACCGGACTTGTTCCATCTTGCCTGCAACGGTATAGCCTGCCGTTTCTGCGAGATGTCTAAGCTCGTCAAGGGTTGATTGTTCGTGTTGGCGCCGTCTTTGGACTATGATTACTTTCGTCCAGCTGGATCCTCCTTGCCTTTCTTGTCGAGTTTGATTAGGTCTCCGAGTGTCAGTTCGCGGCCTGCTGCTTTGGATACTCTTGTTTGTGGCGTCTTTTCCTCTTTAGCTGGGACAATCAGTTTTATCTTGAGCGTACGTTCAAACAGCGTTGCGAGCCTGTTGTCAGGCGTCATTTTTCCCGTTTCGATTTTTCTGAGGAGAGATACTTTTTCACTCATTCTCTTTCCCAGATCCTCATGGGAGAAGCCGAGTTTTTCTCTGGCTTGTCTTATTTTGACGTGATAGTTTTCAACGAGTTCTTGTGACGTATCAACCGTGGGGGCTTGCGCCTTCAAAGTCTGCATTCTGGGCTGTGCTGTTGTCGGTCTGAGTCTCTGGAGTATGAGTTTGGGTCTGGGTTCTTCTTGGCATATTTTTCCGTGTTTTGAGCATGCGCCGCATACTGTGAGTTTTGCGCCTTCGATTATTGCGTCTATGGGTTTGCCGTTGATTCTGCGTCCGCAGACTTCGCATCGCAAGGGGCTGTGCACCTGTGGTGTGTTTATTTATGCTAGTTGTGTTTATAGTTGTCGAATCATGTTGGCGGGTGCCTGCGTGGAAAGTGTTTTGACGCGGATTAGAAGCATCGCGGATTATCAGTTTGGCGGCGGCGTTGGTGCTACGCTTTTTCCTGAGAGTGTTGAGGTGGCTTTTTCGCGCAGGACGGGAAGGATTAGGTACGTGTTTCTGGGTGGCAAGCGGCTTGCGACGATGAGGCCGACGGATGGATTGTTTTCTTTGAGCCTTGCTGGCGCCTGTCTAGTTGTAGGACATGTGAGATGTGTTATAGTGGTTCGGGACGATGTTGCACGGTTCGTGGCTGAAGGTGGTGACGTGTTTGCGGTGCACGTGGTAAGCGCGAATGATGAGGTGCGTGCGAGGGATGAGGTGGTTGTGGTTGATGGGGCTGGCAGGGTTTTGGCCGTGGGTCGCGCGGTCTTGTCTGGCGCGGAGATGAGGGCTTTCAAGCGCGGAGTGGCTGTGAAGGTTCGACGCGGAGTTGAGAGTTAAGTATATTTGTTCATTGTGTGGATTGAGTTTTGATCGGTGGCGATTGTTATGCACAAGCGCATGAATCCTCGTGAAGCTAAACGTATGATGGGACGTATGGGTCTGAGCATGGACACGATGCCTGATGTTCAGGAGGTTGTGATTCGGACGGGGAGTAAGGAAATTGTTATTGAGCAGCCTGAAGTGGCGATGTTGGAGATGCAGGGTCAGAAAATTTTTCAGGTTACAGGCGGCACGGTTGTGGAGAAGACTTTGGAGCGCAAAGCTTCAGGCGTTGCTGAAGAGGATGTCAGGCTTGTGGCTGACCAGACTGGGAAGAGCATGGAAGAAGCGCGGAAAGCGTTGGAAGAGTCAGGCAGCGACCTGGCCAAAGCAATACTGCTCCTGCAATCGTAGACTTGTTTCTTTGTTCTTCTTGTTCTTTATGCAAATAGCGTGCGATTTGGGGTTTGGTTTCTAAGGTCTTGGTCAATGAGAACAAGATTGCGGAGACCATACTACGTTTGGCTACTAGCGTGTTCACGCCGCATGATTTCATAGATGTGTTTAAGCGTTTTTTCCCTGAGGATTGGAGAGCGCTTGTTGAGCGGTTTGGCGTTTTTGGGTGGTGGTCGCAGATCTACGGTTTCGACTTGTTTTTTGAACATGCTGATGTTTATTCTCATAAGTCTAGCGCGAGGCTATAAGCTTAAATATCTAAGTTAAATACGATTAACGTAGAATCGATTTTAGGTTGTGTGTATTTGGCAAAAATCAGAGATGTATTGAAGCTCTCTAATCCATGGTGGACGGAGAACTTTAAGGTAGAATTCAAGGAACGCGAGATCTACAAGGAGATTCAGAAATTCATGTCTCTGCCTCAAATAATAGCCCTGACTGGTTTGAGGAGGGTCGGAAAGACTACTTTGATGTTCAAGCTTGCAGAAGACAGGATAAGAAAAGGGTTTGATCCAAAGAACATCATCTACTTCTCGTTTGACGAGTTCAGGGAGATTGAGATAAGGGATGTCATGAATGCCTACGAGGAACTTGTGGAAAAGGACTTCAAGGAAGGAAAGTATCTGCTGTTGCTGGATGAGATACAGAAACTTGGAAATTGGGATGACCAGTTGAAAAGGACCTATGATCTGTTCGGGAAAAACATCAAGATAATCGTTTCGGGTTCAGAATCTCTGTTGATACGGAAAAAATCAAAAGAAACACTCGCAGGCAGAATGTTTGATTTCAAAGTAGAACCTCTTTCATTTAAGGAATTTCTCCGCTTCAAAGGGACGAATTTCGAACCGGTGGGACTTTACGAGAAGGAACTCTTTCAGCAGTTCAAGGAATTCTGTGTCACTCTAGGTTTCCCAGAACTAGTCGGCATCAGAGAGAAGGACGTAATAAAAAAATACGCCGTTGAAAGCATAGTGGAGCGGGTTCTCTACAGAGACATGCCAAGACTGTTCAAGATTAGAGACATCTCAGTAATCGAGTCCCTGCTGGATATGTTCATGGAAGAACCAGGACAACTTGTCGAGATCTCGAGCTTGGCCAAAGAACTGAAGATTTCAAGACAAACACTCTCAAACTATCTGACTTATCTTGAGGAGTCTTTTCTGATCAGAAAACTGTACAACTTCTCGAGAAACAGGAGGAAAGTGGAAAGAAAATTGAAGAAATACTATCCGACGGTAATCTCTGTTGATGTCCTGTTCAATGAAGACGATCTTTCAAAATCAAAAGTGCTTGAATGGCTTGTAGTCAATCAGTTGAAGGCAGAATTCTTCTGGCGAGACCCTTACAAGAATGAAGTGGACGTGGTTTTGCCGAACAAGAAACTGACACCGGCTGAAATCAAATATGGAAAAATAAGTTTTGAAGGATTGCTTGCGTTCATGAACAAATTCAAAGTCAGTCAAGGATACGTCATATCATTGTCTCAGGAAAGAGAGCAGGAAATTGCCGAAAAGAAAATCTCGGTACTGCCCGCATACAAGTTCTTGCTGAGGTGGTTCTCACAGACAGCTTGAGATGGACTGCTGCTGAACAGCAGCTCAACGGTATGTGCATAACTCTCGTGGACTGCAGTTTCTCTGCTGTTTTCTGCTATGACGCATGGATTCAATTGGCGGCTCAAAATCTCTGCTGAGGTGTCAAACTGAGTCTACGGTGGAATCTAGTTGTTGGGTAATGTCTATAAGCGGTTTGTGTGTTGAGTTGTGGGTTGGTGCTGCCTTGTGAAATATAGGGACTTTGGCATGTTGGATTGGAAGGTTTCCGCTTTGGGTTTTGGGGCTATGCGGTTGCCTACTAGAGGTGGGAGGGCTTCGAAGATTGATGAGCCTGAAGCGGTCAAAATGATTCAGTATGCCATTGATCATGGCGTGAACTATGTAGATACGGCGTATGGTTATCATGAGGGCAAGAGCGAAAGGTTATTGGGCAAGGCTCTTCGGGATGGCTATCGAGAAAGAGTACGAGTGGCGACGAAAATGCCGACTTGGCTCGTGAAGTCTGAGCAGGATATGAACAAGTTTTTGCGGAAGCAACTTGGCCGGTTGAAGCTGGGATATGTTGATTTTTACCTGTTACATGGGTTGACTAAGACCAGGTGGGAGTCTTTGCAGAAGCTGGAAGTCTGCAAGTGGGCGGAAAAGAAGATTCAAGAGGGCAAGATACTGCACTTCGGCTTCAGCTTCCACGACGAATTCAGCGTCTTCAAGGACATTGTCGACAGCTACGACGGCTGGACCTTCTGTCAAATCCAATACAACTACATGGACAGCGACTACCAAGCTGGAACGAAAGGCTTGGAATACGCCGCGTCAAAAGGCCTAGCAGTCATCGTAATGGAACCTGTTGCAGGTGGAAAGTTGGCCATGACGCCACCTGCCGATGTTCATGCCATCTTCGACGAAGCGTTGGTCAAGAGGACACCCGCCGAATGGGCTCTAAAGTGGGTTTGGAACCATCCGGAAGTGTCCGTTGCCCTAAGCGGCATGAGCACGATGAAACAGGTTATGGAAAACGTGGAAAGCGCCAGCCGTTCAGGTCCAAACATGCTTACGCCTGAGGACCTAGAAGTCATCAACAAGGCTAAAAGGAAGTATACGGAGCAGGGATTCATCGGCTGCACAGACTGCAGATACTGCACGCCTTGTCCGCATGATGTGGACATTCCACGGGTGATCTCGTTGTACAATGAGTATTACATCATGGGAAAGAGCGCAGAGGTTAAGAAGAAGTATCGCAAGCAGGTTAACCCTAAAAACCAGGCCAAGAAATGCGTCCAATGCGGAGAATGTGAGGAGAAGTGTCCGCAGCACCTGTCAATCAGAGAGGCTATGAGCCGAGCAGCCATGGTTTTTGAGTAGAACCGTACTGTCATGGAAAGCTGCAAGAGTGGAAAGGCGGATGATCAAAGCTGTGATTTTCGACATGGACGGCGTGATCGTGGAGAGCGAGCACATACACATCGATGCTGCACGGCAGACTATGCTGAAGCACGGCGTTCGCATATCGGCGGAAGAACTACACATCTTTACGGGTACGACGGCCCAGTTCATGTTTACTGAGCTGATAAGGAAGTACACGCTTGACACGACGTTCGAGAAGATGTCCAACGAAAAAGAAGAGATCCTCTTCAAACTGCTGGAAAATGAGACACGACCCACGAAAGGCGTTATTGAGCTTTTGAAGAAACTGAAGCAGAAGGACATCAAACTGGCGATCGCCTCGAGTTCGCACAGGAGACTGATAGATTATGTCCTGAGAAAGCTGTGCATAGACTACTTGTTTGATTTTGTAGTCAGCGCCGAGGATATAGTTCACAGCAAGCCAAACCCTGAGATCTTCCTGAAATCAGCTCAGGGACTGAAGATGAAACCTGCTGAATGTTTAGTTGTGGAAGACGCGAAACTGGGCGTGGAAGCGGCAAAGAAGGCGGGAATGAAAGTTATCGGGTACAGAAACCCTAACAGTGGAAGTCAAGACCTATCGAAGGCTGACTTGATTGCTAACGATTTTTCCAAACTAACCGTGGAAGAAATGATTGCGTAGAGACGGACGACTTTGGTGTTTGGGTCGACATTGCTTCCTTAGAATTAGTTTGAATCTGATGCATCTCTACAGTCCCTGAACATTTTACATGTCGTATTTTTGTATTGTATGAGAAAAAAGGTTAAATAGTCTAAACTATATGCCTTGTTTCTTAAACTCTGAATTCAATCGAGGTGATACAATTTGGTCAGTGAGGGAAGAGGACGTCTGTTCAGGAGGAAAGACGGCAAATACCTGCTTTATATACCCGTAGACTTGGCTGAAGACAGCATGTTCCCATTCAAGAACTACACGAAGACAAAAAGAGGCGCCGACTCCATTCCAGTCAAAGTCGTCTTCAAGCACGGCGAGAACAGGCTACTGATAGAAAAGTGGAACGAACAATAGCGCGGGCAAAGAAGTCAAACTGTCAAAGAAGACTTATGACCTCCTGCCCCATATTTTTTCAACAATTGCTCTCTATCAACTAACAAGCTGGGAAATAACGATCCACGTTACGGTTTTACTTGGAGATATTTCCCAAGAAGGTATCCTGACACGCTTCCCATGAACAGGGTTGTTATGCTGAGAAGAATCAGCACCATGGACCACTGCTTCATGTCTCCGCGGTCAAGTGCTCCGACTTCAGGCGCTTCAAAAACCATCTGGTAAATCCAGAGAATCGCCAGGGACGAAACCACAAGTAAGGTCAAGCCCAAGAGAATCTCGTACCTCACTTTTCGGGGTTGCATGTCTCATTCCTTCTGGAGCAGTTGAGCACGTGTTAATGCAACTCATTTCAAAACAGAATTAACGATTTGTGCGTACATCCCCAAACGCACATTCGAACAGCTTAAACCAGTTGCGCCCTGCTTCTGAAGAGGAAACGTTTTAGACCTGCACTTTCATCTATTGAGGTGGAGTTCGCATTCATGGACAAGCCCTACTTCCGTCAGATTTCCAAGCCTACCCTCAAGAACCCAATCTTTGTGCAGGGGCTACCCGGGTTCGGAAACGTCGGAAAAATAGCGGCCTATCTGATGACAAAGTTTTGCAGCGCAAAGCCCTTCGCAGAGTTGTATTCACCTTCTTTTCCTGACTACGTTTCAGTCAGTTCCAAAGGGTTATGCCGTTTGCCGCGGTACGAGTTCTACGCTGCGAACATGGAGAAGAACGATTTCATCATAATGACAGGAGACACGCAGCCTTCTTTCGATGACGTTCTGGCACACTACGAGATCTGCAGTGAGACGCTGGATTTTATTGAAAATTATGCGTGCAGTTTCCTCATAACTCTCGGCGGAGTGCCTTTGCGAGAAGAAAAGGCCCAAGTATACGTGGCTGCAACCTCGTCTAGACTTGCATTGGAATTCATGGAAAAAGGTGCAGTGATATACAGCAAAGGCCGGATTGTTGGAGCCACAGGTCTGACGCTGGGTCTTGCGAAGGAACGCGGCTTGGAAGGCATATGCTTGCTTGGAGCCACAACTGGGTTCAAGGCTGACAGAGGAGCAGGATTTTCAGTTTTCAAGCTCCTCATGAAAGCCCTTGGAAACGAAGTAAAGGAAGGGTTATAAGAGAAAACGTCAATTCATAATCACCATCGAGTTGTGGAACCCATGACTGAGGAAAAGCGGCAGACCAAACCGGGAATGCTTGAGTCTAGATACTGGAAAGTCGTCTTCATAATCATTGCAGCAGTGTTGACTTTTGGGTCACCGTACCTGGTCTACGTTATGACCAGTGCATTGGACGTGGGCTGGTTCATTTCGATAGGTTCAGGCGGCGTCCTGTTCATGGTCGGCCTGGTCCTGATTTGGTACTTGATCAAGAAGAAAGTCATTTCCTAAACAGCAAGCAGATTTTGCGCCTCGGATACCCTAGAGTACATCATCTTTTCAGCCAAAAAGGTTCGTCATCGGCAGCTGAAATGTTGTTGAATCCTTGTTAAAAATCGTTCGGTCAAGATGACCCGGTCGGCAAAAGCATATTAGACGCATACTTGCAGAGTCACCTTTCATCCTGTCTGGATCCACGCTGTGGTATTGTTAAGGTCGTGATCATCGTGAAAGATGGCAAGAAAGCAGATGACAAAACCAAGCTAAAGCCTCAGGTTCTAAGAATGGCTGATCTGGTGGACTACCAAAAAGGTTCTGTGGTTAGCCGGACAATTGTTGACAAGAAAGCTGGGACTGTTACTCTTTTTGCTTTCGACAAGGGCGAGGGTCTAAGTGAGCATGCCGTTCCTTACGACGCGTTGGTCTATCTGTTAGACGGTGTTGCGGAGGTCAAGATTGAAGGAACGCCTTTCCTCCTGAAAGAGGGCGAATTCGTTGTTATGCTTGCTCGCAAGCCGCATGCATTGAGGGCTGTTGAAAGGTTCAAGATGGTTTTGATTATGGTCCACGCGTAGAATATGTTTCAATATGCCGAATGTTTCACACAAATTATATAAAATATGCTGAGAGATATACTGACTATGCAGGAAGAGAAGAAGAAGAAGAAACTCGAAGAACTGATCGGCATAGACGAAGGGTCAGCCAGAAGAACAACAATAATTCTGGAGAAGGAAGAGCGGGAGTACATCGACAGCTTGATCCGCGAAGGAAAAGAGCCGGGCATCAAACCGCTGATTTCAAAAATGCTTGACGTCTACCGCAGCATGACCATTTACGACTGGCGCTTCCCCGGAGAATATTACTGCGGCATAAGCCGCGTCGCCTTCGTGAATGTGGAACTGCTTAGCATTCTCATCCAAAACGTTGCCAGAGAGAAGTGGCGTGAGATTGGCAGGAAAATGGGTGAAGCCACAAAGATCTCGATCGAAACGACTGTCGGAGTGCAGACTGAAAACCGTGAAAAATGGCCCGACGTTTTCAAACGGTTGAGGGTCCAGGGATTCGGCGACTTCTACCTCAAAGACAAGTATATTCTCGTGAAAACACCATTCATCAGCGAACCGGAAATCTGGGCAGGCTTGCTGGAAGGCTTGTTCAACTTGGAACTAGATGCGAAGACAACTTCTCCCCCGCTGATTTTCGAAATAAAGGAAAAGGCTGACTCCAAGACAAACGAATAAAACATATACTTCCAAAACCAAGACCTACACAAAGGGACACGCACATGTCACTTCATGAAGCCATGCTCTACAACAAGACAGAGAACAAGAAGGTTGCATGCTTCTTATGCGCGCGGAGATGTCAGATAAATGACGGCGGAACAGGCTTCTGTCTTGTAAGGAAAAATGAAGGAGGAACCCTCTTTTCGCTCAACTACGCTAAGGCAATCTCTGCAGGAATCGACCCGGTTGAGAAGAAACCGCTTGCGCATTTCCATCCAGGCGCTCTCGTAGTATCCATTGCCACAGTCGGTTGCAACTTCCGCTGCCAATTCTGCGACAACTGGATGATAAGCCAAGAAAAAAAGATTCAGGGCAAAGATTTCCCGCCGCAAGAGGTTGTCAAAGCCGCCCTGGACTATGCGTGTCAAGGGATCAGCTACACATACACTGAACCCACAATATTCTTTGAGTACGCATATGAAACTGCCAAGCTGGCGAAGCAAGTGGGCTTTTTCAACACTTTTGTGACGAACGGTTACATGACGCCGGAAGCCGTAAAAACGTTAGTGCCATTTCTGGACGCGGCGACTGTTGACTTCAAAGGCGGCGCAGACCCTGATTTCTACAAAACCGTTTCTTCCGTACCCTCAGTTGCACCTATCTTTGAGGCACTGAAAGAAATGAGAAGAAACAACATACACATCGAAATCACAAACCTCGTAGTACCCAAATCTGGAGAGTCTCTTGAAAGAATAAGGCAGCTGGCAACATGGATAAAGGACGGAATCGGCAAAGACACGCCGTTTCACCTACTCCGATTCCATCCAGACTATCAACTGACAACAACTCCTTCAACACCTGTTGAGACTCTGGAGAAAGCCTACGTTGCCGCAAAAGACGCTGGGCTCAACTACGTCTACATTGGAAACGTGCCAGGACATCCATGCGAAGACACGCATTGCCCCAACTGTAACGAGACGCTCATCAAACGCTACAATTTCGCCATCACAAGATGGAACCTCGCAAAAGGCATGCGCTGTCCAGTGTGCGGCACCGAGATCCCGATCAAAGGCGGTCTTCATCCGAGTGGTCATTCCTTCCCCTACGCCCTGTTCTAGCTTTCTTCCTACACTGCCCAGAAATGAGCTGAAATGTGGAAACTCTGGCCCGATGCGTTGACAGTGCTGAACGATGAGTCAGCCAGAAGAAGCTTGGAACGACATTTCGCGGTGATGCAGGACGAGAAACCAGCCAAATTCATAATAGCCAAGAAACTCTCAGCAGAATTCGAGGAAAACGAGTCGACTCAGCAGCTCTGGCAAAAACATGAAGCGTTACTAAAAGAGTTCTGCTACATTGAAAAAGAAACTGAAGACACACCACGCGCCTTTGAAAAGGTGAAAACTCCAGAGAGATCTTACCTAGACTTGAAAATCGAAATAGCGAAGAGGATACTCTCTTGCTGCAATTTCTGCGCGCGAAGATGCGGTGTCGATAGGCTCGAGCGGGAGAAAGGATACTGTAAATGTAGTTCAGCGATAATGGTTTCAACCATTTTTGAGCACATGGGCGAAGAGCCTGAGCTTGTTCCCTCTGGCACAATTTTCACTCTTGGCTGCACGATGCGGTGCAAGCACTGTCAAAACTACACGATTTCCCAATGGCTTGAAAATGGAAAGAAGTACCACCCTGCAGGATTAGCAGGAATGGTCGAACATCTTCGCATAAACGGCTGCAGAAACGTCAACCTGGTCGGCGGCGAACCAACACCATGGCTGAAACAGTGGCTGGAAACGTTCAAACATGTCAACGTCAACATTCCAGTTGTCTGGAATTCAAACAGTTACTACAGTCCTGAGACCGCTCGGCTTCTGGCAGGATTCGTTGATGTTTACCTGCTTGACTTCAAGTACGGACCAAGAGACTGTGCAGAGAGAATCTCCGACGCCCCCAACTATTGGGAAACATGCACATACAACCATCTGGAGGCCAAGAAGCATGGGGAGCTCATCATACGTGTTCTTGTCCTGCCTAATCATCTGGAATGCTGTGCAAAACCGATAATCAACTGGATCGCAGACAGTCTGGGCCGAGAAACAAGGGTCAACATCATGTTTCAGTACAGGCCGAAATGGCATTCCTTCGAAGTTCCAGAACTTGGACGACGACTCACTCATGAGGAAACTGAAAGAGCCATTCAGATCGCAAAACAGGCAGAACTGACGAATTTCATCACATAAAGTCGCTGAGATGAGCGAAACCTATTTCTCAAGGCATTTTCACTTGAAGAGGACAGAACAAGTGAAAAGAAATGCCCTATTGTCCAGAATGCGGTGGCGAAATGGCGTATATGCTCGGCACAAAACACCATGTGTGCAAGAGCTGCGGGTTATCTGTGACACAGCAGGAACTGATGGAGCTACGGGAGAAAATGCGGCCTAACGAAGAAACAAAGGAAGAAGAACACAACAGACAAAGAAAAGAATACCTCAAATGGTATCTCAGCAAGAAAAAGTAGCCTTTGCATACAAGTGTTGAAACAGCCAAGTCAGCTGAAGCTGTGAAATTGACAACGTCTGGGCGATACTTTTATTCTAGAAACCGTAGAACTAGAGACGAAGAGTGTTCACGTTGGAGATTATCTGCGTTGGCAACGAACTGCTGATCGGCAAGACATTAAACACGAATGCTCACTGGCTCGCAAAACGTGTCACATCATTGGGATTGACTGTGAACCGGATAACTGTAACGCGTGACGAAGTGGACGAGATCGCCGCAGTTCTCCGCGAAGCCTTGAAGAGAAGACCACACTTCATAATAACGACAGGCGGCCTTGGACCGACTTTCGACGATAAGACATTGGAAGGAATCGCAAGCGGTCTTGATCGCAAACTTGAGGTTAACAAAAAAGCGCTAGACATGGTGAAGGAAAAGTACGAAAGCTACCTCAAGCAAGGCAAGATCGACAAAGTCGAGTTGACTCCCGCACGGGTGAAGATGGCTACTCTTCCAGAAAGCGCAAAACCTCTAAACAATAGTGTGGGCACTGCTCCTGGTATGTTGCTGGAGGCTGAAAGCACATCTGTAATTGCGTTGCCCGGCGTTCCGCCTGAGATGGAAGCCATTTTCGACGAGTCAGTCGCGTCCTTGATCAGGAAGGAAGCGGGAAAAGCTGTCTTCTTTGAAAAAAGCATCTACGCCGACCACGTCATGGAATCGAGTCTTGCACCGCTAATCGACCAAGTGATGCGTTACAATCCTCACGTCTACATAAAATCCCACGTGTACACAAAAGGTAATCCTGAGCCTTCAGAAGGAAGACCGCACATCGAACTTCACTTTTCAACCACAGCAGAAACCTCTAAGAACGCCTCAAAACGCTTGGACAAAGCAATTGCCAGTATTTCGAGACTGATTGAGAGCAATGGCGGAAGAGTCAAACCAGCCTAGAAGGCTTCTAAACAGCTTCATGAGGTCTTTGGGTTGAGTTCGAATCGATGATTGCTGACTACCATAATCACACGAGCTTCTCTTTCGATGCTAGGGGCAGCATGGAAGAATATGTTGTGAAAGCTCAGGAAAAGGGTATCAACGAAATCGGTTTTTCAGACCACATGTTGATCCACGAGTCCAAAAACTACCCGCGCATGACGCCTGAAACCATGCCAGCATACGTCGAAAACTTTAGAAGAGCTCAAGAAAGTTCCAAGCTGCCTGTGAAACTGGGCGTCGAGATGGACTTCATGCCTGGAAACGCTGAGAAGGTCAGAGAATTCGTCAGTCAGTTTCCGTTTGACTACGTTATCGGTTCAGTCCATTGCATAGGAGATTGGGAGATTGACAACCCCGACCAAGCTCAGGAATACATGAAAAGAGGCATCATGCAAGTGTACGAACGATATTTTGCTCTCGTAAAACAGCTATGCGCTTCCCGAGTCTTCGACATCTTGGCTCATCCGGACCTAGTCAAAATACACGGATACAAGCCGGACTGTGATTTCTCCTACATTCTGAATGATGTAGCGAAGACCATGGCCCAGGCCGATGTGTGTGCAGAAATAGACATGAGAGGACTAACACGGCCATGCAAAGAAGTGTATCCCAGTGAGCAATTCCTGAAAATACTTCGTGCACACGGTGTTTCCATTACTTTCGGCTCAGACTCCCATGAACCTGACGAGTTAGGGCGAGGTCTCAGTGAGGGACTGAGACTCGCAAAAAAGGTGGGATACACAGACGCATGCATGTTTGACCATAGGATAAAGAGGCATGAAAGAATAGCCTGACAGCCTGCCTCGTTTTCGTGTGAATCTGTAATCAACTTTTCTGCTACTGATTCGCTTTTCATAAGTGCCATAAACGATATGAGTGACAGAATTCTCGGGTGAAAATGAGGCCAAAGTTCATAGGCGTTCTTGTTGTTCTGTTAGTCTTTGCGGCGCTTTTCGGTCTGTTCCCTGGAGTCTCATCGGCGAATCATACTGTTACGTATCAGCTTATGGACCGCGTGGGCGGTTCTGCACATTACAGGCTGAACGTTGCAGTTTCAGAATCGCTGCATCAATACTATGTGGAGAAAGAGCATAGACTTATCACGAAGAACGATTTTTCAAAGTTTGTCACACCTTATGCGCTTAAGCCTATAAGCGACTGCCTACGGCAGCTCTATGATGATGATGAAGCTTTCGTTAACGGAGTGTTGATGATTGTTCATCAGATAACCTACGAGGTGACCAACCCTGCCAAGTATCCATTGGAAACCATTGTCGCGGGCAAAGGAGACTGCGACCTTGTTTCGTATGTCGCAGCTTCAATAATCGAGGCTGGCGGACTCGACGTCGTGCTCTTTTACTATGAAAATGCGTCTCACATGAACGTGGGCGTCAACTTTTCACACGACCCTGTTGAGGCGCGAAGCGGCGTTGAATACGTGGAGTATGGAGGTAAGAAGTTCTACATGGCTGAATGCACAGGGATGAGCGATTGGAGAGTGGGAGAATGTCCGCCAGACCTTGAGCAAGCGTCACCACAGGTAATCACTCTTGGAGACTGTGAACACTCCGCGCCGGGACAAGTCACTGCAAGTTACAAGACACTTCACCCCTCGTTGTTGTCGCTCAGCGTCTCCACAAGCTACCTGCTACAGGGCAGTACCGTGACCCTTACGGGACAGCTTTCTCCGGTCATGCCTAACGTAAACGTCACTATCTACATCAAAGCCAACGGCCTGCCTTGGTCAGAACTAACCACAACGGAGACCGACTCGAATGGGCAATTCAGGTACGCTTGGGATGCCTCGACTGCAGGCATTTGTTCC